>PPYF01525643.1_pt1 | contig 18195 bp, 14 predicted proteins | sample 1559871 | NCBI WGS metagenome assembly PPYF01 (sample SAMN08240021, study PRJNA423297) | Human gut metagenome, whole genome shotgun sequencing project. | reverse complement strand
TCAAGAATTTGAACGAATGTGGGCATATATTTGTTATTTTGTATGCAAAGTAACGAATAAATTCCGTAAGAAAATGTACATTTGCTTCACGAATTAAACCGAATATGATAGAAACAATATGAAAATAACAATTGTTGCCGGGGCACGTCCCAATTTCATGAAGATAGCTCCCATTACACGCGCTATTGAAGCCGCACGGGCGCTGGGTAAAAGTATCTCTTACCGACTGGTCTATACGGGCAGAAAAGATGATACGAGTCTGGATGCTTCTCTCTTTTCGGATCTCGACATGAAAGCTCCCGATGTCTATCTGGGAGTGGAAAGCAGTAATCCAACGAGTTTGACAGCAGGAATCATGGTAGCTTTCGAACAGGAGCTGACCGAAAACCCGGCACACGTCGTTCTTGTGGTGGACGACCTGACCGCAACCATGAGTTGCGCCATCGTTGCCAAAAAGCAAGGAATCAAAGTGGCACACCTCGTAGCCGGAACCCGTTCCTTCGACATGAAAATGCCGAAAGAAGTGAACCGCATGATTACGGACGGACTATCCGACTACCTGTTTACGGCCGGCATGGTCGCCAACCGCAACCTGAATCAGACAGGAACGGAAAGTGAAAACGTATATTATGTAGGCAATATCCTTATAGATGCCATCCGCTACAACCGCAATCGGTTACTCAAACCAATATGGTTCTCCGTGCTGGGATTGCAGGAAGGCAATTATCTCCTGCTCACTCTCAACCGCCGCGTATTGCTCAATGACAGAGAGAATCTGAAACAACTGATGGAAACAATCATTGAAAAGTCTGCCGGCATACCCATCGTAGCACCGCTGCACACCTATGTGCGCAATGCTATCAAAGAACTTGGTATCGAAGCTCCGAACCTGCATATCATGCCGCCACAGAATTATCTTTTCTTCGGCTACCTGATTAATAAAGCAAAAGGTATTATTACCGACTCCGGCAACGTGGCAGAGGAAGCAACCTTCCTAGGTATTCCTTGTATCACTCTCAATACGTATGCCGAACACCCCGAAACGTGGCGCATGGGAACAAACGAACTTGTTGGAGAAGACCCGATTCTACTCGCCAAAGCAATGGATACGCTGATGAAAGGCGAATGGAAGCGCGGCGAACTCCCCGAACGTTGGGACGGACGCACTGCAGAACGTATCGTACAGATTCTATCAAGCAAATAACAGTCACCTTACTTGTCCCATTCCGTCACACGGCATGAGACAAGTAGTTTCATGCCGTGAAACTATTAGTTTCTCGGTGTGAAACCAATAGTTTCATTACTTGAAACCAACAGTTTCAAGGCATGAAACAAAAAGTTTCAACGGTTGAAACTAAATCTGAAACCAGGTGTTAAATATATATGCCAAGGTTAATTCGTTTGACCATTGGACGGTATATGCTTGTAAACAACCAAAAACGATGGGTAAAAAAAGTTATATATTCTCTCATCATGAGAGTTATTTGTTAACTTTGCGCCCTACTACGAACGTTATGAGACAACGATATAACAAAATACTTATACTGCTCTTACTTGTATTGGCAGCTTCAAATGCGTTTGCACAGCAAATAAAGGGGGTAGTTACTGATTCAGTGACACATGAACCATTGATGTATATCTCTGTTTACTATCAGGAAAAAAGAGATATGGGTACTATCACCAATATTGACGGGGAATATAGTCTTGAAGCACGCAGAAATGGGGGAACACTTGTTTTCTCCGCTGTCGGCTATGTCAGTAAAACTGTGAAAGTCAGCTATGGCAACCAAACGGTCAATGTCCAGTTAGCCCCGGACAATGTAATCCTGAATGAAGTCGTTGTAAAACCACAAAAAGAAAAATACTCCCGCAAGAACAATCCGGCAGTCGAATTCATGAAAAAAGTTATCGAGCACAAGAAGGCGCAAGTCCTCGAAGTGAACGACTACTATCAGTACGACAAGTACGAGAAGATGAAAATGTCTATCAACGACCTCACCCCGGAGAAACTCGAAAAAGGTATCTACAAGAAATATTCCTTCCTCAAAGACCAGGTGGAAGTGTCGGAAACAACGAATAAGTTGATTCTTCCGATTTCCGTACAGGAGACGGCTTCGCAGACTATCTTCCGCAAAGACCCCGAAAGTAAGAAAACCATCATCAAAGGAAAAAACTCCAACGGTATCGAAGAATTCTTCTCAACGGGAGATATGCTCGGCACTGTATTGAAAGACGTCTTTGCCGATATTAATATTTACGATGATGACATCCGTCTGCTTCAACAGCGTTTCGTGAGTCCTATCGGCAATAATGCCATTTCTTTCTATAAATATTATCTGATGGACACATTGATGGTAGACAAGCGCGAATGTGTACATCTGACTTTCGTTCCGCAGAATTCGCAGGACTTCGGATTCACCGGACATCTGTATGTGCTGAACGACTCTACGTATGCCGTCCAGAAATGTACGATGAACCTTCCCAAAAAGACCGGAGTAAACTTCGTCAACCGCATGGATATCGTACAACAGTACGAACAGCTTCCCAACGGTAACTGGGTATTGTCCGACGATAATATGACCGTAGACCTTTCCTGGAGTTCCAACAAAACAGCAGGCGGATTGCAGGTGGAGCGAATAACGAAATATAGCGATTATAAATTCGACCCTATCGAACAACGACTTTTCCGATTGAAAGGAAGCGTAATAAAGGAAGCGGATATGCTTTCAAAAAGTGATGAATACTGGGCAAGCGTCCGACAGGTGCCGCTGACGAAGAAAGAAAGTACAATGGACGTATTCGTCAACCGTCTCGAACAGATTCCGGGATTCAAATATATCATCTTCGGAGCAAAAGCCCTGATTGAGAACTTTGTGGAGACAGGCAGCAAAGGACATCCGAGTAAGGTGGACATCGGCCCTATCAATACGATGATTTCAAGCAACTACATTGACGGAACCCGTTTCCGGTTGAGCGGTATGACTACGGCTCATTTTGACAAACATTGGTTCTTGAGTGGCTATGGTGCCTACGGCCTTAAAGACGAGCGATGGAAATACAGCGGTACGCTGACTTATTCGTTCAACAAACGTGATTATGTGGTTTGGGAATTCCCGAAGCATTATATTTCAGCAACGTATAGCTATGATGTAATGTCGCCGATGGACAAGTTCCTGTTTACGGATAAGGACAATATCTTCCTGTCATTGAAAACGACGACGGTAGACCAAATGTCTTACATGCGTGACGCGACCATCAACTACGAACTCGAAACGCTTACGGGATTCGGAGTGAAAGCGATGCTCCGCCACCGCAACGACGAGCCTACCGGAAAATTGGAATATCTGCGTAACGACGCTGCGCAAACCCGTGTACATGACGTTACGACTACCGAAGCGAGTCTGACGCTGCGTTATGCGCCGGGCGAGTCTTTCGTCAATTCCAAGCAACGCCGTGTGCCGGTATCGCTGGATGCTCCTATCTTTACGCTTACTCATGCGATGGGATTCAAAGGTGTATTGGGCGGAGAATATAACTTTAACCGTACAGAAGCAAGTGTGTGGAAACGTTTCTGGCTTCCTGCTTCCTGGGGGAAGATAGATTGTAGCCTGAAAGCAGGGGCGGAATGGAATACAGTTCCTTTCCCGCTGTTGATTCTGCCGGAAGCCAACTTATCGTACATCACGCAGCGCGAGACGTTCAACCTTATCAATAACATGGAATTCCTGAACGACCGTTTCGCTTCCATGTCCGTGTCATACGATATGAATGGAAAATTATTCAACCGTATTCCGCTTATCAAAAACTTGAAGTGGAGAGAGATGTTCCGCGTCCGTGCATTGTGGGGGACGTTGACAGATAAGAACAATCCGTTCAAGAGTGATAATCCTGATTTATTCCGTTTCCCGACACGCGATGGTAAATTTACCAGTTTCGTGATGGACCCGAAAGTGCCGTATGTCGAAGCAAGTGTCGGCATCTACAACATTTTCAAGTTGCTGCACGTTGAATATGTACATCGTTTCACCTACCGTGACAATCCGGGTATCAACAAAAACGGTATTCGTTTCATGGTATTAATGGTATTCTAAGAATTATGCAACCTTTAGCAGAGAGGCTACGGCCGAAGACTTTAGACGATTATATCGGCCAAAAACATTTAGTTGGGGCGGGTGCTGTTTTGCGCAAGATGATTGATGCAGGACGCATCTCTTCTTTTATCCTTTGGGGTCCTCCCGGAGTGGGTAAAACAACGTTGGCACAAATCATTGCCAATAAACTGGAGACTCCGTTTTATACATTGAGCGCCGTAACTTCCGGCGTGAAGGATGTGCGCGAAGTGATAGAGCGTGCCAAGAGCAATCGTTTCTTTTCACAGTCCAGCCCTATTCTGTTTATTGATGAAATTCATCGGTTCAGTAAGTCACAGCAGGATTCTTTGTTGGGAGCGGTGGAGAACGGAACTGTCACGTTGATTGGTGCGACAACGGAGAATCCGTCGTTCGAGGTTATCCGCCCTCTCCTATCCCGTTGTCAGCTTTATGTGCTCAAATCGTTGGAGAAGGAAGATTTATTGGAACTTCTGCAACGTGCCATTGCTACGGATGCCATACTGAAGGAACGCAAAATCGAATTGAAAGAAACAACGGCCATGTTGCGCTTCTCCGGTGGAGATGCCCGCAAATTGCTTAATATACTGGAGCTTGTCGTCCAGTCGGAAACAGAAGAAACGGTGGTTATCACCGATGAGATGGTGACTGAACGGTTGCAGCAGAATCCGCTGGCATACGATAAGGACGGGGAAATGCATTATGACATTATTTCTGCTTTTATCAAGTCGATTCGCGGAAGTGATCCGGATGGAGCTATTTACTGGCTTGCCCGTATGGTGGAAGGTGGCGAAGATCCTGCTTTCATTGCTCGTCGGCTTGTCATTTCGGCTTCGGAAGATATTGGACTGGCCAATCCGAATGCTTTACTTATTGCGAATGCCTGCTTTGATACGTTGATGAAAATCGGTTGGCCGGAAGGACGCATTCCTTTAGCGGAAGCTACGATTTATCTGGCAACGAGCCCTAAAAGCAATTCGGCATATAGTGCGATTAATGACGCACTGGAGCTAGTTCGTTCTACTGGAAATCTGCCTGTTCCGTTACATCTGCGCAATGCGCCTACAAAATTGATGAAACAATTAGGATACGGACAGGAATATAAATATGCGCATAGTTATGAGGGCAACTTTGTAAAGCAACAATTCTTGCCGGATGAATTGAAAGATAAACGGATATGGCAACCGCAAAATAATGCTGCGGAACAGAAACATACCGAACGGATGATACAATTGTGGGGAGACAAGTTCAAGAAATAAAGCTATCAGTGAAATAAAACAAACTATTATATTAGCGAAAGCAAAACAAAACAATAAGGAAAGACGTATAACATATTATTAATATAAAAATTGAAATGAAGATTGTAGTTTTAGACGGTTTTGCCGCCAATCCCGGTGATTTGTCCTGGGAAGGTATAAAAGCTCTCGGAGAATGCACGATTTATGATCGTACCGCTCCCGAAGAAGTATTAGAACGTGCAGCCGGAGCAGAAGTGCTTCTGACTAATAAAGTAATCATCAACGCAGACCACATGGCTGCACTGCCCGAACTGAAATATATCGGCGTATTAGCTACTGGATACAATGTAGTCGACACTGCTGCTGCCAAAGAACGGGGAATTATCGTTACCAATATTCCTTCATACAGCACCGCTTCTGTTGCGCAGATGGTATTTGCACATATTCTGAATATCACTCAACAAGTACAACATCACTCTGAAGAAGTGCACAAAGGCCGTTGGACAAACAGCAAGGACTTCTGCTTTTGGGATACTCCGCTGATGGAACTTAGAGAAAAGAAAATCGGACTGGTCGGATTGGGAAATACCGGATACACGACTGCACGTGTCGCCATCGGTTTTGGTATGCAAGTATATGCACTGACTTCAAAATCACACTTCCAGTTGCCGCCGGAAATCAAGAAGATGGATTTAGACCAGTTGTTCAGCGAGTGTGATATTATCAGCTTGCACTGCCCGCTTACTCCTGAGACACACGAAATGGTGAATGCCCGTCGTCTTGCTATGATGAAGCCGACTGCTATTCTAATCAATACAGGTCGCGGCCCTCTGGTCAATGAACAAGATTTGGCAGATGCCCTGAACAGCGGCAAGATTTACGCAGCCGGAGTAGACGTTCTTTCTACGGAACCACCTCGCGCTGACAATCCGTTGCTGACAGCAAAGAACTGCTATATCACTCCGCATATCGCATGGGCAACGCTCGAAGCTCGCGAACGCTTGATGAATATCGCGACCAGCAACATACAGGCATACATTGCCGGAACACCGGAAAATGTAGTAAATAAGTAAGATAGTACAAGGACTGGCAATAAAAGAGAAGGGTGTCAAAAAAGGAAAACCATATTCCTTTTGACACCCTTCGTTTATTTTCATTATTACCTGTTTATCAGGCTTTTCTTCTAGTATGAATGTCCGCCTTCGTCCATCTCTTTCTCCGTAATCTTGTGACGGTCGATGCTACGCCAAGCATAGAAGATATAAGCAATCACAAACGGAACAAGAATAGAAACATAAGCCATTGTCTTCAGAGTAAACTCACTGGAACAGCTATTAGCCAAAGTCAATGAGCTTTGCAGGTCTGTATAAGACGGATAATAAGCCGTATTATTATATCCTGCCACCAACAATAAAGACAAGACTGTCAATACCGTACCAATTCCCGTAAACCAAATACCTTTATCGAACGTCTTTTTGAGTAAAGTCTTTCCAATGCCGAATAGAACCAAAACAACTCCTATCAGAAATAAGACAAGAATTATCGGCATTTCGATAAAATTAGTGAAATATTTGAATGGCTGCATATAAATCTCCTGCGTATCCGGATTCACAGCAAAACCATCGGATACTAACGTACGGATAACGAATGACAAGAAGAATACCAGAAACAAGACTGTATTATTCCGTACCGCACGGCGACACTTGTCCGTCAGTTCCTTATCCGCTATATTATTAATAAAGTAAAGCGCACCCAAGACACGGGCAAGGAAGAATACAGCCAGCCCTAAAATCACATTCCAGATATTAGTCAACGCATCCAGTCCGTGCCATCCATTTCCCCAATGGCTGATAACCGGCATAATGGTATCCGTCATATTTGCTTTATTGATATAGAAATCAGAACCAGTGAAGAAAGTAGCAACTGCTCCACCAAGCAATAACGGTCCTACTACTCCATTTATCACCAGAAAAGTCTGATACGTCTTTTTGCCTAACAGATTTCCCGCTTTACTTTGAAATTCATAGCTGACAGCCTGCAATACAAAACTGAAAAGGATTATCATCCAAAGCCAATAAGCACCACCGAAGCTGGTACTATAAAATAATGGAAAGGAAGCAAAGAAAGCACCACCGAAAGTTACTAACGTAGTAAACGTAAACTCCCACTTACGTCCGGTAGAGTTCACCATCATTTTACGATGTTCTTCCGTCTTACCGAGACAGAACAACAATGAATTACCGCCCTGCACAAACAATAAAAACACGAGGATAGCTCCCAGCAAGGAAACGACAAGCCACCAATATTGTTGTAGAAATATATACATAGTCTTTACGATTAATGGTTAATATTAGCATTATCTCCCGTATCCGGGCCTTTCTTGATGGCCTTTACCATGATTCCGGCACCTGCAATCAACATTACCGTAAACAAGAGCAGGAAGATAAAGAAAGTTATCTGCACGGAGCTTACATCCAGTTTAGAGATAGCGGCCGACGTAGGCAGCATGTCACGGATAGCCCACGGCTGACGGCCACATTCGGCAACCACCCATCCGGCTTGTCCGGCAATGTATCCCAAAGGAATAGTCAATAAAGCAACCCAGTGCATCCATCTCATTTTACTCAAATCCTTCTTATAGACAAAGAAAAGGACAACGATAAAGAACAAGATAAAATATCCGCCCAAAATCACCATTATACGGAATGCGTAGAAATTCAGGGGAACATTCGGAACCAACTGGTTCACATCTTTAATATATCCGTAACCGAAATAAGGAATATTTTCTTGTAAAACTTTGTAAGCCACTTGCGCATCTTCTTCATTCTTTGCACTCTTGGCGGCACGATAGGCAGCCAAGGCACCGATAGCCGTTTTTCCCCGTTCAATCTTCTCGGCAGCCGAAAGGGCTTTTGTACCGTCTTTCATCTGATAACCGCCTTCGATGATATTTGCGATACCCAGAACGTAACCGTCTACATCACGCTCAGCAAGGAAAGAAAGCATACTTGGTATTTCAATACGGAAGAGGAATGGGTCTTTTCCATCGTTATAAGTTTTCTTTTCAGGATTCAGCATGCCGATTCCTACCAGTCCGACATTCGTTCCCCCTTCATACAAACCTTCCACAGCAGCCAACTTCATCGGCTGTGTCTGCGCAATCTGATAACCGGAACCGTCGCCCGTCCAGGCAGACAATAAGGATGCTACTAATCCGAAGATTGCACCAATCTTGATACTGGCAAGTGCAAACTCACGATTGCGTTTCTTCAGTAAGTACCAACAACTGATACCGACTACAAAGACAGCGCCAAGTACCCAACCGGATAATACAGTATGAAAGAATTTATTGACAGCAACGGGTGAAGTTGCCACTGCCCAAAAATCGACCATCTCATTACGAACGGTATCGGGATTGAATTCCATCCCTACCGGATGTTGCATCCATGCGTTGGCAACGAGAATCCACCACGCAGAAATCGTTGCTCCCAATCCTGTGAGCCAAGTAGAAGCCAGATGGAAACGTTTGCTTACTTTTCCCCAGCCAAAAAACATCACGGCAATAAACGTGGCTTCCATAAAGAATGCCAAAATTCCCTCAATAGCCAATGGGGCACCGAAAATATCTCCTACAAACCAGGAATAATTACTCCAGTTCGTACCAAACTCAAACTCAAGGATCAAGCCGGTTGCCACCCCGATGGCGAAGTTGATACCGAATAGCTTCATCCAGAACATCGCGGTTTTCTTCCAAAATTCTTTGCCTGTTTTATAATACAGCGTCTCCATGATGCCCATCACCACTGCCAGTCCGAGTGTGAGAGGAACAAAAATCCAGTGGTACATAGCTGTCATCGCAAATTGGGCTCTCGACCAATCTATCAGCGAAGTGTCAATACTTTCAATCATAATCTTATGTAGTTTAAGAGTTAAAAATCAATTGATTTCTGAGGAAGAGCGCGTTGTATCAGTTCATTGCCCACATAGGTTCCCTTGTCGGCATCCGTAGGATGGTCGCCGAGGAAATCAGGAAAAAAGAACAGTTTGAGGATGAAGAACATGACGAATAATTTCAGCAGGATAATAATCCACAGCGTACGACCGAGTGTCATACTACGGAAACCTTCCAGATAGAAGTTCCAAATAGAAAGTAGTGTATTCTTCATATGTCGGCGTTATAGTTTGTAATGAGTACAAATATACAATTTTTATAATTAAAACAAACAAATACCCCGAATTGTTGCAAGATTTGTTGTGTTTTTCTGAAAAAATCGACCTATCGACAGAAAAAAAACATTTAACGGCAAAATTCCGCATTCCGTCTATCGCTTTTGCAGCTAATATAATATGTACGTACCTTCGTTACCAGTAAATCAATAGAAGTATGAATATGATAAATGTAAGAAGATTGACAGTGATGGCATTTCTTGGCGCAGGTATGCTTCCGGGCATATCTGCACAAGAATCTCCGCTGCAAGCCGATACACAGAACGAAGTGAATCTCCCTGCCCAATGGGATTTGCAATCGTGTATCGACTATGCTTTGGAACAGAATATTACGATTCGCAAAAACCGTGTGGCTGCGAAAAGTACACAGATTGACGTGAAGACAGCTAAAGCTGCTTTGTTTCCGAGCCTTTCGTTCTCTACCAGTCAGCAGGTGGTGAACCGTCCGTATCAGGAATCGAGTAGCCGGGTGAGCGGTAGCGAGATTATCAGCAGTAACAGTAAAACCAGTTATAACGGTAATTATGGCCTGAATGCTTCGTGGACTATATATAATGGTAGCAAACGGTTGAAGACCATTAAGCAGGAACAACTGAACAATCAGGTAGCCGGACTTGATGTGGCGACTTCCGAGAATACTATCCAGGAATCCATCGCGCAGGTTTACATTCAGATTCTTTATGCGGCCGAGTCTGTCAGAGTAAACGAGAATACGCTGCAAGTTTCCATTGCGCAGCGTGACCGCGGTCAGCAATTGCTGAATGCGGGAAGTATTGCAAAAAGTGATTTTGCGCAACTGGAAGCTCAGGTCAGTACCGACCGTTATCAACTTGTGACAGCGCAAGCCACCCTGCAAGATTACAAATTACAACTGAAACAACTGCTCGAACTGGATGGGGAGAATGAGATGAATGTCTATCTCCCCGCCCTGTCCGACGAGAATGTGCTTGCACCGTTGCCCACCAAGAAAGATGTGTATGTAAGCGCCCTCGCCATTCGTCCGGAGATTGAAGCAAGCAAACTCAATGTAGAAGCTTCCGAACTGGGGATTGATATTGCAAAATCCGGTTATTTCCCGACCGTCAGCCTTAGCGCGGGCATCGGGACGAATCATACGAGCGGCAGCGACTTTACTTTCGGTGAGCAGGTGAAGAACGGATGGAACAATTCCATCGGCTTGTCTGTCAGTGTGCCTATCTTCAATAACCGTCAGACAAAGAGCGCGGTACAAAAGGCTAAGTTGCAACGCGAAACGAGCATGTTGTCGTTGCTTGACGAACAAAAGGCTTTGTACAAGGCGATTGAAGGCCTTTGGCTGGATGCAAACAGTGCACAGCAGCGTTATGCGGCAGCCAACGAGAAGTTGAGGAGTACACAAATCAGCTACGACCTGATTAGCGAGCAGTTCAACTTGGGAATGAAAAATACCGTGGAACTTCTTACCGAGAAGAATAACTTGCTGCAAGCGCAACAGGAACAACTTCAAGCTAAATATATGGCTATACTGAATACTCAGTTGCTGAAGTTCTACCAGGGGGATAAATTAGCATTATAATAAATAAGTAAAAGCATAATAAACGAATGAAAACGAAAAAGATTATCTTAATCGCCGTGGCAGTTGTTGTGGTAGCAGGTGCAGGAATCTGGTTCTTTGCAGGTTCACCCGCCAAACACAAAGTCACATATGCCACTGTTACCGTGAGCAAAGGCGATATTTCCAATTCGGTGACTGCTACCGGAACCATCGAACCGGTGACGGAAGTAGAAGTTGGTACGCAGGTATCAGGTATCATTGACAAGATTTATGTAGACTATAACTCGGCAGTTACCAAAGGGCAGTTGATTGCTGAAATGGACCGTGCCACTTTGCAAAGTGAACTGGCTTCCCAGCAGGCAACTTACGATGGTGCCAAGGCTGAATATGAATACCAGAAGAAGAATTATGAACGCAGCAAAGGGCTGCACGAGAAGTCTCTGATTAGTGATACGGATTTCGAACAGGCTCTCTATAACTATCAGAAAGCTAAAAGTAGTTATGACAGCAGCAAGGCGTCTTTGGCAAAAGCGGAACGTAACCTGTCTTACGCAACAATTACTTCGCCGATTGACGGAGTCGTTATCAGCCGTGATGTGGAAGCCGGCCAGACGGTTGCTTCCGGATTCGAAACCCCGACGCTTTTCACCATTGCTGCGGATTTGACGCAGATGCAGGTGGTAGCCGATGTGGATGAAGCCGATATAGGCGGTGTGGAAGAAGGACAACGTGCCAGCTTTACAGTAGATGCCTATCCGAATGATACGTTCGATGGTGTAGTGACGCAGATTCGCTTGGGAGATGCAAGCAGTACGAGCAGTACAAGTAGCAGCACAAGCACGGTAGTTACTTATGAAGTAGTAATCTCCGCTCCTAATCCCGAACAAAAGCTGAAACCACGTTTGACAGCGAATGTTACTATCTATATTCTTGATAAAAAGGATGTATTGTCCGTTCCGAACAAAGCCTTGCGTTTCGTACCGGAAAAACCTCTGATCGGCGCTAATGACATCGTAAAAGATTGCGAAGGCGAACATAAACTTTGGACGCGTGAAGGAATGACATTCACAGCCCATCCGGTAGAAATCGGAATCAGCAACGGTATGTCTACGGAAATTGTCAGTGGTCTCTCCGAAGGAACGAAAGTAGTGTCCGAAGCTACCATAGGTGCATTGCCGGGTGAAAAAATGGGGGCTGAACCCAATAATGAAAGCAGTGGGGAAAGAAGCCCGTTCATGCCAAGTCGTCCGGGAGACAACAAAAAAAAGAACAATAAGTGACAACCATGAAGAAAGTAATTGAAATACAAAATATCAAACGGGACTTCCAGGTGGGAGACGAAACCGTCCATGCGTTACGGGGCGTTTCGTTTACTATCAACGAAGGGGAGTTTGTCACCATTATGGGTACTTCCGGCTCGGGAAAGTCCACGCTGCTTAATATATTAGGCTGCCTGGACACTCCGACAAGCGGAGAGTATCTGCTCGACGACATTCCCGTCCGCACGATGAGCAAGCCTCAACGTGCGGTACTGAGAAACCGTAAGATTGGGTTCGTGTTCCAAAGTTACAATCTGCTGCCTAAAACGACCGCAGTGGAGAACGTGGAACTGCCGCTGATGTACAACTCGTCCGTCAGTGCTACCGAACGTCGCCGCCGGGCCATCGAATCTTTGCAGGCTGTGGGACTGGGCGACCGTTTGGAACATAAATCCAACCAGATGTCCGGTGGACAGATGCAACGTGTTGCCATTGCGCGTGCGTTGGTGAATAATCCTGCAGTGATTCTTGCGGATGAAGCGACCGGAAATCTCGACAGCCGTACCTCTTTCGAGATACTTGTCCTGTTTCAGAAACTTCACGCGGAAGGACGCACGATTATTTTCGTAACGCACAATCCCGAAATCGCGCAATACAGCAGCCGGAATATCCGCTTGCGCGACGGTCACGTTATAGAGGATACTCCTAATCCGAAGATTCTGTCCGCGGCCGAAGCACTGGCTGCGTTGCCGAAAAACGACGAGGATTAATTATTATTCAATGTGCCGATGCGCTAATGCTCCAACAGGCTACGTAATCATATAGCCGGGAAATTAGTTAATCAGCATATTGACCAATTAGCAAATTATTTATTATGAATGGAACTAATTTATTCAAGATAGCTCTCCGGGCGTTGGCGAACAATAAGCTGCGTGCTTTTCTCACCATGCTCGGTATCATTATCGGTGTTGCTTCCGTCATCACAATGCTCGCCATCGGACAGGGTTCGAAGAAAAGCATCCAGCAGCAGATTTCCGAGATGGGGTCGAACATGATTATGATTCATCCGGGAGCCGATATGCGTGGTGGTGTACGGCAAGACCCGTCGGCCATGCAGACCTTGAAGCTTACCGATTATGAAGCCTTGCGCGATGAGACAAGTTTCTTGTCTGCCGTGAGTCCCAATGTTTCTTCATCGGGACAGCTTATTGCCGGCAACAATAACTATCCGGCATCTGTGAATGGCGTAGGAACGGAATATCTCGATATTCGCCAGTTGACGGTTGAAAATGGGGAGATGTTTACGGAAGCCGACATACAGAGTTCGGCAAAAGTATGCGTGATAGGAAAGACGATAGTGGACAATCTTTTCCCGGACGGAAGTGATCCGGTAGGCAAGATTATCCGTTTCAGCAAGATACCCTTCCGGGTGGTAGGTGTACTCAAAGCAAAGGGGTACAACTCTATGGGACAAGACCAGGATGCCGTAGTGCTTGCTCCTTATACTACCGTAATGAAACGTTTGCTTGCCGTCACGTACTTGCAGGGAGTGTTTGCTTCTGCCCTCACTGAAGATATGACGGAGTATGCTACGGATGAAATCAGTACGATTCTTCGCCGTAACCATAAGCTGAAAGCAACGGACGATGATGATTTCACCATCCGTACACAACAGGAATTGAGTACGATGCTCAACTCCACTACCGATTTGATGACGACTCTGCTTGCTTGTATTGCGGGTATCTCGCTGGTGGTAGGTGGTATCGGAATTATGAATATCATGTATGTATCTGTAACGGAACGTACCCGCGAAATCGGCCTGCGCATGTCAGTCGGCGCGCGAGGGGTCGATATTCTGAGCCAGTTCCTTATCGAAGCCATTATGATTAGTATCACGGGCGGTATCATCGGAGTGATAATCGGCTGCGGAGCCAGTTGGATTGTGAAAAGCGTGGCACATTGGCCTATCTATATCCAGCCGTGGAGTGTATTCCTTTCTTTTGCAGTATGTACCGTCACCGGAGTCTTCTTCGGATGGTATCCTGCCAAGAAAGCAGCAGATTTAGACCCGATAGAGGCCATCAGATACGAATAAAAAACTATCTTTGTCTTTATGAAACAAACCTTTACATCCGCACGTCGTCCCCTGGAGATACTGATACACATTATCGGCTGGGGGATTATGTTCGGTTTCCCGTTCTTTTTCGTTGAACGCGGGAACGGGAACATTAACTGGATGGCGTATATACGCCATCTTGCCGTACCACTATCTTTCATGATTGTGTTCTACGCCAATTATTTCTTTTTGGTTCCCCGTTATCTTTTCCAAAGTCAGGCTAAAAGATATGTTATCTATAATATTATCTTCCTATGCGTTATCGGACTTTTACTTCATCTATGGCAAAGTCTGACGTTCGACCCATCCTTTGCGCCCAGACCCAAAAGACCGGGTATGCCGCCGGGATGGTTATTCTTCCTCAGGGATATGTTGAGCCTCGTCTTTACCATCGGACTAAGTGCCGCCATTCGTATGAGTGCCCGATGGACGCAGAACGAAGCTGCCCGTAAAGAAGCGGAACGGAATCGTGCGGAAGCCGAACTGAAAAACCTGCGGAACCAACTGAATCCTCATTTCTTGCTGAATACGCTGAATAATATCTATGCTCTGATTGCATTTGATTCGGACAAAGCGCAGGAAGCTGTGCAGGAGTTGAGCAAACTTCTCCGATATGTATTGTATGATAATCAGCAGATGTATGTACCTCTTTGCAAGGAAGTGGACTTTATCCGCAATTACATTGAATTGATGCGTATCCGCCTGTCGGCTAATGTACAGATGACTACTCAATTCGAGATTCAACCGGATAGTCAGACACTTATTGCACCGCTTATCTTTATCTCGTTGATAGAGAATGCATTCAAGCATGGCATCTCCTCTACCGAACCGAGTTTTATCAGTATTCATATTTCAGAGAATGATAAGGAAGTGGTTTGTGAAATCCGCAACAGCAATCATCCCAAGACGGTGGAAGATAAAAGTGGTTCGGGTGTGGGGTTAGAACAGGTAAGCCGACGGCTGGAGATACTTTATCCCGGGGCTTACACCTGGTCGAAAGGCAGCTCGGAAGACGAGTCTGTCTATGAATCGAGACTGAGTATTAAAATCAAAGAGTAGGTAGAGAACGTTTAGTATAAAACTTTAGATATAGAATAATAGTATGGTATTACGTTGTGCAATTGTTGATGATGAGCCTTTAGCTCTCAGCCTGTTAGAAAGTTACGTGAACAAGACTCCGTTCCTGCAACTCGTGGGAAAGTATTCCAGTGCAGTTCAGGCAATGAAAGAGTTGCCCGATGAAGAGGTGGATCTTCTGTTTCTGGACATTCAGATGCCGGAGCTTAACGGACTGGAGTTCTCGAAGATGGTAGACTCCCGCACCCGTATCGTATTTACTACTGCTTTCGGGCAGTATGCTATCGACGGTTATCGCGTCAATGCACTCGATTATCTACTGAAACCTATCTCATATGTCGATTTCCTGCAAGCGGCAAACAAAGCGCTTCAGTGGTTTGAACTGGTGCAGAAGCCGGAAGAGATAGACAGCATCTTCGTGAAAAGCGACTATAAACTGGTACAGGTAGACCTGAAGAAAATCATGTATATCGAAGGTTTGAAGGATTACATCAAAATCTATACAGAAGATACTCCCAAACCTATCCTGTCGCTTATGAGCATGAAAGCTATGGAAGAGCTTTTGCCTTCCAGCCGTTTCATACGCGTGCATCGTTCTTTCATTGTTCAGAAAGATAAGATACGTGTGATAGACCGTGGTCGTATCGTTTTCGACAAGACATATATTCCTATCAGCGATAGTTACAAGCTAGTTTTCCAGACTTTTCTGGATGAAAGGAGCTAATGTTGGCTATTTTATCGGTGAAAAGAAGATTTTTGTCGATTATTATTTGTCAAAACCCGTTTTATCCCTACCTTTGCAGAGAACAGAAAGGGATTGTGAAATTCCGAGAATAGAATAGTTTAGTTAAGTCTAGTTTAGTTTTTGTGTTAAATGGCTTCCTCGTCGGCGGACGAACAAGGAAGCCATTTTTATAATTGATATACAGCAATTTACAAATCCTAATCGAACCTTTTCTTTCTTAATTAGTATTGATCATTAAGAGTTAAAACGTCACTTTTGACGCTATTTACATTGCCGTAACCGTGCCGCGGCAATATATACTAATTAAATAGAATTTAAACATGGCTAATCTATTTATCACAATCGTACCAACTAAAGTTTTGGCAAACGGCCAACATAAAATAAGAATTGCTGTGTCTCACAACTGGGACACACGTTACATCCCGACCAATATAGTTATAGACTCACTCAATGAGTTCAAAAATGGCAAAATTGTAAAGCGTTCAGATAAAGAACTACTAAATGCAAAACTTAAAAGAATTTATGATACTTATTACGAACGCTGTGAAAGTATAGAATACGCAGATTCACTTACATGTACACAGTTAGTCAAAATAATAACCAGTCCAATTAACGGTGAACAACACCGCAAATTTGAAGATATAGTTGAAGAATTCCTCTCGCAGATTGATGAGGATGATAGAGAAAAAACACATAAGCTATACAAGTTGGCCGCTAAACATTTTATTCGGTTTACCGGTCCAGGTGCGCTAATGGAGCACATAACACCAATCCGAATTAATAACTATCTAACGCATTTAAGAAAGAGCAAGCTCTCACCTACCTCAATCAAAATCTATATTACACTATTGAAAGTGATAATAAACTATGCCATCAAGATGAGATACGTAGAATATAAGGTAGATCCATTTGTCACAGCTTCCATTCCTTCAGCTAAGAAAAGAGACACACATATCACAGTTGAACAACTAAAGATTATTAGAGATATGGTACCTAATCAATATAATGTATCAGTAGTTCGCGACATTTTCATGCTTACTTATTATTTAGCCGGCATGAACTTAGTTGATATGTTGGCTTACGACTTCCGGACCGACATTGTAGATTACATCAGAATCAAGACAAGGAATACTAAAGATGGTGACCGGTTGACTTCGTTTGCGATTCCTGATGAAGCAAAACCTCTCATCAAGAAATATATGAATAAGAATACTGGAAAGCTCGTATTTGGAAAGTATAAAACCTATGTATCCTGTTATAATACACTCACCCGGAAAATGAAAGTTCTGAAAACAGTAGCAGGCGCTACTCACAACTTAACATTATATTCAGCTCGCAAATCATTCGTTCAACATGGCTACGATCTTGGAATACCCCTTAGCACTCTCGAATACTGTATCGGTCAGTCAATGAAAGAAGATCGTCCAATCTTTAATTATGTATCAATCATGAAAAAGCACGCTGATAAAGCAATCAGAGAGATTCTTGATAATCTGAAATAAATTTGTAACTTTGTGGCATCAAGATAACACGGACATAATTCCGATTATTTTGGTTTGACTTGGTGAGGGGGTGGTTCCCCTCACTTTTTTATTTCTACTAAACATTCTATGGTATATTATTTTCTGAAAGAATCACATCGTACAGTTTTTCTAACAAACCACTAGACATATATTCATTTTTGTTTACCTTTTGAAACAAGACTGGTGGAAAATGTATATATTCCATTCGGGATACAGATTCATCATTTATCCCCTCTTTCAATCGCACATCTTTCAACTCAAGGTTATTAAACAAATCGGCATTCAAGTATAATCTTCGTGTCTCAATTGTTGATAATGAACTAAATGAGTTAAAAAACAATAACACAAGTTCATACTTTGACAGTTG
>PPYF01525642.1_pt1 | contig 18205 bp, 14 predicted proteins | sample 1559871 | NCBI WGS metagenome assembly PPYF01 (sample SAMN08240021, study PRJNA423297) | Human gut metagenome, whole genome shotgun sequencing project. | reverse complement strand
ATTACAATTATTATTGCATACAAACTAACATATTAGTTCATCTTACAAAACGAATCACTAAGTTTCAGTAGAACTTAGTGTAGCGATAAATTTAAAAAGACCTTATATCCTATGAACAGTACAGCTCAACACAGTTTACCTTCTTTGGTACAGTATAACCAGGTTATATTATCTTGTTCTTTATATTCAATCTATGGGAAAAAGAGTGCTTTTGTCCGGGGATTGAATAAGTCTTGTACTACAATGTATTATTTGAAACTTAACATACCCCCAAGCTCCTACAATCGATACAACAAAATGTAGTACCGGGTAGTGGGATTTTTTGAAAGAACCGAATGTGATTCATCAGATAGAAAATGCCATCTATTTGGGTATTGTCGGTGTAACACCTTTAACAAGATTATAAACTAATAACAAATGCTGGCAAAGAAAAAATGAATGCTTTTATGAAGATAGTAATTTTCATCAATGAAAGTGCTATCCTTAATTTATTGAAAACCTTTAATTAACCCAGATTCATGCTTATCGAAAAGCATAAGAATGAATTGTTAACACTTTTAATTTCTATGATGAATGAAAAACAAAATTGTGGAAGAATACTGCGATTATTGATCCTGTTTTGTTTGTATGGTATTTGTTTACCTTCCCTTCACGCCAAACAGGATATTGCATCACCACAACAGACAGGCAAGACCTATACGATTAAAGGAGTTGTATTGGATTTTAACAATGAACCGATTATTGGTGCCAGTGTCTTTATTCCGGGAACCAGTATCGGAGTAGCTACAGACCTGGACGGAAATTATGTACTGAAAGTACCGGCAAACACGAAAAATATAGAATTCTCTTACATTGGATATGAGAAGAAAGTTGTTCCGTTCAACCCTAAAGACTTAAATGTCTTTCGTGTTGTGACGATGAAAGAAGATAGCGGTATTGCACTTGAAGATGTCACGATTGTAGCTTTTGCCAAACAAAAGAAAGAGTCTGTATTAGGCTCCGTTTCCACTATCAAACCGGCGGAGTTAAAAACTACCAGCAGTAATCTTACTACCGGATTTGCCGGAAAGTTGGCGGGTGTAGTTGCTTATCAAAGAAGTGGAGAACCGGGTGAGGATAATGCCGAATTCTTTATTCGTGGTGTGACGACATTTGGAACAGGGAAAGCCGACCCGTTGATTTTGATTGATAACATTGAATTGACTTCATCAGATTTGGCAAGATTGAATACCGATGATATCGCCAGTTTCTCCATTCTGAAAGACGCTACCGCTACTGCGCTTTATGGTGCGCGTGGTGCTAATGGCGTTATTCTTGTAACGACAAAAGAAGGTACGGAAGGTAAAATGAAATTATCTTTCAGGGTAGAAAGTTCGTTCTCCGCTCCTTCCAAAGAGGTTGAAATTGCTGACCCGCTGACGTTTATGAAACTTCATAATGAGGCGGTGAGAACCCGAAATCCGGATGGTGCATTACCTTATCTGGAAAGCGCGATTGCTGCTCGCGAAAAAGGGTTGAATCCGATGGCTTATCCAATGGTAGATTGGAAGGATATGCTATTCAAAGATTTCACAACTAACTATCGCGGAAACATGAGCCTTAGCGGTGGTGGCCGTGTAGCCCGTTACTATGTAGCATTGTCTTATTCGCGGGATAATGGTATCTTGAAACAGGTTCCCAGTAACCTTTTTGATAATAATATTAAGTTGGATAAATATACGGTACGTTCGAATGTTAATATCAATCTGACTAAAACAACCGAGTTGGGAGTGCGCGTGAGCGGTACGTTTGATAGTTATCAAGGCCCGATACAGGGCGGTTCGCAGGTTTACAGTCAGGCTATTAAAGCAAGTCCGGTTCTTTTTCCTGCCATGTATGCTCCGGATGCAGCTAACCAATATACCAATCATCCTATGTTCGGTAATTATGGAACTAGTGCAAATTACTTGAATCCATATGCTGAAATGGCACGCGGTTATAAAGAATATGAAAACACAGTTATACTTGCCCAGTTGGAGCTGAAGCAAGATTTCAGTTTTATAACCGAAGGCTTGAAAGGGCGTTTGTTGGGAAATGTCACGCGAACTTCATATTATGACCTTCAACGTTCTTATACTCCGTTCTATTATGCCTTGGATAGTTATGATAAGACAAAAGATGAATACACTCTCTCTGCTCTAAATCCGGATTTGGGTACAGATTATCTAGGATACTCTCCGGGAAGTAAAAAAGTAGGCAGTTCCCTGTATTTGGAAGCGTCGTTGTCATATGACCGGACGTTTGTTGAAAAACACAATGTCAGTGGTATGTTGGTTTATACAGTACGTGAAGGGAAAAGCGGCAATGAAAACACTTTGCAGAAATCACTCCCTACCCGTAATCTGGGATTAGCAGGACGTTTTACTTACGGATTCTCCGACCGTTATTTTGCGGAGTTTAATTTCGGTTACAACGGTTCCGAACGTTTTGACAAGAGTCATCGTTGGGGATTCTTCCCGTCGGGAGGTTTGGGTTGGGTTGTGTCCAATGAAAAATTCTGGGCGAACAAACCAATTTCCAAAGTTATCAATATGCTTAAGTTGAAAGGTTCATACGGATTAGTCGGTAATGATAATATTTCTAATAATGACAACCGGTTCTTCTATTTGTCTGAAGTAAATATGAATAATTCCGGTAGGGGAATGAGTTTCGGAACAAACTTTGACGAAGGTTATAACGGTATTTCTATCAGCCGTTATGCCAATCCGAAGATTGGTTGGGAAATTTCTCATAAAATGAATGTGGGATTTGAACTGAAATTATTCAATGACCTGGAGATTCAGGCGGAGTATTTTAAAGAAAGAAGAACGAATATTCTGCAAGAACGTGCCGATATTCCTAGTTTGATGGGATTCCAGGCGCCTATCCGGGCAAATATCGGTGAGGCTAAAGGACATGGGGTCGATATTTCTCTGGATTATTCGCATATCTTCAATAAAAATTGGTGGACTACTGTCAGAGGTAACTTCACATACGCTAGCAGTGAATTTTCTGAATACGAAGAACCGGACTACTCGGCTACTCCATGGAGAAGTAAAATTGGTTCTAAGCTAAGCCAGACTTATGGTTACATAGCCGAACGTTTGTTTGTTGATGATGAAGATGTGGCAAACTCTCCGAAACAACAATTTGGCGAATATACGGCCGGAGATATCAAATATAAAGATATCAATCGTGACGGAATCATCGACGAGCAGGATATTGTACCTATCGGTTATCCGACTACACCGGAAATTATTTATGGTTTCGGTTTTTCTGTCGGATATAAAGCGTTTGATTTTAACTGCTTCTTCCAGGGATCGGCACGGTCCTCCTTCTTTATTGACCCTTTGCGTATCACCCCGTTTGCCCAGCCTTATGACCCGGACAACGAATTGGGAGGAAAACAGGCTAACAATGCTTTGCTTCAGGTTATCGCCAATAATCATTGGAGCGAGTCCAACCAGAATATGTATGCTTTCTGGCCACGGTTGTCGGATACGGCTATCAGTAATAATAACCAGTCGAGTACATGGTGGTTGCGTGACGGTACTTTCTTGCGTATGAAATCGGCAGAAATAGGCTATACACTTCCAAAGCGGCTGACCAGTAAAGCTAAATTGGAAAACTTGCGTATTTACGTAAGCGGGACGAACTTGTTCAATATTTCCAAATTCAAGATTTGGGATACGGAAATGGGGAACAACGGTTTGGGATATCCTGTTCAACGAGTATTTAATGTAGGTATTCAACTTTCACTCTAAAACATGTTATATGAAAAAAATAATCATATCCATATCACTCGTGATTGCTGCCATGCTGTGTAGCACTTCTTGTAGTGATTACCTAGATATAGTGCCCGAAGGTACTCCAAGCATGGATAATGCCTTCAGCAACCGCATTAATTCATTTAAGTTTCTACATACTTGTTATAGTTACCTGCCTTCATGGGATCAGGGTGGCTCCATTGGCTTTTTGGCAGGTGACGAACATTGGTTAATGCCTAAAGGAACCGGTTTTATAGATCAGCGTATCTCTCTCAACGCATGGGAAATAGGCCGCGGTGAACAAAATAATAATGACCCCTACCAGAATTTTTGGGATGGAGGAAATGGGGGAACCAATCTTTGGGTAGCTATCCGCGATTGTAATATTTTCTTGGAAAATATCAACAAACCTCTCGATTTGCAGAATTATGAACGTACTCGTTGGATTGCAGAAGTAAAATTCCTCAAAGCTTATTATCATTATTACCTGTTTATGCTTTACGGCCCTATTCCTATCATGGATACTAATATTGCGGTAGATGCTTCACAGGATGAAGTAAGGCGTTATCGCGAGCCGGTGGATGATGTAGTGGCTTATATCTCTAACCTGCTGGATGAAGCATATAAAGATCTGCCTTCAAAGATCACAGATCCGGGACAGGAGATGGGGCGCATCACCCAGCCAATTGCAAAAGCAGTAAAAGCACAATTGTTATTATTGGCTGCCAGCCCTTTGTTTAATGGAAATTCGGATTATATTAACGTGAAAGATAATCAGGGCAGGCATTTGTTCCCGACACAGGTTGATAACAGTAAATGGAAATTGGCAGCAGACGCAGCGCTTGAAGCGATAAATTGTGCAAAAGAAAATGGTCACGAGAAACTTTATACTTTCTCTTTGCCGATCAATAGTATTTCTGCGGCAACACGCAAACTGCTGGATATCGGTGAGGCTGTCACAGAAAAATGGAATGAAGAAATTATTTGGGGAAGTACTCGGAACGTTAACGGATTGCAGACGGTTGCAATGGCTAAACATACGAAGGGGAGCCACTATGACGCGCGTTCTGTCTTAGGGCCAACTTTATCAGTAGCCGAAGCATTCTATTCTTCAAATGGTGTGCCTATTTCTGAAGATAACAGTGATTTCTGGACGGCTAATTATCCTAACCGCTATGAGATTACCACTATCCCGGATGAGGGAAATAATAAATATTACCTTCAGATAGGAGAGCAAACAGCCTATCTTCACTTGAACCGTGAACCGCGTTTCTATGCTTCATTGTCATTCGACCGTGGAACATGGTATGGAGATGGTTATACGAATGATGAGCCGGCAAATCTTGCTTTCTATCATTTTCGGGCGAAGGAGGTATCAGGGCGCCAGACTTCGGAAGACCATTCATATACGGGATATTTGAATAAAAAGGTATGTAGCTATAAGACTGGTTTGACAAAAGACGGTTTCTCTCCCTATCGTTATTCGTTCCCGATCATACGTCTTGCTGATTTGTATCTGATGTATGCGGAAGCTTTGAATGAATCGCAGGAATCACCAGCACAAGATGTATATGATTACGTGGACTTGGTTCGCGAACGTGCAGGGTTGAAGGGGGTAAAAGAGTCGTGGAGTAAATATTCCAAGTCCCCAGATAAGCCTAATACGAAAAACGGTATGCGTGAAATCATTCGCATGGAACGTTTGAATGAATTGGCCGGTGAAGGAAAACGTTTCTGGGACTTGCGTCGTTGGAAAAAAGAACTTCCCCGCGAAGTGAAAGGGTGGCATATTCAGGGAGAGACTGCCCAGGAGTTTTATAGGGTAACCACTATCTACTTACGCTCAAAGTATAGTTATAAGGATTATTTGTGGCCGTTAAAACTGGAAACAATATTAAAAGATCCGAACCTGGTACAAAATCCGGGGTGGTAACTATGATGTTCATAATTTAAAATGACTGGAAATATGAGAAATATGAATAATATATCAAAGCTTGTGAAATATGCGTTCGTCACATTGCTCGGTACGCTCTGCCTGGCAGGATGTGGACAGGACGAAAAGATTGGTCTCAATGCTACCGACAGTGTAGCACCGGGATTGCCCACTAATATAGAGGTGGAGAATATTAATGGAGGAGCTATCATTCGTTATACTCCTCCGAAAGATGACGATCTTTTATGTGTTGTGGCGTCTTATATGATTAATGGAGTGGAAAGAACCACAAAAGCTTCTCCTTATGTAGATAGCTTGATCGTAGAAGGATTCGGAAAGGTGGGTGACTATAATATCTTTTTGAAGAGTGTAGACAAAAGCCAGAACGAGTCTGAACCGAAAACCGTTTCTATCAGTCCATTAACTCCTCCTGTAGAATATATTTATGAGTCACTCAAGATTACTGATAGTTTTGGAGGAGTGAGTTTGACGTGGAAAAATCCGACTCGACAGAATATTATTCTGGAAGTTACCAAAAAGGAAAACGGAGAATGGGTTTCTTTGGAGAATTTCTATTCCAGTATAGTGGAAGGGCAAGCTAAAATCCGAGGATTGGCTGCTGAACCAATCACGTTAGGATACAGAATTCGTGACCGTTGGGATAATTATTCCGAGATGTTGGAGCTGGAAAGCAATCCTTTGTATGAAGAGGAACTTGACAAGTCGAAATTTAAAGAACTTCCGACACGTTTGCCCGGTGATTGTGAAGCGATGGGCGGTCTGCCGATACGAAATATCTGGCAGGGTAATAATAACACAGACTGTTTCCATAGTGTTACTAATAGTGATAACCCTGCCCCTGGTCGGTGTATAACGTTCGATATGGGACAGGTTGCCAAGGTAAGCCGTTTCAAGATGTGGCAACGTAGAGGAGATGCAAACGTTTGGACCTATACTCATAATAATTTGAAGAAATATGTGATTTATGGTTGTACGGAGCTTACGGACGAAATGTATAATAGCGGTCAGGAAAAAGATGGTATCATGTATCCTACATTTGATGGTTGGACGAAGATTATGGATGTCGAATGTTATAAACCTTCCGGACAAGATAATCCGAATATAACCAATGAAGATATTGAATATATACAGAACGGCGATGAGCACGAAATTCCCATTGAAGCTCCTAATTTCCGTTATGTAAGAATTCTTATGCTTGAAACCTGGAGTGGAGGTACTTACGCTCAGATTGGTGAAATGACTTTCTGGGGACAACCTGCAACAGAATAATTTAAAAAGTCAGATTATGAAAAATATAATAAGATATATAGCTTGTGGCTTGTCAGCCTTTTTGATGACCGCTTGCGGAGATATGTATGAGATACACGAAAAATACCTTGAAATGGGAGAAGAAACCTATCTCGGGGCCGTTCAGGATTTGAGTGCCTATAGCGGGTTCAATCGTGTCAAGTTGGAGTGGTATCTGAATGCCGACCCACGAATCAGCTCTTGTGTGATTACGTGGGAGGGAAATGAAAATCCTGTGGTAGTTCCTGTTCCGGAGAATCGTGTTATAAAGGATCCTATGTCGACGATTATTGACCTTCCGGAAGGGAAATATATATTTAATATGATAACGAGGAGTGATACCGGTAAAGAGTCTTTGGTAAGAACTATTGCCGGTGAAGTGTACGGTTCCACTTATCAGACTGGTCTGTCTGCTCAGGGAATTAATTCGATTTCGGCAGATTTGAACGGAGTAACGATTAATTGGGTTCCGGTAGAAGGTTGCACCGGAACTACGTTAACATATACAAATGATGAGGGAAAGGAGAAAGTAGTCAAAGTAGGTGAAGGGGAAACTATTACAGTCATACCGGATGCGGTCCTTAAAACGTCATTTAAGTTGGTTTCTACATTTAAGCCGGCAGATGACGCTTTCGATGATATTCCGACGTTGGAGAAAGTAATGGTTTTTCCTGCTTATTATGTTCTTTCAGAAAAAGTTTGGAGCGGAATTCATGAACAATATTTCGATGTAGAAAACACGGGATGGACAGTTGAAGCTAGTACAGAAGAGTTGACAGGTGAGCTTAGCTCTAATAGTGGACCTGCGGATCGTATCATTGATGGAGATATAAAGACTTTTTGGCATTCACAATGGGATGGTGAGGGAGCTAATCCTCCATTGCCACACGAACTTATTATTGATATGCAGAACTCACAGGATATCATGTCAATAGAACTGTATAGACGTAACATTCCAAGTTTTAATTCAGACTTGAAAACTGCTGTGTTTAGTATCAGTGATAATAAGACAAATTGGGCAGAAGTGGGACAATTGGATTTTCCGAACGCTCCAGATCCCAACGTTCAGACTCTTTTATTGCCGCAAGCTGTAAGTGGAAGATATTTCCGTATAATGGTTACTGCTAGTAATAATAAGACTAATGCTAGTATAGGCGAGGTGAAGTTTACAATGGGCAAAAAATAATATTACCGGATAATAAATTTCAGGTAGTATACCAAGAGCTCTCCTTCTTTTAAGAAACTGGTTTTTTATAGTTCTCGAAAGAAGGAGAGTTATTTTTTCTTTTTCTACAGAAGAGTGTTTCTTTTTTACTACTTTTGCATGAACTGTGAGAAACAATATTAATCCTAAATTTATGTTACGATGATGAAACTACTTTATTCACTTTTTGTCGGTCTTTTATGTGCCATGCCCGGCGCTCATGCAGAAGAAACAGACTATACAAAAGGACTTGCTATCTGGTTTGATACTCCCAATACATTGCAGGGACATGCCGTATGGTATGGTGGTAGACCGGATATGTGGAAAGGCGAAAATAAACCGGAAACAGCCGGTGATACAGCCCGTAACCCTGATGCTGCCTGGGAATCGCAATCATTACCGATTGGTAATGGTAGCTTGGGCGCTAATATAATGGGTTCGGTAGAAGCTGAACGTATTACTTTTAACGAAAAGACGCTTTGGCGTGGTGGCCCGAATACGGCAAAAGGTGCGGATTATTATTGGAATGTGAATAAACAGTCCGCTCATGTTTTAGATGAAATACGGAGAGCATTTACGGAAGGCGATCAGAAAAAGGCTGAAATGTTGACACGGCAGAATTTTAATAGCGAAGTGTCTTATGAAGCTGACGGGGAAAAACCTTTCCGTTTCGGCAGCTTTACTACGATGGGAGAATTCTATGTAGAAACGGGATTGAATATCATCGGGATGAGTGATTATAAACGTATCTTGTCTTTGGATTCTGCTATGGCGGTCGTGCAATTCAAGAAAGATAAAGTCGCTTATCAGCGTAATTATTTTATTTCTTACCCGGCAAACGTGATGGTGGTACGTTTTAGTGCAGATCGGCCGGGAAAACAAAATCTGATTTTTAGTTATGCTCCGAACCCTGTGTCTACAGGAAATATGGCTGCTGATGGCAGTAATGGGCTGGTTTATTCCGCGTCTTTGGATAATAATGGAATGAAGTATGTGGTACGTATTCAGGCTGACGCCAAAGGTGGAACATTGACAAATGTGGATGGGAAACTGACAGTGAAGGGCGCGGATGAGGTTGTGTTCTACATTACAGCGGATACGGACTATAAGCCTAACTTTGATCCGGATTTTAAAGATCCGAAAGCGTATATCGGCGTCAACCCGGAAGAGACGACGAAGCAATGGGTTGATAATGCTGTTTCCTTTGGATACGCTGCTTTATTCAACCAACATTATGAGGATTATGCCGCTTTGTTCAACCGGGTGAAGTTGAATCTGAATCCTGCGGCGAAGCCGGTTAATCTGTCTACTCCCCAGCGTTTGAAGAATTACCGGAAAGGACAGCCGGATTATTATTTGGAAGAATTATATTATCAGTTCGGGCGTTATCTGCTGATTTCCAGTTCACGGCCGGGGAATATGCCTGCCAACCTGCAAGGAATCTGGCATAATAATGTTGATGGTCCGTGGCGTGTAGATTATCATAATAATATCAATGTTCAGATGAACTACTGGCCTGCCTGTTCTACTAATCTGAATGAATGTGTACTTCCTTTAGTCGATTTTATCAGAACTTTGGTGAAACCGGGTGAAAAGACTGCGCAATCTTATTTTGGTGCAAGAGGGTGGACGGCTTCTATCTCCGGCAATATATTCGGATTTACCACTCCGTTGGAAAGTCCGGATATGTCATGGAACTTCAATCCGATGGCAGGTCCCTGGCTGGCTACTCATATTTGGGAATATTATGACTATACGAGAGATTTGAAATTTCTGAAAGAAACAGGCTATGACTTGATAAAGAGCAGTGCGGATTTTGCTGTTGATTATTTGTGGCATAAACCGGACGGTACATATACGGCAGCGCCTTCCACTTCGCCGGAACATGGGCCTATTGATCAGGGAGCGACATTTGTGCACGCTGTGGTGCGTGAGATTCTGCTGGATGCTATTGAGGCGAGCAAGGTATTGGGTGTAGACAAAAAAGAACGCAAGCAATGGGAGCATGTACTTGCTAATCTTGCTCCTTATAAAATAGGACGTTATGGGCAGTTGATGGAATGGTCGGTGGATATTGATGATCCGAAAGATGAACATCGCCATGTGAATCATCTGTTCGGATTGCATCCGGGACATACGGTTTCTCCGGTCACTACTCCTGAATTGGCAAAAGCAGCCAAAGTGGTACTGGTACATCGTGGCGACGGAGCTACCGGCTGGAGTATGGGCTGGAAGTTGAACCAATGGGCACGTCTCCAGGATGGCAATCACGCTTATACATTGTTCGGCAATTTACTGAAGAACGGAACGATGGATAATCTTTGGGATACACATCCGCCTTTCCAAATTGATGGAAATTTTGGTGGAACAGCGGGAGTCACCGAAATGTTGCTACAAAGCCATATGGGATTTATCCAGTTATTGCCCGCCCTGCCAGATGCATGGAAAGATGGTTCTGTCGACGGTATCTGTGCAAAAGGTAACTTTGTAGTAGATATGGTATGGGAAAATAATCAATTAAAAGAAGCGACAGTTCATTCCGGTGCAGGCGGAATTTGTGTGATAAAGTATGCGGATAAGACGTTGTCTTTCAAGACAGTGAAAGGACGGGATTATCAGATAAAATATGACGTGGCTAAAGGATTGATAAAAAACTGAACTTAGTATAGCAGGAAAACGAAGAAAGAATGGTATTGGAGTATTTAAAACTGTTTGTGACATTTGCTAAAATAGGAATGTTCACGATTGGTGGCGGTTATGCCATGATTCCGTTGATTGAGCGGGAGATTGTGGCGAAACAATGGATGAGTAAAGAGGAATTTATGGAGATGTTTGCTTTGACGCAGTCACTTCCGGGTGTGTTTGCGGTAAATATCTCTATTTTTGTGGGATATAAACTATATAAGGTAGGTGGAAGCCTGGTGTGTGCATTGGCTACTATTCTTCCTTCCTTTGTTATAATGATGCTGATAGCCATGTTCTTTGCCCGGTTTCAGGACAATGAAATAATGATTCGTATCTTTAATGGAATACGTCCTGCGGTGGTGGCGCTCATTCTGTTTCCTTGTATTTCGGCTGCAAGGGCTTTGAAGTTGAAATATTTTCAGTTGATTGCTCCTGCCATAGCTACTGTTCTGATTTGGCAGTTCGGCTTGTCGCCAGTTTATATCGTATTGGCAGGGATTATTGGAGGATTAGTATATACATTGTGGTTGAAAGAAAAAATTGTAAGTAAACAGGTATGATATATTTGCAGTTGCTTTGGGTGTATCTTAAAATAGGTACGTTTGGTTTTGGTGGTGGATATGCGATGCTTTCCCTTATTCAGCACGAGATAGTAGACCTGCATCATTGGCTGACTCCCCAACAGTTTACGGATGTAGTGGCCATTTCGCAGATGACTCCGGGGCCGATTGGTATAAATAGTGCTACCTATGTTGGCTATGCGGTGACGCAAAGTGTTTGGGGAGCAGTGGTGGCTACCGTGGCGGTTTGTTTGCCGTCTTTTATCCTGGTACTGCTTATTTCCTACTTCTTTGCCAAATGTAAGGACAATAAATATATCAAGGCTGCCATGTCCGGTCTGCTTCCCATGTCGGTTGCGCTGATTGCTTCGGCGGCGTTGCTTATGATGAATAGGGAGAATTTTATCGACTATAAAAGTATAAGCATTTTTGCGGTCGCTTTCTTAGTGACGTGGAAGTGGCATCTTCATCCCATCCTGCTGATTTGCCTGGCAGGTCTAGCCGGGCTCGTCCTATATTGAAATAATACTGGCTATAAACTCTTCTCCGGTAAAAGAAACGGGGAGCAGATTACTCTGTCCCCCGTTTCAATATAATCATATCTAAGTTGATTAGCTCTTGTTCGCACGCTTACGTTCGGTTTCGTCCAGAATCACTTTGCGCATACGCATTGCTTTCGGAGTAACTTCCACGTATTCATCTTCCTTGATGTATTCCAATGCTTCTTCCAATGAGAATTGAACGGGAGGAATCAGGCGGGCTTTATCATCCGTACCGGAAGCACGGGTGTTGGTCAGCTTCTTTGATTTGGTAACGTTCACTACGAGATCCTTATCGTGTGAATGTTCGCCTACTACCTGTCCGGCGTAAACTTCTTCCTGCGGGAAGATAAAGAATTTACCGCGATCCTGCAGTTTGTCGATAGCATAAGCAAATGCCGTTCCGGCTTCCATCGCGATGATAGAACCGTTGGTACGGCGTTCGATATCTCCCTTGAACGGTTGGTATTCTTTGAAGCGGTGCGCCATAATAGCTTCACCGGCAGAAGCTGTCAATACGGTGGTACGCAAGCCGATGATACCGCGTGACGGCATGTCGAATTCGAGATTTACACGTTCGCCGTTGCTTTCCATCATTGTCATTTCACCCTTACGACGAGTTACCATATCGATAATCCTGCTTGAGTATTCTTCGGGAACGTTGATAGTCAGTTCTTCGATTGGTTCACATTTTACACCGTCAATCTCTTTGAAGATAACCTGTGGCTGACCTACCTGTAACTCGTAGCCTTCGCGACGCATAGTCTCTACAAGTACGGACAAGTGAAGTACGCCACGACCGGATACGATCCACTTACCATCGTCTTCGCTCTTACGGACACGAAGGGCGAGGTTCTTATCCAATTCTTTCATCAGGCGGTCATGGATATGGCGTGAAGTTACAAACTTACCGTCTTTGCCGTAGAATGGAGAATCATTGATAGTAAACAGCATGCTCATTGTCGGCTCGTCAATCGAGATAGGCGGCAATGCTTCCGGATTTTCGAAATCGCAAACTGTATCACCGATTTCGAATCCTTCGATACCTACCAGTGCGCAAATATCACCTGAAGAAACTTCGGTTGTCTTCGCACGGCCCAAACCTTCGAATACGTGCACTTCCTTAATCTTGGATTTCGTGAAACTGCCGTCTCTTTTAGCCAGCGATACGTTCATGCCTTCTTTCAAAGTGCCGCGGTGTATGCGACCTACGGCGATACGACCTGTATATGATGAATAATCCAGCGAGGTAATCAGCATCTGCGGAGTACCTTCCAGTTGCACGGGAGCCGGAATGTTTTCGATGATACAATCTAATAGTGGAGTGATGGTATCAGTAGGTTGCTGCCAATCGGTACTCATCCATCCGTTCTTTGCCGAGCCGTAGATGGTAGGGAAGTCGAGTTGCTCTTCTGTGGCGTCAAGACTGAACATAAGGTCGAATACCATTTCGTGCACCTCTTCCGGACGACAGTTCGGCTTGTCCACCTTATTAATAACGACAATTGGTTTCAGTCCGATTTCCAATGCTTTCTGCAATACGAAACGTGTTTGTGGCATAGGGCCTTCGAAGGCGTCAACCAGCAAAATACAGCCATCGGCCATATTTAATACGCGCTCCACTTCACCGCCGAAGTCGCTGTGTCCCGGAGTATCAATAATGTTAATCTTAGTTCCGTTGTAATTGATGGAAACGTTTTTCGAAAGAATAGTAATTCCACGCTCACGTTCCAAGTCGTTGTTATCCAGAATTAATTCACCACTTGTTTGATTGTCGCGGAATAGATTTCCGGACAATAGCATCTTGTCAACCAGCGTTGTTTTCCCATGGTCGACATGGGCAATGATTGCAATGTTTCTAATATTTTGCATATAATACCTATTATTTGGCTGCAAAGGTACGAAATAAGGATTAGAAATATATGCAATGGCGGCAATTTTTTCTTGTAAATCGTTGTGGGATATAAAGATAATCCCTATCTTTGCACGCTCAAAAGAATAATTTACTATATTAAAATTCTAAGAATTATGTATTTAGACGCTGCTAAAAAGCAAGAAATCTTCGGAAAGCACGGGAAGTCTAACACTGATACTGGCTCAACTGAGGCACAGATAGCTTTGTTTTCCTACCGTATTTCTCACCTGACTGAGCATATGAAGCTCAACAGAAAAGATTATAGTACAGAGAGAGCTTTAACAATGTTGGTTGCTAAACGTCGTCGTTTGCTCGACTATCTGAAAGCAAAAGATATCACAAGATATCGTGCTATCGTTAAAGAACTCGGTTTGCGTAAGTAATCCACTTGCCGCGAAAAGTTTAGAAAGCCGTTTCCCGTTATGGGGGAACGGCTTTTTTAGTTTCCTCTTTTTCTGTCGGATAGTTATATTTTCTTTGATTATAATTGTGCTCATCTAAAGAATTTGTTATTTTTGCAACCGGATTATTATAATTTATCACCTTTGATAACTAAAATACTTACAATATGGATACCAGTAAAATTGTCGGCGAAAAAATTAAAGCTCTCCGCGAAGATAAATCAATTACCATAGAAGAGTTGGCACAACGTTCCGGTTTGGCCATCGAACAGATTGATCGTATTGAAAACAATATAGATATCCCTTCTCTTGCGCCGCTCATTAAGATTGCCCGCGTGCTAGGGGTACGTTTGGGCACGTTCCTTGACGACCAGGATGAAGTAGGCCCGGTGGTATGTCGTAAGAAAGAAGCCAAGGATGCAATCAGTTTCTCCAATAATGCGATTCATTCCCGCAAACATATGGAGTACCATTCCCTGTCCAAGTCGAAGGCAGACCGTCACATGGAACCGTTTATTATCGACGTGATGCCGACGGAAGATACCGACTTCGTGCTTTCTTCACATGAAGGCGAAGAATTTATTATGGTCATGGAAGGCATCATGGAAATCAGTTATGGCAAGAATACCTATCTGCTCGAAGAAGGCGACAGCATCTATTATGACTCCATTGTTCCCCATCACGTACATGCTTATGAGGGACAAGCTGCCAAAATCCTCGCGGTAGTTTATACGCCGATTTAACGAGTCGGCGGTTATCCATTAATCACTAACAATTAATCCTGACTACATGCAATTATTTGACCGTACTTTGGGACAGTGGCTCGAACACTGGGCCGAAGAGACTCCTGATAAAGAATATATCGTATATTCCGACCGCAATCTCCGTTTTACCTGGAGCCAGTTAAACCGCCGTGTGGATGATATGGCAAAAGGGCTTATCGCCATCGGGGTGGAGCGAGGTACACATGTCGGTATCTGGGCGGCTAACGTGCCCGACTGGCTGACATTGCTGTATGCCTGTGCCAAGATTGGTGCGGTATATGTTACTGTAAATACGAACTATAAGCAGTCCGAACTGGAATATCTTTGCCAGAATTCGGATATGCATACCCTCTGCATCGTAAATGGTGAGAAGGACAGCGACTTCGTACAGATGACTTACACCATGCTTCCCGAACTGAAAACCTGCGAACGCGGGCATTTGAAGAGCGAGCGTTTCCCGTACATGAAAAATGTAGTGTATGTGGGGCAGGAAAAACATCGTGGAATGTATAACACGGCTGAGATTCTGTTGTTGGGAGGTAATGTGGAAGATAACCGTTTGAGCGAACTCAAAAGTAAGGTCGGCTGCCATGATGTGGTAAATATGCAATATACATCAGGAACTACCGGTTTTCCGAAAGGAGTGATGCTGACACATTATAATATTGCCAACAACGGTTTCCTGACCGGTGAACATATGAAGTTCACGGCAGATGACAAACTCTGCTGCTGCGTCCCGTTGTTCCATTGCTTTGGAGTCGTGCTGGCTACCATGAACTGCCTGACTCATGGCTGTACGCAAGTGATGGTAGAGCGTTTTGACCCGTTGGTTGTATTGGCTTCTATTCATAAAGAACGTTGTACGGCTCTTTACGGGGTGCCGACTATGTTTATTGCCGAGTTGCATCATCCGATGTTCGACCTCTTTGACATGTCTTGTCTCCGTACGGGTATTATGGCAGGCTCATTGTGTCCTGTCGAACTGATGAAACAGGTAGAAGAGAAGATGTATATGAAGGTGACCAGCGTCTACGGATTGACGGAAACCGCTCCCGGTATGACGGCTTCCCGCATTGATGATCCGTTCGATGTACGTTGCAATACGGTAGGCCGTGATTTTGAATTTACAGAAGTGAAGGTGCTTGATCCGGAAACAGGCGAAGAGTGTCCGGTCGGCGTACAAGGTGAGATGTGCAATCGTGGCTATAACACGATGAAGGGATATTATAAGAATCCCGAAGCAACCGCCGAAGTGCTTGATGCCAACAACTTTCTGCATTCCGGCGACCTGGGTATAAAAGATGAAGATGGAAACTACCGGATTACCGGACGAATCAAAGATATGATTATTCGTGGCGGAGAGAATATTTATCCGCGTGAAATCGAAGAGTTTCTTTATAAACTTGATGGAGTGAAAGATGTTCAGGTAGCGGGTATCCCTTCAAAGAAATACGGTGAAGCTGTCGGGGCGTTTATCATCTTGCAGGAAGGTGTGACGATGCAGGCGGAGGACGTGCGCGACTTCTGTAGAAATAAAATATCCCGCTATAAAATCCCCAAATACGTTTTCTTTGTGAGCGAATTCCCGATGACGGGCAGTGGAAAGATTCAAAAGTTCAGACTGAAAGACCTGGGTCTGCAACTTTGCAAAGAACAGGGGATAGAGATTATCTAAACATATACGGTTGAAGAGTTAAGACACACAAAGTTTTATTCGATTATAAAAACAGAGAACGGTGAACAAACTGCATAATTACTTGCAGTGCGTTCACCGTTTATTCTTTATGTGATTATTTAATCTGAGCTGTTCCGCTCGGTCTTTGATTCAATCCATTAAATAAAATCATCACCCAATTGCATTTGGGCATCATTTACATATTTGCGGATGGCGTGTTCTTCGTCTTTGCGGCAAATCAGCAGGACGTTGTCCGATTCGGCTATCAAATATCCTTCCAGTCCGTCAATCACCGCCAGTTTCCCTTTCGGAAGCACTACCATGTTATCCTTACTGTTATAGATAAGTGAATGGCATTTCAAGGTAACATTACCTTCCAAATCCCTTTCCGACAAATCATAAAGCGACCCCCATGTTCCAAGGTCCGACCAGCCGAAATCTCCTAAAGATACATATACATTATCCGCTTTCTCCATGATGCCTATGTCGATGGATACGTTAGGACATGCTGGGAAGTTCTCCTCAATAAATGCTTTTTCCCCGTCAGTAGTATAAATATCTCTTCCCGGTGCCAGCTTGGAAGCCAATTCCGGTAGTAACTCTTCACTTGCTTTAATGATAGAATTTACATTCCACATAAACAGTCCGGAGTTCCAGTAAAATTCTCCGCTCTCCACAAATACTTTGGCTAATTCCAGTTCCGGCTTTTCGGTGAATGTCTTTACTTTGTAGAAATTACCGCCGGCAGGTTCGTCGATTTGTATATATCCGTATCCGGTTTCCGGGCGGTTGGGTTTGATTCCTAAAGTCAGTAGTTTTTCCGAGCGTGAAACAAAATCCAGTCCTTTTTCAATAGCGGCAAGAAATTCGTCCTCTTTCAAAATCAGGTGATCCGAAGGGGCAACTACGATATTGGCGTTTGGGTTTAGTGCCCTGATATGGTAGGAAGCCCATGCGATACATGGAGCGGTATTTCTTCTAGCCGGTTCCAGTAGAATCTGTTCTTCGCTCACTTCGGGCAATTGCTCCTTCACTAAGTCCGCATACATTGCGTTGGTGACGATGAGAATATTTTCTGTTGGAACCACCTTTTGGAAGCGGTCAAAAGTCTGTTGCAGGAGTGAGCGACCGGTTCCGAAGAAATCTAAAAATTGTTTGGGCAATGTTTTGCGGCTAAACGGCCAAAAGCGGCTTCCAATGCCGCCACCCATGATCACGCAATAATTATCCTTATTTGTCATGACAGTGACTCTATTTTAAAGTTTCTGCTAATGTACGGTTTATTCTCTGAATAGAGAAGTGTTTAAGACATGTTTTATTATTTTTTTCTCCTTTTTTTTGCCAAACTATTGTAGATTCAAAATAATGTCGTATCTTTGCACCGCAATTGAGAAATCAAGTATGCGCCCAGATGGCGGAATCGGTAGACGCGCTGG
>PPYF01612686.1_pt1 | contig 18206 bp, 17 predicted proteins | sample 1559871 | NCBI WGS metagenome assembly PPYF01 (sample SAMN08240021, study PRJNA423297) | Human gut metagenome, whole genome shotgun sequencing project. | reverse complement strand
TTTTTTCATCATAACGGGTCACGATCTCGTCGAGTAATAATTGGCCCAGGAGTTCCTTGCGCTCAAGTGGTAAGCGCTTTTCCCCATCCTGCCAGAAAAGGTGTAGTGCGTTGCTGTCGCTGTTAAAGCCCTGATTAGGCTGGGAAACATCGTTGGCGCAAATCAGGTCGAGGTTCTTGCGGGCACGTTTTTGCCGCGCATATTCTTCCACATTATTCGTTTCGGCGGCAAACCCAACGACGTAGGGGCGATGTGATTTTAGCGCCGCGACCCCGGCCACGATATCCGGGTTTTTAACCATTTTTATTGTTAATTCATCACCTTGTTTTTTTATTTTATCTTCGGCGATGACGGCGGCGCGGTAATCCGCTACTGCGGCGCAGCCAATAAAAATGTGCTGCTGCTGGGCGCCAGCCTGGACGGCCGCTTCCATCTCCAGCGCGGTAGTGACATCAATGCGCTGCACAAACGGCGGGGTCGGTAGCGATACCGGCCCGCTGATCAAGGTCACGTTCGCGCCCCGCTGCGCTGCGGCGGCGGCAATCGCGAAGCCCATCTTGCCAGAGCTGTGGTTGGTGATATAACGCACCGGATCCAATGGCTCACGGGTCGGGCCCGCGGTAATCATGAGGTTGAGATGTTGCAAATCTTTGACAGGGGAGGCGAAATGCTGCGCGGCCATGTCTACGATAGTTAACGGATCGAGCATTCTCCCCGGGCCGACGTCGCCGCAGGCCTGGCTACCGCTGTCTGGTCCCCATAGCAGCAGCCCGCGGGTAGCGAGCGTCTGCAGATTATGCTGGGTGGCCTGCGCGCGATACATCTGCTGGTTCATGGCGGGCACCACGGCAACCGGGGATGGGGTGGCAAGACAGATCGTCGACACCAGATCGTTGGCCATGCCGGCCGCCACGCGAGCGATTAAATCGGCGGTCGCTGGGGCGAGGATCACCAGGTCGGCCCATTTACCGAGCTCAATATGGCCCATTGCCGCTTCCGCCGCCGGATCGAGCAGGCTGTCGGAAACCGGATAGCCGGATACCGCCTGCAGGCTGAGTGGGGTGATGAACGCTTTTGCCGCCTCCGTCATCGCGACACGCACTTCCGCGCCGCGTTCACGCAGCCGGCGCACCAGTTCCGGGGTTTTATACGCCGCGATGCCGCCGCTGACGCCCAGGACGATTTTTTTACCCGCCAGAGTCATCATGATGTCTTCCTGTTGCCGTAGACCAGAATCCGCGCATCTTATCACAATCCTGCCGCCGTCGTGTCTCTGCCGGGCATTCACTTTGCGAGCGGCTACGCAGGGTGAAAATCGACGGGTCGGCAGCGCCGTCAGGCTGTGCCAGGATAGGCTGATTCACCCAGGAGGGCGCATGGACGGAATGGAAAATCAACTGAAGGGCATTGCCGAGCTGGCGCGACGCTATTTTAGCTCGCAGCTGGTCGAGGAGGCCGCGCTGGTCACCCCCTCGATGACGCGCGAGTTTTTACAAAGCCAGCTGACGGAAGAGGAGCGCGAGATCTTTATGGTGATCTTTTTAGATAATCAGAACCGGGTGTTGAAACATAGTCGTCTTTTTTCTGGTACTCTTAGCCACGTTGAGGTGCATCCGCGAGAAATTGTACGCGAAGCCATCAAAGTGAACGCCGCCGCCGTGATCCTTGCGCATAATCATCCCTCCGGTAGCCCGGAGCCAAGTCAGGCCGACAGACTGATTACCGAAAGGGTGATAAAATGTTGTAGATTCATGGAGATACGCGTGCTTGATCACGTGGCGAAAAGTACTAAGTACTTAGAGGAAATAAATCATGGCTAAAGGTATTCGTGAGAAAATCAAGCTGGTTTCTTCCGCTGGTACTGGTCACTTCTACACCACCACGAAGAACAAACGTACCAAACCGGAAAAAATGGAACTGAAAAAGTACGATCCGGTTGTACGTCAGCACGTTATCTACAAAGAAGCTAAAATCAAATAATTTTAGCCTCCTTGTATAAAAACCCCGCTTCGGCGGGGTTTTTTGTTTTTAAAACTCCCCCATATTGCTTTCACATACTCCCTTTTCAGTCACCTGTCCGTGAAGCACAATACGTCGGGCAAACGGAGGAAAATCATGCCTGAATTACCAGAGGTTGAAACCAGCCGCCGCGGCATCGAGCCGCACCTGGTTGGCGCAACCATTCTGCACGCCGTCGTGCGCAACGGACGGCTGCGCTGGCCGGTTTCCGAAGAGATTTATCGCCTGAGCGACGTTCCGGTTCTCAGCGTGCGTCGCCGCGCCAAATACCTGCTTCTGGAGCTGCCGGACGGCTGGATCATCGTCCATCTTGGGATGTCGGGGAGCCTGCGCATTCTGAGCGAAGAGCTGCCTGCTGAAAAACACGATCACGTTGACCTGGTCATGAGTAACGGCAAGGTGTTGCGCTACACCGATCCACGCCGCTTTGGCGCCTGGTTGTGGACCAGAACGCTGGAAGGCCATCCGGTACTGGCCCATCTTGGCCCGGAGCCGCTCAGCGACGCGTTCAACGCCGACTATCTCCAGCAAAAATGCGCGAAGAAGAAAACCGCGATCAAACCCTGGCTGATGGATAACAAGCTGGTGGTGGGCGTGGGGAATATCTACGCCAGTGAATCGCTGTTCTCCGCCGGGATCCATCCTGACCGGCTGGCGTCCTCGCTGTCGCGGGAAGAGTGTGAGCAGCTGGTGAAGGTTATTACCCGGCAGATGCGTTACTTCAGCTTATTCAACAGCGCCTGATGCACATTAGCTGGCAGAAAGTGAGAAACGTCGCCCTGGTGGCGCGCCACTTCCTTCACCAGTGAGGAAGAGATAAACGACCACTCTTTGCACGGCATCAGAAACACGCTCTCAAGGGTGGGCATCAGGTGGCGGTTCATATGAGCCAGCTGCATCTCATACTCGAAATCCGCCACCGCCCGCAGGCCGCGGATCAGGATATTGGCCTGCTGCGCGCGCGCGAAATTGGCCATTAAATCACTGAAGCCGATAACCTCCACGTTCACCAGGTGGGCCGTCGCCTGCTCTGCCAGCGCAATGCGCTCATCAAGGACCTCGGCGCCCAGGCTATCCAGCGATTCATGGACCAGATTATCGTTATAGCGGTAACGGGCGCGTTCGTACAGGCGCAGGACGCGATCGGGATACCAACCGCTGTGGCGCATAAAGCGTCCGAGAAAATAGTTACGGCGGGCGATGCTGTAGATGGCGCCGCGCTGGGGGGCGTCCAGTACCTTAAGAATAGCCTGCCTGAGTTCTGGCGTGACGCGCTCATCGGTATCGATCATCAACACCCAGTCGCCGGTGGCGTAATCCTGCGCGCGCTGGCGCTGAATGCCATAGCCTCGCCAGTCGGTATGGGTATAGACCTGGGCGCCGAGGCCGCGGGCCAGCTCAACGGTGTTGTCGGTGCTGCCGGAGTCGAGGACGATAATTTCATCCGCCCAGCTAACGGAGCCCAGACAATCCGGCAGCAGGTCGGCGGCGTTTTTAGCGATCATCACCACGGAAAGCCGGTTCGACATTAATGACTCCGCTGCGGCAGGTAAGGTTGCAGTAACTGTAGCAGACGCGACAGCGCGCCCTGGTTCTGATGCAGCACTTCCACCGCGTGACGGCCATACCACAGACGGTAATCTTCATCGGTCAGGAGCGTGGACACCTCCCTGACCAGCGAATCGGCATCGGTAACGGTGATCAGGCCATCGTCCTGCTGCAGCTTGGCGCAGATATCTTTGAAGTTGAAGGTATGCGGACCCATCAGCACCGGAATGGCGTGCGCCGCCGGCTCTAGCGGGTTATGGCCGCCGCGCTCCACCAGGCTGCCGCCGACGAAGGCGAGGTCGGCAATGCCGTAGAGCAGCATCAGCTCGCCCATGGTATCGCCAATGACTACCTGGGTACTGGAGGAGGGGATCTCGCCCGTGCTGCGCAGAGTAAAGCTCATCCCAGCCTTTTGTACCATCTCACGGGCGTCAGGGAAGCGCTCCGGATGGCGGGGAACAAGGATCAGCAGCAGGTTCGGGAAAGCCTCCAGCAGTTTTTTATGCGCCTGGAGGATGATTTGTTCTTCACCGTCGTGGGTGCTGGTGGCAATCCAGACCTTGCGGTGCGGTGCCCATTGCCGACGCAGCGTCACCGCCCGGGCCGCCAGCTCTGGCGTGACGGAGATATCGAATTTCAGGCTGCCGGTGACCGCCAGCTGGTTGCGCTTCAGCCCCAGAGAGAGGAAGCGGTTACCATCTTCTTCATTCTGCGCGGCGATAAGCGTAATGCGGCTCAACAGGCGGCGCATAAAGCCGCCCAGTTTGGCATAGCCATTGGCGGAACGTTCGGACAGGCGCGCGTTGGCGATCACCAGCGGGATCTTACGCTTATGCAGCGCGGCCACCATATTCGGCCACAGCTCGGTCTCCATAACGATCACCAGCTTCGGCTGAACGGTGTTCAGGAAGCGGTTCATGGCGCCGGGCAGATCGTAGGGCAGATAGACGTGATGAACATCTTTGCCAAACGCCGACATGGCGCGCTCGGAGCCGGTCGGCGTCATGGTGGTGACGGTGATCGGCAGAGAAGGGTAGCGGTGGCGCAGGGCGCGGACCAGCGGAATGGCGGCTAAGGTCTCGCCGACGGAAACGGAGTGCAGCAGAATGCCATCCGGCTCTACCTTGTTCTGACAGAAGCCATAGCGTTCCGCCCAGCGTTTGCGATAGGCAGGAGCCTTACGACTGCGCAGCAGCAGCCGCAGCCACACCAGCGGCTGAATAAGGTAAAGTAGGGTGGTATAAAGCAATTCCAAACTATTTATCCGTTCTCTGTTTTGGCGGGCAAATTCTAAGCATTTAGCCCGCGTAAAGCTATCTCTTTGGCGGAAACAGCGGGTTTTTGGTCTATCCCGCGTGGCGATAACGCTTAATACGCAGATAACGGCGTCCCAGGCGCCAGCGTAAACGGAAAGTACAGGCGTTTTTCCAGATTAACCGCCAGATACCGCGGTCGAAGAATTCGTTAATAATAACATGCTTTTTGGACTCATCTTTCATGCTATCGAAGGTATGGATGATCCCCAGGCCTTCTTTGGCGATCTGCCAGCGACAGGCGGCGATATGGCGTACTTTATCCGGGTAGCGCTGGTTAATCGCCTCCAGCATCTCCAGAATCTTCATATAGTGGCGCGCCGAACGCATCAGCGTGTCGTCGTTGTCCGGCTTATGCGACACCGACTCAGAGTGAATGTAGTAATCATAGAACTGCTGACTGGTGTACTGCACGCGCTCCGCGGCCAGCAGGGCTTCTGTGGTCCATGGGATATCCTGATGGCGCAGGCCAGGCTCGAAATGGAAGTGATGCTGGCGGATAAAGTCGTGACGATAAATATTAAGCCAGGTGACGTGCAGAAACTTCCGCGAGTCCAGGGCCTGCTTAAGCCAGACATGGCCCGGCAGCACATCCGTCGAGGGCAGGCGATCCAGTGGGAAGATCGGGTGGCTCTCGCGGCGCTTTTCGTACACATAGGTGCCGTTGCAGGTGGCGATATCGAGATGTTCTTTCTCGGCCATCTCCAGCAGCGTGCGATACATGCCCGGATAGAGTTTGTCGTCGATATCCGGAAACGCGAGATATTTGCCGCTGGCGGCGGCGAGGCCGGTATTGCGCGCGACCGAGACGCCCTGGTTTTCCTGCTCCAGCACCTGGACGTTCTGCAGCCGCTCCTGCCATTCGGCGATCACCGCCAGGCTGTTGTCTGTCGAACCATCGTTCACCAGGATCAGTTCATAGCTGTCCAGCTGCTGCTGTTCAATGCACTCAAAGAATTGCGCTAGAAATTTCTCACCGTTGTAGACGGCAGCCACGATGCTCAATAAAGGCGTTTGACTCATAAATCTTCGATCCTGGTTAACTAACGGCGTCAGGTGCGCTGCAGCTGACGGTACTGCTGACAAATGGATACGACGCTGAATTTTTCCAGCGCGGCATCGTCGATGGCCGGCGGGTTATGGTAAATGCTTTGCATCGTCTGAGCCAGCGCCGGACTGGTCAGATCCGCCAGACCGCGGGCAAGTTCGCCGGTGAGGATCTCGGTGACGCCGCCGGGGCAGCGGGTGCTGGCGACCGGAGTATGTAACAGTAGCGCCTCCACCACCACATTGCCGAATCCTTCGCTATCGGAGCTCAAAACCAGCATCCGTGCGCCTTTGATCCACGGTAAGGGGTTTTTCTGAAAGCCTTTGAACCACACCCGATCGTCAATGTGCAGCGTTTTTGCCAGCTGGCGCAGGCGCTGCTCTTGCTCCGGTTTTCCCTGGCCTAGCAGCACCAGCGGTGCGTCGATGCCGCTCTGCGCATAGGCTTCAAGCAGGCGGTCATGGCGTTTGCCCGGATGGAAGCGACCGACGTGAATCAGGTAGTCACCGTCCGGGCGCTCGCTATCGGCTTCCGCCTCGGCGCGCAGGGCAGTGATATCGAAGGGATTGTAGATGGTTTTCAGCTGTGCCGGGCGCAGGGCAAACTCTTCCACCAGATCTCGCCCCACCGCGTCGGAAACCGTCACCACGTTGCGACCCTGATAAATTCGCTTAATTTTCTGCTGCTTCATCCAGCGGTCAAAGCCGGTGCGGTGCCCGAGATAGGAGGCAGAGAATACGCCGTGCAGACAGAACCAGACGTTACGCTCGCGCAGCGCCCGGCTGCGGGCGACGATGCGGTCGGTTTTGTGCAGGTTGGAGAGCACAAGGTCAAATTGCCCCTGCTGTTCGGCCCGCACGACTGCGGCATCCAGCTGGCGGGCGCGGCGGGACAGCTCGGTCAGCTTGCGCCACGGTTTACGGCAGCGATCGGCAACTACCTGGTAGTCGAGCCCCTCGGGCAATGGGTACTCGCAGACATCGCGCAGCGAAATGAGCGACACCCGATCGCCGTCGCGCAGGAACTGTGCCGCCAGGGTCAGGACCACTTTTTCCGCGCCGCCGCCGGGTAAACCGTCAATCACAAATAAGATGCGCATCGTTATTTCACCAGATCCTGATAAAGAGAAAGCAGCTGGGTTGAGAGTCGCTCGCTGGTGCAGGCCATAATGCGCTCGCGGGCGTGACCGCCTTCCGCGGAGCCCAGCGCGCGCGCGGGCAGGGCCATTACCGCCTGCTGTAGCGCCGGGATATCCAGAGCGTCGCAGACGTAACCATTGTGGCCGTCGACGATAAACTCCGCCCCGCCGCAGCCGGTAGTGGTGATCACCGGCAGACCGCAGGCCATTGCCTCGAGGATGACGTTGGGGAACGGATCGTAGAGGGTCGGCAGCAGCAGACCATCGGCCATTTGATAGAAGGGCAATGTCTCCGACTGCATGCCGAAGAAGCGCACCCGCGCTTCACAGTTCAGGCTCTTCGCCAGCGCCTGATAGCGAGGCTGATCCTTATCTTTGCCGACCACCAGCAGGTAGCGATCGGTAGGGGCGATGGCGCGGATCGCCGCCGCCAGCCCTTTACGTTCAAAGCCGGAGCCGACGTAGATCAGGCAGGTCGCCTGCAGCGGCAGCTGCCATTTGGCGCGTAAGGCGGCAAAGGTCTCTTCGTCTGGCGGCAGGAAGCGCTGGTTGTCAATGGCGTTGTAAATAACGTGGATCTTCTCCGCCGGCAGGCCAAAGTCTTCGATAATCTCGCGCTTGATCATCTCGGCGTTGCAGATCACCCCGCGCAGGTGTGAGTCTTCATACATCTCGCGCTCCGCCTGCATGACGTAGCGGTGGTAACGGTCGGCGAACAGCAGGCGGCTTTTCCAGGCCGGTAAAATGCGCGAGCGCTGCTGCAGCCAGCGGCGATGAACGCCATCGCCAGCGCGGTAGAGATCGCAGCCGGGAATACGTTCATGGCTCTGCACCAGGTCGAAGGACTCGCGCTGCCAGAGCGCGCGCGCGGCGTTGGCAAAGCCGCGCTCGCGGCTGATGCGCCCCCATTTGCGGGGGTTACAGATATGGATCTGCCAGTCCGGTTTCACCGGCCCCTGCCATTCGCGGGTGATGACGTTCAACTGCAGATGACTGCTGTCGAGGGCTTCCAGCGCGCGGGAGACAAACCGTTCTGCGCCGCCGTCCGGGCGGTACTTCTGCCGCACCAGAGCCAGCCTGAATTTACTCATGCCAGTACCTTTTTCGCCGCCGCGATCACGGCGTCGGTAGGAATTAAATCAAGATAACGTTCGTCGGTGTTGGTGTTGATAGCGTCCGGATCGGGCAGCGGACCGAAGTCGCCGGCCCAGATCACCTCGCCTTTCGCCTGCCACGGACGCCAGAAGGTCAGCTTCGAGGGGCCGAACAGGGCGACCAGCGGAGTGCCAAGAGCCGCAGCCATATGCATCGGCACCGAGTCGACGCCGATAAACAACCGGGCATGATCGATCACCGCCGCCAGCTGGCGCAGCGTTAACTGGCCGGCTAAAGAGTGTAGTCGCGCCTGCGGGCAGCCGGCGATGATGGTATCCACCATCTTCTTCTCTCTAGCATCGGGGCCGGAGGTGAGCACCACAGCGTATCCTTCGGCCAGCGCGGTGTGGCAATAGCGCCAGACCGGGTGGCGGCGCTTCGGAAAATCAAAACCAATCCGCGTCGCGGCGCCGGTCAGTTTGCTGATAACCGCGCTCGGCCACTGGTCGGCCAGGTTAAGCACCATATCGTACCGCTGCTGGCGCAGCGTCTGAATGAGCTGCCATTGCATCTTCAGCTGATACCTTTTTCCCTGCTTTTTCCAGCGGCGATCGAGACCATAAATATGGTGGATATCGGGGTTGGCTGCGAGCATATCCCGGGTCTCTTCATACAACAGGACATCCACGCTGGCGGCGGGGCCGCATTTCTCATCACGATTGATACAGAGGGCGATAACCTCTGGCAAAAACATGACAGCATCACCACCGAGAATGCGCGTTATCTTCCGCGTTTTCAGCAGCTTTGCGAAAAGTATGGCTTTAAACCGGTCTATTTGACCAACTATGAAATGGCCATCGACCCCTTTTATATCGAATTCGCCAGAGACGTGATTGCCCGCGGCACCGCGGAAGTCGGCATGCATCTGCATGCGTGGAACAGCCCGCCGACCGAGCCGCTGACTGCAGATGACTGGCGCCATAAGCCTTATCTTATTGAATACAGCGACGCTATGATGCGTGAGAAGGTCGACTATATGACGCGTCTGCTGGAGGATACCTTCCAGACCAAAATGGTTAGCCATCGCGCCGGGCGCTGGGCTTTTGACGAGCGCTATGCGCGTCTGTCCCCCTCCGTACACTGGCTGCGACCGATGGGCGGCAATGTGGAGACGATGAAAAAAGTCGTCGAACAAACGTTGACGCAGGGCAATGACTACGTGGAATATATGCTCCACTCTTCAGAGTATATGCCCGGCGGCAGCCCCACGTTCCAGAATGAACGGGATATTGAGCGTTTATACGCTGACCTCGAAGCCTTTTTTAGCTGGCTGGCGCCGCAGGTGAAGGGCATGACGTTGGCAGAATATTACCAGCGGAAAATTACACAGCGCTAACACAGCTCAAGGTACCGTATGCGTATCCTTAAACAATTAACGCGGAAAAAGAATGCCTTTTTCCGCGGCATTAAATTTAATTTAATTAACTATCGATACAGAAATAAGCCGGCGCGTAAAGCCTTCGACCCAGCGGCTGTGCGCCGCGTGCTGCTATTGCGTCTGGATGATAAAGTCGGTGATATGGTGGTCACGACCGGCTGCGCCAGAATACTGGCCGAACGGGGATATCAGGTTTCGGTGTTAACCGGACCAATATGCAGCGAAATATTAGCAGGCTCAGAATTCATTCAGCAAGTATATTTATATCGGCCCCGCATGTCCTTAAATACGTTGCGGGCGGCGGGTTTTGATGCGGTTATCGATTTTGATGACGTGACCAGCTATGAACGCTTTAAATTACTCGCCGATTTACGGGCGACCAGCGTGATTGGTTTTAATAAAGAGCCCTATAAACTTTACGATCACTCAATTGCTTTTTTTGACGGCAACAGCCATATTTCCCTGCGCTATAAGCAGGTGGTGAAGCTGTTTGGCATCGTTGACGACCGCCCGTATCACTATCATCTCCCCGGCTGCCGCCATGAGCGGGAGAAAGTGGCCCGCTTGCTTTCTCAGGCCGGAGAGGTCGAACTGCGTATCGCCATTAACCCTTTTACCGCCTCCGAGGATAAAGACTTCTGTCGTCACCAGGTGGCGACCCTGGTCGAGCGGCTACATGCTCTGCCTTACCGGGTCTGTATCGTGATGGTGGGGCGCAGTGAAAAAATCCGCCAGCTGGGGCTGGATATGGCGCTGTACATCGCCGACAGCACCATCAACTCCGCCGTAGAAGTGATCCGCAGCTGTGATTTAGTCATTACGCCGGACACCTCGATCGTGCATATTGCCCGGGCTTTCGATAAGCCGATGGTGGCGGTCTATAACAAACGCAAACTCAAGAATACCGGGCTGCCCGGCTATCACATCTGGGCGCCGGGCTATGACAAGGCGAAGCAGATAGTCTGTGAAGAAGCGAATGTCGCCGATGTGGCGATTGAGTCGGTGTGGCCCGTGATTAAAGAGCAGGCCGACCGGCTGGTCGCCGCCCGCAGTTGATTTAAAAAGTTAATATAAAAAGGGCCGCTGACGGCCCTTTTTGTTAGCGTTTTTCCGCCAACCCTTTGCTGAGCGCAATGCCCAGCGGCAGCCAGAACAGCACCCAGGTTTCCCGGGGATTGCTGATGATAAACATCCCCTGCGAGGCCATAAACACCAGCGCGTAAAACAGGATCGCCAGACTGTAGCGGCTGTCGGTATGGCGCTTGCGCCACGCCTGCCATAGCCCGCAGGCAATGATCGCCAACAGCAGCAGTAACCCCACGATGCCGCCTTTCAGCAGGGCGCCCATATACACACTGTGGGTGGTGGTGATGTGCTCGCCGCTGTAGTTGATGAAATCCAGTTCATAGCTGAAACCGCGCCCCAGCCACGGCTGGCTGGCCATCTCCGACAGCGTATGGTGCCAGATGCTCAGGCGCAGCCCGCTTTGGGTGCCCAGCTCCTCGAAACGGGCGAGCAGCATGTCGCCCACCGGCGTCATGACCAAAAGCAGCGCTACCAGCACGGCCAGCGCCGCGGCGATCAGCAGGTTGCGGCGGGTGAAGACGTGCAGGTGCAGCGTACAGCCGACCGCCAGCACCAGGGCGATGATCGGCCCGCGGCTTTGGGTGAGCAGCAGCATCACCAGCATGATGACCACCGGCAGATAGAGCCAGTGGCTGGCTTTTTCTTTCAGTAGCATGCCGCAAATTAAAATGCCGATGCCGCAGTAACCGGCAAGGTCGATAACGTTCGTTGGTCCGGGGTTCTCGGGGGAGACCGCTCGTTCGGTGAGAACCAGCGTATGGTCGATAATCAGCGTCCACAGGGAGAGCACGGTGATCCCACCGACCACCGCCAGCATCGCCAGTCGGCGGGTTCGTCCGTCCCTGAGCAGCATCGTCATCAGCAACAGATACCCGGTCAGATACACGCCGTGGGTGATCGGCGAGTCAATATGCTGCGGAGTATGGCCCCACACATTACTGAGGGCGTAATAGATAAAGAAAGCCGCCAGCAGCGTCCAGGTCTGCCACTGCTCGCGTAACACCCCGGCCAGCGCCTGGCGGTTTTCCTGGCGTACCAGCGACAGCAATAGCAGCAGGATCGATAAATGCAGCAGATTATTGGTCCGGGTGGACATGCAAAAAATCGCGCTGAAAAATAAAAACAAAGGAAAGACAATCGAGTAACCCTGTCTGGCGAAGTTACTCACTTTTAAAGTACTCATTAAACGCAACCTTTTCGAAGATAGTATCCGGCACAGCGCTTTCTGGGGAAAAATTAATCACCCGAATCTGGCGTTGCTGCAGTACCTGCGCGGCATGCGCAAAGGAGGGCATGACGAGGGTATCCACTTTTGTTGCCAGGTAAGAAGGCAATTTTTCTTGTTGTGTTTCGTAGAATCGCGGCTGGTTAAAGTTGGTCATATCCAGGCCGCTCACCAGGATAGTATTGAAGCCCAGCCAGGCGAGAATTTGCAGCGCCCAGTAGACCACCGTGCCGGCATCAAAGATGCCCTGGCGAATATCGGTGCTAAAACAGATATCCGGGCGCTGAGGATGAAAGCACATCGCCGCATTCTGCTGGTAAGTGCGCTTTATCGCTTCGCTGGCGACTTTCGGCTGGTAAATCTTATAGCAACCGTCCTCAATCAACGCCAAACGGCAGCGCAGCGCGTCCCCATAGCGATCGACGATTTTGGCGATCCCGTGCATGGTGGTGAACAGCAAAATATCCGGCTGGCTGACAATGGCGCGGATAATGTCCGGCTTTTTATCGAAAAATTCCATGTCGACGATGGTATAGAGCGAAAAGTGCAGCCGGTCGGCAAGATGCCAGGCGCCATTGACGCCCATCACCGGGATCGTTTTCGACAACAGGGAAAAATCGATATTGCGGGTTGAGGGGCCGGTGGCGGTCAGCAGGACTTCGCCCTGCATACTGTTTTTCAGCGCGCTAAGGCTGACCAGCGGCACCGTTTTCCCTTTATAGCGTAACGCGCTGATTTCGCCGCTTGGCGCGCGCGTAATACGGGTAAAAGGCCACAGATTTTCATTGTGGCGATACGCGCGAGGGCGCGTATAGCGGTAGATCTGCTTAAACAGGGATCCCATCAGAGCAGCCCCTGATTTTGCAGGAGAAGATGAATCCGGCTGGCCGCAATATCGCCGGTGCTGGCGCTGTTTTCCGGCCGCACGATATGCTGGTTTTTACCGTATCCGCCAATCAGCCCCGGGTCGGTCGGGCCGTAGAGCGTAAAGTTCGGTTTATCCAGCGCGGCGGTCAGATGGCTCAGCCCGGTATCGACCGAGACGACGGCCCGGGCGCCGGCCAGAACCTGCGCCACCTGCTCAAGGCTCATGCGCGGCAGCACTTCGACATACTCCCGGCCTTCCGCCAGCCGCTTCGCCCGCGCCTCTTCGTGCGGGGCCCCCCACGGCAGCTTAATGTGGACGCCGCTGTCGGCCAGCAGATCGAGAAGCTCCTGCCAGCGGGTTTCCGGCCAGTGCTTATCGTCGCGGGTGGTGGCGTGCAGAAACACCAGATAGGGCGCGGCAGCGCTAGCCTCGTGCTGCAGGAAATGGCGCGCAATGGCGTAATCCCCCTGGGTCTGGGGTTTCGCGTAGCCAAGGCTTTTGGCGAACAGCTCACGGGTACGCTCCACCGCGTGCTGCTGTTTCGCGATATGGTGGCGGCGGTTGTAAAACAGGCTCGCCAGCGGCTCGCGGGCCGATTGCCAGTCCATACCGTGCTTGACGCCGTGCGCCAGGCGAGTAACCAGCGCGGCGCTTTTCACCAGCCCCTGGGCGTCGATGATGGCGTCATACTTTACCGCCTGAATGGCCTCGCGAAAGGTTTGACGCTCGGCTTTGATCGGCGCGGAGAACCAGGCTTTGCGCCAGCGGCGGATCGCCACCGGGATCACCCGCTCGACGCTTTTATGCCAGGAGGGGATCTGCGCGAAACCCTCTTCAACCACCCAGTCGAAGCGGATGCCGGGGATAGCCTGCGCGGCGTCGGTTAGCGCGGGCAGCGTGTGCAGCACGTCGCCCATGGAGGAGGTTTTAACGATCAATACCCGCATCCGTTACGCTTCCTCGTGCTCGGTTTTTTCCGCTAACAGTTCGTTCAGCTCTTGCAGGACGCGTTCTGGGGTGATGTCGATCAGGCTCTGATGATAGCCTTCGGCGGCATCGCCTTTGCGCACCTTGTGGTAGCCGGTAATCAGACGGATAACCCGCGCTTTATGCGACAGCGGCGGGGTAAAGTCCGGACTGCTCGGGCCATACAGCGCCACCAGCGGGCGGTCCAGCGCTGCGGCGACGTGCATCAGCCCCGAATCGTTAGTCACTACAGCTTTACAGGCGGCGATCAGAATGACCGCCTGCTCCAGCTGGGTTTCACCCGCCAGATTACGGCACCAGGCCTGCTGCTCGCTGCTGAGGGCGGCGATGATCTCTTTGCCGGCCTCGTTATCTTTCGCCGAGCCGAAAAGCGCAATCTGATAGCCATCGTCGATAAGCTTTTTCGCCAGCGCAGCATAATGATAGTGCGGCCAGCGTTTGGCCGGGCCGAACTCCGCGCCGGGGCAGAAGCCGACGATCGGCCGATCGTTGGACAGGTTAAAGGCGCTGCAGGCCTGCGACTTTTCCCCTTCGTTGACCTGCAGCTGCGGCCACAGCAGCGGCTGCGGCAGATCTTTGGCGCAGCGCATCACGCCGTTGTCGTAGGCCAGCGCCACGTAGCGTTCCACCATCAGCGGCCAGGCGTCTTTGTCCAGCACTCGGGCGTCGTTGAGCAGGCCGTAGCGCATCTCGCCGCGCCAGCCGGTGCGCAGCGGGATATTGGCAAAGAAAGGGACTAATGCCGATTTAAACGAGTTCGGCAGCACGTAAGCGCGATCGTAGCGACGTTCGCGCAGGCTGTGGCCGAGCTTACGGCGTTCGCCGATAGCCAGCGCGCCGTGACCCAGCGGCATCGGGATCGCTTCGTTCACTTCCGGCATGCGCGAAAGCAACGGACGGCACCAGGCTGGCGCCATCACGTCGATAATCGCCTGGGGATAGCGCGCCCTGAGCGTACGATAAAGACTTTGCGACATCATCATGTCGCCCACCCAAGACGGGCCTACCACCAATATTTTCATGCTTGTTTCTTACGCGTCGCGGTTTAGCCAGGCCATATATTCCGTTACGCCTTCGGCAACGGTTTTGAACGGTTTGTCATAGCCCGCTTTGCGCAGGTTAGTCAGATCCGCCTGAGTGAACGCCTGGTAGCGGCCTTTCAGTTTGTCCGGGAACGGGATGTACTCGATGCTGCCTTTTTTGTGGTACGCCAGGGTCGCATCGGCAACCGCCTGGAAGGATTCCGCACGGCCGGTGCCGAGGTTAAAGATGCCGGAAACGCCGTTTTCCCAGAACCACAGGTTGACGTCAGCCACGTCGCCCACGTAGACGAAGTCGCGCTTGAAGCCGTCGCTGCCTTCGAACAGTTTCGGGCTTTCGCCATTATTCAGCTGGGTATTGAGGTGGAAAGCGACGCTCGCCATGCTGCCTTTGTGGCCTTCGCGCGGCCCGTAGACGTTGAAGTAGCGGAAGCCGACGATCTGCGAATTGGCTTCCGGCAGGATCTGGCGGACGTATTCGTCGAACAGGAATTTGGAGTAGCCGTAAACGTTCAGCGGCTGTTCGTACTCGCGGGACTCGATGAAGTCGCTGGTGCGTCCGCCATAGGTGGCCGCGGAGGAGGCGTACAGGAACGGGATTTCGCGCTCCAGGCAGTAGTGCAGCAGCTCTTTGGAGTACTGATAGTTGTTGTCCATCATGTACTTGCCATCCCACTCGGTAGTGGAAGAGCACGCGCCTTCGTGGAAGATTGCTTCGATTTCACCGAACTCTTCACCCGCCATAATCTGGATCAGAAAGTCTTCTTTATCCATGTAGTCAGCGATGTTCAGGTCAACCAGGTTTACAAACTTGGTGCCGTCTTTCAGATTGTCGACAACCAGAATGTCGGTGATGCCTTTGTCATTCAGCGCTTTAACGATGTTGCTGCCGATAAAGCCTGCGCCGCCGGTAACGATGATCATAACTGTACCTTTGAAGTTGGGAGCCCGGAGACAATCCGGACATGAATGCTCTTATCATATCACCACATGAGCAAGCCTACAGCCATTCGCAGAATAAGGTGCTGGGCTGACGTGATTTATGCTGCAAATAATTCATTCAGGCCTGCATCATCTCGTATCAGCGTATAGCTTTGGGTAATATGTGCCAAATTTTGCCGAATCTGGAGAGTTGCAATGCGTGGTGATTTCTACAAACAGTTAACTAGCAATCTGGAGACCGCTCGGGCCGAAGGGTTGTTCAAAGAAGAGCGCATCATCACCTCGGCGCAGCAGGCGGACATTACCGTCGGCGACAGCCACGTGATTAACTTCTGCGCCAATAACTATCTGGGTCTGGCGAACCACCCGGAACTGATTGCCGCGGCGAAATCCGGCATGGACAGCCACGGTTTCGGGATGGCCTCGGTACGCTTCATCTGCGGCACCCAGGATACGCATAAGCAGCTGGAGAAGAAGCTGGCCGATTTCCTCGGTATGGAAGACGCGATCCTCTACTCCTCCTGTTTCGACGCCAACGGCGGCCTGTTTGAAACGCTGCTCGGCCCGGAAGACGCCATTATCTCCGACGCCCTGAACCATGCCTCGATCATCGACGGCGTGCGTCTGTGTAAAGCGAAGCGCTTCCGCTATGCCAACAACGATATGCAAGAGCTGGAGGCGCGTCTGAAAGAAGCTCGCGAGGCCGGCGCGCGTCACGTGCTGATCGCCACCGACGGCGTGTTCTCGATGGATGGCGTGATCGCCAACCTGCAAGGCGTTTGCGACCTGGCGGATAAATACGATGCGCTGGTGATGGTCGATGACTCCCACGCCGTCGGCTTCGTCGGCGAAAACGGCCGCGGCTCCCACGAATACTGCGATGTGATGGGGCGCGTCGATATCATCACCGGCACGTTGGGTAAAGCGCTGGGCGGCGCCTCCGGCGGCTACACCGCCGCGCGCAAAGAGGTGGTTGAGTGGCTGCGCCAGCGCTCCCGTCCGTATCTGTTCTCCAACTCTCTGGCGCCGGCCATCGTGGCCGCCTCCATCAAAGTGCTGGAGATGGTTGAAGAGGGGGCAGACCTGCGCGATCGCCTGTGGGCTAACGCGCGTCTGTTCCGCGAAAAAATGACCGCGGCAGGCTTCACGCTGGCCGGCGCCGACCACGCCATCATTCCGGTGATGCTGGGCGAGGCGGTGGTGGCGCAGAACTTTGCCCGCGAGCTGCAGAAAGAAGGGATCTATGTCACCGGCTTCTTCTATCCGGTGGTACCGAAAGGCCAGGCGCGTATTCGCACCCAGATGTCGGCGGCGCATACCCCTGAACAAATTGAGCGTGCGGTGGAAGCCTTTACCCGCATCGGCAAACAACTGGGCGTCATCGCCTAATAAGGGTATGAGATGAAAGCGTTATCCAAACTGAAAGCGGAAGAAGGCATCTGGATGACCGACGTACCGGAACCGGAAGTCGGCCATAACGATCTGCTGATTAAAATCCGCAAGACCGCCATTTGCGGGACCGACGTGCACATCTACAACTGGGATGAGTGGTCGCAGAAGACCATTCCGGTGCCGATGGTGGTCGGTCACGAATATGTCGGCGAAGTGGTGGGGATTGGTCAGGAAGTGCGCGGCTTTAAGATTGGCGACCGCGTCTCCGGCGAAGGGCATATCACCTGCGGCCACTGCCGTAACTGCCGCGCGGGCCGCACCCATCTGTGCCGCAACACCATCGGCGTGGGCGTCAACCGCCCGGGCTGCTTTGCTGAGTATCTGGTGATCCCGGCCTTTAACGCCTTTAAAATCCCCGACAATATCTCTGATGACCTGGCGTCTATCTTCGACCCGTTCGGCAACGCGGTGCACACCGCGCTCTCCTTCGATCTGGTCGGGGAAGACGTGCTGGTTTCCGGCGCCGGTCCGATCGGCGTGATGGCGGCGGCGGTAGCGAAACACGTCGGCGCGCGTAACGTGGTGATCACCGACGTCAACGAGTACCGTCTTGAGCTGGCGCGCAAAATGGGCGTTACCCGCGCGGTGAACGTGGCCAAAGAGAACCTTAATGACGTGATGGCCGAGCTGGGGATGACCGAAGGTTTCGATGTGGGTCTGGAGATGTCCGGCGCGCCGCCGGCGTTTCGCAGCATGCTTGATACCATGAACCACGGCGGCCGTATCGCGATGCTGGGTATCCCGCCGTCGGATATGTCCATCGACTGGACCAAGGTCATCTTCAAAGGGCTGTTTATCAAAGGTATCTATGGTCGCGAAATGTTCGAAACCTGGTACAAGATGGCGGCGCTGATCCAGTCTGGTCTGGATCTCTCACCGATCATCACCCACCGCTTCGGCATTGATGACTTCCAGAAAGGTTTTGACGCGATGCGCTCCGGCCAGTCCGGTAAAGTGGTTTTGAGCTGGGACTAATCCCCCATGCTGGCGTAAAAATCAGCAAAAAA
>PPYF01065671.1_pt1 | contig 18211 bp, 29 predicted proteins | sample 1559871 | NCBI WGS metagenome assembly PPYF01 (sample SAMN08240021, study PRJNA423297) | Human gut metagenome, whole genome shotgun sequencing project. | reverse complement strand
ATGTATACGGCACCATCAGCGGCGACCAGGTGTGTATTATCCGCAGCGTGTTCAACCGTGTGGCGGAAGAGGCCGGGTTTTCCCCGGCGGCGCTGCTGTCCTACCTGAAAGAGAACGGCCTCATCGAAACCAGGGGCCGGGCCATGACCTGTTCCCGCCGCGTCAATGGGGTGCGCACCGAGTGCGTGTGCCTCAAAGTAGACTTTGGCGGGGAAAACAGCCTGTTGGAGGATGAGGAGTTTTGACGGGAGCGCGGAACACGCGGAACCAGCGCGGAACAAGGGCAAGTGCCCCAAACCCGCATAAAACCTGGGGGTGCGGAACTGCGGAACGCGCGGAACAGAAAAACACACTCTCTATAGATAGAAAAAATAAAATAAAAAAATATAATTATATTTTTCGCTCTTATAGGGAAATGTGCAAATGTGTTCCGCGGTTCCGCGGCCACCCGCAAACCCGCATAAAACCTGGGAAAAATGCGCGGAACACCGGTTCCGCACCTGTTCCGCAGGTTCCGCACGGAGGTGCGTTGTGTACGATATAACCAAAATAGAATCGAGAATTTGTGAGATAGAACGAGCGGCAATGGAAGGGAAAGAACTTCCAAAGGGATATACGCAGCCGGAACAACTGCTTTTTCTCAGCTTGCGGGTGCTCCACTGGGAGTACCGTCACAGGGAAATTACTTTGAAACAGGCCAGAAAGGAAAAGGAACGGCTGGCAAAGGAGTATGTCCAGGCGGCGCAGTTCCAGGTGATTTACCAGCAGGCTGTGGAGATACGCAGCCACATGGGGCAATACCTCACGATGGCAACCAAAGGAGGATGCCCGGTTTGCAGGCAGTTGGTTAGAATCTTTGAAGGGAGAGAACGGGATGAGCAGATACAAAACCGACCCGCTGGTGATGGAGCGGGTGCGGCGGATCATCTATGACACGGGGCTGACCAACAAGGAGCTGGGCGGCGCCCTGGGGCTGAACGCGAACACCATTGGGAGCTGGCTCTCCGGCCGGTGCGAGATCTCCGTGGAGGGCATCCGCAGGCTGTGCGAATACACGGGGGAAAGCGCGGATTGGGCGCTGGGGCTGGAAAAGGGGGAGACGTGATGGACCAAACCGCCAAACGTGACGCGGGCAAGCCCAGGCCCACGCTGGTGCCGCCCAGGATCATCTGGGCCATTACCCGTGTGCGGGAATTCGGCTGCAAGAAGTACAGTGACCCTGAAAACTGGAAACGGGTGGAGCCCCAGCGCTACCGGGACGCGGCCTACCGCCACTGGCTGGCCTACCTGGAGAACACGGACTCCATCGATGAGGAGAGCGGGCTGCCGTCCCTGTGGCACCTGCTGACGGACATTGGCTTTCTGGTGGCGCTGGCATGGGGGAGGCATCTTAAGGTTTTGGGGGTGAAAAACAGTGAAAGCGAGGATCCCAGGACGGCGGGCGCTGCTGAAACCCGATAAGCAGGCTGTGAGGGACTATGTTGACCAACACCAGAAGGACGTCACCCGGCGGCTTCAGAAACTGGCTTGCGTGGCCCTGCACCTAGAGTTTGGGTTTGGGAAAGAACGCCTGGGGAAATTCCTGATGAAGATGAATGGCCTGATGGGAGACGAACTGCTGTGGTGGCACATTGACAAGCTGCTCATTGACCAGGTGGGGCTTGAGTTTGACAGAGAGGGGGAACGGGAGTGACCCTGGAAGAACTAAAAGCCGAGGCCAAACGCCAGGGGTACAAGCTTACTAAGGACAAGCGCCCCCGGTTCGAGCGGTGCCTGTGCGGGCACAACGTCCACCAGTGGCACTACCACAAGGGGAAAACCTGGGTCACCTGCAAGATCTGCGGGTTGCAGAGCCCACCGGCGGAAGGCGGGGAATCTCAGGCGATCGAGATGTGGAACCGGATGATTTTGGAGAAAAGGAAGGAGACTGAAGCATGAATAGCATGATGGCATTTGTTATGGGAGAACTCAACAGAGGAAATGAGGAAATGGTTTTTGATTGGAACAAAGCGGCAACGCTTATCAAAGATAGAAAACCCAAAAATGCTTCGGCAGGGCTTAGAGGCGATTGGGAGTACACTGGCGACACAATTTACAAAGATGGAAAGCCTGTGAGAAATTGTGACCCATATCTTGCATCTACATGGGCCGTCCCCGAACTTTATATGGACGGAGACATTGTAGAGTGTTATCGCATGGCACACGAGGTACCTAGATGGAACGCAAACACAAAATGGCCACAAAGCGCGCTTGAAATTTTGAACGCGAAGGAGGCCCAGAAATGACAAGAGAAGAAGCAACATGCGAGCTCGAACGTCTGCACATGCACTGGGATGACCTTGAAAGTGGAAAGAGGACATTTTACAGTTATAGCAAAGAAGCGGTGGAAGTCGCCATTTCCACCCTCCGCCCCATCACCAGGGAGCAGGTGGAGAAGGTGTGGAGGGGAGAGTGGATGTTTCCGATTTTTGCAGATCAGAAGGACGCAAAAGACCTTCGTTGCCAGTGCTCCGAATGTGGGAGTATCGAAACTCCGCTTGCAAGGCATCGGTTTTGCCCATCCTGCGGCGCCCCCATGACGGACGAGGCCGTGAACATGGTGATGGAGAGATTGGAGGCGATGAAAGATGGCAGTTGCGATTGATAAATATATTTGTCCATTTTGCGGACAAAGAACTTTATTTGTTGGTGTCCATGACGATGAGGGGAATTACAAAGGACGTCCTGGCTGCGAATATGAATCAGACCCGTGGAGCGGGTTGTGCTATGCGATTCAACATGATGGATGGGGAGATTGTATTTTGTGTACTGGCGCTCACGACCTGCCACTCGGCGGTTGCTTCTTTGACACTGCGGAAGAAGCGTTCCAGGCGATTCCCGTCCTCACCCAGCCGAACGAGCCCACATACCCGTGCGACCTATGCGTGTATAACCCGCCGTCAAGCTTGGATGGGAAGCCATGCACATATTGCCCTGCCACGGGCCGCCCGCCGGAGGGAGAGGAGGAACCCTGATGGAGATTGAAAAGCTGATTGCTAGGCTTAAATGCCCTGCCATACAAAGTTGCCCCATTGACGGGATACAACCATCCTGCAATGCCTGCCAGAAAAATGTGGTGACGGAAGCCATATCTGCCCTGGAACAGCTCGCCGCCTACGAGGACACCGGCCTCACTCCCGAGGAAATCAAGAGCCTGCGGGCGGCATGGGCGGTGAACCTCAAGGTGTTGGAATCGTATCGAACAAAGGAGGCCGCTGCCCATGACCCGAAGTGAGTGCATAGCCTTGACTATGAAAATATTCGGTGTGACCAAGTACATGGCAAAGCAGCTTGCTAATGAGTGCGAAAAGAAGAAAATTCCGTATGAGGATGGAATCGCACACATGAGGGAGGCCATCAATGAGAAAGTGTGGAACGCTATACTGTATGGGGGGAAAGGTGAATGACCCGTGAATTTTTGGAGCGCTACCAGGACATTTTGGCAGATGCAGCGGCCACAAAGTCACAATATGTGAGGGATACAGTACAAGCTTCATCGCTGGAGCTGCCTTACGTGAAACACACGATTGCGATTAAGGGATTTGACCACAATCAATCCGAACACTTAAAGCAGCTTAACAACCAGCTTGTTATGATAGAACTTGCGATTGAAGAAATACCAGACGATTTGTTTAGGGCGGTGGCAAAACTGCGAATCATTGGGGGCCTCAGTTGGAATGACGTAAACGGACAACTGGGGGGAAAATACACAGTGGACGGTTTAAAAAAGATTTATCAAAGGGGAATGAAAAAATATTTTTAAATTTGTCCCGTTTGTCCCCAATGTCCCGAATGTCCCATTATACTTAAAAATAGGGAATCCAGAAAACTTCCCGAATTTCAACCCTTCCCCGGGGCCTGCGTTGCTGAGCGCGGGCCTCTTCCATGCCCGGATTGGTATGCCTGTGGCTTGCAAACCATAGGCGGGCGGTTTGATTCCACCCACGGGCGCCAAGCACACCGCTTCTATCCTTTTCCGCCCCTGGCCTCACGGCTGGGGGTGGTTTTTTTGTTTTCCGGGCAAAAGAAAACCGCCCACGGGGGGCGGCGTCTGTCAGGAGTCCAGGTGGAGCTGCTGCTTTAAGGCGGACTGCAACACGGAAGAAAAGTTGACATGATGTTCCTCAGCCAGGGAGTTCAGCCAAGCGGGGATGGTCAAGGTTTTTTTCACGGCGCGGCTGCTGTATTTTTTCTGGTATTCCAGCGCATCAAAGGGAACCAGCGCTACAAAATCCCCAGGTTCGGTCTGAATGCTGCTGGGCAGAGAGGGAGTGGGAAAGTCCTTGGTTTCCTCCAAGCAAAGCCCGATAGCGTCCAGGGCCATTTCCGTAGCTTCTTCCAGAGTGTCCCCCTGGGTGGCGCACCCTTGTACATCGGGGACAAAGACGGAGAATCCTACTTCTTCTGGGTGGAACACAGCGGGATAATAGATTTTGTTCATATAACGCACCTCCAAAAAGGGAAAGGCTGGGGCTTATTTCAGCCCCGCCTGTTTGAGTATTTGACGTTCTAATCCCGGCTTTAAATCTCTGGCGTGGACAGGAACCGTTGTTGTCCTTCCAGTGACGGGATTTCGGAAAAACTGGTGGGAGCCGTTAGAACGTTCTTTGCGGAACCCGTTGGCTTCCAGCAGTTTTATCATTTCCCGAGCTGTCATTGGCATTTCTCTCACTCCCTTGACTGTGATCTTATTATAACACGTATAGCACGTATTGTCAATGCTTTTTGAGAAACTTTTCAGGAAGTGACGCCCATGTTTTGCCCATACCCTACAACCTGTGAATGGGACGCCTACCGCAAGACGGGCGTCCACTTCTGCAATATTGGCAAATGCCAGTACGGCATGACTGCCAAGGCCATGCTGGAAAACGAAATAGGGAAGCTGGAACAGGTAAGGCACAAGACGGAAAGGCAGAAACAGTTGTTGGAGAAGCTGCGGGAACAGTTGGGGGAGGGATTCCAGAATGGGCTTTGACTACAATTCCAGGCGCTGGAAAACGAAGCGCAAACAAATCCTACGGCGGGACGGATATCTGTGCCAGCTGTGCAAGAGGTATGGAAGGCAGACTGAGGCGGTGACCGTCCACCACGTCAAGCACGTGGACGAGTTTCCCGAACTGGCGTTTGCAGGGGAGAACCTGGTGAGCCTGTGCAATGCCTGCCATAACAAACAACATCCGGAGAAATCCAACAACCAGAAAAAATATTGACCCCCCCTCATCCGGCGCGCCTTCCCGGTGCCTCGGGGACCGGAGTGGGGCGGTTTTTCCAACTCTGGCCGAATTTTTGACAAGGGGGTGCGGCTTTTGACCAAAACCAAATGGATCGAAACCATCAACGGCCAACTGGCTGCACTGGGTGTGCAGGAACCAGCCTATATTCCTGCCATTGAGACTTTGGCGGGGATTTTGGAGCAGCGGGACAAGACTTTTAAAGAGTTTAAAGCCTCTGGGGGCAAATCTGTGATTGAGTATACCAACAAGGGGGGTTCCACCAACATGACGAAAAACCCTTTGCTGGTGCTGTGGGACGATCTGAACAAATCCGCCCTGGCGTACTGGCGGGAAATGGGGTTGACGCCATCCAGCTACAAGAAAGTGACAGGGGACGCGCCCAAGAAGGAAAAGCCGCAGGGCTTGGTGGAGGTGTTATCCAAGCTTGAAACCGGATAAGGGGAAAAATTGGCCCGCCGTGATGGAGTACGCCGAAAGCATCCGGGACGGGAAGAAAGTTGCCTGCCTGGAATTGCGCCAGGCGGTGGAACGGTTCTTTCGGGACTTGGAAAGCCCAGACTATGAACTGGACGCCAAAGGCCCGGAGTTCTGCATAGGGATCATAGAGAAAACCCTGTGCCACCAGCAGGGGGAGCGTTTGGACGGTACGCCCCTGCGGGGAACGTCGTTTTTGTTGGAACCCTTTCACAAGTTTATCATCTACAATTTGCTGGGGTTCAAGTTAGCGGGGACGGATGTGGTGCGTTTCCATGAGGCGCTGGTTTTCATCCCCCGGAAGAATATCAAGACCAGCTTTGCCGCCGCCCTGTCCTGGGCGCTGTCCTTGTGGTACCGGCGAAGCGGTTCAAAAATGTATATCGCTTCCGCCGCGCTGATGCAGTCCTTGGAGAGTTTCAACTTTCTCAATTATAACATCCGCCGCATGGGGGAGGATTCCCGGGACGGCGGCAACATCCGCGTCATCGACAACAACAATGAGCACAGCCTGTCCTGCACCCTGCCGGACGGCTCTTTTTATATCCGGGCGCTGGCGGCGAATCCCGACAGCCAAGACTCTTTAAACTGTAACATCGCCATTTGTGATGAGATCCACGCCTTCAAGCAGCCCAAGCAGTACAACCTGTTCAAAGAGGCCCAGAAGGCTTACACCAACAAGCTGCTGATCGGCATTTCCACCGCTGGGGACAACGAGCAGGGGTTTCTTGGGCAGCGGTTGAAATATTGCCGGAAGATTTTGGACGGCACGGTGAAGGACGAGCAATACTTTATTTTCATGTGCTGCGCCCCGGAAGGGGTGAAGGATGGCACAGTGGACTATACCGACCCCAAGGTGCACGAGATGGCCAATCCCGCTTACGGGGTGAGTATCCGCCCGGAGGAAATTTTAAACGACAGCCTCCAAGCCCAGAACGACCCCCAACAGCGGAAAGATTTCTTCGCCAAGTCCCTCAACGTGTATTCCAGCGCGCTGCGGGCCTACTTCGACATTGAGGAGTTCCGCAAGAGCGACGGGAAATATTCCTGGACGCTGGATCAGCTGGCCAAGCTGCCCATTGACTGGTACGGCGGCGCGGATTTGTCCAAGCTCCACGACCTGACGGCGGCTTGTCTCTTTGGCCACTACCAGGGTGTGGACATTGTGATAACCCACGCCTTTTTCCCAGTGGTGGCGGCCCACGTGAAAGCGGATCAGGACAACATCCCGCTGTTTGGCTGGGCGGACGATGGTTGGCTCACCCTGTGCAACAGCCCCACGGTGAACCACGCCGACGTGGTGCGGTGGTTTGCGGATATGCGCAAGCGGGGGTTTAAAATCCGCCAGGTGGGGCACGACCGGAAGTTCTGCCGGGAATATTTTATCGGCATGAAAGAGGCTGGGTTCAAAATCATTGACCAGCCCCAGTACTTTTACAAAAAATCCGAAGGTTTCCGCTACTTGGAGCAGAGCGCCAAGAACGGGAGCCTTTATTATTTGCACTCCGAAGCCTACGAATATTGCGTGGAAAACGTGATGGCCGTGGAGAAGACCGACGACATGATCCAATACGACAAGGTGCAGCGGGAACACCGCATTGACCTGTTCGACGCCAGCGTGTTCGCCTGCATCCGTTACCTGGAATCCCTGGACCGCTCCAAGGCGGCAAAGAAATGGTTTGGTGAAACATGAGCAAAAAACAAAAGCGGGCGAGAGAGCCCACCCAGAAACGAAGCGTAGCCTTTGTCACTAACTCCGGCTGGGAAACATTGGAGTGCGCGGGATATACCTCCCTGGCGCATAACCCGGAGATCACCACGGCGGTGGACACCATTGCCAGGCTGATCGGCTCTATGACCATCCATCTGATGGAAAACACGGAACATGGTGACATCCGGGTGCGCAACGAGCTTTCCCGGAAAGTGGACATCGACCCCAACCAATACATGACCCGTTCCGCCTTCGTCCAGTGGATTGTAAAGACCATGATGCTGGACGGGAACGGGAACGCGGTGGTGTACCCGGAAACACGCCGGGGGATCCTGCGGGATTTGCGGCCCGTCCCGGCGGCGTTTGCCAGCTTTGTCCAAGATGGCTGGGGATACAAAGTCATTATAGACGGCAGGCAATACGACCCGGACGATGTGCTCCACTTTGTGCTGAACCCAGGCAGCTTTTACCCCTGGCTGGGGGAGGGCTACCGGGTGGCGCTGTCCGATGTGGCCAACAACTTGAAGCAGGCTACCGCCACGGAAAAAGGGTTTATGTCCAGCAAGTGGAAGCCTTCCATCATTGTGAAGGTGGACTCCCTGACAGATGAGTTTTCCAGCCCGGAAGGACGGCGCAAGCTGTTGGAGGACTATGTGGAAACCACAGAGGCCGGGGAACCCTGGATGATCCCCGCCGACCAGTTCAGCGTGGAGCAGGTGCGGCCTCTGACTCTGTCAGACTTGGCTTTGGCGGATTTCGTGCAACTGGATAAACGGACGGTGGCAGCCATCCTTGGCGTGCCGCCTTTTGTTTTGGGCGTTGGCGATTTCCACCGGGAGGCCTGGAACAACTTTATTTCCTCCACCATCATGCCCATCGCCAGGATGATCGAGCAGGAACTGACCCGCAAGCTTTTAGTAAGCCCCAACTGGTTTTTCCGATTCAACGTCCGCAGCCTTTACAACTACGAGCTGCGGGACATGGCCCAGGTGGCGGACGACCAGTTTGTGCGGGGCATCATGACCGGCAACGAGGTGCGGGACTGGATCGGTATGCCGCCCCTGGATGGCCTCAACGAGCTGGTGATTCTGGAGAACTACATTCCCCGGGGGATGATCGGGGACCAAAACAAATTGAACGGAGGTGACAGTGCGTGATATGTGAACGCATGGCCTTGGTGCGCGATGCCGGGTTCCAAACCCGGGAGGAGAACGGGAACCTAACCATAGAAGGGTATTTCGCGGTGTTTGGCAGCGAGTACCGTATGTGGGAAAACGCCGTGGAGACCATTGCCCCGGAAGCTTTTGACGACACCCTGGGGGACGACGTTCGAGCGTTGGTGAATCACGATACCACCCTGGTGCTGGGGCGCACATCCGCCGGGACCCTCTCCCTGCGGGTGGACGAGCGGGGGCTGTGGGGCTCTGTCACGGTGAACGCCGCCGACCAGGACGCCGTGAACCTGTATGAGCGGGTGAAGCGGGGCGACGTGTCCCAGTGCTCTTTCGGCTTTGAAATTCTGGCCCAGGACATTGAGGAACGGCAGGACGGCACAGTGCATTTCACCATTCGCAAAGTGCGGCTTTACGAGGTGTCTGTGGTGACCTTCCCCGCCTATGAGGATACCTCGGTGCAGGCCAGAAGGAAAGATTACGACGCCATGAAACAACAAAAACGCGAACAGTGGCAGGCCGCCATGCTTGCCAAGCTGAGAAAGTGAGGTTTGACAGATGTTGAAAGTTTTGATGCTCAAGCGCAGCCTGGACAAGAAAAACGAGGAGCTGGAGGCGCTGCGGGCAAAAGACCAGGAGTTTTCCACCCGTGAAGCGGATTTGGAACAGGCCATCCAGGAAGCCAAGACCGAGGAAGAGGAACAGGCTGTCAAAGAAGAGGTGGAAAAGTATGACGCCGAAAAGCAGGCCCACGAGGATGCGAAAGCCAATTTGGCCCAGGAAATTGAGGGCCTGGAGAATGACATTACCGCCCTAGAAGCGGAGAATCCCGCGCCCCAGCGGAACAATCAGAAACACCATGAAGAAAGGAAGATGAAAACCGTGAACACCATCAACATTCGTTCCCTGCCTATGTCCCAGCGGGTTATTGAGGCCCTGCCCCAGGATACCCGCGACGCCGGACTTGCCCGTCCCGAAGTCCAGGAGTTCCTGACCCAGCTGCGCTCTATGAAAGGCCAGTCCCGGGCTGTTTCCGGCGCGGAGCTGACAATCCCCGTGTTCTTCTTGGATTTGGTGTCCGAGAATATGTACCGGTATTCCAAGCTGCTCAACCGTGTGCGCGTGCGTAATGTCAGCGGCGAGGCCCGCCAGACCATTGCAGGCACCGTGCCGGAAGCCGTGTGGACTGAGATGTGCGGCGCAATCAACGAGCTGACCTTTGTCTTTAACCAAATTACCCTGGACGGCTACAAGGTGGCTGGCTTTGTGCCGGTGTGCAACTCTTTGCTGGAGGATAACGACATCAACCTGGCCTCCTGGATCGTGGAGATGCTGTCCGAGGCGGTAGGCTTGGCAATGGATAAGGCTATCCTGTACGGCAAGGGCAGCGCGGCCAAGATGCCCCTGGGCATTGTCACCCGTCTGGCCCAGCAGAGCCAGCCCTCTGACTACCCCGCCAACGCCCCCGCCTGGGCGGATCTGCACACCACCAATATTTTGAAGATTGGCGGCGAGAGTGTCACCGGCGCAGCGTTCTGGTCCGCCCTGATGCAGGCTACCGGGGCCACTTACACCCGGTACAACCGTGGGACGATGTTCTGGGCTATGAACTCCAAGACCTACGCCCTGCTCAAGTCCAAACTTATCACCTTCACCGCCACCGGCGACATTGTGGCCAACCTGTTCGGTTCTCTCCCCATCGTCAACGGCGACATCGACGTGTTGGAGTTTATCCCCGACGGCGACATCATTGGCGGCTATGGTGACCTGTACCTGCTGGCTATGCGCTCCGGCATGACCATCGAATCCAGCCGGGAAGTGCAGTTTATCCAGGACAACACCGTGTTCAAGGGCAAGCAGCGGGCCGATGGGCAGCCTATTATCCCCGGCGCGTTCGTGGCCATTAACATCAATAACGAGGAGGTCACCACTGTTATGGATTTTGCCGCCGACGCCGCCAACGACGCCCAGTTATTGAGCTTGGCTGTGGGCAGCGAGAGCCTGGCCCCCTCTTTTGCCTCCACTACTTACGCTTACGCGGTGACTGCTTCCGGCGCAAACGCCAAGATTGAGGCCACTCCTGCCCAGGCTGGCGCTCAGGTGGCCATTACCTACAACGGCCAGAACGTGCGCAACGGCGGCACGGTGACCTGGCTGGCGGACGGCAAAGCCCACACTTTGGCGGTCACTGTAAAGCAGGGCAACGCCATTCGGGTGTACAACGTGGACGTCACCAAAGCGGGCGGCTAAAGGAGGTGTAACCCTTGATCGACCAAGAGCTGCTTACCATTTTGAAAACGGATTTGCAATTGTCCAGCCCGGCCCTTGACCCATATCTTGAGCAATTGGTGCGGGCGGCAAGAAGCTTTATCGCCGACGAGGGGATTACGCTTACGCCTTCCTACAGTGACGCAATGTTGGTGGAGATGTACGCCGCCTACCTGTACCGGCGCCGCCGGGAGGAAAACGCCCAGATGCCAAGGATGCTGCGGTGGGCGCTGAACAACCGGCTGTTCTCCCAGAAAGGGGCGGCGGGAAATGGATGAGCTGATTACCCTGGTTAAGCAGGAAACTGTCCAGCTGGAAACCGGCGCTATGGACGTTAAAGAGACGTTCAGGGAGGTATGGGCCACCTTGACCTCTGTCTATCGCCAGGAGTTTCTGGAGGCAGGGCGGGATGGCCTGAACCCGGAGCTGGTGGCCACTACGCCGCTTGTCAATTACCAGGGAGAACAAAGCGCCGTTGTGCGGGGCATACGGTACGGCGTGTACCGCACTTATATGGTCCCCAACAGCGACATGATCGAAATCTATCTGGAAGGGAAGGCGGGTGCGTGATGGCAAACCGGAAAGTCTCCATGGACGGGCTGGCGGAGGCCATCGCCCAGGAGCTGGCGGCGTATAACCAGGAGGTTACCGACGGCATGAAGGACGCGGTAAAGGAAGCCGCCAAGGAGTGCAAGGAGCAGATCAAGCAGAACAGCCCGGTGCTCACCGGCGGCTACCGCAAAGGCTGGGCGGATAAAGTCTTGTACGACGGGCGTGAGGACATCCGTATCACGGTGTACAACCGCACGGATTACCAGCTGGCCCACCTGCTGGAACACGGCCACGCCAAGGTGAACGGCGGCAGGGTGGCGGGGAAAGCCCACATCGGCCCAGCCGCCCAGGACGCGGAGGACAAGCTTCTCCGAGAAATACAGGTGGTGGTGCGGGGATGATGGCTTTGGAAGATATGAAAACTCTTCTGGACACCACGGGATACCCGGTGGTGTACTACGCCTGGCCCGAAAAGAAAGCCCCAGCTTTGCCCTATATCTGCTTTTTGACCGCCTACTCCAACAATTTTGGGGCCGATGACAGGGTGTATTACCCCGTTGCCCACTATCAAATCGAGCTATACACACGCTGTAAGGACCCGGAAGCGGAGGGCAAGGTGGAACAGGCCTTGTCCTCTTACTTTTGGGAGAAAACCGAAACCTACCTGGACACCGAGCGGTGTTTCCAGATCCTTTACGAAGTGGAGGTATAAGAAATGGCAACTGCCAACAAGGTCAAATTTGGCTTGAAAAATGTTCATTACGCGATGCTGACCGAAGAGACGCCGGGGGTTCCCTCTTATGGTACTCCGAAACCTATCCCGGGCGCTGTGAGCCTGGGAATGGAGCCCCAAGGCGATACCACGATCTTTCGGGCGGACAACACGAACTATTGGGTCAACACCTCGAATAATGGATATCAGGGCGATTTGGAAATGGCCCTGTTCCCCGATGAGTTTTTGGAAGACGTGTTCGGCGTGGCAGTCAGCGAAAAAGACAAAATCGCCACGGAAAACGCCAATGTGCAGGCAAAGCCCTTCGCACTGCTTTTCCAGGAAGACGGCGACGCGTCAAATACCCTGTATGCCGCGTATAACTGTAGTGCAACACGCCCCTCCCGCACCCCGACCACCACAGAAGATACCGTAGAGCCTACCACCCAGACGTCCACTATCACGATGTCTCCTCTGGCGGACGGGAGGACCATCTCCTGGACTACGGAAAACACGCCGCCCAGTGTATTGGAAGGCTGGTTTGGTTCTGTTTGGACGCAAGACACCACGGAGGGCTGAACATGGATAAAATTTTAAACATTGCCGGGAAGGAGGTGGGGCTGCGGGCTACGGCCCTCACTCCCCGCCTGTACCGGCACAAAATTGGCCGGGACATCATCCAAGATATGGCCAAGCTGCAAAAATCCTTTTCCAAAGCGGCCCAACTGCCCCAGGATGCCACCGAGGAGGAGCGCCAGGAGGCCCAGCTCTCGGTGATGGATCTGGAAATTTTTGAAAACGTGGCTTTCATCATGGCCCGGCAGTATGACCAGAACATCCCTGGCACGGTGGACGCCTGGCTGGATCAGTTCGACACCTTCTCCATTTACGAGATTTTCCCGGAAATTTTGTCCCTGTGGAACATGAACAACAAGACCACGTCAAAACCAAAAAAAAATTAAACCCCGTTGATCGTGCGAACAACGGGGCTATTTTTATGCTGCGCTGCGCGGAATTGAGGCTTTCCGGAGCCGACCTGGACGACATGACGATGGGCATGGTGTACGACATGCTCACCGAGCAGGCCAATGACCGGGAAAAGTACCCCATCAAGGCAGTGCCTGGAAGTCTGAAATCGTTCTTTGCGGGAGGTGGGAAGCTTGCCTAACCGAATCCAAGGGATCACTGTAGAGATCGGCGGCGATACCCAGGGGCTTTCCAAGGCCCTTTCGGGCGTCAACAAAGAAATCCGCACCACCCAGAGCCAACTCAAGGACGTGGAGCGCCTGCTGAAAATTGATCCCGGAAACACTGAGCTGCTGCGGCAGAAATATGAGCTTCTAAATGATTCCATTGATTCCACCGAAGAAAAGCTGGACGCCTTGAAAAAGGCTGAAAAGCAAGTGCAGCAGCAGTTTGAGCGGGGCGAGGTTTCCCAAGACCAGTACAACGGATTGCAGCGGGAGATCATCGCCACAGAACAGGCGCTGGGGCGTTTGCAGGATGAAGCGAAAGATACCCAGCGCAGGATTGACGGTATCGACGAGGATCCCGTTGAAGATGTGAAAAAGGCTGCTGACGACGCTGGGGACGCCCTGAAAGACGCCGGGGACGACGCCTCCCACTTTGGGGATATGCTCAAGGCAGGGGCCATTGTGGAGGGCGTGTCCTCTTTGGTGGATTCCATGTCCCAGCTGGCGGAAGAAACCAAGGAATACCAGAAAATCATGGGCAGCCTGGAAGTGTCCAGCGAAAAGGCCGGATACACCGCCGAGGAAACCTCCCAGACTTACCAGCAGCTTTACGGTGTGCTGGGGGACGACCAGACCGCCGCCACCACTACCGCGAACCTGCAAGCCCTGGGTTTTTCACAAGAGCGGCTTACCCAGCTGACCAACGCCGCCATCGGCGCTTGGGCCACCTACGGGGATTCCATCCCCATCGACGGCCTTGCGGAATCCATCAACGAAACCATCCAGGCCGGGCAGGTGACAGGCACATTCGCTGACGTTCTCAACTGGGCGGGCACCAGCGAGGACGATTTCAACAGCAAGCTGGAAAACGCCGCAGACAGCACCGAGCGGGCCAACATCGTCATGGAGGAACTGGCCCGCCAGGGGCTTATGGAGGCAGGGGAGGCCTGGCAGAAGAACAATGAATCCCTGGTGGAATCCAACCAAGCCGCCGCCGATTTCCAGGACACGATGGCCCAAATGTCCGAGAGGATTTCCCCAGTGCTGACGGCAGTGCAGGATGGGGTCAATCTTCTGCTGCAATCTTTGCTGGACATGACGGAAAACGTGGACTTTTCTGCCATTTCCGACGGGATTTCCAATGCGTTTAGCTATGTGGTAGACAATGTTTTTCCCGCAGTCCAGACAGCGTTCCAATGGATTATTGACAATGCAGATTATGTGGTGGCCGCGTTTGTTGGAATCGGGGCAGCGCTGGCTGTAATCAAAATCGCCAGCTTTGCAAGCACCATTTCTAATATCGTCACAGGATTCAAAACGTTTTTCAATGTGATTAAATCTGGCCAAGGTATTATGGCTGCATTTAATGCGGTGATGTCCGCCAACCCCATTGTATTGATCGTTTCTGCTGTGGCCGCCCTGGTTGCTGCGTTTATCTATCTTTGGAACACCTGCGAAGGGTTCCGGGAGTTTTGGATCAACCTGGGGGCTACACTGTTAAGCGCCCTCCAAACGGCTGTGGACGCCATTGTAAACTTCTTTACAGTGACCATCCCCACAGCGTTTACCGACGCGGTGACCGCTGCGGGGGAATTTATTGCCAATATCGGCGCTTGGTTCGCCCAACTGCCCGGAACGATTGGGGAATGGCTTTCCCAGACTGTTTCCAACATTGGCGCATGGGCAGCGAACATTGCGCAGCAGGCGTTGGAAGCCGCCAGTACGTTCCTGAGCAATGTGGTTTCCTTTTTCCAGCAGCTGCCGGGGAAAGTGCTGGGTTTTCTTTCCAGCGTGATTCAAAAAGTGGTTTCCTTCGCGGCTGATATGGGAAGCAAAGCGCTAGAGGCTGGGCGGAACTTTTTCGACAACCTCGTGAACATTATTTCCAAACTCCCAAGCCGGATGCTTTCCATCGGCGGGGATATTGTGCGCGGCATCTGGAACGGCATTTCCGGGGCGGCTAGATGGCTGTGGGATCAAATTTCCGGCTTCTGTTCCAACATTGTGAGCAATATTGCGAATTTTTTCCACATTGGTTCTCCTTCAAAACTGATGGCGGACGAAATTGGCAAATGGCTTCCCCCTGGCATTGCCGTGGGCTTTGAGGGCGCCATGCCCAAGGCCATGCGGGAGATCGACGCCAGCGTGGGCGCCATTGCCACATCCATCCCCCAGGCATTGGGTTACGGCGGGAATACCACCACGGACAGCCATAACATGACGTACACCTTTGGGCCTGGCTCCATTGTCATCCAGACCCAGGCAAATGACGGGAACGCAATTTACCGGCAGCTGATGCTGCGGATGCAGCAGGAAGTAAACCGAAAGGGGGCGGCGTATGGAACCGCTTAAAGCCTTTTATTTCAACGAGATTTCAAGCCGTTCTTTCCGCTTGGTCATTGAAAGCAAAAATATTTTGGGCTCCCCGGAGCCGGATCTCCAAGAATACCAAATCCCGGGAAGGGACGGCAACGTGTTTATCTCGAACAAACGGCGCAAAAATGTGGAAGTCAGCTACGACACGTTTCTGCGGGTTTCCCATATGGAAGATCTACAACCGTATGTGACAGGGATCAAAGGCTGGCTTTTGGCGGACCCGGGAGCCTATTTCCGGCTGGAAGATGATTATGACCTGGCCCACTACCGTATGGCCACCTATCTTTCCGGGATCGAATTTGACAACGCTTGGCGCTGGGCCGCAAGGCAAACATTGACCTTTTCCTGCCTGCCCTACCGCTACCTGAAAACCGGGGAGCAGCCCGTCGCCGCCGAAAGCGGCACGGTGAGCGTTTACAACCCCACCGCCTTTGAGGCCCTGCCCAAGCTGGGGTTTGCGCTGGGGTTCCAATTCTCCGGGGGCGCCATCACCTTCCAGGCGTCGTCATCCGCCGGCGAATACACCGGGACACTGCGGGGCGTCCCCGCCAAGTACGCGGGGCTCCAGGTGGTGGTGGACAGCGGCAGCAAAACCGTGGGGGTGCTTTCGCCGGATTTCACGGTGATCCCCACGGCCCAGCTGGACAGCTTCCCGGTGTTCCGGCCGGGTGAGAACCAGGTGAGCGTCACCGGGGGCGGCGGGGTGTCCCTGGCCTACGCTGTGCCCATGTGGAGGGAGCTATGATCTTTGCCTATTCCGGGGCCCGCCTGATGGCCTCCCAAGCCCCCGTTGACCAGGACATCCTGGGCGCCCTGCCCGACGCGCTGGAATGCGTGGTGGAGCGGGACGTGGACGGGCTGTTCGAGGTGAGCCTTACCTATCCTGCCCAAGGGGAGAACGCGGGGGCGCTCAAGCCCAACAACTGGCTGTACCTCCCCTGCGGCGGGGAGAAGGGGATGCAGTATTTCCGCATCACCCAGGTGGGGGAGGACATCTCCGGGCTGGTCACCGTCCACGGCTGCCATCTCAGCTACAACAGCCTCGCCATTGTGGCGGCGCCCTTTGCCTCCCACAGCAGCGAAAACTACAGCGCCGTGCCCTTTTTCAAGTGGTACCAGGACCTTGAGGCGGCGGTGTCCCAGGTGGACAGCGGCCAGATGGGCGGCTTCGCGGTCATCGGCTACACCGACGGCATGACCCTCAACGCGGCGGCCTACACCACCCCGGTGACGGTGAAACAGGCGGTGCTGGACGCCATCCGGGACGTGAGCGGCACCTACCTGGATTACACCACCTTTGGTTTTCGCATTTGGCAGCTGCCCGGGGCGGACATGGCCCCCGGCTTCCAGATCCGCTACGGGCGGGATATGCTGGGCTACAACACCGCCGCCGACGCCACGGACCTGTACACCCACGTGCTGCCTTACATTATGCAGGGGGATACGATGGTCAGCCACGGCATGGACATTTACCCCATCCAAGGGGTGCCGGAAGAGTTTTCCGGGGTCACCCTGGTGAAGCCCATCAACCTGGGGGACTATTACACCGGCATCGGCGAGGGCGTGGACGATATGATGCTCCAAATGATCATCGACCGGTGGCTGTACGAGCACCCCTGGGACCCGTTCCCCGACGAGATCGCCGTGGAGCAGATCCCCCAGGAGGGGAACACCTTTGAACTGGGCAGCGTGGGAAAGCTGTATTACACCCCCACCGGCACGGTGGTCACCGCCCACGTGGTGTCCATGGCCTACGACGTGCTGGCAGGGCGGGTGACGTCCATCGGGGTGAACCGCCGGCAGAAGGACGTGACCGACACCATCGCCGGGCTGGCGGCGAGATAAGGAGGAAACCATGACATTTGAATATTCCGTGCCAAACGGGAAAGGCCATGCCCCTCTGCGGCTGTACGCCGTCCAGGGGGAGGCGGGGGCAAGAACGTTTACCATCAATTTCCCCGGGGTGGGGGCCATCCCCATGGCAACCGCCCATGTGTACGTCAAGAAAAACGACGGCACCCTGGTGGTCATCAGCGCGACGCCCGGCACAACCAAGGTAACCTTTACCCTGCCCTTGCAGGCTTGTACCTGCCCGGGGGAGAACTGGGTGTACATCCAGATGCTGGGGGACGGGGTGGAAACCCGCTGGGACAACATCATCCTGTATGTGGAGCCCTGCGATTTGGAAAACGCCGTGGCTTCCACCGACGACCTGGGGCCCTTGGGGGAGATCTTCACCGACCCGGAGTATATCGCCGGGCTGATCGCCAAGCTGGAAGCGTCCGAATCCGCTGTGGAAAGCCTGCTGAGCTCCTTTGTCCCCCTGGGGGAGTACAGCGCTGAAACCCAGTACCAGCCCTTTAACATCGTGGCCTATGAGGGAAGCAGCTATATCAATACCTCGCCCTCCCTGGGGATCCCGCCCACAGACGCGGGCCACTGGAAACTGCTGGTGTCCAACGCCACGCCCGGCCCCCAAG
>PPYF01208991.1_pt1 | contig 18215 bp, 20 predicted proteins | sample 1559871 | NCBI WGS metagenome assembly PPYF01 (sample SAMN08240021, study PRJNA423297) | Human gut metagenome, whole genome shotgun sequencing project. | reverse complement strand
TTACATAATGAAAGGATTTCAAAGGATTTTTATTTGATGAAAGTAAAGGCTGAAAATACGGCTGCCATGGGGCAGTTCTATATGCTCCGGGCATGGGGAGAATATCCGCTGCTCTCCAGACCAATCAGCGTGTTCGATGCGGATGGACAGACTGTCAGCTTCCTCTATAAGGTAGTGGGAAAAGGCACGGAGATTTTTGCAACGCTTAAGCCTGGTGATGAAATTACTCTGGATGGGCCTCATGGAAACGGATTTCCGGAAGCAAAAGGAACGGTTGCCCTTGTAGGCGGCGGCGTGGGAATTGCACCACTGTATCTTACTGCAAAGAAACTGAAAGAGTTAAATCCCGATACAATCGTGGATATCTATCTTGGATTCAGTGATGAGGCTCTTCTGGTTGACCTCTATGAGAAGGTGGCGGATAAGGTTACTGTAAATATAGGAGGATTTGTCACGGATGATATTGACCCTCTGAAATATGACTGCATCATGACCTGCGGACCGGAAATTATGATGAAGGTTCTGTGTAAGAAATGCAAATCCCTTGGGGTTCAGGCGCCGGTTTATGTATCCATGGAAAACCGTATGGCCTGTGGAATTGGAGCATGTCTGGTGTGTACTTGCAAGACTTCCGCCGGTAATAAGAGAGCGTGCAAAGATGGTCCGGTCATGTTGGGAAGTGAGGTGTTTGGAAATGAGTAAGAGATTAGAAGTGAACTATGCAGGCGTGCATTTTAAGAATCCGGTTGCGCTGGCATCCGGCACCTGTGGATTCGGAAAAGAGATGAGTGAATATTTTGATATTCAGAGATTGGGAGGACTCTGTTCCAAAGGGCTGACATTACATCCGAGAGGCGGCAACGATGGGATCCGTGTCTGGGAGACGCCAAGTGGTGTAATGAACAGCGTAGGGCTTGAAAATCCGGGAGTAAAACATTTCATCGAATGTGATGCCAAGCGGATGAACGCACTTGATTTAGTTAACATAGTAAACCTTGGGGGACATTCTATGGAAGACTACTTAGAGGCAGTGGAACTGCTGAACGGATGTGAGTTGGATCTTCTCGAACTGAATATCTCCTGTCCTAATGTAAAGGCCGGAGGGATGAATTTTGGGGTGAAGACAGAGCTGGCCCGCCAGGTGGTCCGGGAAATCCGGAAGGTATGTAAACATAAGCTTGTAATCAAGCTTGCACATGCTGTTAAGATTCCGGTTATGGGAATCGGTGGTATTGCAACATGGCAGGATGCAATCGAATTTATTATGGCGGGAGCGACAACACTTCAGGTAGGGGCAGCTTCTTTCATGAATCCATCCATATCCATGGAGATCATAGATGGAATGGAAGATTATCTTGAAAAGAATCGTATTTCCAATATTTCAGAAATCAGAGGGATTCTGTGACAGGGAGGGAGAACAAAATGTCAAAAGAGACAGAGTATCGTATCGAACATGATTCTATTGGTGAAAAGCAGATACCAAAGGACGCGTATTATGGGGTGCAGACCCTTCGCGCTGCAGAGAATTTTTTCATCACCGGTCTGAAGATGCATCCGGAGTTTATCAATAGCTTTGCCCAAATCAAAAAGGCGGCGGCCATCACTAATTTTGAGGTGGGGAGACTGGACAAAAAGCGTGCTGACGCCATTGTGCAGGCATGTGATGAAATCATGTCGGGCAAGCTGCATGATGAGTTTATTGTTGACCCCATCCAGGGCGGCGCTGGAACTTCCCTCAATATGAATGCCAATGAGGTGATTGCCAACCGGGCTATCGAAATTCTGGGAGGGGAAAAGGGCGATTATTCCGTGGTGAATCCAAATGATCATGTAAATTATGGGCAGTCCACCAATGATGTGTTCCCCTCCTGTGGAAAGCTTACCACACTGAAGCTGCTTTACAAGGCTCAGGCAGAGCTGGAACGGCTGTACCATGCGCTGATGGAAAAGTCGGAAGAATTTAACCATGTCATTAAGATGGGACGGACTCAGCTCCAGGATGCGGTTCCCATCCGGCTGGGACAGGAGTTCCATGCCTATGCTACAGCCATACGCAGGGATATTAACCGCTTTGACAGGGCCAAGGAGGAGATGAGGCATCTGAATCTGGGCGGGACTGCCATTGGGACCGGATTAAATGCGGATGTAAAGTATTTACAGCGGGTTGTTAAGAATATTTCTTTGATTTCCGGTTTGGAGCTGATTCAGGCATATGACTTAATTGACGCAACCCAGAATCTGGACGGTTATGTAGCCTGTTCAGGAATCGCCAAGTCTTGCGCGGTGAATTTATCTAAGATGTGCAATGATTTAAGGCTTATGTCGTCAGGCCCCAGAACCGGGCTGGGAGAAATTAACCTGCCTGCAAAGCAGAACGGCTCCTCCATTATGCCAGGGAAGGTCAATCCGGTCATTCCGGAGGTGGTGAACCAGGTAGCGTTCCATGTCATTGGCAATGACATGACCGTAGCCATGGCAGCAGAGGCGGGGCAGCTGGAGCTGAACGCATTTGAACCGATCATTTTTTATAAATTGTTCCAGTCGGTTGAGACCATTGCCTGTGCGGTACATACGCTGGTTGACAACTGTATCTCCGGAATTACGGCAAATGAACAGCATTGCAAAGATATGGTGGAAAACAGTGTGGGAATCATCACGGCAATCTGTCCTTATGTGGGTTATGAAAAGGCTGCCAATGTGGCAAAGGAGGCCATTCGGACAGGCAAGTCCGTAAGGGAACTGGTAATCAGGGACAAGCTTCTGACAAAGGAGCAGCTGGACATTATACTGAACCCTGTTTCCATGACGGAACCGGGAATTTCAGGGATTGAAGCGATGAATAAGATGGGAGGGCTTTAAGATGGATTACAGGCTGGAGCATGATTCCATGGGAGAGATTGAAGTTCCGTCCGACCGGTACTGGGGCGCTCAGACACAGCGAAGCTTCCAGAATTTTAAGATAGGTATTGAAAAAATCCCAATGGAGGTCATACGGGCATTCGCAATTCTTAAAAAATCCGCGGCTGTTGCCAATAACCGGCTGGGAAAACTGGATGAACAGCGCCTGAAATCGATCAGCCAGGTATGTGACGAGATTCTGTCCGGGAAACTGGACGATCATTTCCCTCTGTCTGTCTGGCAGACAGGAAGCGGCACCCAATCCAACATGAATGTGAATGAGGTGATTGCTAACCGGGGCAATGAGATTGCAGGTGAGAAGCTTTTACATCCCAACGATCATGTAAACATGTCCCAGAGCTCCAATGACACATTTCCAACAGCTATGCATATAGCGGCGGTAATGGAGGTTCAGGAAAAGCTGCTGCCCTCCATCGATCAGCTTATCAGGACTTTCCTGCGTCTGGAGAAGGAAAATGAAGGGATTATAAAGAGTGGGAGGACCCATCTGCAGGATGCGACTCCCATACAGTTTTCACAGGAGATAAGCGGCTGGAGGAGCATGCTGGAAAAAAACAGAGAAATGGTGGTTTCTTCTCTGACAGGATTAAAGGAGCTTGCCTTAGGAGGCACAGCCGTAGGGACTGGCTTAAATGCCCCTAAAGGATTTGACACGGCGGCGGCAGCGGCAGTGTCTGAGCTGACCGGAATTGATTTTAGGACTGCGGGCAGTTCCATTATGCCTGGTAAGGTAAATCCCACCCAATGTGAGTCCGTTACTATGGTAGCAGTGCAGGTCATGGGCAATGACTGCGCCATCGGTTTTGCGGCCTCCCAGGGAAATTTTGAACTGAATGTATTCATGCCTGTAATCATTTATAATTTTTTACAGTCCGTGCGTCTGCTGTCTGATTCCCTGCGTTCCTTTGAGCTGCATTGTGCCAGAGGAATCAAGGCAAACCGCAGGAAAATGAATGAGAACCTTAACCGTTCCCTTATGCTGGTGACAGCATTAGCCCCCTATATAGGCTATGATCACGCGGCGCAGACAGCTAAGAAGGCTTATAAAGAGGATATTTCTTTAAAGGAAGCATGTATTTCCCTGGGCTTTCTGACAGGGGAGGAGTTTGACAGGGTATTTCATCCGGAGCAGATGGTTTCATCACAATAGCAGATGATTATACCATGTGGAGGAATACGACATACCAGAAGGGAGAAAAAGATGGACATTAATCAGGAATCATTGAATCTTCACTATAAGCTTCAGGGCAAGATCGAGGTGATATCCCGGAAAAAGATAGAGACAAAGGAAGACTTATCCCTGTTATACACACCGGGAGTTGCACAACCGTGCCGGGAGATTGCCGCAGACTATAATAAGTCCTTTGAGCTTACCAGAAGAAATAACCTGGTAGCTGTCATTACAGATGGAAGCGCAGTCCTGGGACTGGGAGATATCGGTCCGGCGGCAGGCATGCCGGTGATGGAGGGAAAATGCGCTCTGTTTAAGGAGTTTGCTGATGTAGATGCATTTCCCATCTGTATTAATTCAAAGGATGTAGATACCATTGTGCAGACCATTTATCTGATTTCACAGAGCTTTGGCGGAATCAATCTTGAAGATATAGCCGCGCCCAGATGCTTTGAAGTAGAAAAGCGGTTAAAGGAATTGTGTGATATTCCGGTGTTCCATGATGATCAGCATGGAACAGCCATTGTGGTTGCCGCTGCTATGCTGAATGCCCTGAAAATAACCGGGAAGGAAATGGGGCAGATGCGGATTGTGGTTAATGGAGCCGGCGCAGCAGGCATTGCGATTGGAAAGCTGTTAATCAGTATGGGATTCGGCAATATCATCATGTGCGATATCAACGGGATTATCTGCGAGGGGGATGCGGGACTGAATCCGGGGCAGGAGGAGATTTCTCATGTAAGTAACAGGAATAAGGAGCATGGAAGCCTGGCAGATGCAATGAAAGGGGCGGATGCATTTGTAGGCGTTTCGCGACCCGGCCTGGTAACAAAGGAAATGGTAGGTACTATGAATAAGGGAATCGTCTTTGCTATGGCTAATCCTGTGCCGGAAATCATGCCGGAGGAGGCGCTAAAGGGAGGCGCGGCAGTGGTAGGCACCGGTCGCTCGGATTTTCCGAACCAGATTAACAATGTGCTTGTATTTCCGGGAATTTTCAAAGGCGCGCTGTCTGTCAGAGCAAGGGAGATTACAGACTCGCCCCTTAACAGGCAGGTGGCAGATGTGGTGGCCAGGGCCGTGGCGGAAACAGCGAAGAGGGAAGGAATAGCAAGGGTCAATGGAGGTAGCATGGGCGCCCAGCAGGGCGGTGGCGGCCAGGGACAGCTTCCTGGACCTGATCTTGGTGGCGGCCCATTTGCCGTAGGCCTTGGAGCCGCCGGCCATGGAGATGACGAACACCAGGGCACCCAGCATGCACACGAAGAAGAATAGTCGGTCAGACCGTCCGGTGGACAATAGCACCGTCCACCATGGTCAGGCACACGGACACGCCGCGGATCCGGTCCATGGGCGTCTCAAACACATTTTCATCCAGCACGGCAATGTCCGCCAGCTTGCCGGCTTCCAGGGTGCCCAGCTGCTCCTCACAGCCCAGATTGTACTGTCCGCCCCAGGTCCATGCCTTTAAAAGCTCTGCCACGGTCAGGGTGTTCTCCTTGTTGAAGGGTTCACCGCCCTCGGGGAACTGTCCGCCCACTGCGTGGTAGATGGACTCAGGAATATTGTCATAGAGCAGGGGAAGGTCCGTGCCGCAGGAGAGCACCACGCCGCTGTCCGCCATTTTCCGGCGGTTCCAGTAGTTTCTGCCGCGGTCCATGCCGATCTTTTTCCGGATCATGGACAGCTTGCCCTCGCGGTCTGAGGTGGACATGATCTGGGGGTAAACCTCCGCCACAATGCCCAGCCTGCCCATGCGCTCCAAGTCAGCGGGATCCGAGCACTCCAGGTCTGTGATGGCCTGGCGGATCTTCACTTTGCCGTCCGGGCCCTTCCGGCACTGATCAAATATGTCGATGGTCTTGCCGATGGCGCCGTCGCCCTGGGCGTGGAGGGAGAAACGGAAGCCTTCCCGGTCGGCTGCCAGGGCGTCTCTTTTCAAACCCTCCCAGTCAATGTCCTTGGCACAGCAGGTGTCCGCGCAGAGATAGGGGGCCTTCATCTCGCCCTCCAGCTGGCTGATGGAGCCGTCCGTCATCTGATTGTAGCCGGAGAACCGGACAAAGCTGCCGGTGAAGGCTTCCCGCATCTGTTTTCCGTATTCCAGGTTCATGGAAGCGCCCACGGGCTGGCTCATGAAGTGCACCCGGGCGGTCAGGGCCTGCTCCTGCTCCAATTTCTTAAGCTCTTCTGTAAATCCGTAGAAATCGTCAAATCCCATCTCCTTCACAGAGGTGATGCCTCTGGCGTTCATCATGGACAGATAATTCTTAAATTCCGTCACAGAGAAATCCTTCTGGTCCAGTATATACCGCAGCAGCCGCCAGCAGCTCTCAGACCAGCAGGTATCCGGCGTAAACCGGTACTCCCTGAGGGCGGCGCTGTTCATATAGCAGCTTTCCCCGCCCTCCATAAAGAGGATTACGGGAACCTCACCGAACTCCCTGTCCAGGCGCTCTGTGGTCAGCTCCTTTAAACCGGGCAGTACATTTCTGGCCAGAACCGTGGCCCCGGCTTCCAGGGTCTGCTGGTAAGCCCGGGCGGCTTCGATCACCTGACCCGCATCCGCGCATGTATTTAAGTCGGCGCCTGCCCGGGTCAGCAGGTATCCGGTGAAGAAGCAGTGGACATCCGTGAAGCCGGGGCAGATCAGGCGGTCCCCCAGCTCCAGGATGCTGGTGTCCGGCCCGGCGTAGGAAGCGCCGTCCGATGGGCCTGCGGCCAGGATTTTGTTCCCGGAGACAGCCACGAAGCCTGGCTCCGGGGCGGAGCCAAGGCCTGTAAATACTGCGTTGGAACGTAAAAGAATATCAGCTTTCTGCATAATAAATCCTCCTTTAATGAACATCAGTGATTGGATAAGTAACTTTGTATTTCATACCAATTCTGGGGCCATCATAACACGGCGAGATTTCTGATTCAATCAAAAATAGCATTTCACGATTAATTTTGTAAGAAAAGTAAAAAATAAAACGTTAAAATATACATATTGCACAATATAGAAATTAAAGTGGGAGAAAAATCTGGAATGATGTTGACATTGTGCTGTTGGTTCTGTGCAATACCGGCTGCCGCAGGGATACGGTGGAGGGAGCCAAGGTGATCCGGGGCAGTGAGGCTGGTGAACTTCTGCCTGGAACGCGGGCTTCAGGTCTATGTGATCAATGGGCGGGAGTGGTATGTGAAGCGACAGTCATGGATGATACGGGTCCGGTGTGCAGCTTTGTAAAGGAGAGAGACTTCGGCCTGAGGGCGGTGGTCTCTGAACTGGGGCGGGCGGAAGGCCTGTGTGTAAAAAACAGCTGAAATGAAGAAAGGCCGTTGTGACGGAGCGCCTATGGCTCCTGGTTCACAGCGGCTTTTTTGGTATAAAAAATGTATTTGCATATTTGTAATAAGAAGCTTAAAACGGTAAAAAGCCATTCTTTCAAACCGAAAATATGTAAAAAGTGCACTAAAACAGAACTTAAATATGTGTAAATTGTCAAATTGACACTAATATATTGTTCTGCTATACTGCAAGTGGTATAAAAAATTGAGTTACATATATATTCATTGGGAGGAGAGAGGAACATGAGAGTTGCTGCAATCGGTGACAACTGCATTGACGTGTATGAGCGCATTGGGAAGAAATATCCCGCGGGCAATGTGGTGGACACAGGCGTGAACATCCGGAAGCTGGGAATCCCTGTATCTGTCATCAGCACCACAGGTTCGGATGAGAACGGGGCCTGGATGGTTGAGACGCTGACCAGAGAGGGGCTGGATCTGAGCCATTTCAAGGTGGGAGACGGGCAGACCGCCATCACCTACATGGACATGGACGGTTTGGACCGGGTGCACGGGGACTATGTGGAGGGCGTGTTGGAGAACATTGTGTTTGACGAGGAGGATATCCGTTTTGCCGCAGGCCACGACCTGGTACATACCGCCCTGTGGGGGAAGGCGGAGGACGCGCTGCCGAAGATCCGCGAGATCTCCAATGCACTGATCAGCTTCGATTATGCGGACCGTCTGGATCATGAGCTGGTGGAGAAGACCCTTCCCTATGTGGACTACGGATTCTATTCCTATCACAGGGAGCGGGACGAATTCATTGAGTCCTACTTAAAGGACAAGGTGGACCGCGGCATGAAGGCAGCGGTGGCAACCTTCGGCGACAAAGGCAGCCTGGCCTATGACGGACAGAAGTTCTATGAGGGCGGCATTTACCCGGCTAAGCTGGTGAACACCGTGGGAGCCGGGGACAGCTTCATTGCAGGGTTCCTGTATGAGATCCTCATGGGATCCGGCATCGAGGCCTGTCTGGACAGGGGCGCAAGGGTGGCCGCCAAGGTGGTTGGCACCTTCAATCCCTGGGAGGACTGAAGGCTATGAGAAAGAGGATTCTCTGCTACGGCGATTCCAACACCTGGGCTATATGCCGGGGATTGGAACCAGATATGAGGAGGACGTGCGTTATCCGGGTGTCCTGGCAGCGGAGCTTGGACAGGCATACCGGGTAGTGGAGGAGGCTGCTGGTGAAGGCCAGGCACATCCTGGACACCAGGGGGCAGGGGCAGTGATTCTGCTGGTGTCGCCGGTGCCCATCCATCCGGAGAATGATCCCATGTTTGACCGGGAGTCCTGGAAAAAGAGCAGGGAACTGGAACCTGTCTACCGGGAGCTGGCGGAAAATTACGGCTGCCTGTACCTGGACGCAGGCGCCGTCACCGGGGATCTGGGGGAGGATGGAATCCATCTGAACGCCGGAGGCCACCGGGATATCGGAAAAGCAATTGCAGTTATCATAAAAGAAAATGAACAAAGGGAGTAATTACTTATGAAACTTGGAATGTTCACTTCTGGCTACCAGCGCAATCCGCTGGAACACTGTTTTCAGGACGCCAAACGTTTTGGCTATGACTTCATCGAGCTGTGGGGCGGCAGGCCTCACGCCTTTGCGCCGGACTTAAAGGCCGGGGAGATCGTGGATGTGAAGCGCCTGAGCGAGAAATACCAGATGCCGGTGCTGGGCTTTACGCCGGAGCACAATGCCTATCCTTACAACTTCATGATCGGAAGCGAGCTTCAGAGGAGAGACGCGGTGGACTACTTAAAGCTGTGCCTGGATATGGCCCGGGAGCTGGGCTCCGACTATATGCTGGTGTCCCCTGCCCACGCCGGCTACCTGGCCGCCTATGAGGAAATCTGGACCCGCATGGTGACCACCTTAAGGGAGCTGACGGACCACGCAGAGAAGGTGGGCGTGAAGCTGGTGGTGGAGACACTGACGCCCTATGAGAGCAATGCCTTTAAGAGCGCCAATGATCTGATCGAGCTGTTTAAGCGCATCGACTCCCCCTACATTGTGGGCATGTGCGATGTGGTGCCGCCGTTTGTGCAGCACGAGAGCATCATGGCCTATATCGACAAGCTGGGTGAGAAGATGTACCATATGCACATCATCGACGGTGACCAGGGCACGGACAGCCACATTGTTCCGGGCGAAGGCTCCATCCCGCTGCCGGAACTGTTTAAGGAGCTGAAGGACGTGGGCTATGAGAAGACAGCCACTCTGGAGCTGGTGACCGGATACATCAACGAGCCCAGGTTGTACGCCAGAAGAGCCATTGACAATGCCCGCGCCTATATGAAGGAAGCCGGTTTTTAGAAGCCAGTAAGGAAGGGAGATCAACAATGTTTATTGACATTCATGTACATCCGGCGTTTTACGAACCCATCAATGAGGACGTCACGGTGGAGAAAATGCGGCATGACGCCCTGGATATCCACCTCAACGGTACTGCGCCCCTGCAGCACATATTCAACCAGATGCGCTGTGCAGGGCTGAACCGCCTGTGCCTGCTGCCGGAGGACTATACCACGGAATACGGCAGGCCGCTGGTGACAAACGAGGAGATCCGCAGGCTGGTGGATATGGCTCCGGACCGCTTCATCGGTTTTGCGGGGGTGGATCCCATGGCCCCGGGGGCGGCGGAGGCGTTGGAACACGCATTCGGGGATCTGGGGCTTGCGGGGCTGAAGCTGCACCCATCCAGACAGCATTTCCGTCCGTCGGATGAGCGGCTGAAGCCCATCTACGACATCTGTGAGCAGTACCGCCGGCCCATTATCTTCCACAGCGGCCTGTCCTGGGAACCAAACACCCTGACCAAGTATTCCAGGCCCATGGAGTTTGAGGAGCTGGCGGCCACAAGGCCCGGGCTTAAGATCTGCCTGGCCCACTTCGGCTGGCCCTGGGTACAGGAGACGGCCATGCTGATGCTCAAATACCCCAACGTCTACGCAGACACAGGGCTTCTGTATTTTGACAATGCCCTGGAGTTCTATAAACGGGTATTTAACCACGACATCCCCGCCACCTGGATCGACCGCAGCTTGCGGCACCAGGTCATGTTCGGAAGCAACAATCCGCGTTTCGAACAGATCCGCATGGCGGACTCCATCTCGCGTCTCGGATTCAGAGAGAGCACCCTGGAGCTGATCAAGGGCGGCAACGCTCTGGAGTTCCTGGGCGGAGCCATATAAAGGAGGGCAACCAGTGGTACATACAAGTTCATTTACAATTCTGACAACAGAGTACAACCAGATGATCCTGATCACCGATGAGATCCGCAAGGCTGTGGAGGAGAGTGGGATTCAAAACGGCATCGTCAATGTCATCAGCCGGCACACCACCACGGGAATCACGGTGAACGAGTCCCTGGAATGCCTGGAAAGCGATCTCTCGGAGTTCCTGGCCAGGATGGCGCCGGAGGACCGGCCCTACGCCCATGCCAGAATGCTGCGGGACTACGGCTCCACGGCAGGCAATCCCACAGGTCATATCAAATCCCTTCTCACCGGCAACCACTGCCACCTGCTGGTGTGCGGCGGAGCGCTGGAAAAGGGGGGCGCCCAGGAGGTCTACTTCTGCGAATTCGACGGCCCGGCTCAGAGAACCATTCTCGTCCAGGTGATGGGAGAGCAGTAAATGTCAGCTGCACGCCCTGCGGCGTGAGGCCATATAAGGCCGGGGCGGCTGCCTCATAAGAGGAGGCGTTCCCGCCTAAAAACAAAAAGGAGAAATGAGTATGTCTAATGCAAAAACACCGGAACAAAGTGCAAACGAACTGAAACGGAAACTCGGTCTGGGCGCAGTAATCGCACTTGGAGTAGGCACCACCGTGGGATCCGGAATCTTCTCATCCCTGGGTGAGGTGGCAGGAGCTGCGGGAAGCAGCCTGTTCCTGGTGCTGTCCTTCCTGATCGGCGGTATGCTTCAGGTCCCCGCCAACTTCTGCTACGCGGAGCTGGCAAGCGCCTTCCCCGAGGACGGCGGACAGTACGTGTATTTTAAGGAGGCGGGATCCCGGCCGCTGGCCTTCCTCTGCGGATGGATCAGCTTCTGGGCCACCGACCCGCCATCCATCTCCATCATGGCTCTGGCCATTGCCAACTACCTGGCGTTCTTCATCCCGGTACACGGCATCATTCTGCGCCTGGTGGCAGTTGGCTTTGTGCTGATTTTCATGATAATGCACCTGCGCTCAGTTGAGGGCGGCGGCAAGTTCCAGACCATTATCACTGCCTTAAAGATCATTCCCTTTGTGCTGATCGTGGGTATCGGTATCTTCTTTATTAAAGGGGAGCTATTCCTGTCAAATGCACCCCTGGCCGGAGTGACAGCCACTGGCTTTACCGCTCTGCTGGCCGGTATCTCCGCAACCACATGGTCCTTCGACGGTATGGCGGCTGCCTGCTATATGTCCGGCGAGATCAAGGAGCCCAAGAAAAACCTGCCCAGAGGACTGATCCTCACTGCATTTATCGTGCTGGCCCTGTATGTTGGCCTGACCCTGACCGCCTCCGGTCTGTTGTCCGTGGATGAACTGGCTGCCTCCGAGGCGCCCATCGCTCTGCTGGCTTCCAAGATCCCGATCATCGGCGGATACGCCGGAACCGTTGTGGCAGTGATGGCGGTTATCGTGGTAATCGGTTCCCTGTCCAGCTGTATCATGTTCCAGCCCCGTATTGAGTACGCAATGGCAAAGGATGGCCTGTTCTTCAAGGCTTTCGGCAAAGTGCATCCCAAGTATGAGACTCCTTACTTCTCCATTCTGGTGCAGTGCGCTGTGGCAATCGTCCTGATTTTCGCCACATCCCTTTCCGACCTGTTGGGGTATTTCACACTGGTGGCCCTGCTGAAGAATTTCCTGACCTTCGGAACCATCATTGTACTGAGAAACAAAGAGCACTACAAGCCCGCATACAGAATGCCGGCCAGAACGCTGATGGTGGGCGTGGCTATGCTGATCACAGGCACGCTGATTTGGTCCACATTTATCTGGGCGCCTGTTGCAGGTATCGCCTGCGCAGTGATCGCCGTAGTGACTGGGCTACCGGTATACTATTTCTGGGAGAACCGGAATAAGAAGGCAGCGGCCAGGAAATAGCGATTATTTCCAGGCAGAATGATTGACACTTTGTGGCAGATGTTTTAAGATTGAAGGCAGGAGTAAGCATTTGTAACCAGTTGAATATCAATAGAGGAATGTCTGCCATGAATATAGATCACCAGAAGCCCCGCGACGAGGCCATGGAAAAAATCGAGAATTATATGATCAAGAACAATTTAAAACCGGATGACAAGCTTCCGTCCGAGCGCGCTATGTGCGAGATGTGGGATTTTAACCGCTCCACACTGAGAAGTGCCATCAAACAGCTGATTCTGGAAGGGAAGATCTACAACAAAAACGGCTCCGGGACCTATGTGGCAAGGCGGAAGCTGGTCCGCAACCTTCAGGATGTCTATGGATTTTACCAGACAGCACAGAATGCCGGGCGCAGAATCGACACAAAGGTGCTCCGCGTGGACTTCTGTGAAACGCCCAAGAATATCGGGCGGAAGATGAAGCTGCCCCTGGGGCACAAGCTGATGCGGATTGTGCGTCTGCGCTGTCTGGATGGGATTCCGGTGGTGATTTCCACCATCTATCTGGACGCCGTCCGTTTTCCGGGACTGGAAGACGTGGACTTTAACGGTGTTTCTCTGTATAGGGTACTGAAAGAACGGTACGGCGTGGATGTCTCAGGCGGTATGGAGAAGCTGAGCATCGCTTACTGCGATGAGGAGGAAGCGGGGTATCTGGAGATTGAAGAAGGTGCTCCTGTGATCTATCAGTCAGGTGTGACCATGGATCAGCAGGACGTGATTTTTGAATACTTTAAAGAGATCACCCGTTCGGAATATGTTTGTTTCGCAAGTGAACTGACCAGGCGGTGAATCCCTCTAAAGTAAATGGAGGAATAATAGATGAAACTGGCTGCAGTCGGCGATAACTGTATGGATGTTTATGATAATACCGGGAACGCATACCCAGGCGGAAACCCTGTTAATGTAGCGGTCTATTTTGTGCGTTTGGGGGGCCAGGCGTCCTACACCGGAGTGGTGGGTACGGACAAGTACGGCGCTCTGATGAAGGAGAGGATTGCGGGGAAAGGCGTTGACGTCTCCCACATCCGTTTCGAGGAGGGAAATACGGCCATCACCCATGTGGAGCTGGCGGACGGGGAGCGGGTATTTGGCGATTATGAGGAGGGTGTGCTGGCTGATTTTAAGCTGACTGAGGAGGAGAAGGATTTTCTCTGTACCCACGATATGATTGTCACAGGCTTGTGGGGGAATGTCCACGACGACCTGGCAGAGCTGAAGGCAAGGGGGATCAAGATCGCTTTTGATGCGGCTACAAGGCCGGGGGATCCGGCGGCTGTGACTGCCATCCCCTCTGTAGATTACCTGTTCTTTGCCACCGATGACGGGGACACGCCGGAGCTTCGTGAGACGATGAAGGCCATCAAGGCCAGAGGTCCCAGGCTTGTGATTGTCACCCTGGGCGAAAAGGGAAGCATTGCCTATGACGGAACAGATTTCACTACCTTTGGGATCATCCCCTGCAATGTGGTGGACACCATGGGGGCTGGGGACAGCTTTATAGCCGGATTCCTGAGAGGGATTCTGGAAGAGAAGGAAGTGCAGGAATGCATGAGAATGGGGGCCGCGAATTCCAGCGTGACGCTGGAGTATAACGGCGCCTGGTAAAATAGTGCTCATTGCGAGCCAGTGTTAGGAGGAACTTAAGTTGGCTAAAACAGCAGAAGTAGCGTACAATTCACCCATTTATCTGCAGCTTCGTGAGGTGGTCCGCTCCAAGATTGAGGACGGGGAATATGCCCCCGGGACGGCGATCCCCTCTGAAAATGTTCTCGCGGCCACATACGGAATCAACCGTCTGACGGTCCGCAGCGCCATTGACGCCCTGGTAAACGAGGGCCTGTTAAAGCGCGTCCAGGGCAAGGGCGTGTATGTTGTGGCACAGATCGAGCGGGACCTGGAGGTGCTGGGCGGCTTCACCCAGACCATGGATGAGAAAAATGTGCGGACAAAACGCAAAATTCTGCTGAAGGGCCAGCGGAAGGCCGGAGAGAAGTATGCGGCGGTCTTCGGGATCGACGAGGAGGATATGCTGTATTATATCAAGCGTCTGGACTATGCGGATGAGGAGGCCATCGCCATCCAGGAGATCTATGTTCCCTATAACCTGGTTCCGAAAATGGAGGGCATCGACCTGTCCGTTTTCAGCATGTTTGAAATCTATAAATTTTACGGGATCAACCCGGTGAGAGCGTGGCAGACCCTGGAACTGGTTCAGCTGACCCAGTCCGATGCCAGGCTGATCAATATCAGCAAAGACCAAACGGTATTTCTGTTCTCCTGTACCACGTACGATGAGAACGACCGTGTGATAGAATATTCGAAATCCTATACCCGTGGAGACAAGTGCAACTTCAAGGTACATTTCCACAAGTAGGGATTGGAAAGCGGAGGAGTAGAATGTTAAAATTTGATGAGCAGATGCAGATTGACAGCGTAAACGGTGCGCTGGCTCTGCGTCCTGAGATTGAGAAAGTTATAGATGAGATTCAGAAAAATGGCTTTGACGGGATTTACTTTATTGGAATCGGCGGCACCTGGGCTTCCAGCATGCAGGTGGAGGTGTATATGAGGGGCAGAAGCTCCATTCCCGTGTTTGTGGAGAATGGCGCGGAGTTCATCACCACCGGCAACAAGCGTTTCACCAAGGATTCTGTTGTGATCTTCTCCTCTGTAACGGGAAGCACTGAAGAGATGGTGAAGGCTGTTGAGAAGGCCAGGAAAGTGGGGGCCAAGGTGTTCGGCTTTGTTGACAAGCCCGATGCGCCCATGGTGAAGCAGTGCGACTGGTGCATTTCCTATCCCATGAACGAGCAGTTGAAGTTCTACATGGTGGCCAACCGCCTGATGTACAACAACGGCGAGTTCCCGGAGTATGACCAGTACAATGCGGAGATGGAGGCCCATCTGGCCCAGGCTCTGGTGGAGGTTGAGAAAGCGGCTGATGAGTGGGCCGCAGGCTTTGCCAAGGACAAATATGCGTATTTCAAGGCCCGCCCGGATATGCCCCATTACTTCGTGGGCGGCGGAAACCAGTGGGGGGCCACCTATTCCTACGCCATGTGTTACTGGGAGGAGCAGCTGTGGATCCGCACCAAGTCCATCACCAGCGCGGAATTCTTCCACGGCATGCTGGAAGTGGTGGATGCTGAGACGCCTGTCACCCTCTTTATCGGGGAGGATGAGCAGCGTCCGCTGGCAGAGCGCGTCAGGGGCTTCCTGCCGAAGGTCTGCAAGAACTATACCATTATCGATACCAAGGATTATGAATTAAAGGGGATCAGCGAGGCATTCCGTGGATCCGTCTCCCACCTGGTGATGCACGCAGTGAACAACCGTGTGGATGCCCATATGGAGCAGGAATTCCGTCATCCCATGGTGATCCGCCGTTACTACCGCCAGTTTGATTATTGATGTCAGAGGGCTGAGGCGGATGAAATGTCAAAGATTACCCTTGACCAAATCGGAGTGATGAGCGTACAGTACGTCCATTATTCCAGTATCTGGATTCCATGCAGAAATGTGGTTTGATGCATGTGGATCTCTGGGGAGGAATTCCCCACTACTGCAGGCTGGACTATCCCTTTGCGGAGGATGCCAGGGCTAAGCTTGGGGCCATCCGCAGAATGATGGAGGAGAGGGGGCTGGACGTGGCGGTGTATACACCCGAGACCCTGGCCTACCCCTACAGCTTCTCGGATCTGCAGGAAGCGGTGAGAAAACGGACCGTAGACTATTTTGACATGGCCATGGACGACGCCCTTGCGCTGGGCACCAACAAGGTGTTTTTAAACTCCAGCTGCGGGCTGACTGATTTGCCGGAGGGGGAATACACCGTAAAGTGAAAGGGGATAAACTGGGAAGGGTCTGGGTTGACTGCCATAAAACAATGGTACCAGAAGTGGCCGAGCCAACAAAAGAAGCGGAGACAAAAGAAGAGCCTTAATCCATATGCTATGAATGCATAAAGCCGATAGACTGTGATTTCTCACAAGTTTATCGGCTTTATGTTTGTCCTCTGATTACTTTATGGCCCCATCGCCTGCCATCATATCCGTCAATTCTTCGATTTTTTCAAGCGGAAACGGCGGCAGCGCCAGAGCTTTCATTGCTATCGACATCAGCTTCATGGGATTATCATCAGCTGCAATCCGGTTGGAGGACAGCTGTCCGCACTGGCGGCAACGGTGAATGATTGCCCATTCTCCGTTTTTACGCACCCATATTGAAATCGGCTCCATAAAACCTCCACAATCAGATTCGCGGTCACCGGGGTCATTGTCTACATGAAGACTGTGCAGGCAGTTCGGACAATGATTGCGGTGGCTGCTTCCGGCGCCTGTCGTCACCACAAGCCTGCCGCATATTTTGCAGGTGAAGCTTTCATTGCATGCATGGGTTTTATAATATCCTTTTTCGTATTTGATTCGTTTATTTTCTCGATTCATGAGATTATCCCTCCAAAAAGTCGTTTTTATCGTCCTTTTGGGAGATCTGGCATTCATAATTGTACGCAAACCTCCCGGTTAGCCTACAATGCTCCTGCTGTAATTAGTTTTCACCAATAGTCCTCCTTGTTTATTGTTTTATAAGTACAACTTTTGTTGTTCCTACTTATATTTTCATGGCATCTTCGCAGCATGCTTTTCTACAAAACATTCAAGATGTGTTGTAAAAAGAACTGCCACTTTTTCTTTTTCTTCTTTTCCTGATGCAACGTCCGACATGCTCAGTAATAAATAAAACGGGGCAAAAAACTCAACCGCCATTTGTCTGGGGTTGCCTTCCTGCCAGGTTCCCTGCTTCATCATTTCCCGGAACAGATCTTCAATAAAATTGACTGGCCCGCCGGCCAAAACCTTTTGGTACAAGCTTGTCATTTCAGGGCTTCTGTATTGTTCCAGGGTCAGCATTCTGCGGAAATTGCAGGCGATTTCGTCTTCCGTCCAGTAAGAAAACTGGGCTTTCATATAAGCCATAACGCTCTCCACTGAAGTGTTACGGAAAGGCTGCGGCATTTTATCAAAATCATCTTCTGGTACTCCCGCTTTTTTGGTACGCTCCATATCCAGCTGGCATGCACGTTCCAAAATACTGTCAAAAATATCCCGCTTATTTTTGTAATGTTTGTAAAGCGCGCCTTTTGTCATTCCCAGCTCCCCGGCTATTTTACTGACAGAAACAGCCTCATAGCCATCCTGCGCAAACAAACGGAGTGCTGTCATCAGAATCTTTTCCTTTGTATCAGACATTCCTATACCTCCTGTCAAGTAAACAATTGTTTACTTGACTTTATTATAAAAGAGCGGACTCTACTTGTCAAGTGATTTTATCAAACCGACCATATGGAAAGAGCAGTCAGTTTCTCACATGGTTTGCCGTCCATAATTGCAGTAGAAAATATAGGAAAGGAGAAGAACAGAATACATGGAGGAGAAGGCAATATGCTTTAGCTATCGGTTACGATTACTTTGCTTCATGGCAGCTCCCTCCGTTGTTTTCCAGAGCAGGATGATTGGCGACCCTGATTTCCCAAGGCGGGGCTGGTAACTTCACTGCCTGGCGCCCATATACTCATTTTGATTATCGCTTCCTGCGCCTGGCTTTCCGTAAAGTCCTTTTGGAGCAGCTCTCCCTTAAACTTGGACC
>PPYF01024775.1_pt1 | contig 18215 bp, 18 predicted proteins | sample 1559871 | NCBI WGS metagenome assembly PPYF01 (sample SAMN08240021, study PRJNA423297) | Human gut metagenome, whole genome shotgun sequencing project. | reverse complement strand
AGTATGTAATGCCGCCAATCCCACACAAATAAAAAACAGATTTCTTTTTCGGGCGGTGTCGGTCACGGTTGGAGATATTAAAGCTCCGGGATTTCTCCCGAAGCCTTGTCTTAATATGCTCCTCTATCTATTGAGGTATGAAAGAGTGTAAGCAGAGTCCTTTGACTTGTCAGCTTTTTCTTTGTCCTGTTCCCTGCAAAATCCTCTGTGATCAGAATATAATAATCCACCATATCATCCGTAAGATTAATGTCATAGTACACATCAAAATATGAATGTGTGTCAGGGTAGTCAAATCTATGATAAGTCGTGTCGGAATAGATTACTTCTTCATCCGTGCCCGTGACCTTATACAAGATGACACTCTTTATACCACTGCTCATGTTTGCGCCATGTTCACTTCTTACAATCTCATCATCTATGTGCTGATCAATGATATTATCCTGGCAGTAACCGGAAATAACTTTCCCTTCTTTTGTAACAAAGGTAATCTCTGTTCCGTCAATCCCCGGAGGCGTGATATCATATCTAGTCGTAACATAAACATCTGTCACATGCCCCACATTATCAACAGCCTCTATCTTCCAGATATGCTCGCCTTCATACTTTTCTTCAAGTGTATAAGCTGTAGAACTTCCACCACTTCTGACTGTATGCCCGGTATCATCATAAATCGTAAGACTCCTTACTCCCGATCCTACTGTACTTGTTCCATACAAATAGTCGGTTGACCTTACTGATATCACAGGCGCAATGTTCGTCCAATCCGTTTCGGTATTCTCAGCACCTATAATCACAGGATTCGAGTGATCAAGATGAACTCTGCCTGTACTTGCCTGAATGGAATGCCCTTGTGTATCCGTAGATATAGCATAGAAGTAGTAAATTCCTTCATCTGTCTGTGTGAAACTATCATTCGTCCATCCATGAGCACCGCCATGACCGTAACTACCCACGGTAGTTGTTGCTCCGGTAATGCAATTTACCCTGTATAGCGTGATACTTGAATTTCCTTCTCCTTCATCATAGCCGCTTACATTTACAGTTACATTTCCTGCAGTCCAGTCGGTTGTAGATACTGACAAGAACAATCCCTTCGACTGTGAATAACCGCATATCGGACAGTTCCTGCTATAGTTACCATCACCGTGAGAATGCCAGCTCGACATAGAATGATTTTCATACTGGGTAAGACCACATCTTCTGCACGTTCTCATGTGCTGCCTTGAATTTACGCAGGTCCAAGGCCCCCAATCATGTCCGAGTGGAGGCGTTGTAAAGATTCTCTCTCCCGGGCAGATAGAGCATTTATAAACAACTCTTCCCCCTGACGTACACGTAGCCGATGTTGATTCATAAAGATACCAACTATGACCGGAACATCCATCGCCATCGTTATACCAACAGGTCATGCCGACATAGCAGCTATTGATACCATAATCCCTGCATCCACAATCAGTGTTATGACAGCTTCCTGCAAATACAGGCATGGCAGGGAAAAGAACAAACGTCAGCAGTATGCTAAGCCCTGCCAATGCTTTTCTTATAATCTTCATAAGCTCCTCCCTTACTTACAGCAATTTCCTGTGCAATCCTCTGTACAGCCACCTACACCTCCACATGAAGGACAAGCGCTATCAGTATCACCACAACATCCATCTGTCCCTTCGCAGTTTTCTTCTTCACAAGAGCCACAACCGGAATCAGATCCGCAGCCACATCCTCCAGTCTCACCTTCCTTGTAGTATGAGAATCCAAGATAAGCGGTCTTTGTATAAGTAATATTCCCTTTTACGTACTGCACAATAGCAGTGAACATCGTAGGGTACTTGGTGCCATCCTCCAGCTCAGAAAGACTGTAATAGCATGTGGACTGAATCAATCTGTCATAATCCATATCACCAAGCATGGAATAGAGAATACTGCAATCTCCATTAAATTCATAACTTTCCTCTTTCATGAGCTCATACTTTTCTTCGTCATAGGAAGCATCTGTCATGTCATAGTCAAAGCCCGATGATTTCCTTGCAAGTTCAAAAAACTCTGCCATATCAGTACATCCTTGATAGCTAAAACCAAAGGCATCTGCAAAACTAACCTTTTCTATCTTAGAATCATCAAACCCGTCTTCTGTAATGCACTGCGTATAATCTGCCGTTGAATCGGAAAGAGCCGTGAGATTTACATCTGACATATAGTAGCTGGTATATTTAAGCTCCTGGTTCCCTTTCCCATCGTCTGTAACCTCCGTTAAGATTTTCTCAACCTGTACACAAGTGTTTTCGCTGACTGCCTTATCTGCTGAAATCTTCTCATAGCCGTTACCCGCACTTACTACCTTGCTTTCATTATCAGCTTCCTTGGTTTCCTCATCATCCACCGTTTCCTCGGAAGTTTCTTCTACTGATGTTTCTACCTTTTGAGAAGGTTCATAAAGTCCCTTCTTTTCCATCACATGCCTTAAGATCAGTGCTGCTATAATCGTGACTGCAAACACTACAATAAGCATTTTTATAATTCCGGAATCTATCTTCATATCGCATATCCTCCAATTCTTATCATTGTTTGATTTAGTTTCTGTTCTATCGCTTCAAAATAAGTTCTTTCTTCCTCTATCCAGGCATTCCTGACATCGTTTGTAATAGCTGAAATTGACATGGCTCCTGTCTTACCTGTAAAGAAATAGGTTCTTACCCCTTCCTTTTCGATGCCAATTCTCTTAAGTGGCACATCTTTTCCGAGGTAATCAGTGACTGCAATTTCAAGATTGTCCGATGAAAACAAGGCTTCATCTGAAAGTCTTCCAGCTTCATCCAAGACTTCAACCACTATCTTTGCTCCCTTAAAATCAACGGGATTCTCTGGAATAGAAGTCTCTACTTCAACTGTCTCAACCATGCCATGAAAGTATCGAATGCTTTCTGAAAGCTCCAAAAGCTTCTCTCTTGCCTCATCACATACAACATGATTTTCAAGAATCAGCTCCAGATCTCCGACATAGTTAAGGCTTTTCCCTGCTATTATGTTTCTTATAATGTCTTCCTTATCATCTGATACAGTAAGGTCATAGCCTTTCATGTAACCGACATAGCTGTCAGCAACTGCAAGAGCTCTGTAGTAATCGCTTCTTTCCTTCTCTTCAAGGTCAAACATCATAAGCACCAGCCGGTTATAGTAATCTTTGAAATGCAGATACTCCTGTACAGAAAGATTCTTACCTATATGCTTTTCAAAGCAAACGCAGATATAGTTGAAGTAGAGCTGCATCGCCTTTTTCTCACTGTCTTCAAATGGCTTTAGGATATATTCCCCGGAAAGAAGGTCTGTTGTTAGAAACTGGATAAAGTCCTTGCTTACATTCATAAGTTCTAAAAGGCTCTGATCCCTGTTGTCATACACCCCTGCTGTAGCATTTCTTGTATACCCGAAATAAACATTCCCCTTACGAAGAAATATTGAAAACTCCGGGATATCCTTACATACATGGCTCTCTGTATACTTAAGAGCTCCATCATAAAAAGGGATCTCTTCACATCTTGAGTCTGCCAGTTTACTCTCTTCCTCTTTTAACAAGGATTTGACTTCCCTTTTATGCCGGATGCTCTCAAAGAAGCCTGCAAGTTTCTCGACTATTTCTGAAAAAACATTTCTCTTTGGCTTAAGAGGTTTTACCTCTTCTTCCTCAGAAGGAATAACCTCTTCTTTTGCCTTTATCAGGCTCTCAGGCTCTTTTTCAATCTTCTTTTCTGCCCTTTTTATCTCATCCTCAAAAGCTTTCAGATACTTCTCTGACTTATCAAGCGTCTTTTGGATTACCTCTTTCTGGTAATCCTCTGCTGTAAGCGCATTTACTTTTGACAAATGGATGATGTTTACAACCTTGGTCTTCTGAGCATGAAATTCCTTTATAAGCTCTCTTATTGATACCTGATCAAAATCAGTCTTTCCTGCTTCACAAAGAGTCTTGATCTTTACAAAAGAAACTGCTGCGTTTGAAAGTTCTGTTACTCCCGGCGAGCTCTCCTTTGAAAAAAGGTGCGTATACACGGACAGCTCCCTTTGAAGCTCCGTATCTTCCATACGCCTCTGAACAATAAGAAGTGTCTGGGCTCCTTTAATCTCAAATCTTTCGCCAGGGATTGCATTTAGAATCCCAGCCATATCAGGAAGCTGCTTTTTTATGATTTCTATCTCATCATTCATATAATGCTCACCTCCCTACTGATTCCATAAAGAATGACCATAATAAGAACCATTGCGAACCCTGGAGCAACCGCTATATCAGAGTGCCTGTCAAGCTTTCTCTTTTTGATGGCTGACTCTATAAGCCCCGCTATAAGAGCAATCCCCTGAACACCCACAAGTAATATGCAGACAACAAAGCCAAACTGCAGCATGTTCTTAAGTTCAAAGGTGCTTAAAATGACGCCCGTAAAAAGGAGCCACATGTCACTGTCTCCATCTCCCCACATGCCACTGATTTTGTAGGCCATAAATAGCGCAATAGTCGCACTCCATGCCGTTATCACAAATATAGGATTATCCTTATAGAGAATTACTGAATGAGCCGCCCATGCCCCTGATAAAAAAAGCACCGGGAAGCTGTAAATCATCCGTTCCTTCAAATCCTGGGCTGCCAGGAATACGAGAACGGGAATGGTTGCAAGTGCAAGTGAAAAGTAAGTCATGCGTCCTCCTTCCTGAAGATCTCGTTAAACTGTAGTCTCTTTGTCTTTTCATCAAAGCCGCTTACTTCAAGGATTTCATCTATCGAAAAATGGCTCATATGGATAAGCACAAAGGGCGTGCAGGTAAGCATCTCACAAAGCGTCTCCATAGGATAATCCGAAATATACCTTGCACACTGAGCCAGCCTTATCACACTGCTCGCTGCATCATTGGCATGAATTGTTCCAAAAAACCTTGCGCCTGTGCTCATGGCTGTGGTGAATACATATAATGCCTCACCGCCTTTGATCTCTCCGATGATGAAATTATCAATGTCCTGTAATAGACCAAGCCGAAGCTCGTCCTCCAATGAAAAATCTGTTACTGTGTCTTTTTTTCGAACCGTCATCGTATGCTCAAACTGAATCTGAGGATGTACATTGGAATACAGCTCATCCGACTCCTGCGATACAAGCACTGACTCCCCAAATGGGATGCAATCAATCATGTTGTTAAGGAGTGTGGATTTACCGGATCCGCCTCTGCCTGATATCAAGAATCCGTAGCCTGCACATATTCTGTCCTTCAAATACGTAATCATTTCTTCATCAAGCATTCCGTTCTCAATCAGGTACTCCCAGGAAAGCTTTGTCTTTGGCATCTTTCGGATATGAATATTGTTCTTCTCTGTGGAAGTGATGCAGGATAGCTGTACATCAATACGAAGATAGAAATCCTTTACCCCTTTTCTGTCCGTGCAGTGTGAAAGAGCATATTCCTCACTCTTTCCAAGTCTGTGAATACGAAGGATCCTTGAAAACCAATCCTTATAATCTGTCTGGTCAAAGAACTGGCACTTTGCCACATATCTTCTTCCATTTGCCTTTACTACGATATGGTCATAATCAAGTACCTTGATATCAGATACTTCCTTTGCTTCTACAAGCGGAGTTAGGACATAATACCCAAACACACACTGCCGGAACATTTCTAAGAGCTTCCTTTCCTCTTCCTCGGAAATCCCCCTGAGGCGCTCCCTAATAAAGTCCTTTGCTCTGTCCATGAGCATTATGAAATCCTGCTCTGTTCCCGTAATGCACTTTGTTACAAGCGCAGGGTTAAGATCACAGATATTTGCCTTTAGCTGCATAAACTTCGCATTTAATTCCCTATCAGAAAAGAGCGAAAAAACAGGGTAGAAATCAGATTCAAGTTTGAGCGGAGCCTTCGATTTAGGTTCATACCTAAGCTCGCTCATAAAATCCTCCTTTCTACCCTTTATGTGGGACACACCTTGGTCTAATCCGAAACCTGGCGTCTTACTTTTTTCGCTTTTTCTTCCTGCTGCTTTTCTACAAAGCTCTCTGCATCCTCCCTCTTATCAAATGAATGGCATTTATATAATCCGTACTCTGCTTTTAGTTCTGAGATGCTACGGTTAAAGTCTTTTATAGACATGTCTTTTGAAGAAATCTCAGATAACTGTTTCCCTGATCTATCAAAGACAGTAACAATAGCCTTTTCAGTACGTTTCCCGTCAATAATATCCGGTGTAATAACAACTCTTATGTATGCCCCGTCAGCTCCATCCGCTGCAATGAACTTTATACAGCTCTCAAAAACACCCATCTGCATGGCTCTCGTCCTTGCCTTTGAAAAGCCGATTGCATCATAAAGGGATGTATATTCTGAAATGCCCTGTTTGAGCTCATTTTCCTTGAACCTCAAAATAGTTTTATATTCATCAGAAAGCTCCTTTGACTGTGCCGTGGCATAAAGTATCTGATTCTCCTGATCTTCAATATAGGCAGATACTTCAAGAACGCTCTTTCCATATCCGTTCTCTAATCTTTCACAGAGCTTTTTATATTCCATGTAGGAAGATAAATACTCATCACAGGCAGCAAACTCATATAGGTACGCTTTTCTTGCATACTTTTTTATCTCCTTGTAGAGCCTTATGATTGGCTGATAGGTCTTTAGGTTTTCCCTGACAGCCTTCTTTTCTGCTGCTATTTCCTTCTGCCTGGCTACAATATTATCCAAGGCATCCTGAGCATTACCGGTATTTGGCGCATATACCCTTATAAGCTCATATACACCCGCCGTGCGCCTAAACTCATCAGAAAGCCTTTGAAGCTGCCAGTTTGACTCCTGCCTTTCTCTCCAAGGATTCCTGCCAAGTTTTAAAGCCCTAATGCATTCCTTTTTTTCATCCTCTGACATATCCTTAAACTTCTTTAGCGGAGATGTCTTTACAAAGACTGTTGCAGGGTCCTTCTTTCTTCCTACATGCTCTCCGACTTCGCTTCGTATCAATTCCTCTCGCTTATTAAGGATCCTGTCTCTGATTGCCTCAACTGTATACAAAGAACCAAGCCGATAGCTTCTAATACCTCTTGTCATCCCCTCTGCCTTAAGACTTAGATATTTTCCACAATTAACCACGATTCCCTGTTTTTTTAAGTCTTTTAAAAACTCCTCGAAATCCTCAGACCGCTCTACTGCCTCATCAACGGCCTGCCTTAGCTTAACTACTCTCTCTCCGAAAGAAACCTTATCCTCCTGCTTTTCCTTTACCCAAGCTTCATTTGGCGTAAAACCATACTTCTCAGCAAGCCTGTTAAGAGCCGGATCAAACACCTTACTCATAAAAGACTTATCCATATGAATCTTCTTACCACCAAGCCCTACGGTATTTAATATGAAATGGATATGAAGGTTTTCTGTATTGGTATGCACTGCATATACCGCCTGATTATTTGGAAATATCTCCTCTAAAAGGTCATTTAGAAGCATCATAAGTTTCCCAGCATTCTTCTTATCCGACTCTGCTGCATCAAGAGATATAATGCCGTGGAGTGCTACCCTGCCTCCAAGCTTTCCATGAAACTCCTTTACCTGCATCATTTCATTTGTAGCATTCTTGATGTCTGAGATATTGCGGCATCCGACATAAAGCCCCTCCAATGTCTTTACATCATTTGTGACATAGGTAAGCTCCCTTCCTATCTGAGCCTGGCTTCCTCCCAAAGTTTCATCACATTTTTCGCTATTTGTTATGTAGTCAATGGAATCTGAAATCTGTGCTCCGGCTCCTCTTCCCTTTGATCCATCCTTTATATTCCAGATTTTTGCAACAATACCTTTTGCCATAAATACCTCCCAAAAAAAAGGGCCGCCTATTATGGCAGCCCCGCTTACATCTTAAAGCTCCTCGTACTTGGAAAGCACCTGCATGTTGATATCCTCTCGAAGAGCCTTTGTCATAGGAAAACATACATCCTTGTACTCCCCATCTGAGTTCTTCCATGAAGGATATGCCACAAAAAGGTCTCCGCTTTTTGCTCTCATAACCTTGATACCGGATACAACAAACATTCCTTCAAAGGTGATGGAACCACTGGCAAGGAACTTATCATCACCATCCCTCTTTTTAAGCCTCACTTCGGAAATCTGCATAACAAGGATCCTCCTTATCGTCCACGTCCCTTATGGGGCTTAGCTGCATCTTCCGCCTGAGTCTGCTCCTGACCTTTGGACTCATCCTGATTGTGGCTTTTGTCCTGAGCCTCCTGGGCAACTTCCTCCTGCTTACGATGAAACTCTTTCATAATGGCATCGGTGATCTCATGATAGAACTCTTTGCTAAGAGGGAAAGCAATGTCTTCATACTCACCGTTTGCACGTTCTCTGGAGGGAAAGGCAACAAAATTTCTGCCCTTCTTATCCTCCATGACTCTCATACCACGGACAGCAAATGCATTATCAAGCGAAAAGCTTCCGATGGCTTTTACACCGCCTGCATTATCAAGCAGGTTCATTCTGATATCTGTAATCTCCATACCTTTACTCCTTATCTGTGGTGGCGAGGTCTCGAAACCTCTGTGTTTACTGCATCATAGGTCTGCTTGTCTTCAGAAACCTTTGAGATATCCTGGCTTAAACCCTCTACGTCTGCTAAAGACAGGGTCTTTGTCTTAGCATCGTACTTATAAACGTGATCAGAAAGCTGCTCTTCCTGAGAAACCTGAGTCGCGTTTACTTCTCTTACCATCTGTGCGAGTTCCTCTGGTGTACCGAAGTTTGCAGAAATGGCGATTGTCTCATGGATCGATGAAGGTAAAATGTACAGGTCTGTACCAAGCTTTTCAGAAAGCTTTTCAAGTGCATCTGAGTAGATAATACTTGCAGCACCGTTTACCTTCTGTTCATTGCTGATGACATACATCATCTTATCTTCCGCAACCATAGGCATCATGTCTTCCGGCATACCACCCATCATCTCGGCAAGTACACTTCCCATGTCCTGAACCTTTACAGGCATGATAGTTTTACTGTTCTCCATTGCACATGCATGGAGTTCATCCAGCGAAATATCCCACTGCTTCATATGTTCATCCTTGATGGTAATAGTTCCAATACCATCTGAGCCGCCACCAAGATATACCTTATAAATGATGGCCAGATCCTCTGTCAGCTTATGAGGTGTGTTTTGAAGCATCTCGGCATTCTTCTCTGCATTTACGATTGCAACTACAACATGAGACTTAATAAACTCTACATCCTTAAACTTCTCAGCAATGCTGCTAAAGTCTTCGGAAGGGTTCATGTGCTCAAGCTCAAGCTGCGCTACCCTTTCCATGACTACATCAATATCCATGCCCTGTTCCTTATAGTTCTCATAGAACTGATCCAGGTAGATATTAGGGCATACAGGGTTTTCGCCTGTGCGAATCGTGATGCCGTGGAGCTGCTTTCCGTTATTCTTGTTTACGGTCTGCAAGTTTACCTCTGCATCCGCAAACTCGGAAGGCAGAAAGTCTTTGATGTTGTCTTTCACATACTGCTGAAATGACTCGAAATCAAGCATTGTCCTTTTCCTCCTTCTCCTTGATTTTTTCTGCAACTGCCTTTACAGTCGCCTTTACCTGCTCGTTTTTTGTGAAGTTCTTTTCTACCTCCACATGAGCATTTCCAAAAGAATAATCCATATCGCTACCTCCTTATCTTTGTGTGCTGGATTTTTTCCTTTCATCCTATTTGTGGGACATGTATCTTCCTAATCCGAAATGCAAAACAAATATTTTTATCTTTTTTTGTGTGGTGTCGGTATATACGGCTCTTTTTCCTCTGATACCATAGGAAGAGATTCCCTTTCTTTCTTAAGTTCCCTTATCTTTTCTTCTATAGAAGAAGAGAGCTTATCCGATGTCTGTTTGATTACATCCAGGCTTTCCTTAAGTTCGGAGACTTCCTTATCCTTACTCCAACCGGATATATACCCAAAGGAATAGTCAGATGTATCGAGCCCTATCATCTGCGTTACCCAATACGCTACCGATTCCGCCTGAACCTCTTTGGTCTGCCTGTCCCACTTATCCTCTTTACTACCGTGTCCAAGGGTTGCATGCGCAATCTCATGAACCATCGTCTTTAGCATCTGAAGCTGCGGCAGACGTTCATCAATTACAATCTTTCCTGCAGTCGGAGAATAATATCCGTTGGCACCGCCGTTTATTGTTTCAAATGACACCGGAACCGGGCTGATACTTATAAGAACACTTTTCATTTCCTCAAAAGAATCAACTGTTTCATTTAGTTCCGATGCAAGAGTAGGCAACGGATCTCCGCTTGTCTGTGAAACGTCGAAAACATACACCGGCCTGAAGGTCTGATACTCTCTTGTTACCTTCTCTGTCTTTTGGTTCCCGTTCTCATCGACAACAGCCTTGTTATTCTCATCGAAGACCTCTTCTACAACCTCAGTCTTACCTTTGATGGGAGCCAAGATCATAATCCCGTGCTCCCCTTTATTGACTGTCCTGTTAAATTCGGTCTGCCATTTTCTGAAACCGCAAACGAGACTTGCCTCCGGTAGCTGACTTGCAATAAGTATGCAGTTGTTGATGGAATACCTCGGAAACTTTGACATTGCCGAGATATATTCCTGATACTTTTCAGAAGTAAAGATTGCCCTGACACCATCCTCTAACTTCTTTTGGATGGTGCTCATCTTCTCTTCACGAGTTTGTCTTTCTGCCATATGATCACTTCCTTACCGGATAAATCTTGTTTTGCTCAATCATTTGGTCAACAAGCTCGCATAGGTTTTCATCAAAGTATTCAGAGACAGATAGGATCACGCTGATAACCGCAAGATACTCACTGCTCTTTTCATCATGTGGGTGACTTAAGTAATCTCTTGAATACCTGTCATAAAGATGATCAAGCAAATCTATCCCGTTGATGCGAGCACATCTTATGTATGTTTTTTGCCCTTCTGAGAACCTGATTCCATTTTCTTCTGCCGCTTTGATCTTCTTTTCAAACTTGTACATTAAATACCTCCCTTCTTAAGCGCCTTTGATTGTTCTCATAAGGTTAGTGGGACATGCATAGCCCTAATCCGAAACATAAATAAAAAAATCCCTGACATCTCTGCCAGGGAAAATATCACCTATGCCGTCTTGGCCTCATGGTCACATGCTCTTCTGCAACACTCGGTGTGTTCATATCCAGTTTGTTATAATCACTTTCAAGTTTTATCGCTTTCATGGGAAGGATACCCTTCTCTCTAAAGCTGAAATATTCACTATTATCGCCTCCAACAATAATATGATCTACAAGTGGAATCCCTAAGATCTCACAAACTGTGACCATCCTGTCTGTGAGCATTGTATCTTCCTTACTTGGATTAAGATTAGAACTTGGATGGTTATGCATCATTACAATATTTACCGCGTTTGAGAGAATCGCTGTTTTCATGATCTCCCTTGGGTGAGCTATTGCCTGATCTATTGCACCCATGCTACAAACACTACAGTTAATAGGAATCCCGTCCGTTCTAAGGTTAATTACGCAGATAACCTCTCTATCCATCTGACACAGATACTCTCCCAATGCTTTAACCGCATCCTCCGGGGAACGAATCGGTGTTTTACTCATAAGAGGTTTATCTTTAACCAGCCTTACTGATGCCATATCAAGCTGGTTCTTATACACTTCCTTCACTGTCGCCATCATCCACCTCCAGCTTGATATTAATAATGAAGTCTTTCTCCTGAGCATTTACAAGCTCAACGACATCATCCATCGTATATTCTTTATCCTCTATTTCCATCCGAAACCTCCTTATGAAATCTCCCTGAAAACATCTCTTTTAAATCCGAAAGTTTTTGCATGATAAGAAGCCTGTCTGTATCAGAAAGATCATCTTTCATTGCAATAACCTTTAGATCTCTTTCTATGCTTTCAAGTGCATGTATCATTTCTCTGTACTGTAATACTGGTGGTCTGATATCACGCCTGCCATTAAGCAGGCACTTAAGATACTGGGATCTTGTCATGCCTGCTTTGTCACATGCTTTATCAAACTGTTTTACTTCCTCTTCCGTCAAACTCATAAAAAGCCTCATCATATCCCTCCCTTAAAAAGGTAATTCCTCATTGTCCATTGGCGGCATCTCAAATCCATCATCGGGAATATCAATATCGCCATAAGAACCGGGAGCAATATCTTCAACAAAATCCGGCTTCTTAGGTACTTCCTCTTCTACATCGTCAGGGAAAGGATCATCTTCCTCTTCTTCCTTATAAGAATACTTACTTATAGGAAGACCTACTGCTTTACGGAGTTCATTGATCTCATCAATGGGTACAAGCTGAAACTTTGTCTTTCGTCCGTTATAGTCTGCTGTAATATACCACTTTCCCTCGATAAGTTCACGAGCCAGATTGAGCTTCATCCTATACTCACTTGCATCTGCGAACTGGCTTAAGAATGCCACTGTATTTTCATATGTTGAGCAGGTATCCGGATCTTCCAATATATAAATGAGGAAATCTGCATTGATACAATGAGCCCCGGCATATGTCAAAAGCCTCTCAATATGCGTGTTATGATACTCAGAGTTCATGGCATACATCATGAGCTTTTCCTGATTGGTAAGCCTGTCTGACTTGATAATGTTATTTAAGGAAATGAATCTGTTACGAAGAATCTTATCCCTCTCTTTCTGACGCTCACTCTTACCATCCCCATGCGCCGGGAATAACTGCCCTACTCTTGATTCCACCTTCTTGATCTCAGCATTATCCCTGACTCTCTTTGAAAAGAACCTCTTTGTTCCCACAGTCTTCATTGTTCGAAGTGCATGATTTTTCTCTGTCAGCTCATGTCCCGGCTCAAATCCTGCATCTTCGGTATCTGTCGGTATCTCTTCATAGAAAGAATCGAGCTCTCCGCCATACCTTGCAACACAAGCATCTACATCCAATAACTCGTCAGGATCCACAAGGAAACATTCGTCTGATGGATGCACCTTTGGACCCACAGATATGCTGCTTGCCACAAGTACTTTTCTTTCCAGTTCTGTCTTTAAGGATCCCCCAGCCCTCTTTGAGAGCTCTGCCTTAAGCTTGCTAATATAATCTTCCTGCTGCGTTATCTTTTGTGAGTACTCCTGTAGCTCAGATGTCAAATCAGCAATCTGCCTTTTCAGCATCTCAATCTCTTCTTCCAGTTCCTGTTCAGAATCCTGCCCATAGCCCTTTGGAATAAGATTTTCTGTCAATGTTTGAAGATCCTCTGCCAAAGTCTGGTAGTCATATGACAGCTCATCTCCGTTTATTGAGATATATGCAGGCTGTCCTGTCAGGTACTCCGTTCTTCTCTGAAATGTTCCACCAGTAGCCCCTTTCTTTTTTAAGGCTGCTTTCATTTCTTCTACAGAGCTAATCCCAAGAGCCGCCACTTCATAAACATCTGAGTACTCTGCTATTTTTTTAAGCACTGCGTAATCCATCCAAAAACCTCCTTTCGTGCTTTCTACCTATATGTGGGACATACTGAAAGCAAATCCGAAACAATCCTTATAAAAATCTGTACGCTCCCGTACTACGCACCCGTATAATCTCCCTGCTTTAAAACGGCATAAAATACGCACTCGTAACAGGCTCAAAGCCGCACAAATACTGGGTTGTACGCATCCGTACAGTCTTAAAAAACAGGCCTTATAAAATTGTAAAAATGAATTTGAGGAAATTACGGTGCCGTACCACCTTGAAGCCCTGAAAAATAGGGCATGTACGACCCCGGACAGAAATAATGAAAAACAAGAAAAAAAGAATAACAGGATACGCCTAAAGTTGCAGGTTAACTTTACGCAAACCGTCTGCCTATGGCATCCAGAATAGGGAGCACCCTATAACCCCAGCGACCTAAAAATCAGTCAAAAAGAAAGAGCGACGTCATTTCGGCGTCACCCTTTATCTTTCATGACGTCGTTTTGACGTCATTTTAAATCTTCTTCTGTTTTTATAATTGTTTCAAATTCATTTTCAAGATTACACCTGAAGTTGCCTTGTCCTTTCAATAATGTTCCATCTTGCAAATGCTTGAAAAACGCCGAATAGCCATCTGGTGATAAGAAATGGAAAATGTATCTTTGTTCTTTAACTTTTTTGTTTAATTCTTCAAAATGCTTTAATGCATATTTGTATTTGGCGACATTTTCCTCACATACATCTCCATCTTCCTTAATCTCGACCACTAATACGAACACAGTATTATCCTTGATTACTTTTATAAAAAAGTCTGGGTTAAATTTGCCTTGCTTATATTTACGTGTTTTAGAATCCGGCATACCATATCTAAAACTATAATCAATCTCATAAAATCCCATATCCCTAGATTTGATCCATGATTCCATCAGGGCTGCATTTTCTTCACGACATAATTGTTCGACAAACTTTCTTTCAGGTTCTGATGAAGTAATTACTATATCTGATGGCGTTTTAAACAGATAAGGATTGATTTCTTTTACTGCAGATCTTGGTAAAGTTTCATCCTCAATAATCTCTTTTAAAATATCTTTTTCGTCACCAGACTTTTCATTTTCCCAATTTTGTGAATAGAAAACTGTAGAGTTATGTCTTAGAGCGGCGATACTAATCGTAATATTTCCCATATCTTTTGTATATAAAGTATATGAATCAACATAGTCGCCTTTTGTGATAACTGTCTTGTTACTCTTTCTAAGTATTGGAGTGAACGCTGTTAATATACGTCTTACATTTGCTTCTGTAACATCGTCTGTATTATTACCTCTCTGTTCCATTGATTTTTTTATAAGACTGTAGATTTCTTTCCTTGGCGGCAACTTCTCCTTAGTGTATTCTTCCTCGCCAAGTTTAAGAACTCTGCCTTCCCAATCCCTTTGTTCAAATTCATCAAACAGTTTATCTAGCACTTCATCTATAGATAAAGTTTTTATTCTAAGAGCATATTCCTTAATTCTCGGCCGTTCTCCAGCTTTAACTGATTCATATTCTGTGCTCTTAACGACGTCTAACGATTGAGATTCTAAGGCTATTCCTTCCTTTTTCAACCTACTAAAATCAAATGTTTTTCCATCAGCAGAAACTTCTATTTCCTCTGTCTTAGCCTGATATTGAATGTTCTCCAAATCAAAATGATACTTATTTCTATCACCTTCATTTAGTACTCTACTTGTAACACGAGTCTCAATCTCAAGAACTTCCTCGATAAGCTTCTTAATCTTGTTGCTCCATGATTTGTGATTGAATACAACTACTTTGGGCTGTGGTGTTTTATACTGTTCAGGAATTCTTAATCCTCTACCTAAAACCTGTGCCACTAAAAGTTTAGAGTCGAAAGCTCGTTCTTCCATAGGCACTATTTGGAATACATTCTTAACATCCCAGCCTTCGGTCAGCATAGAAACAGATACTATCCACTCAACAGGATTTTCCCTTTGATCTACTGTTTTAAGCAAAGGTAAATAGACACGATGTTTCGGTGAGGATGTAACGATTAAAACCTTACCTTCTGCACTTTTCGTGTCAATTTTCTCTTTTTCTACAATAAACTCTATAAACTGTTTTCTTAGGGTTTCAGCCGCCTTAATATCTCTGGTAACAAGAATTGTTAGTGGTTTAATTTCCGGATAAGTTATCTCATTATCCTTATGATTTGCGTATATTTTCTCAAATTTTTCTTCAATATTCGAACTATCATCTTCTTTTACATAATCTATGTTCTTAACTATTCCATCATCAATTGCTGCGCGAAGCGAATATCTATATATTACATCTGAAAAATACTCGTCCTCGACATATGCCGTTCCAGTAAAGCCAAGCATATATTTAAAACCATAGTCATCCGAATCTAAAAAATCTTTCCATTTTTTTACATCAGCATCTTCTTTTCCGGGCTTGTTAAAAATATGATGTGCCTCATCATTTAATACAAGCACTCTTTCTCCTGACTTACTAAAACTGTCTTTAATAGAGGAGCCTGTTGTTTCATAAACCGCGTGGATATTCTCTATACATATATCTCCTCCTACCACACTTGTATTGGCATCTATCACTCTTGGATTCTTATGTACTGCGCTTGCTGGTATATATTTACGAAGTTTTGAATTTCCACATAACTCTACAAATTTTTCCGTGAGGCCATTTTCTATTGTCAATGAAGGACATAAAACAAGCACTCTATCCACAATTCCAAGTCCTAACATAATTGTGGCAATTCCATAAATAACATAGGACTTTCCTGTACCTGTCGCTAAATCTATAGTTCCATATAATTTATCAGGCAGCTGTAATATATCTTTCAGTTCTTCAAAAGACTTATACTTGTCCTGAAGGACTATACTTTTTTCGTAATTCTCTTTAGCAAGCTCTGTCAAAGACGAATACTTTCCTGCCGCCAGATAGATTACTGCTTTCTTAATGGCTTCCTTTTGATAATTTCTTTGTCCACATAGCGCATCGAGAAATTCTTCCCATTCTCCCAACGATAATTTGAAGGGATCATAGGAATCAGAAATTTTTAATATAAGATCCTCTTGCTTATAGACTTTCTTCTCCAATACTGCCATATTTACACCTCAAATACTTCCTTAAACTCGTTTCCAAAGATATCTATATATACTAGCATAATCTTTTTACCAACATCGGCTTTGTCAAAGCTAATTTTCACCTTTCCTTTTTCGACATCCAAATCTTCATGAAAAAACACATCCGTAATGGAAAACGCATTCCCATCATAATTATTATCTATAAATATTGCAGACAAAGTATCAAATTTTTCGAGATTCTTTTCATCCTTAGTTCTTCCACTCATAGGTTCTTTACAATCAAAATCATTTATTGTAATTGAAACAGTCTTGCTATTCTTCTTTATAACAGTATCTATTACAGGAGGATGATTGAAAGAAAACCCTATAGACTCATCTACTTCATTTATATTATCTTTTGACCGTGGCTGTCTGACTTTGGCAAAAGGTTTTTGATGCAATTCCTCAATATACTGATATGGAATCTTTAAGAAATAAAATCTAGTTCCATCAATTTCCTCATAATCCGTCAAAAAATCCACTCTGCGTTGTGGACTAATAATAAATATTCTGCTTCCACTATATCTAGATCCTATTGCTGAACTGATTACATTCAAATAGTTTTCATCTATATTGGAATCCTTGTATTTCTCGTAAGGAAAAATAATAGTAGGATAACCATCTTTTAATCCATCAAACGCAATACCTCCTACATTTTGTTCCTTTAACTCCACATCAAACAATTCCGAAACAAATTTCTTATAATTCTCCCACTTCAAATCAAGGGTGGTACTTAATTCATACATTCCCAGACTACAAGTGACAAACGGTTCGCTCTTCTTATTATATTTCTTGTTTCTTTTAGAACATAAGTCTTTTGCCTGACCTATTTGGAGCATTCTTCTTTGAATCGTGTAAAACGAGAGCTTACCAATATCACAGGTAATCCATCTTCTATTTAATCTCTCTGCAACCGCCGCAACTGTTCCTGAACCTGCAAAGCAATCCATTATCAAATCACCTTCATCAGAAGCTGCAAGAAGAATTCTTCTTATTAATTCTTCTGGTTTTTGCGTAGGATAATCTATGAACTCCGAACTCCTCTTCTTTGTTGTAGAACTTTGTCCTATATCCCATACATCATCAGCTTTTTTTTCAGAAAATGTTTCATATATTAATTTTCCGTTTTCGTCCCTAGCAGATACGAGTTTTTTCTCTTCCGCAGACCAGACACGTTTATCTCTCTTGGTTGCCTTCGGTAAAGGGATCATTACTTTATTTGATGTGTAATTGGTTGTTTTTGAGTACCAGAAAATAACATCATGATTATTCGCAAAGCCATTTACATTTCCCTGAAAATTATCTGGATAATGCCATACTATCTCATTAACCAAATTTTTTTCACCAAAAACCTCATCCAATATCACTTTAATATAATGAGCCTTCTTCCAATCCAAATGAACAAATAGCGAACCATCATCCGCCATGACTTCCTTAATCATGATTAAGCGTTTTCTAATATACTCAATAAATTCGGATCCCTTTTTCTTGTCGCTATAAGCCTTTGCGCCTTCTGAACTCTTAAAATCTTCGGTCGTCGCAAAAGGAGCTTCTTGTATAATTCAAATATAAGGAATTCCGAGAAAGAAGGTTGAGAAAAAAATACCTCAGAGTAAAATA
>PPYF01099596.1_pt1 | contig 18216 bp, 25 predicted proteins | sample 1559871 | NCBI WGS metagenome assembly PPYF01 (sample SAMN08240021, study PRJNA423297) | Human gut metagenome, whole genome shotgun sequencing project. | reverse complement strand
CTCAAAACAGTATACCGTATACTCCTTCCGGAGCATATGATCAAGCGATTTGCTTGACTTACTTAATAATACGAGCGGCTCCGTATTAACGGTTTCCAATTCGCTGTCATCGTATTTATGCGTTAGCATGGCAATTTCATCTGTTTTGTCCGCATATATTTGCTTCAATTTATCCGGACTTTCCCAGCTATAACGCCCGCAGTAGAAAGCGTCTGATAAATCATCTTCTTTGCATTCCGGATCAACGAATACATCAAAAGGGCTGACGTTTTTGATCTGTATCCGACCATCCATCCGGGCGTAATCAAATTCATAACTGACCCAGTAGTTTCCGACACCACAAATGATAGCGTCTTTGAATGCCTTTTTCTTAACGCTCTGATAATTTGTCTTGTCGAAAGTGTACTTCGTGATACCTTTGGCTACTCGTGCTACGCGGTCATCTTCTTCTGAACGAGGCAGAAAATCAGGTTCTGTTTCATTCTGCGCCGCATAACCGGACAGCAAATTAATAACAGGGCGTATCCGGTTAATTGTAATAACCGGACGGGATTTCTGTTTCATTACTTTCAAGTCCGCATCTGTCCACTGCTTACCGCGCATGAAATCATAATCTTCTTTTGCGCTTTTGCGCCATTCGCTTGTTAGCTGCAGTGCCCTTTTTACATTATTTCGCGCTTCGGATAAATCAAAACTCATTCGACAAGTTCTCCTTTAAACATCATTCCATACATCTGTTCAAGCTGCCATTCCGGCATCTGAGCTGCGAACGCTGCCAACTCTTCATCGCTTTTCTTTGCCGGAATTAAAATCCCGTTCTCTATATGTTCACCGTACTCTGATTTGAGCACTCTATAAGCATAATCTCTAAGTGCTCTGTCACTCATTACACGCCCCACGCCGTCGGTTCATCTCCTTCCGCATCTTCGTATCTATACCCATCATTAAACGGCTTTTCTGCCTTCACCGGCTGAATCGGACGGCTCATCAGGTAATATCTGACGCTGTCGTAACTATGGTCTTCTTGTTGTGTATCCACGTCCTCGACTTTGTGTTTATCGTACGTCAGAGCCGGCAGCGTCCGTATCAAGTGATAACACGTTTTGAATATCTTGAGCTTTCGTTCTTTCAGCCGTAAGTGCACCTGCATTTTCCCTGCCAATCTGTCATTATCCGCCGGATACCACGGCACGCCTTCCGCTGCGAAAACTTCTGCAATCGACGGCCCGTCATGACCCGTCTTTTGCCAAATAGCTGGGTCTGCAATACCGAACTCACTGCCCAAATGTTTAATCTTCTGCGCTACTTCCCGCGCCGTTTCCTGCGTACCCGTGTTAACTGTTCCCGGCTTGCAGCCGTACCATTCGTTGATTACATAAACAACGCCGTCGTAATCCACCGCATATTCATAGATGGCGTACGGTTTGCTGTACCCCCAGTCCATTGACCTGCCGCGCTGCCAGCTTTTCGGGATCTCGAACGGTTCAACGACGTGAATATCCGTCCTGAACTCCTCAAAGACCTGTCCCTCGAATATATTCCAGTCGCCTTCGCGATACGCTTTCCTAAGCTTATCCGGCAATGTGTCAAGTGCATCACTGTATCCCGCCGGCAGATACGGGTTGTCATCTATCCGTGCCTGTACAAACGCAATTTTATTTGAAAAATCCCGCATTTCCGGCGGTATATTTCTATCAATGAATAAGTTTCTAACCCACATATGACCCTTGCCGCCGGGGTTCGTTCCCGCAATCAGCTTAGGGTCCTCGACGCCAACCCAACGCAGACGCATACGTAAAAAATCAAAAACAGTCTGCTCATTAAGTGTTAACTCGTCAATCGCGATGGCTGCAAATTCTGACGATAGATATTTAGACGGATTATCTAAGTTGCGGAAACATATCACACCGCTGCCGAACGCCGGATTTAATGTAAATTCATGCGTCGCTTCTTTGTAGCTGCCGAGCCAGTCCGGGAACTCCATTTTTATTTTTGACAGTTGTCTATCTCGGAGCGACGGATAGTCTTCACAAAACAGCCCAACGCGAATACCTTTTAATTTCAGATGCTTGTACCAGCTGATCAGGAGATAAACCAGTTCCCAACGCAAAATATACGATTTCCCGCCACCTGCCGCCCCGCCGTAAAGAATATATGTATTATCCTTGACCGCCCGCATAAATTCACGCTGTTTCGGCGTCGGATGAATAATGTCATTGACAAGATTAATCGTCTGTGCTGATGTCATCATCTACCACCAAATTTACACCGATATTACCAGATAATTCCTTTTCTTGCTTGTCGCGCCATTCCGGTTTTCGGTTCGTCAGCCAGAATACAATAGCTTTTACGTCCGGCGGTACATGCCGAGTTACTCGCTTAGTTACTTTCATTACAGCTTTATTTTTTGCATTTTTATCCGCAATCAGCTCCGATGTCGTCTCTATATAGTCATATCCTTTGGCTCTTTTTAATAATGCGTTCTCAACTTCGATATCAACAACTTCTTTCCCGCGCGATAATGCCTCAGAAAAAGCAGGATATTTCTTTTTCCAGTCGTACAATGTAGTCGTAGTAATGCCGATGTTATGTGCCATTTGTTCATCGCTTAAACCGTCCCGCGCCCATGCCTGCAGGCGCAGAAGATTATCCGGAAGAAGCCACTTTGCATACTTGCCTTTTGCGCCCACAGTAATCACCGCCTTTTAGACAAACAAACGAAAAGCACGCACTTTGGTAGAGTACGTGCTTTTCAAATTGAGGAGGAAAGTATCTCTCGATATTTTCACACTATCATAATACCACATTTAAATGTCAGATTTTGTCAGGTTTTGCTTTCTTTGAGATTTCCCGAAAAGCTTTATTTTTCAAATCATAACAATATGTTCTTGCATAATGATGTTCTTGCGCGATTTTTTCCCAAATTTTGTTTAAGAAATATCTGTCAATCATGATTGATTTCTGCTCCGGATCGGAAAGCAAAGCAAGCAGCCTGAACCCTCTTGTAATCATGTCACCGTATCTGTTGAGCTCTTTAATCCGCAGTTCTTCTGCTTGTGCCATCTTCTCTTTGAAAGCAATCACGATGTCTGACAAATCGGATGGAGAGCCGCCATCCACAGGCTCTTTATCGTATCTACATCCTCTGAGTGAGATCATATCCATCTCGCACTGCAAGCGGTATTGATTCAAAGAGTCAATATGCTTCCTGCAGCGCCGAATTTCCTCAAAAAATGCTTCAAGTTCGCCGCGTACCCTTTTTAATTCACGATTTAAATTCGTTTTTGTCTCTTCATAAGTCGGATCCAGGTTATAGAAAACACTCGGTTTCATTCCACTATTCATAATCTCGCACCATCCCCGACATTGCAATCCTTATACTTTCGTGAAATTTTTCCGGCAAGCTCTATCTTCCAGTAAACTTGCATTTCACCAATCTGTTCGTTAGTAGTTGTTAACAAATCTAATTTATCAACCTTACATTTTAGCAGTGACTTTGTAACCCTTATAGGCGACCCACTATAAACAATGTGGTTTCCTTGTATAATCACCAGCGGTATAAACCTCGACGGCTCAAGCGGGCCAAATTTAAATTTCTTCATAGAAACAGGATGCACAATTACCCGTAATAATTTATATAATTTCATCATCTTTTCCTTTCCCTGCCGTTATACACAAAGCACAAAGCAGTAATCCTACACATGCACCGAACATACAGCCTAATATGAACATCATTTCATGCCAATCTCCTTTGCACAAATCAAAATTCCCTCGACATCGTTATATCGCTTGGTAATAAGCTCTACAGCCACCTGCGCATCATCTTTCCAGAACCCGCACTGCGTCATGCAGTCTTTAAGCATTTTCACCAGATTGTCAGTATCCGGTTTCGTTGTTTTATAGTTTCCATTTGTGTGATGTTTATTCGCCGGGAAACACCATATCGTAGACAATTGCACAGCACCCTCCAATGGTTTTTCCGGTGCATGTTTAGACAAATACGCAATATACTTGCTCTGAATTTCTTTGAGCTCCGGAGGTGTATAAATAATAGCCTTACCATTTCGTACCGTAATCTTCTTTGCCTGAAATGTTTTTGTCGGAAGCTTCATATGGATAAAAAATCGAATCATACTATTACCTCTTTGTATAAATCCGGATTGTTATATTTATTGTTCACGACTGCAATCATCCTGATATCGTCAAAATAATCGTCAGATGGCAATAACACAAATACTTTTTGTTTCGAATCCCATTCAGCGACAACCAATCCATAAATATCACCAAACCCACATTTTGATTTTCTTGAAACCTTGATAATATCTCCCTCAAAAATCCGATTTCCATCATAATCTTTAAGGCCGATATATTGCCCAATGGTTTCTTCTCTCACAGGAATAGAATACGCTTTCCCTTCTTCATAGATTGAATAATCATTTTCTCCATGCTTTTGCAAGTCACCATAAATCCATCTTCCTGATTTTCTACATTTCCCTCGAAATAATATTTCTCTCATTTTCAATCACATGCCTTTCTATTTTCACGACGGACATAACAGGGACAAATCTTTTCTCTTTTCAGAGACAATCCAGTTTCAGGAAAGGAAGTAATAAGGAAGGGTGTGTGGCGCAGCTTCTCGCCACACCCTTTCTTACTTACTTTCCTATAGGGACAAACCTATATATATAAACTGGAATGTCCAAGTATTAGACGAATATTAAAACCTATTTTTTAGGGTAAATTTTACCCTCTCCGAGCTCATAATTTCCGTTTGCAAGAATATCTCTTCGTACTGTTTTTTCGGAAACATCTAAATATGCTGCCATATCTTTTACCGTAACGATTTCCTTGCCGCCCATGCTCAGATTTTCATAAGCAGTATCCACCTGTGAGATGCGGTCTTCTTTCTGTTTTGCTTTCGCCTTGTTTCCTGCTTCACGGCCCTTAGCGCGTACATCTTCAAGGCTGCCCTCCTCGGCTGCCATCGCCAGCACTCCGGTTTCATCCAGCCTGTGGATCGGATACGTAAACCACATATTAACAGGCTCAAACATCGGGAATTCGCGAAGTGTTCCCGCAATACGCCATGCCGTAGGCTTGACCGTTATCCCTGCAGCCTTGTCCGCTTCTCTGTCATAAACCGTTTGCCGGCTGTCGTTATTGACGCAGAGCTGAATCATATCGAGGATTGCGTCAGGGTCGCGGGCAAATACGCCGGAGCCGGACGCACGATCCATCGACCGCTTCATTCCCTGTCCGCCCTTCGAGTGATGGTGACAATAGATTACCGCAGCCGATAATTCCGTACAGACCTTATCAAACTGGTTACAGAACCGCGCCATCTGGTCGGCGCTGTTTTCATCGCCCGTAATAATCTTGTAAATCGGATCGATAACAATAGCGATATAATTTTTCTTTTGCGCGCGGCGAATAAGTTTCGGTGCAAGCTGATCCATCGGTAGCGACTTTCCGCGCAGATTCCATATATCAATATTAGAAATGTAATCAGGGCGTAAATCCAGCGTCGTATAGACGTCTTTAAACCGATGCAGGCAGCTTGCCCTGTCCAATTCCAAATTAACATATAATACGCGTCCCTGCGTGCATTGAAAACCGCACCATTGCGTACCTTCTGCAATAGCAATACAAAGTTCAATCAGGGCAAAGGATTTACCTGCCTTTGACGGCCCGGAAATGAGCATTTTATGCCCCTGCCGAAGTACACCATCAATTAATGACGGGGATAAATCGGGCATATTATTCCACACATCAGACAGATCTTCCGGATCGGGCAGATCATCATTAACAGTCTCAATCCATTCTTTCCAGCTGTCGAAATCTTCCTTCCCGATGTGTGTGGCCATGAGAAACTGCTTTTTACCATTTCTCATGATGCCAGGCAATCGTGATAAACGGGACGGGTTTCTGTCCGCTCCGTCAACCGGCAAACCGTTTTTCCGGCATACTTTGTACAGATAATCTACACGGCGTCGGTATTCTTCCTGTGACGCTGCGTCGATATGTACGATGGCATGAATGCTTTTGTTCCCGGAATACACCAATGCCGCGACCGGAAGTTCCAATTCCTCTATAATAGATTTCTGCTTCCCCGGCGGGAGCGTGTCTGATTCTACAAGAGCATATTTGTAATTGGATACATTTTCATTTTTAATACCCTTGCCGTCTAAAGGATTGAAACGGATCCATGCACCTGCTTTTTCATCGTAATCCGCAAGAGCATATCCGATGATATCTTTTATACTGTAGCCGTTTTTCTGGTACTTTTTAATACGGGAAATATATTCTCCTGCTGTTAAAGAATATGTACCTGAACCGGATGGAGAATATTTTCCATCGTCACGCCTGAATGAAGACATAACAATACCGACCTTGTCAGATCTGTCAAAGAGAGCTTCCAGATACCGAATAATCTCATCTGCCGGATTCCATTGTGCCGGTTCTTTGATTTCCGATTCCTGTACATAGTGCTGATCAATGATAACGACATTGTCTGTTACCGTATCATCCCAGTCCATTACTTTGTTGCCGTCTTCTTTTGTATGCGGTTGCCATCCGTAATCTTTTGCCATCTGAGTAATCGTCGCCCCTGTGACCGGATTCGGATTCCCCTTGAATGACTGCCATTTTTTATGACATTCACCATCATGATAACGTTCCGGATCTTTTCGGCTCCATTCATCCCACACATCAACGCTGTAGCCCTCATGACATAACGCCATACCTACATTGATCCATTCTTCATAGCTGCAGGCCGCGGGCGGTATATACTCCAGCAATGGTCGTAGATCTATCTTCGACATAATTTACGCTCCAAAATTCAATTCCTGATTAGGAACATATAAAGCCGGTTTGATACCGCGGGGAATTGTCCAGTGATGATTAGCAATTTGAGAGATCATGCTATTAGCATCGTTAAACGTCCAGATCCCCACATGCTGAAACCCGCGGCTTTCCAAAAAGCGGATTTGTTTTGGAGTGGACAGCCCATTTTCCCGCCGTTTATTCAAACGGTCGAGTAAAAGGCTGGCCTTTCCCGCATTGTCGATTTCGTCAGGAAATATGCCGAATTTCTCCAATGCTTTGAGCTGTTTGTCGCTTGCAGGTGCCATTTCCCAGCCGAAAGACGGGACGTAATCAGATAAATCTTCTGCCTGTATAGACATTTCAAACTGCAATGGATCTACTAACTGGCGTTTCCGTTTTTTCATCGCTGATAATTCTTTTGCAAGAGCTTCTTCACGCTCAAGAATGGTTTCCTCCGCTGCCCGCTTGTAAGCGTCCTCTATGTCAACAGCGGCCCCAGACTGATCCAAGTCCTTCGTCATTCTTTTTGCGATATCATCTGTCTTGCAGATAAGCGATGCCGGACGGCATAATTCATGCCGCGCCGTATTCCACAAAAAATCCAATACCAATAAATCCTTTTTGCCCGTTTCCGGAGAAAGTCTTGTTCCCCGCCCTATACATTGGCAATATAAACTTCTGATCTTCGTCGCCCGAAGCATGATCACACAATCCACTGATGGACAGTCCCAACCTTCCGTCAGTAACATAGCATTACAGAGTACGTTATACTCTCCTGCCTCAAATTTCTTTAGTGTTTCTTCTCTATCCTGACTGTTTCCATTCACCTCCGCTGCTTTCATCCCAAAATGGTTTAAAATGGCTTTAAACTTTTTAGCTGTGGCTACCAAAGGTAAGAAGACTACAGTCTTCCTCCCGGCGCAATATGTAACCATTTCTTGGGCAATTTGTTCAAGATACGGGTCAAGTGCTGTTCCTAATGCGCCTGCCGCATAATCACCGGCAGACATACCGACATCTGTGATATCAATCTTGAGCGGTATCGTCTGCGCCTTGATTTTGCACAAATAGCCATCCTTGATAGCCTGCGTCAAAGAATATTCATAAGCTAAGCTGTCGAAATAATTTCCCAGACACTGCAGATTATTTCGTTCCGGTGTAGCGGTTACACCTAATACATTTGCCGTCGGGAAATGCTGCAGCACTTGTTGATAACTGTCGGCTAATGCGTGATGTGCCTCGTCTACAATAATTGTGCTAAATTCATCTTCCGGAAACTGCCGGAGCCGTTTTTCACGCATGAGTGTCTGCACGGACCCCACAACAATTCTGTACCAGCTGGCAAGACTTGTTTCTTCCGCTTTTTCTTTAGCACATAAGAGACCTGTTGCGGTCTTGATTTTTTCCTGCGCTTGGTTTAAGAGTTCTTCTCTATGGGCAAGAATCAATACTTTTCTTCCTTCACGAACACAGTTTTCTGCGATTTTGGCAAAAGCAATCGTTTTGCCTGTGCCTGTGGGAAGAACCAAAAGCGTCTTCCTGTGACCGTTCGCCCATTCACTCATAACGGCCGAAACCGCTTCCTGTTGGTAGGGTCTTAGTTCCATCATCAGAATGTCCCGGCAGTGTAACCGCCCTGTGTTTTCGGAATTTTCTTATCATCCGGGGCAAGGAATTTCTTCGCTTCGTTGTAAGGCTGATCTTTGTAAATCCGGTGAACGATTTCTACATAACCTGATGCGCCGATGACTTTATTCCACGGCATTTTCTCTGTGCCGCCCTTTTCCATCAATCCCAAAGAAATGAAGAACTGGGCAATCAGCCACTGCTGTTTCGAAACTAGAAACAGGTTCCTGAATACAAGCGCGTCACCATATTCCCCGCCATGCACGCGGAGCTTTAGTGCAGCTTGCGGGCACCGCGGTATTTTAGTTCCGCCTTCGTAAATCTTTCGTTCAAAGCTTTCTACCGTAAACGGATAAACCCCTTCCGGTAATAAGACAAATTCATGATCTTTGCCGTCATCAGTAACGGTTTCGTCCCAGTCTAATACTTTGTCTTCTGTAGATGTTGTTCCGAACTGTTCAAAATTTGTACTCATGTTTTTCTCCTTTATGTAAATTAATTAAATGGAACACTGATATTGTTTAAAATAAATGTTTTAATCTGTTCCCACGCCCCGATAAGCACACCGTCTATAAAATCAGTCGGATAATCTTTCATCGGCATATCTTCCGGGAAATATCCTTTCATGGCCACCGCCTTGCGGATCTGTTCTTCTGTGATGTTTTCCTGCTTCATTAAGTCATAGACTTTCTGTAAAGTAGTATTTACAGTAGATGTCGCAGGGACAGCCGTGTCTTGCATCGGGACAGTTGATTTCTTTATCGGGACAGTCGATTCAGGTTCTGATTTTTTTACCGTTTTCTGTTTTGCATCCTGTTTCTTTTCTTGCATAGGTTTTACGCCCGGAGCAGCTCCATTTGGTATCAGTCGTGCAATTTCGTTATAGTCAAATGGCAACTCTTCTGCTAAAGAAAATCGGTTCTTCGCGTCCGCAAAAGTTGTATGCGTGGTATACATGATTCGTTTTCCGCCTGCAGCTTTTTTTCGTGTTCCGTCTTCAATTAGGATTGTTTTATAATTCGCGAAAAGCAGTAAATCTGCCCATTCTTTTACAAGCGGCGCGACTTTATTTGTCGTTTTAGATGATAGTTTCAGTTCCCAGTGGTCATACGTTCCCATTTCCTCCGGGAGCGTTACTGTTTTTAGAACGGCATGAGCAAGAACAACTACATTGACCCCCTGCCCAATGCAAGCGTCCAGCTGCACAAGGAATCGGGCAAATTCTTCTGTTAAATATGTATAGCCGGCACCATAACCGAACTCTTCAATTCCCTTTTTATTGAATTTCCCGCAAATATAATCAATGCACATACGCTCTGCCGCGTCCGCTGTATCAATAACCAGCGTTTTACAGATAGACGGATTATCATAAACTTCTTTGATGTTGCTCATCAACAATGGCCATGATGTAATGTCTGTTACACGGCTGACATCAAGCTGTGCAGATCCTTTGTCTAAGTCGAAAAAGAGCGGGGCAGGGAATTGGCTGGCAAAAGTCGTTTTTCCGATACCTTCGACACCGTATACGCAAGCCTTAACCGGCTTACTGATAATTCCTTTCGTAATGTTCATTCTTATCTCCTTTCTTTAAAACACACCTTTGACATATTTCGGTGCTTTTTCTTTAACCGCTTCCGTATCGCCTTTCACCATGCCATCTTCGATAATGATGGAGCATTCATCACCGGTTGAAACCCTTGTTGCAATAACCTGCAATCCTTCCTGTTTGAGCCATACACCAAACTCCTGCAGGGTTTCTAAGTCCATCTGCTCCAGCTTGTCCATAAGAACAAAACCGCACTGCGGATTCAGCTTGCGTACAATAGCTGTTGCTACTTTCAATTGATCAGAACCGCTCATGCCATCCCATGGCATATTGTTATAAATCAGCTTGCCATCTTTGACAGATAATCCCGGCAGCGGCAGTTCCGCAGAATCAAGAAGTTTATTTCTTTCTTCTCGGACGGATTCAATCTGTTCCGTCAGCCCGTCATATTCCTGCTGCAGATTATTAGCTTCCACTTCGGCGGCTTCTTTTGTAGAATTCGCCCTGATTTTGATGTTCAATGCTTCAATTTCCGCCAGATTCTTTTCCAATTCAGCTGTGCTTTCATCATGAAGATCTTCTGCCGACTTCCGGGCAGTTAAACAATCCTGTTCTGCTTTCTGCAACGCTGCTTTAGCTTCATCAAAAGCAATTTGAGCATTTGCCAATATTTGTTCATAACGAGCGGCGTCCTGACGTTTCCGTTCATTTTCTCCGTTCCGTGCAAGAATCTCCTGCTGTTGTTTAATGAGTTCTGTTGCGCTGACGGGTTCTTTCGGTACGTTCGGGTACATCGGCATTTCGTCGGCTGCTTTCTTCTTGCGGTCCGCAATACGGCCGACTTCCGTCCGCTGAGCATACAGCTGATTCTCTTTTGTGTCCAGCTGAGCCAGTACATCACCAATTCCTAAGATTTTCAGAAGAGAATCCGCCTTGTCCTTATCGCTTCCGTTGATAAACTTCGGGAGATCCAATGCCAGCGTGGATACAAATTCATTTAAAAGCTGCTGTCCTGATTTATTTCCATTCGGATCTGTTACTTTTAATGTGCTGTTTTTCCCTTTTCGTTCCACAATTAGACCATTTGATAACTCGATATGCAGGTTCGGCGGCACCAGTGCGCCGTCCCGCTCCGGCACAGACGGTTTATAATTATTGCCGCCCAATGCCCATGCAATAGCGTCTAATACGGACGTTTTTCCCTGTCCGTTTCTGCCGCCGATGATAGTAAGGCCGTCAGCAGATGGTTCAAACTGTACTGCTTTTACCCGTTTCACATTTTCAATCAATAACTCATTGATTTTTACCGGTTCTGTCATTGTGTATCCCTCCATTTATCTCAACCATTCAATTTGTCTAAATATGTCGTAAATCATCGCCGGAATACTGTCACCGCTTATGTTCGCCCGGCGTTTTTCTTCTCCGTGAAATGTAACGTCTACAAAATCACCGTTAGGCGTTTCTACAAGCTCAATGTCCGTCACTCCGCACTCGGAATAATCCAGCGCTTTTTTTAAGTGCATGAGCGCGTTTTGTCTTTTACTCCACTCGATGAGCGTCAAGAACGCAAGATGTTCATTCTTTTCTTCAATTTCTGTCATGTTTTACCTCCTGTGTTATAATAGAGGTGGAAATATCACTCATTTTTCCACCCGCCGATTGATAGTGCGAATATCAATCGGCTTTTTCATTGTCTAACTCTTCAATCTTATTCATTACAACATCCATTGCTTGTACCATTCCAAAGGCTTTGAGTTCTAATTTCTTTTCATTGTGTTTTTCCCAATGGTTGACATCTTGAGTACAACGGCTACGAAAAGATCTCGCCCATTTCTTTAGCCTCGCAAGCTTTTCCGCGTCAGTCATTTTCTCGCCTCCTCAACTCTGACTACAATCAACATGCCCGGCTGCAGATTGCCCACGTCCCGGATCCTGTTGTCCTTTTTCGCCTGCCAAACTAACCTGCGCAGGTCTTCCTTATCTGTCGCTATCTCGCTGCAGATTGTCCACAGCGTATCTCCCCGTCTGACCTCTCTCCGGTATTCGACAATCTTTGTTTCCGGGAAGAGCCGGTGATAAAGATTGTCCGCGTCAACCGCGGCACCTGCTACCAATGCGGCTGACATTAGCGCCGCGGTGAAAATTAGTGGCTTGTTCATAACCCCTCCTGCACCGCCGCCATATTGGCGGCTATACAAATCTGGCGAATAACGCCTCGCAGTCGTGCGTTTTCCTGTTTCTCAAGAGACAATTCATTCTTAAGTCTTCGTAATGCAGACGGGCGGAAATCGTCAGGCTTCTCACCGACCATCGCCAGCACATCGCGCTTTAGAAAACGGATGGCAGACAGATTTTTCACCGCCGGGAGGATGCCATCATTTTTCATGCGGTAGACGATATCCGTCGATACGCCTAAGATTTCAGCAGTTTCCGCGACGGTGTATGTCCTTCGTTCCATTTTTCTCTCCTTTCTATGTTTTCTGTGGTAGGTTGTGTTACAATTTGGTTAATGTGTCAGCGGTAGTACAAGAAAGAAGGCCTTTATGAAAAAACTCATCTTATGCATCTTTGCTATTTCTGCATTTGTTTTATCTGCAAGTACAGCTAACGCTGTCTATGTTCGCGGGCATTATCGCTCAGATGGTACTTATGTTACAGCCTCATTACAGAAGCAATCCGGATGGTAATCCAAACAATAATTACAGCCATAAAGGAAATGTAAATCCATATACAGGAAAACGCGGAACACAGCGCTGAAAAGAAAAACATGCTGACACATGAGCCCCTTCGGGGGCTTTTATTTTACACCATTTAACGAAATATCGTTTTTATTGGTGTAAAAAAAGGACTTCTAAGGGGATCTTACAACCCATAGCTTTTTTTATCGCTAAACATTCATCAAATTTAAATTCTGAATTTCCTTTCATTTTGGTAACCAACGTTTGATATTTGATCCCCGTTTCCTCTGACAACCTGATTATATTCCATCCCAGCCGTGCGAGCTCTACATTTAAATTTTTATACATTAGATCACCCCCTTTCTTGTAACGATATTTCGTTTTCTGGATTTTATGATATGTTATTATTTCGTTTTTGTCAATACTAATTTTATAAAATTTGTTGAAATTTCGTTTTTTATATGATATTCTACTTTCAAGTAGGAGGAATAATTATGACGCGAGAGCAATACTTAAGAGCAAAAATTGAAGAACAAGGCACATTAAAATGGTTTTCTAATAAGATTGATATGCCCTATAGCACCCTACTTTCAATTTTAAAAAATGTAGGCGGAGCCTCCATGGATAACATTAATAAAATTTGCCATGGCCTAAATATCTTGTCTGATGATCTTAATTATTTAGCGGAGTCCGCATCTTCACTAACAAAAGGCGTACGCATTCCCATACTGGGGAAAGTTGTTGCTGGTATCCCAGTAGAAGCTATTACCGATATTGAAGGATGGGAAGAACTTCCCACTAAGATGGCTGCCGGTGGAGAATACTTCGCCTTGCGAATCAAAGGCTCCTCTATGGAGCCAAAACTACTGGAAGGTGATATTGTCATTGTCCGTAAGCAGAACGATGTAGATAATGGCGATACGGCAATTGTACTTGTAAATGGTGATGAAGCTACCGTAAAACAAATAAAAAAGACCGATACAGGAATTATGCTTGTCGGTTTGAATGTGGAAGTATATCAGCCGCATTTCTATACCAATAAAGAAATAGAACAACTGCCGGTACAAATCATAGGCAAAGTAATTGAATCACGGCATACATGGTAAATTGCAAAGGATTAATGACATGAGCCATCCCATATTAAAAAAAGCGGTACAGATTATCCTTTTGATTTTATTGATTATTTGTTCAAACCCCAGTAATGCAGATGAATGGACTTTCATAAAAAATACAAATGATAGGCAAATATATATTAAAAATGATGAGATTATACGGCTTAATGATGAGGTAACCGTTTGGATTGACGTGAGATATCCCGATGATAGCTCCAATTTATTGAAAGTAAGATTTAAGAAGAATAAACAGCATTTTGCCGTAATGCAAATATTCTCATTTTATCCCAATGGGCATATAGAAGATTCTGGAGACATGGGACTCCTAAAAGTATTAAATAAGGATAAAATTGACCAAAAAACAAAAATTGCTGCTGGGGAAACATTTGTAACTTCAGTTAAATCTGGATTTTCACACGAAGAAGCTCTTGCAATTGCAAATACAAAATTAGAAGAAGATCGGCAACATTTATATTCTCAAAATACTACCATGGTATATACTGAAATTCCTATTCTCCCAAACTCATGGCCTGAAGAAGTATATAATTATTTATTCAACCAAGGGATTTAATCATGTCTCGTTAATTAGAATCACAGAAAGAAGGTATCCCAATGCCAAAACATGACCCCAGACTTGATGATCTGGACTATATCATGAAAAATATGACAGGCTTCATGTGTAATCCTTTAGATCCCAATGCTCCGCCACCGACAAAAGAAGAACGCCGCGAACTTGCTAAAATAATTCAAAAACAACTGATAGAAGATTCAGAAAAGGAAAATGGTAAAAATCCATTAGAATAATCTTCAAATGCCTTTACAAAGCACTTCATTATTTCTATAATGATTCCAGAACAAAAAACGGTTTTCCGTTTTGCAGGGATGGTTTCGTTATAGATACCATCCCTATTTTTTATTCAATTATAAAATCCCGCCGCCATACCGCAAATATGACGACGGTTGTCTGAAGCAGTACCTTTGTAAAAGGAGTATAAATTATGGATTTCAAAGACCCTCAAAATAAAAAGCAGCTACAGAAAAATATAACTGCACTTATGAAAGAGTATTCCGACAAGTTAATTGCCATGTCAGAAAGCAATGATTATAAAAAATCGGCTCTTCTTTATTATTGGCTCCAAGATTATAAAAATATGCTGAATAGGGAAAACAATTTTTCCCCAAAGTTTATGAAGAAATATTCCTGTGGTGATATCATAAACGTAAACTTCGGATTCCGTCCCGGCGCAGAAGAAGGGGGACTTCACTATGCGGTCGTTTTAGATAATAACCCACGTTCTTCCGGCGTTGTCACTGTAATTCCCTTACGCTCAAAGAAGAATAAGGACGCCATATTAAGACCCTTTGAGGTCGATTTAGGAGAAGTTCTATCTACTCGTATTGCCGCCAAAACGAGTACTCTTATAAAAGAGTATAAAATAATGGATAGTGAATATAAACTGCGGCAGAAAAACTATAATAAAGCTTGTAATGACTTATCAAATCAATTAAAACAATTAGAAGAAAATTATTCAAATGACGCAGACCGTGATTTAAAAATAATTCCTTTAGAAACTAAGCTTTCTATTTTATCCAAAGAAAACAAAATTTTGAACACCCAGATTGCAACATTAAAACTAAAGCAAGGCCAGCTCAATAAACACATCGCTGCATTTGAAAAAATGAGGAAAGGCAGTATAGCATTAATTTCACAGATAACAACAATCAGTAAAATGAGAATTATGGATCCGATAAAAGAAACAAGTGTCCTGACAGGAATATCACTTCCTAAACAAACCATGGAAAAAATTTACGATAAACTTATTCCCTTCATTTCTGGAAAAAACATCAGGTAACCATATTAACATATTTGACAACAAGAAAAAATATATCTATAATGAAGATACTCAGGAGGATAAGACCTCCCTACAATTAGTACTGTGTGGCTTTTTCGCCACCTACACGCAAAAACCTCGTATCTTCATTGATGCGAGGTTTTTCGTTTATTCCCCAATATAAAATCCCGCCGCCATACGGACATATGACGACGGGAACCGGAACGATAAAGGGTATCCTTCCGGCAGTTGTAACAACCCTACCACAGGCCGGTTACGTTTATAGTATAGCATAATCGGCCCCGTTTCAAAAAGGAGCTGATTTTATTATGGAATATTCATTTTCGACGCGTGAGAAGAACGGTAGTATCTGCCTCATTTTATCCTACAAGGTAAACAGTAAATGGAAACAGAAAACCAAGCAGGGATTTAAAACGCTGCGGGAAGCCAAACAATACCAAGATAAATTATTAGCTGCCGCAAAAACCAAGATAAATTATTAGCTGCCGCAAAAGAAGATGCCGCCTGCGGAGCCGATCCGGAACTCGCGGATATTACATTTGAGAATTTTACACGGAATATATACCTGCGGGATAAGAAATCCTCTTTGGAATATAGTACGCTAAATAACTATTTTAGTATGCTTCTCTGTATTCCTGCCCTGTGCAATAAGCCAATAAGGACAATTACCGCCGGAGATGTAATTAATGTTTATCAAGATATGGGGCGATTCAGCGAAGGCACAAGAAAGAATCGTTTCGCCCAAATTCGTGCCATCTTTAACTATGCTATTAACCCGTATAAAATTATTACAGAAAATCCTGCGAATAGCGTTACACAAACAAAAGATAAAACCATCCGGAAAATAAAAGCATTGACTGAAAAAGAATCATTGCAACTGCTGGATGCATTAAGCGCCACCCCCACTTTTTACATGATTGCTTTCATCGCCTTAAATACCGGCATGAGGTACGGAGAAATAGCCGGATTGACATGGAACAGTATTAATTTAACAAGACAAACAATTACCATAGATAAGCAATATAACTGGATATCACCCCAAAAACGGGGATTTAAAACCGTAAAATCACGGAACGGAAATCGAACTATACACATGAATACAAAATTGGCCGCCAAGTTAAATGAATGGAAACAGACCGCCCCTGTATCCATTGACGGGCGAATTATTCCTACAACACCAAGCACTCATCCACTCATGAATAGGCAGCTGCGTATATTAAAACAGGGTATCTCTGTTCATACTTTGCGGCATACCTTTGCTACCATGCTTTTGTCAAAATCAAAAGATATTAATCTTGTTGCGGCTGTTTTAGGTGATAATGTAGCCACCGTTGCCACCACCTATATTCATTACACAGATGATATCCGCAAAGAAGCAGACCAATACATTGAGACCATGTATAAATGATTTTTTTGCCGTTTGTTTGCCGTATACATAAAAATCCCCGCAGTTATGGGGATTTTTTTGCTTATATATTTTTTATAGCATAAACATAACGGCAGCGGTATAAATCAGATCGGCCCGTTATCACTTATTTCAAGCTTTCTGCCCGCCGGTTCATAGCGGAGTATATAGCGCCTGCCGCCAGTAAATCGGACCGTCCGTTCCTGCTGCTTTCCCTTACTTGGAAAAGACGGTATATTCGACAGCTGGTGCCGCAAGGTATATCCCGCCATTTCCAGCCTGTGCTCCCCGGGAAGAATATATACGCTCTTTCCGACCACAACAGCCGCTTTCGATTTTTGAATCGGCACGCCGTCTACGGAAAGGATCACGGCGCCGACAGCTTTCAGGAAACCGCCGCGTCTTTTCATCCGGATAAGGGCATGAGACGGATTCCTTTTCCGCCACCGCCATGCCAGCACAATACTTCTCATGTACACAAGGATGATACCCAATATAGGCATGCCGGGCGCCAGTAAAAATGCTTTTTCCCGGAACCGGGTGAGCACAAAATCCAATCCCAAAAAGAGCAGGGTTATCAAGGTGAAAATGATGCCTCCTATTTTCAGCGCCTGCTTCCAGAAACTCTCTTCATAAGCAGAGCGGAGCTCCATGATCACCACACTCATATACACAAAGAGTATGGTCCCCGCTGCCATGATCAGGAACGGCAGAGATATGGAATCACTCATGACCTTTATTCTCCTTGGATGTTTTAAAATTGGAGAAGCTTTTCTCCTTCTTTGCCAGAAGCATTTTATACCTTTCTCTTAAATCAGAAGAATATACTTTCGGCAAGTCAGATTCTCTCACTGCCTGCCATAAAGCAGCCGCCGCCCGCAGCGGATAACGAAATCCCGTGTTCCTTTTATCCCGGAAGAAATCTTTTACAAACCGGTTCCACTCACAAACCGACGCGTCATACTTTGCATAATCCGATTTCCCCCGGTATACATCCAGCATATCCTGCATGGTAAACGATCCATCTTCTTCCTTCTTTACTTTCCGCCATGCCGCCGCCATATCCGCCGTGAATTTAAAAGGCCTGGTTCCTGTCTGTTTCGCAAAATACTCCCTGAAAAAAGCGTTAAAGGAAAAACCGCAGTCCAAAAGCGGCGTATGTAATTCTATA
>PPYF01437887.1_pt1 | contig 18217 bp, 17 predicted proteins | sample 1559871 | NCBI WGS metagenome assembly PPYF01 (sample SAMN08240021, study PRJNA423297) | Human gut metagenome, whole genome shotgun sequencing project. | reverse complement strand
GAGAGAGAGAGTTAGAAGCAACGCGGGTATAGCGGAGAAAAAAACGAACGCGCACCGGAAAGCCCCCTTCCTGCCGTCGCAACACGCTTCCGTGGAAGCGTGTTGCCTCAGCCTTCGGTATATCCAGAACAGATAGGCTTCGAAATGGTCTAGTTTTCAGAAATGTACCGTGCGATCACGGCAAGGAAGGCGTCGCCGTATTGCGCCAGCTTCCTTTCCCCGACCCCGGCGATGCCGAGCATGGCCTCGCGGCTGGCCGGCTTTCCCGCCGCCATTTCCCGCAGGGCGCGGTCATGGAACACCACATAGGGCGGCACCTGCGCGGCTTCCGCCAGCCTGCGGCGTTCCGCGCGCAAGAGCTGGAACAGCGTATCGTCCACATCCATGTCCTGTGACGCTCCGTCGCGCTCCGCCCGGTTTCGGCGGGCACGCGTTTCCACGATCCGCAGGGCACGGAACGGAGCGCCCCGCAACGTCTCCCATCCGGTTTCGGTAACGCGCAGATATGGATATTCTTCACCTTCTATGGCAGCCAGCCCCTGACGGGTCAGGGCATCGATCAGATACTTCCAGAAACGGCGTGTCCGATCCTTGCCCACGCCATAGGTGGGCAGATGCTGAAAGCCGGTTTCCCGGATGCGGCGGTTATCCGCACCCATCAGGATGTCCATGATAAGCACCCGCCCGAAGCGGCACCCGCTCCGCACCATTGCGGAGAGCGCTTTCTGCGCCTCAATGGTGTAATCTTCCTCCTGTATCTCCCCGGTGCATACGTCGCATCCGCCGCAATTGGGTTCCTCGAAGGCTTCCCCGAAATACGACAGCAACGCCTTGCGGCGGCACTGGCTGCGTTCCGCATACTCCAGCATGGCGTAGGCGTGCTTTTCCGCAATACTCCTCTGCTCTTCGTCCTCCGTCTGGCGCGCGAAATAGAGCAGTTGCGCCATATCCGCCGCACTGTAAAGCAACAGACAGTGCGCGGGATCGCCATCACGTCCGGCCCGGCCCGTTTCCTGATAATAGCCCTCCACGTTTTTCGGCAAATCAAGGTGTGCCACAAAGCGCACGTCGGGCTTGTCGATGCCCATGCCGAAAGCCACCGTCGCCACCACAACGGGACACTCATCCCGCCGGAAGGCCTCCTGCACGCGCATACGCTCCGCATCGGGCAAGCCTGCATGGTAGGCTTCGGCCTTCACGCCTTTTTTCTGAAGGAATGCGGCGGTCTCTTCGACTTTTCGGCGCGTGGACCGGTAGACGATGCCCGATTCCCCCGCATGGCCGCCGAGAAACGAAAGCAGCTGGGCATGAGGTTCCTCTTTGGGCAGGACATGATAGAACAGGTTCGGACGGTCGAACGAAGCCCGGATCAGCCGGGGCTCCCGCAGGCCGAGCCGGGAAAGGATGTCGCGCTCCACCTCGGGCGTAGCCGTAGCCGTGAACGCCGCCACCGGGCATTGGGGGAACCGCTCGACAAGCCCGGAAAGCGCCAGATAATCCGGGCGGAAATCATGTCCCCATTGGGAAATGCAGTGCGCCTCGTCGACGGCGAAGAAAGAAACGGGCCACGAGGCCAGCGCTTCCCAGAAGCCGGGCGCGCTCAGGCGTTCGGGCGAAATGTACAGCAAGTCCAGTTCACCGGAGGCCAGCGCCTCCCGCACGGCCCTGTGCTCGCCGGGGGACAACGAACTGTTGAGTGCGGCGGCCCGCAGCCCGTTGGCGCAGGCGGCATCCACCTGATCCTTCATCAGCGAAATCAGCGGGCTGATCACCACGCACACGCCATCCATCAAGTGTGATGGCAGCTGAAAACACAGGCTTTTCCCGCCGCCCGTGGGCATGATGGAGAGCGAATCATGTCCGCCGAGAATCCCCTTTACGATCTCAATCTGATGAGGGCGGAACGCCGTATAGCCGAACACCCGGGCCAGCGCCCCGTGCAGTTCGGCATCGCTCCATCTTCCTGCCCCGCCCTGTTCCATCATGCCTCTCCTTGCGATCATCACAAAAAATTTCCATCAATCTTTCATAACAAAGAAAACGTGTCGGGCAGGCTCCCCCGATCCACCCTACACCCGTTCCCTCAACATCTGACCGACGCTCAAAAATACAGAGGACGCGGCGTCCCGAACCTCCGGCGCGGCATTGGCCACGGCATGGCCGTTGAAATGGCGGATCATGGGAAGGTCGTTCATATCGTCGCCGATGACGAGCACTTCCTTGGCTTCGCCCCAGCGCCGCAACTCGAGCAGGTGAGTCATGCCCGCGGCCTTGCTCACGTCCGGGGCGGTGATGTCGATACAGATATTGCTGAAATGCACGCCCGCATTCTCGCCGCAACCTTCCGTAAAAGCTTCTGACCACGCCGCCGATTCCCCGGGCTCGGCGTAGGCGAGGCTGATCTGATGCAGGCCGGGCATATGCAGGGCCTCAACGGGAGAAAGCCGGGGGAGCACATGCTCTTTAAGGATCCAATAGTCCGTCTTGCCTGCGTGGGTGAAAATGGCAGTTCCCGCGAAGAACGCGCACTGTGCGCTTGCCCGCATACCCGGATGATCCATGATTTCAGCGCGCACCGGCTCGGGCAGAACCGCACAATACACGTCCTGCGCCTGCTCGTCGCAGATCATCGCGCCGTTATTGCAGATCAAAAAGTCGTAAGGGATGCTGAACCGCTTTACGTCGCGCAGGAGCGTGTTCCGGCCTCGGCCCGTCACGATCCCGAAAGCGTTCCCCGAACGCCTCCAGTCCGCTATGGCCTCAAGGTCCGCTTCGCTCACCACACCGTCGCGGAACAGGGTTCCGTCAAAATCGCAAGCCGCTATCTTCATGCCGCTTCCTCCTCGTCTACCTCTATAGCCGAACCCCATCCCGCGCAACCCCAGGGGATCCGCCCCTGGAACCCCGGCAGAGGCGCTGCCTCTGCACTCCGCAAGGGGCGAGCCGCCCCTTGACCCAGCGGCGCATTTGCTTCGGCGGCAAGCCGCCGAAGCAAATGCTTGGTGGGGAAATGAAGGTTACGGGGATATCCCTATTTTGTACGGCGCAAAGGAACTTTTTCAAAACTACACCGGAACGAACTCCCTCCTCCCCCGGTATGTCGCGCTACTGCTCTACCCCCTCCTAAAGAACCACATTGCCGTATGGCTTCGAGTGACGGGCCTTTTCCAGAATCCAGTCATGGAACAGCCGGACTTTGGGCCGCTGAATGCCCTTATGCGTGGACACCACATAATAGGTCTGCGGCGCGGGGAAAACCAAGTTGAAGGGCACGATGAGTTCCTTCTTCTGCAGGGCTTCCCTGACCAGCCACTCGCGGCCGAGCGCGACGCCGAGCCCTTGCTTCGCCGCTATCGCGGTCAATTCGGCACGATCGAAACTGTAGCCTGACTGGAGCGGCAGCCCCGTGATCCCCGCCCAGTTCGCCCATATCTCCCATCCCGCGTAGAACGGCGTGTTTGCGGCCTCCGGGTGCTCGTGGATCAGCTCACAGCTGCGCAACGCTTCTGGATTCTCGATCAGCTCATGCTCCCACGCGTAACTCTGGGAGCATACGGGCAACAGGTTGTCCCGCAGAAGCGGCGTCGCGTGCAGCCCGTCGGTAATTGAGTCGCCGCAATAGATCGCCACATCCGCGTTGTTCTCTTCGTTCTCATAGCTGATGAGGTCGTTGCCGCTGCGTATGTGCAGGGAAATGTTGGGATGCTCACGCTGAAATTCCGACAGCAACGGCAGCAGCCAGCAACCAGCGATGGAAGGCGCGCAGGCAATGACGAGATCCCCCTGCAGCTCCGCCTCCTGAATATTTCTGATAGCTTCGTGGATCTGCTTGAGGCTGGCGTCCAACGTGCCGTACAGCGTCTTCCCTTCCTCGGTCAGGATGATCTTGCGCGTCAGGCGATGAAAAAGCGGAAAACCCAGTTCCTGCTCAAGGCAACGTATTCTATGGCTTACCGCACTCTGGGTGATGCACAGCTCCTCAGCCGCCTTCGTAAAGCTCATGTGTTTGGCTACGGCCGTAAACGAGTACAGGAATTGCCCGGACACTTGGAGTTTATTCTGGTTCATGCATTCATCTCATGAATGGGCGGATAAAGATTTTGCGTTTGATAGAATTATCACATTCTTCTATACCGTAATCATAAGTTCAGCAGAATCCATAGATAACCAACTTTTTTCAAGTCTCATCCTATCCTTCAAGCCAATCTTTGGCAAACAAGCTTTCCCGCTTCGGAACAAATTGCCTCATAGAAAAACCGTTCGCGTTATAGATGAAAAGACATATGGCCTTTCCTTCCTAAACTTGTCGCGGGCCCCGCCCGGCTATGGAGAGTGCAGCAGTATGACCAGTTCCGTTCTTTTCACCCCCGTTCGGATCAACAGGATGACGCTGAAAAACCGCATCATCATGCCCGTAATGGCTTCTTACCATGCGGCCGTCAACGGCGAGGCCACCGAAAAGCTCATCCGGTACCATGAGGAGCGCGCCAAGGGCGGCGTAGGCATGAATATCGTCGAAGCCACCTATGTGGCCCGCAGCGGCAACAGCTTCGATCTCGGTCTCGGCATTTCCGACGACTTCATGATCAAGGGCCTCTCCAAGCTCACCGAAGCCGTGCATCGCCACGACGGGAAGATCGCCATTTAGCTCCAGCACGGCGGACGCTTTGGCAATCCGCCCACCTCCGGCTGTCCGCGCCTGCTCGTTTCCATGATTCCGGGCCTCGCCCCCACCGAAAACGCCCGCGTCATGGACGCCGACGACATCGAAGGCATGGTCGGGGCGTAAGGACGATATCTGCCTCTGCGTGGGCAACGCCGACAAGATGATTCCCATCACCTGCGCCCTCAACCCGCTCTCGGGCTGGTAAGCCTCTATAACCACCGGGGCGTAGCCAACACCCACGGCAAATTTCCGAGCAACGAAGAGACGGAAGCCATCATCGAATCCGCCAAGGCCGCACTGGGAGATCTGCTGGCCTGTGCGCCCGGCGAAATCGCCTTCGGAGCCAACGCCACCTCAAATATGTTCGCCGTATCCCGGGCGCTGTCCCGAAGCTGGAATCCCGGCGACGAAATCGTCGTCTCGGAGATGGACCACCATTCGCACATCGACACGTGGGTTCTCGCCGCCCGCGACCGGGGCGTCGTGGTGCGCCATCTGCCGGTGGACCCCGAAGCCCTGACGCTGGACCTTGCCGATCTGGACGCCACCGTCAACGCGAAGACAAGGCTTGTCGCCGTGGGCTACGCTTCCAATGCCGTCGGGACCATCAACGACGTCGCCCGCATCTCCCGGCGCTGCCGCGAGGTGGGCGCGCTGCTCTCCGTGGACGCCGTACACATCGCCCCGCACAAGACCATCGACATGGACGCCATCGGCGCGGACATGCTGTTCTGCTCCGTCTACAAGTTTTTCGGGGGACATATCGGCATCGCGGCAATCCGAAAAAACGTGTTTGAGGCGCTCGACACCCACCGCCTGCATCCGGCACCCTCCACGGCCCCCGGCAAGCTCGAAACCGGGACGCAAAGCCATGAGGCCATCGCGTCCATCGTGCCCGCCGTGGACTTCATCTCCGGGCTCGGCACCGGTTCCACGCGCCGCGAACGCCTCGTCTCCGGCTTCGAGCGCATCGAACGGCACGAAAACGCCCTCGTCGAGATAATCAGGCAAGGGCTCGCGGGTGCCCCCGGCCTGACGCTGTACCAGTCCGAAGGCCCCAAGACCGCCACCGTCGCCTTTACGCTGGAAGGGCAGCAGCCCGGCGACGTATGCCGGAAACTCTGCGACCGATACGGCATCTTTGCCGCCGATGGGGACTATTACGCAGAAACGCTCGCCCACAGGGTCGGCGTCGACCGGATCGGCGGCTGGGTCAGGGTTGGATTCGCCCCGTACAACACCGAAGAGGAAGCGGAACTGCTTGTCAGGGCCGTCCGCGAAATCGCAGCCGGATAACCAGCGTAACTTCTTTGAAAGTGAAAAAGATCTGAGCGCATCCTGCCGAGGCAGGATGCGCTCATGTCGGATCAAGGGGCGAGCAGCGCTGGCAGGGCGGCTCGCCCCTTGTGGAGTGCGGAGGCGGTTCCCCTCCGTTCGGTTTGGTTCCGGGGCAGAGCCCCGCCAAAGTCATGCTGCGGGCGCTTCATCCTTGGCGTACTTGCGGTTCCAGCCGGTGAAGGCGGAGAACAGCAGCACCGCGAGCAGTGCCCATGAATAGGGATTGTACAGGGCCGCGCTGATGGGCGGGGCGGGGATGGCATAGGTTTCCGCCGCGCTGTAGAGCGCCCCGTACCACGCCGCCACCGCGATATGCCACGGCAGGACAAAGAAAATCGTGCACACCGCGCAGTCCATGAGGTTCGCGCGCCGCGCCGCCGCGAGGCCGAAACGCTCGCCCAGAGGCCGCACGATGCTCGGGCCCACCAGCAGTTCCGCCGGGGCATTGGCGGAAATGGGAATCGAGGCCAGAATGGTCACGCCGACGATGAAGAGTTCGGCCTGCCGGACGGTGGCAACCAGCGTGCTCTGGGCGAAGTCCAAAATGCGCCGCATGATGCCGCATTCCACCAATATCTGCGTCACCGCCAGAATCAGGATTGCAAAGATGATCGCACCGACCACGTTGTCTATCCCGGCCTGAATGAGGCCCGTGGAACCTCCCTTTGCGGCGGGGACGCTGAAGATGTCGGCGGGCCGGATGGTTCCGATCAACATGCCGACGAACGCGGCGGCAACATTGCCGTAAATGAGCGATTCGATGATGTGCCGCCCCTTGAGCGCCGAGACGACCACAATCGCAAGCGCCAAAAGCATGAACAGGCCTGACGGGTTCAGGCTGGCCTGCATTTCGGGAAGGGGCCGCACTTCGCCGCCTCCGCCGAACACAAGGAACACCACGGCGGAAATGGACGCCGCTGAAATGGCCAGCGGGAAACGGCTGCGCACCACGTCGCGCATTTCGGCCCCCTGCGTGTAGGCCGAGACGATGGTGGTGTCGGAGATGGGCGCGAGGTTGTCCCCGAAAGCCGCGCCGGACAGAATCGCCAACCCGAGCATGGCCGGGTCCGCTCCGAGGAAATAGCCCGCCGGATACAGCACCGGCGACAGGGCAATGCAGGTGCCGGTGCTCGTGCCCGTGCCGAGGGCGAACAGCATCGCGGCGAGGAAGACCAGCACCACGAAGACGCCGCCCTGCGCCCCGGTCGTCATGCCCATCCACAAAAGCCCCTGCACAAGCCCCCCTGCGGCCATGAGCTTGCCGAACACCCCGGCCAGCAGCCACGCCGTAACGATGACGATGCCCGTGCGGTCGCCGATGCCCCGCATAGCCGCTTTGCAGTATTCCTCTTTGTCTTTAGCGAAGAAGATCCCAACGCACAGCGCGATCCACGCGCAAGCCCAAAAGGGCTTGGTGCCGCCCCGCTCCGCAACCGACAGCCAGACGAGCCCTCCCACCAGCACGATGAGAGGGATCAGACCGCCGAACAATCCGCCGTACATCTCAAGCTTCTTTTCCTGCATGAGGCACTCCTTCTTATCCGCCTATGCGTTGCCTGTATTTTGTTCTATTGTCGACATTCGATAATAGACAATATGCGGTATAGAACTCCGTGAAAAAAGAATCAAGTCCTCTTGCCGTATCCGCATAAAAAGAAGTCTGTATTTCGGCGCAAAAGCATTATTATCTTATTGTATTTATTTATAAAAACAAAAAATACACTGATGATTTTTCCTATGCAAAGCCGGTACGTTTAAACACTTCTCTTTATATATTGTATTTATTATATTTTTATACAAAACATCCTGAACAGGCCCCTACACCGAAGCCGGATCTCCTTTCAACCCATCCTGAACTTATCGCCGCATTTCTGAGCAAAAGAGCGGCGGGAAGACATTCGAGAACGATTTATTTTTTATTTAATATAAGTGTATTAGAAAAGTTTATAAAAAAAACCGTCCATCGTATTGACACGCCCTGACTCTTATGTGAAAAACGGAATGAACGATTGTCGACATTTATACAATCGACAAGAAAAACACGAAAAGAGACACCGCAAAACACGCTCTCAAGCGTTGCGGTTCCGCAAACAAGCCCGCAATCCCGCGGGAAAAGACGGAGGAAGCATATGAAGGGTTCCCGGATGAGTCTGCCCACGCAGATGGCTATCGGCATGGTTCTCGGCGTCGCCGCCGGGGCGCTGACCCCCGCGATGGGGCTTGATCCCTCATGGTACAAGCCCGTAGGCCAGCTGTTCATCAATCTGGTGCGCATGGTCGTGGTACCGCTCGTGCTGACCACCCTCGTCGCGGGTGCGGCCAGCGTCGGCGACGTAAGCAAACTTGGGCGCGTAGCCGGCAAGACGCTGGCCTATTACCTTGTAACCACGGCCGTCGCCGTGGTCATCGGCCTCGTACTCGCCAACATCTTCCAGCCCGGCAGCGGGCTGTCCATTTCCACGGAAGGCCTCAAGGCCAAGGAAGTCGCCCCGCCCACCCTCGTCGACGTGTTCCTGAACATCGTCCCGATCAACCCCATTGAGGCCCTCTCCAAGGGCAACATGCTCCAGATCATCTTCTTCGCCCTGCTCTTCGGCTTCGGCCTCAGCGTCATCGGCGACAAGGGCAAGCAGGTGCTCCACTTCTTTGACGGCGCGGCCGACGTCATGATCAAGGTCACGGGCTTCGTCATGCTCTACGCGCCCATCGGCGTGTTCGGCCTCATGGCCTACACCGTAAGTATGCACGGCCTCGGCGTGCTTCTGCCGCTCATCAAGCTCGTGCTCGTCATGTATCTCGCCTGTATCCTTCAGATCCTCATCGTCTACCTCCCCTGCGTAAAGGTCACCGGACTTACCACCAGCCGCTTCCTCAAGGGCCTCGCCTCCCCGATGATGATCGCCTTCACCACCTGCTCCAGCGCCGCCGCCCTTTCCACCACGCTCCTCAGCGTCCAGAAGCTCGGCGCGTCCCGGTCCGTGTCTTCCTTCTCCATCCCGCTCGGCAACACCATCAACATGGACGGCGCGGCCATCTACATGGGCATCGCCGCCATCTTCGCCGCCGAGGTCTACGGCATCCCCATGCCGCTCGATAGGCAGCTCACCGTCATCCTGCTCGCCGTCCTCGCCTCCATCGGCTCCATGGGCGTGCCCGGCGCGGCCCTCATCATGATCACGATGGTCTTCACGCAGGTGGGCATCCCGTTGGAAGCCATCGCTCTCGTCGCCGGCGTCGACCGCATCATGGACATGGCCCGCACCACCATCAACGTGCTTGGCGACGCCACGGGCGCCCTGTTTGTTTCAAAGCTGGAAAGCGATTTCGACCCCGAACGCGGCGAACGGCTCGCTGCGGCCGAATAACCCGCCCGGAAACCTTCCCGGGCGGCGAACGCCGCGGAAAATTCCCTTCCGCGGCGGGAACCGGAGACAACCATGCGACAGGATGAACGGATCGGCATCGTCGGCGGCGTCGGGCCCCATGCGGGGCTGGATCTGACGCGCAAGCTCTTTGACCACACCAGAGCCGAGGCGGATCAAGAACACTTGCCGGTCATGCTCTATTCCTTCCCCGACCGGATCGGGGAGCGCCCGGCCTTCCTGCTCGGCAAGACGGCGGACAATCCCGGCGAGGCCATAGGGGACATCATGGCGGAACTGGCGCGGGCCGGAGCGACCGTCATCGGCATGCCCTGCAACACGGCCCATAGCCCGAGGATATTGGACGCGGCCCTCGAAAAGCTCAAGGCAACCGGGCGGCCCGTACGCTTCGTGCACATGATCGACGCCGTGGTCCGCCATGTGCGGCAACGCTGTGGGGAAGGCGCTCGCGTCGGCATCCTGAGCACGCTGGCGACGTTGGAAACCCGGCTCTATCAGGACAGCCTCGAACGCGCCGGGCTGGTGGCCCTGCATCCCGCCCCGGACGGCTGCACCCGGGTACAGGAGGCCATCAGCAACCGCGAGTACGGCATCAAGGCCCGGAACCCGGTCACGGAACGCGCCCGCGCCGATCTTCTGGATGAAGCCCGCCGCCTTGCCGGAAACGCCGACGCGATCATCCTCGGCTGCACCGAGATCCCGCTCGCGCTCCCCGAAAAGGAACTCGGCGGCGTCCCGCTCATCGATGCCACCGACATCCTCGCACGGGAGCTGGTCAGGGCCTTCGCCCCCGAAAAGCTCCGTTAACCGCCCCAACCGGCGCAACCCACGCCGTCCATATTCATAAGAACTCAAAGGAAAATACTATGAAAACCATCCTCTCCACCGCCGATGCGCCAGCAGCCATCGGCCCTTACTCCCAAGCCGTCCGCTCAGGCGAAACCCTGTACTGCTCCGGACAGCTCGGCATCGATCCCGCCACGGGCAAACTCCCCGAAGGCGTCGCCGCCCAGACGGAACAGAGCCTGAAGAACATCCGGGCGCTCCTCACCGCGGCTGGGGCGGGCGTCGAAAACGTGGTCAAAACCACCGTGTTCATCACCAACATGGTGGATTTCCCGTTGGTCAACACGGAATACTCCAAAGTATTCGCCGAGAATCCTCCCGCCCGTTCCTGCGTGGCGGTCAAGGAACTGCCCCTCGGCGGGCTGGTTGAAATCGAAGTGCTCGCCGTCGTCTGACTCCAGAGACGCCCCAGGCTCCACCAACGTACGGAGTAAATGGAACACTGTCTCCGCCGCTTGCGGCCCGGCTTACGTTTCTTCCGACCTAGGACGGCGCGAAGGAACAAGAAAACGCGAACCCGCCCCGAGAACCGGCTCTCTTTCCGGTTCCTCTCTCGGCGGAATCGCCCGGTACGTTCCCCCGTGCCCGGCACGGCTGCACCATGCTCTGGATTAGACTGTAACTTTTTGGAATAACAAAAAATAGGACAAGAAGATTTTCTCGGAGAAAGGCTCTTGACAATATGGGGAGCCGATGGCACAACCAAATTGTCGAATGTCGACATTTAGAAAAAACACATCAAGAAACGCTGCGCAGCAGCACATCATACCCACAGGAGACTATTATGAATCTCGCCAAGTTTCCCCGCCGCGGCTATGTGACCGAACCCACGCCTCTGGAAGCGCTTCCCAACTTCTCCAAAGCTCTCGGCGCGGACATCAACATCTATATCAAGCGCGACGACCTGCTTCCCGGCACCGCCGGAGGCAACAAGACCCGTAAGCTCGACTTCAGCATGGCCGACGCGATCAATCAGGGCGCGGACACCATCATCACCTGCGGCGCCGTGCAGTCCAACCATTGCCGCCTGACCCTCGCCTGGGCCGTCAAGGAAGGCCTCGACTGCCACCTCGTCCTTGAAGAACGCGTGAAGGACAGCTACAACCCCGAAGCCTCGGGCAACAACTTCCTGTTCCAGCTTCTCGGCGTGAAATCCGTCACCGTGGTCCCCGGCGGCTCCAACATGCTCGGCGAAATGGAAAAGCTCGCCGAAAAGCTGCGTGCCGAAGGCAAAAAGCCCTATATTGTGCCCGGCGGCGCTTCCAATAAAATCGGCGCTCTCGGCTATGTGAGCTGCGCCGAGGAAGTCCTGCGCCAGCTCTTCGACCGCGGCCTCGCCATTGACCACATGGTTGTCCCGAGCGGCAGCGCGGGCACCCACGCGGGCATCATCGCGGGCATGGTCGGCAACAACGCGGGCATCCCGGTCACCGGCATCGGCGTCAACCGCAAGAAGCCCGTTCAGGAGGCCGCCGTCCTCAACCTTGCCAATGAAACCCTCGAATATATCGGTGTCGAAGCCCGTGTGCCCGCCGAAAAAGTCGTAGCCTTCGACGACTACGTGGGCCCCGGCTACTCCCTGCCCACCGACGCCATGGTCGAGGCCGTCAAGATGCTCGCCCGCACGGAAGGCATCCTGCTCGACCCCGTCTACTCCGGCAAGGCCATGTCCGGCCTTATCGATCTGGCCCGCAAGGGATATTTCCCCAAGGGCTCCAACGTGCTGTTCCTCCACACCGGCGGCTCCCCGGCGCTGTATGCCTATCTGCCCACTTTCCGCGCCTAACCGCCTTTTATTGAGTCCATGCTCCCCCCGGCCGGAGCCTTTCCGCATACAGCAGCGGAGAGGCTCCGGCCTTCTTCGTCCCCCGAAAGAGCCTCACCAGTGCCCCTTTTTCCTGCGACTCCCGTCCTTCCCTTGGTGTTTTCCCCCATGAACCATGCGCAACCGCTTCTCAAAAGACAACTCTCAGCCTTGCGCGACATGCCGAAACCACGTAGAACTCTATCGCGAACCGCATGACGAAACCGCATAGGGCGACTCTTCTCAAGCCCCGCATCTGTTCGGAGCATCAATGGATTTTACGAAGCAAACATATTGTAATCAGGTAACCAGCTATATCCGCTCACTTATCCGTAAAGGCACGCTGGAAATCGGCGCTCCTGTCAAAGAGGCCGTCCTCTCTGAGCAGCTCGGGATCAGCCGAGCCCCCATCCGGGAAGCGCTGCAAGTGCTCGTTCAGGAGGGGCTGATCACCTCTGAGCCGCAAAAGGGCAAACACGTCAGGCAGATGACCGGAAAGGAAATCTACGACAGCTACGTCGTCGCGGGTATCCTCGAAGGGGCGGGCGTCGCCGAATCCCTGCCTCTCTGGACCGAGGCGAACATGGAAACCTTCCGAGCCGTCGTCCGGCAGATGGAAGGGAAGATCAGCTACGCCACCAAACTCGACGAGCTTGCCGAAATCGACGAGCTGTTCCACGCCACCCTCTTCATGGCCTGTGACAATACCCGGCTCGTGGAAATGGCCCGCACCTCCTGTGCGACCATATCCAAATACCTTTATTATCAGCACTGGATCACCATGTTCACGCCAAGGGAATACGCCGACCGCCACCATGCCGTGGCCGAGGCCGTCTACTCCCGCGACGTCAAACATGTGGAAACCGCTCTGCGCGATCATTATAAGGAAACGGGCCTGCGCATGGCCCAGTTCGGCAAAGAGGCGTGATACGAATAGGTAATGATTATATATTATTACTGAGATACTGTTTTACGGGCTACGGAGTGCCACATATTTTCTGCCACATATACGGGCACGGGAACAGACTCGGCGGCAGCACGTTTTTGTGAGTCGAGCACATGTTGGTAATGCTTCAAAACCATTGTAAGGCTGGTGTGTCCCATGATCTTCGCTACCGTTCCAATGTCAGCCCCGGCAGCAATAGCTTCCGTGGCAAAGGCATGGCGTAGGTCATAGGGACGGATCCGCCGTTGTATCCCTGCGCGGATCAGGATTTTCCCCCAAGCCTTTCTGATGGAATGGACAGGTTTGTTGCCATAATGAATAAGATGGATAACTCCTGTTGCCATATCCGCGTTATGCCATGCCTTCAATGTTTCGATCAGAACATGTCGGATAGGAATATCCCGAACAGGTTCCCTCTTGTTCTTTTTTGCGGCACGTAGGTGGATAACCTTATTGTCAAAATCAACATCCGACCATTTTAATCCGAACATTTCTGAGGGACCGACGCGCATCCCCATTTGCGACCCGAGGACAATAACACGACGGATATGCTCAGGTGCATGGGCATATATCTGCGCAAGCTCTTGTTGTGTTGGCGGAACGAAGTGTTCATGCTCAATATGTGGTAGCTTAGGGAAACGAGGAAGCTCTTTGAGCACTTCATTTTCATATGCCCAACGAATGACAGAAAAAACCTGGCTCAAGTATCTCTTTAGACTTGAAGCTGAAACATTCATAGATAGAAAATGGAATACAAGCTCCTTTAACTTCGCATTATCTATCTCATTCAAAAGCATATTTTGAAAAAAAGCCAATGATGGCTGCATCTTCTTGAGATGATCTTTCAGCGCGTTTTCCGGAAAACGTCTCTCCTTCAAAAACAAGTAGTAAGCCGATTCAAAAGAATGCTCGATCTTGAGAGGTGGGATTTCCTCTCTCCTGAACATATCGCGCTCGAATTTGAGCTGGTATTTCTTGAGCGCATCCTGTTTTTTTGCTTCCTCCTCCGTTTCGACGTAAAGTGACTCACGCTTGAGCGTAAAGGGGGTGTTCCAGTACACTTCCCACGGCTTCTTACGGCCTTTCCTCTGTCTGATAGCCATACTGAATAGCTCCTGAGCAAAGGGGGCCGTGCCAGCGCTACTGGACGGCCCCCATATTGAATTCTGCTAAAAGTTCCTTTGCGGATTTTCCGATGACGCACCCTGATGTTTTGGGCGGTCGTCGCCTTGGAACTCCTGCCTTTGCCTGAGCCTCAGCATGTAATGTGTCGATCTCCGTCATAACGGCGCGCCGTGACCAGCGCAAGGTTTTGCGTTCTTTGCCCCACGGAAGGCTCACAGGCTGGATGCCACGGGACAGTAGGATTGCCCGCGCCCTCTCCTCTCCAATGTTCATGACGGAAGCGACCTGTTTGGTCGTCAGCAGTTCCGGTTCCATTTTCCCTCCCTACGCGGCCCGCTCGTACACCCGCGTCCCGATCTCGGCTATCTGCGGGTCGACCTTTTCGAGCGCATTGCACAGCGTGGTCAGCGTCTTGAGCAGGTTGTGCCAGTGAAGGCCCCGGAAGTAGGCGGGGCAGGTGTTCCGGCAGTCCTCAAGGAAGGTCAGCCCGGCCCACATTCCGGCGGCCCATTGTGTCCAACGGGTGGCGTCGCCGGCCGCAGCCTGAACATCCCCGACGTGCCCGGCAAGGATATGGAACCGAGCATCCAGATCTCGCTTCGCGCCTGCGGAGAGCCTGCGCTTCTGCGTGTCGTCCGCACATCGGTCGATCCAGCGGTTGACCTTTTCGACCTGCTTTCCGAGGTCGTCAAGCTGCGCCAGCATTTGCGGCTTGAGGAAAGAAATCGCCACGGTGAGCATGGATAGGTGTGCTGAATGGCCTCGTGCGGGTACGGGTTTACGGGGTTGATGGGTCTTCGCATGTCGTTTCTCCAAAAAAAGGGAAAGCCCCGGGCATTAGTGAGGGGCTTCCTTCGGCTTCATAAAAAAGTTGTCTAAAAAAGAGATTGAGAATAAGGTAGTTACAAATAGGGAAGAAAAGCGAAGTTTCTGAAGTCTTTTCAGGTGTAACCTACTGAAAAGCAGAGATACTTTTGTAAAAGCCTCTAGTTATCCGCCGTGTAGGCGGCTTAGAAGTTCACGCTCGCGTTGTCGAGCTTGATGCGGCCGTTATCCGCCGTGTAGGCGGCTTAGAAGTTTATTTGTAGAAGGAAAGTTTTCTCCTACGGGTTATCCGCCGTGTAGGCGGCTTAGAAGTATTCGGCCTCCCGCACCAGCGCCACGGGTCAGTTATCCGCCGTGTAGGCGGCTTAGAAGTCGTCCGGTCTGCGGCGATGGCGCACGTTCAGGTTATCCGCCGTGTAGGCGGCTTAGAAGATAACCGCGCAGTCGTCCCACGCGATTGGTAGGTTATCCGCCGTGTAGGCGGCTTAGAAGTTCCCGAAGACGCGCTTGAAAACGTCCAGAATGTTATCCGCCGTGTAGGCGGCTTAGAAGCAAGTGAAAGTTCTCCATGAGCGCTTCACCAGGTTATCCGCCGTGTAGGCGGTTTAGAAGAGTCCCGGAGTTCAAGAGCGTCCAAAGGCGAAGTTGTCCGCCGTGTAGGCGGTTTAGAAGATATGCCCGATGATGTTCAGGGTGTTCTGCTGGTTGTCCGCCGTGTAGGCGGTGTAATCAGAAAAGGCGGCCCGCAATAATGCTGTGAGCCGCCTTTCGTTTGGGGTCATTCGTCGCCTTCGTATGGTGTTACATCCAGCACGTTGTAGGCGTACCTGTGCCGTCGGGATGGTTTGCCCCCTTCCGTGATGGGGAGCACGCGCAGGTCGTAGTAGGGGTAGGAGGGGGTAAAGAGGATTTTATCGACCTTTTCCGGACTGGTGCCGTCGCGATCCCATCCGGAGACGATATCGCCTTCCTTGTAGGGGCAGGCGGCGACGGCGGCGTCACGTTTGGCGATTTCAAGAGCGTTCTTCGCCTGTTGCACGGCGCGTTCGCACCTTCTGACCTCATCAACGAGTTCCATGATTTCAGCGTCGTTCATTACCGTTCCGTGTGATGCGTGTTGAGGTTATGGGTTCATTTTTTGCCTGAGCTGGTCGGCAAGCTCGGGAACCACGCCGAGCAGGGTCGCCCGAAGTATCGGCTCAAGGCTCTCTACCGCCTGCTGTTCTGACAAAACAGGCGTCGGGGGCGTATCCGTTCCCTCCACATACTGCGGGCCTTCGCCGGTGCGGATCCATGTAGGGTTGAGCCCTCTTACTAACGTGGCGCGCGATTTGGCAGACCCTTGACATACAAGTTATCGAAGTTGGCACATTGTATGCAAAGCCCGGAGAAAAATTTATCCGGGCCTTTATATTTATGCTTCGGGCTTAGGGTACGGCTGCACCCTCAACCGCAGGCGTTTGCACCATGACTGCTTCAAGAAAAGAATGTAACGGTATTGCCGATATGTCAGCTTGAGCGCCCGCCCCGCATTCTCGCGCAGTATGCGCCCTCTACCATTTGGGTGTGCGGTCAAAAGTAGCCTATGGTAGTAATCCCCGTCCAGAAAGTAGAATGTCGCCATATGGCTACCGAGATAGAGGAAATTGGAAGCCTGATAGACTACGCCAAGCCGTCCACACCGTTCGTCGGCGAAAGACTGTATCCATGCGACGCTCGGGCTTGCGCGGCGGATATATTTGACCGCATAGCTGATCGCCATGCTTTCAGAGTTTCGCGGGCACACTTCTGCAAGCCACATGCGGTTAAGTTCCAGATATTCGCCCTGTACCGTCCCCTCGACAATCCCGCCCGCACAAGCGGGCTGGAGGGCATACCCGAATTGCAGGACGCCCGCGAAGTTATCTTTATAATAAACGCCAAGATGGATGTACGAATTGTTGACGATAGACTGTGAGTAGTGGTGGCGCAGTATTGTCTCCCGCGCCTTTTGTGCCGGGATTGCCGCGACATAGAAGCCACGCTTTCCGAAGCCGACAACACCGCCATGTTCGCCAAGGATATATCCCGGCGCGTCGGATTCAGGTTGAAGATACGGACTGGGGAGTGGCGGGTGATACGGCCTGCGGAGCATGTGACACCTCAAAAAGAGGCTCACGGCCCGCAGACTTGGCACTCGAGGCGCGCAGGATAGTATACGCCCCGCATCGGGGGCATTTGATCTCGATGTGTGTAGCTTCGCCCTTGGCGAGCAGACGGTTGCAATGCGGACAACGAATTTCTTTAATCTCCATTACTAGACAACTCACATATTGCACCCCGGCTCCCTGTCTGTTATGTGTTGCGCGCTCGTCACGAGCACAACCGCAGGCGGAAACCTTGCACGATGCTGCAATCATCGTGTGGGACCGTGGTCCGGCGTCTTGTCACCAGGCCGGTGGGGGAGCTCGTAACTCCCCTGCCTCTGCCTGAACATACTCTAACGGTTTACGCTTCTGGGGTCACGCGCCGCAACTCCGGCGGCGACTGCCTCCCCTCCCTCTCGCTCTGGTAACTGCTCTTGCAGTGTTCCCTCTGCCAGAAGAACAGCCCGTCCACCACACGCAGGGGCCATGCCCTCACGCCGTCCCGCGCCCAACGGTAACAGCGCGAGGACAGGGTTTCGTCAGGCCAGCCGCCGAGAAGCGTATTAAGGAGTTGATCGACTGCGATCAGGGTTCGCTTTCCGTAGGTCATGCGGCTTCAACCTCTTCCGGCGTGGTCGCGGCCTCCACCGCCGCCTTGCGTTCCCCGCCGCGCTGCATCGTCTCGTTCTTGTGCTTCATGGCCCCGCCCGCGTAGAGCGCGAGGAAGCCCGGCGCATCGAACGTCAGGCGCGCCAGTTCGCCGTCCGGCGTGTAGGCGTTCCACGTCACGGAGTCGGGCAGGCCCGGCATCCCCGCCTGCTTCATCAGGCAGACGTTCGCCGTATCGGAAAAATTCTGCTGGTCGTCGAGCGCGTAGCTGAAGTGATACGTCGCCCCGTTCACGACATAGTTGAACCCGGCGAGAATGGCGGCGGACGTTTCTGCGTCGATCAGGGATTTCTTGTCCTGTTTGATGTCTTCCAGCGTGGGCACATAGGGCTGTTCCTCTGTCACGCATTCAGGATGCGCCTCGGCGTAGGCGAACACGGCGTCCCATTCCCCTGCGAATTCTGCAGCGTAAGGATAGACGTGGTAAGGCATGCCGTCCTTTGTGATGACATAGGAATCATCAGCAGTCCGGTAGATGATTTGTCCGTA
>PPYF01129969.1_pt1 | contig 18222 bp, 11 predicted proteins | sample 1559871 | NCBI WGS metagenome assembly PPYF01 (sample SAMN08240021, study PRJNA423297) | Human gut metagenome, whole genome shotgun sequencing project. | reverse complement strand
TCCCCATCCTGCATGACATATTCTTTTCCTTCCGACCGTACCAGTCCTTTTTCCTTGGCGGCAGCCATACTGCCGCAATCGATCAGATCCTGGTAAGCCACGATCTCCGCACGGATAAAACCCCGTTCGAAATCGGAATGAATTTTGCCTGCCGCCTGGGGCGCCTTGGTCCCCTTTTGGATTGTCCAGGCGCGTACTTCCTGCGGCCCTGCTGTCAAAAAGCTGATAAGGCCAAGCAGAGTATAGCTTGCTTTGATCAATTTGTCCAGCCCCGATTCTTCACATCCCAGCTCTCGTAAAAAGAGAAGCCGTTCTTCTTCTTCCAAAACGGAAATTTGCTCTTCCAGCTTGCTGCAAAGCACCATCAGCTGGGCCTGTTCCCGCGCGGCAATCTCTTTCATTTCCCGAACATAAGGGCAGGCTTCCGGATCCGCCACGTCGTCCTCCGATATGTTGGCGGCGTAAATGACCGGTTTTGCCGTCAGCAGGAAAAGCGTTTCCGCAAACTCCTGTTCTTCCGGGGAAAAAACCAGTGTGCGAGCCGGCAATCCCTCTTCCAAATGAGATTTGATGCGCTGCAGAATTGCCAATTCCGTGCCGTACTTCTTATCGCCGCTTTTGGTCATTTTCGCCGTTCGTTCCACACGCCGGTCAATGGCTTCCAGATCCGACAGAACCAGTTCGAAATTGATGGTTTCCGCATCGCTGGCAGGTCCGGAAGAGCCTTCTACCCGGACAATGTTTTCATCATCGAAGCAGCGGACTACATGAATGATGGCATCTACCTCGCGGATGTGAGAAAGAAATTTGTTCCCCAACCCTTCGCCCCGGCTGGCGCCTTTCACCAAACCGGCGATGTCGACAAACTCAATGGTGGCGGGAGTGATTTTTTCCGGATGATGCATGTCTGCCAAAACCGACAAACGCTGATCGGGAACGGCAACGATGCCCACATTTGGTTCGATGGTACAGAACGGATAGTTGGCGCTTTCTGCACCGGCTTTGGTAATGGCGTTGAAAAGCGTACTTTTTCCTACGTTTGGCAGGCCCACAATACCTAGTTTCATTTTCTTCTATATCTCCTTAAAAATCTTTTATTTATCGGGGTTTCGCACTTTGGCATTTTTGCTTTACGCCATTTTCGCATTGACTTATATGGAAATTCATTACGAAACCCGATTGTTTTCAAATTGTCTTACAGCTTGATCGAGGGAGTCGGTTGTTACGTGAACATACCGATCCATCGTGGTTTTTATGCTGGCATGGCCAAGCAATTTTTGCAGTCCCTTCGGCGGTGTTCCGGCTTCAATCGCACGTGTTGCGTATGTATGACGCAGTGCATGCACACAGAAGCGTTTAATGCCTACCTCGTCACAGAGCTGGTAAAGGTGAGTGTCGTAAGAACTGTTCTTTGCCGGACTGCCTGTACGCCAATGCTTTTGCTTATGGCGGAATCCAATGTATTATTCACTGTCAGCGTTTTCTTTTCAAAATCAATCGCATCCCAAGTAAGTCCTATCAGCTCGCCCGCGCGAAGTCCCGTTCCCAAGATAAGAGCGTACTGATTGTAATTGTGAGAACGTTTCGCGGCGGCGAAAAAAATTTGCTGTTCTCCACGGATGAGAAATTTGATGTCGTCTGTTGCACGGATGGGCTTTGTAAAACGTATTCCGTCCATTGGGTGCTTTGAAATCAAATCGTTCATTTTAACCGCTTTGAACATTGTATCCATAGCGATATAGGTTTGACGGATGGTCGAACCTGCATAGTCTGCATCCATGTTCTCGATCCAAAAGTTAAACCATTCGTCAACCGTCGTATCTGTCGCTACAAATACATTTTCATGCGTATCCGCATAGTTTGCTTCTTCAATCCAATTACGCGCTTCGGGAACAGGCCCGAAATACTTTTTTTCATGCCTTTTGCCCGCTCTGTCAACAAATCGGGCGTGGTACAAACCGTCCTTTCTTTGGTAAATGCCTTTACCGATTTCTTTGCCTTTGAGATTCTTTCCCAAATGTGCACTCCTTTCTCGCTTAAGAAAAAAAGCACACTGCTACACAATAAGTGTAGCATAAAAGTCCCTTTTTCTCAAGCGATTGAATGTAAATTTGTGAAGTTTTTTGGAACGAAAATTGTTTAGATAACTAGTGCTTGGCTGATAAACTGCTCAAACTTTTTTCGCTTGACCGGTTTTTTCGTACCGACAAACAATACAAAGGGGCAGTTTGGGGAGCGCAGCATAGCTTCAAGCTTGTTTATCCCAATGTTGCTGTACTCAATGGGAAGGTAATGGTCTGCCCAAATTTGCCAAGGGCATTCAGCCCGCATTTAAGTTAGTCAGCCATTTTCCTATTCGCAGCGTTCGATTTGTGCGGGTAGAGTCGGAAGTGTTCGTGTCACCAAACAGATAGAATCGGCAATGGGTAGAATGGCTTTGTCCATTGCAAATTCTTTTCAGGAGTGATGAACAGGAACGCAGCAGGAATCGATGTTTCCAGTAAAAGAAGCACCGTTGCAGTCCTCCGTCCCTTCGGCGAGATTGTAAAGCTGCCCTTCGATGTGCGCCACAGCGCAGAAGATTTGATCGCCCTTCAGGAGCAGTCATTTCCTGGCATCCGCAAGCTCTTTGACAGCCCTGTGCGCAGCGACGGAACGCAGAAGTGGGTGGATTTCACCCATAACTTCTGGCACGTTGACTGCGTCCGCAGTGGCAGTCAGAAGGCTTTTACCGATGGTTATCGTAAGTGGTGCAAGCGCAATCGATACCAAAGTCCTAAAAGTTGGGATATACCAAAAAGGCAAATTCCCTTATTTGCTTGGCAATCATCATACTGAATTTTTTTGCATATGCATATTGAATTTTTCAAAAAACCATTGACAAAGCGGTGTCTCTTGACTATACTATAAACAATGAATGTATTTGCTTCTATATGCAAAAATTTTCATCGGAGGGACGCTGAATGGAAATCCGCAGAGATTATTATTTAAACAAACTTCTTTTAAAGCAAAACAACGGACTTATCAAGGTCATTACGGGTATTCGCCGTTGTGGGAAATCCTATCTCTTATTTCATATATTCAAAAATCGTCTTTTGCAATCAGGGGTTCAACCGGATCACATTATAGAGATTGCTTTCGATTCCTTTGAGAACAAAGCTTACCGTGACCCCAATGTGTTATACCCTTATGTAAAAGGACAAATCAAAGATGACAAGAACTATTATGTTCTTTTGGATGAAGTGCAGCTTTTAGGCGAATTTGAATCTGTTTTGAATGGACTTATGCGCATTTCTAATGTAGATGTCTATGTCACCGGTAGTAACGCAAAATTTTTATCCAAAGATGTAATAACCGAGTTTCGCGGACGCGGTGATGAGCTCCATGTACAACCGCTCTCTTTCTCTGAATTTATGTCGGTTTACAGCGGCGATAAATATGAAGGATGGAGCGAATTTGTGCTTTACGGAGGGTTGCCGCCAGTTGTGCTTTTGAAAACAGAGGAAGAAAAAATCGAGTTTTTAAAACATCTGTTCCGAGAAACTTATATCAACGATATTGTCGGTCGTCACAGAATACAAAACAAAGAGGAATTTGAGGATTTGATCGATATTTTGTCTTCAGGCATCGGCTCCCTTACCAATCCAAAGAAACTAACCGATACATTCCAATCGAAAAAGCAAAAGACAATCAGTGTTAATACCATTAAAAAGTATCTTGATTTTCTTTGCGATGCGTTCATTGTAAACCGTGCTGTCCGTTATGACATCAAAGGAAAAAAATATATCGATACACCGTATAAATTTTACTTCACTGATGTAGGACTTCGCAACGCTCGCATTAACTTCCGCCAGATTGAAGAAAATCATACGATGGAGAACATTATCTATAACGAGCTTGTTGCCCGTGATTACAATGTAGATGTGGGCGTGGTTGTTTACAGCCAGAAGGACGAAAACGATAAGCTGATCCGTCGGCAGTTGGAGGTTGATTTTGTCTGCAATAAAGGCTCCAAGCGTTACTATGTCCAGTCTGCTTTCTCCATTCCCGACAGCGATAAAATGCAGCAAGAGTCTAATTCTTTGCAGCGGATAGATGATTCCTTCAAGAAAATTATCGTTGTAAAGGATGTTATGAAACCGAGATATACCGATGACGGCATTTTGGTCATGAACGTCTACGACTTCCTTTTGGATAAGGATAGCTTGGATAAGTAAAAACTGTGCTTGCAGGTAAAACAGTACCTTAATAAATATTTAAGAGGTAAGCAAAATGACGGAAATAAAAAAGCTTGAATATACCAAATCTTTTATTGATAAATTGGCAAACGGCATAAATCCTTTGGATGATACGCCTATACCGGAAGGAGATCTCTTAAACAATGCTCGCCTTTCACGCTGTATGTTTTATGTGTCGGATGTTTTGCGGCAGGTTATAGAAAACGGCGGACTACAAAAGGTAAAGAAGGCATCCAAACTTCAATTTTCAATAGCATCTAAACAGCTATCAAAATACCGTTTCGGTGAGTATCCAACATCCGAAAGACAAAAACTGGGAATCTCATATGAACGAAGAAACGGTTCCCGGGGAGAGTATGAGGTGGTTCTCTACAATAAAGATGCACAACCGTTTATTTTGGATAACATTGAAGCGGTGATTTCCTTAAAATACAGTCCAAATTAACAGAGTAAAAGATATTACACGGAGGCTGAACTATGGCGAAAAATATTTCTTTTTTCGATACGGAAATCGGCGTTCAGGACAAGAAAATATATGATATCGGGGCAGTGCGAAACGATGGGAGAACTATGCATACTGCCTCTGTATTTGATTTTTCAGACTTCATTTCAGCCTCAGATTGGATATGCGGACATAATGTCATACACCATGACATAAAGTATTTGCCGGAATACATAGGTGATAAATTTAAGAATAAAATCATAGACACATTATATTTATCGCCGCTAATGTTTCCGAAAAGACCCTATCATAGGCTTCTCAAGGATGACAAGTTACAGGTTGATGAACTGAACAATCCCGTAAATGACAGCCAAAAGGCTCAAACATTGTTTTATGATGAAGTGAATGCATTTTTTGCTTTGCCGATAGGCTTAAAAAAGATATATTGCGGATTGCTTTATAGTTTTGAAGAATATAGAGCTTTCTTTGATTATGTAGAGTTTAAGCCGTACAAGTACAAAATGGTACAGATGATCAAAGCGGAATTTCAAGGCAAGATTTGTGAAAATGCAGATATAGATGTTCTTGTAAATTATTATCCGAGAGAGCTTGCATATACGTTGTCTTTGATTCACACCAATGACAGATATTCCACCACACCCCCGTGGTTACAATACCACTTCCCTAAGATTGATAATGTAATCAAGTTCCTCTGTAATACTCCTTGTGCTGACAATTGTGAATATTGCCAAAGCAGACTGGATGCTCATAAAGAACTGAAAGAGTTCTTCGGATTTGACGAGTTTAGAAAATACAATGGAGAGCCGCTTCAAGAAAATGCAGCGAGGGCAGCCGTGGAAGGCAAATCCGTTCTTGCTGTATTTCCTACCGGTGGCGGCAAATCAATCACATTTCAGTTGCCTGCGCTTATGGCGGGGAAGAATGCTCATGGCTTGACCGTTGTTATTTCACCAATCCAATCTCTTATGAAAGACCAAGTAGATAACCTTGCTTCAAAGGGAATTGAAGATGCAGTAACCATCAACGGAATGCTCGATCCTATTGAGCGTGCGGATGCCATTGAACGAGTTATGAACGGAAAAGCATCTTTGCTTTACATATCTCCGGAAATGCTCCGCTCTAAAACAATAGAAAAGCTTTTCATGTCCCGTAATGTGGTCAGATTTGTTATTGATGAAGCCCACTGCTTTTCTGCGTGGGGTCAAGATTTCAGAGTGGACTATCTCTATATTGGAGATTTTATTCGCAAGTTACAAAAGAACAAGCAGTCCGATAAAAAGCCAATACCTGTATCATGCTTTACCGCTACGGCAAAGCAGAAGGTTATTACGGACATTTGCGATTATTTCAAGAAAAAGCTTGACTTGAATCTTGAGATATTTGCATCTTCTGCAGCAAGAGAGAATCTGCATTATACTGTTTTGTTCAAAGAAACCGATGAAGAAAAATATAATGCTCTCCGTTCTTTGATCGTGCAGAAAAACTGTCCTACGATAGTTTATGTATCAAGAACCAAGAGAACATTTGCATTAGCCGAAAAATTATCCAAGGATGGTTTAAAAGCATTGCCGTATAACGGCAAAATGGAGTCCAAGGACAAAATTGCAAACCAAGAAGCCTTTATGAGCGGTGCTGTTTCTATTATTGTGGCAACATCGGCTTTTGGTATGGGCGTTGATAAAAGCGATGTCAAGCTTGTGGTGCATTATGATATTTCGGATTCTCTTGAAAATTATGTTCAGGAAGCCGGACGTGCCGGAAGAGATCCGAAACTGCAGGCCGATTGCTATGTTTTATTTAATAACAACGACCTTGATAAGCATTTTATATTATTGAATCAGACAAAGCTTAGTATAAGTGAGATCCAGCAGGTATGGAAGGCTATTAAGGATTTAACAAAAAACAAACCCAATGTTTGTTGTTCTGCTCTTGAGATAGCAAGACAAGCTGGCTGGGATGATACTGCCGGTTCGGAGATGGAGACAAGAGTCAAAACCGCGGTTTCCGCTCTTGAAACTGCAGGATATATTATCCGTGGCAGAAACGTGCCTCACGTGTATGCAACAAGTATTCTTGCAAAAGATATGACAGAGGCATCCTATCGCATTCGCCAATCTGTTCTTTTCTCGGACAAGCAAAAAGAAACGGCAATCCGTATCATGAAATCCTTGATTTCAAGCAGAAGTATTGCCGATGCAGGCAATTCGGACGCAGAATCTCGTATAGATTATCTTGCGGATATTCTCGGCATTGAAAAGGAATCTATAATAGAATCCGTAAATCTTATGCGGCAAGAAGGATTGCTTCAGGATTATAACGATATGTCTGCGTTTATTTTTGACACGGACGATCAGCATAAGTCTACATTGATATTTGAGCGTTTTGCCAAGCTTGAGAGATACATTATAGAGAAGATAGGCGAAGAAGGTGTATCATTCAACTTCAAAGAGTTTAATGAAGAAATTCAGACTGCTGGTATTACAACGGCCAATATCAAAAATATCAGAACGATACTTCACTATTTGACGATAAAGAATTATATTACCAAAGAAGAGAAAAGGGATAATTTCTCAGCAACACTTTCACCATCAATTGACTTAGCGACAATTTTAAATAAGTTTGAGAGAAGACTTGATATATGTCGCTTTATTCTCGATGATTTGTATGCCAAAGCCTCGTTGATGGACAACAAAACCGAAGAAGCAAAACCTGTGAATTTTTCGCTTGTGGGGATTTACAAGGAGTATGAAGTAAAGCCTAAAATGGATGTGAATCCGCTTCCTTTAACGCTTTCGGATATAGAAGACGCACTTTTGTATCTCTCTAAAATAGGTGCATTGAAAATTGAGGGTGGTTTTCTTGTTCTTTACAACGGCATGGAGATCAAACGCGTTGTAAAGGACAATCGTATCAAGTACAAGGTAGACGATTACAGATTGCTTGATGAGTTTTATAAGCAAAAGATCAGGCAGATACATATCGTCGGCGAGTACGCAAACTTGATGGTAAAGGACTATGCCGCCGCGTTGCAGTTTGTTCAGGATTACTTTAATATGGACTTTAAGAAGTTCATTGATAAGTATTTCAAAGGTGAGCGTGCAAAAGAAATAGAGCGTAATATTACACCCGATAAATACAATCAATTGTTTGGAGAATTATCGGACAAACAGTCTGAGATCATTAACGATGATGAATCCAAATATATCGTGGTTGCGGCAGGCCCCGGAAGCGGAAAGACGAGAGTTTTGGTACATAAGCTCGCATCGCTCTTGTTGCTTGAGGATGTTAAGCATGAGCAGCTTTTGATGGTGACATTTTCCCGCGCGGCGGCTACCGAGTTTAAGAAAAGATTAGTATCTTTGATAGGCAATGCCGCTAATTTTGTGGAAATTAAAACTTTCCATTCCTACTGCTTTGATCTGCTTGGAAAGATAGGCAGTCTTGAAGCATCCGAAAATGTAGTAAAAGATGCAGCCGAAATGATTCGTAACGGAGAGGTGGAGCAGGGCAAGATCACCAAGAGTGTTCTTGTTATTGATGAAGCACAGGACATGGATGCAAATGAATTTGCTCTTGTTTCTGCATTGATGAAGTCGAATGAGGATATGCGTGTTATAGCTGTCGGAGACGATGACCAAAATGTTTATGAGTTCCGTGGCTCAGATTCGAAATATCTTAGAATGCTCATGGAAGAATACGATGCAAATAAATATGAAATGACGGAGAACTACCGTAGCTGTCGTTCTGTTGTTGCACTTGCAAACGAGTTTTCGAAATCAATAACGATCCGAATGAAAGAGGCTCCGTGCGAGGCTGTTTCCGATGAAGCTGGCATTGTAAAAATCAAAAAACATACTTCTCCCAATATGGAAGAAGCTGTTGTGAATGATCTTTTGGCGAACAACCATCTCGGTAAGGCTTGTGTTCTGACAAATACCAACGATGAAGCGTTAAGAATACTCGGGCTCCTTAATAAGCACGGCAAGCGAGCAAAGCTCATTCAGTCATTGGATGGATTTAAACTGTACAATTTGCTTGAAGTAAGAGTTTTCTTAAAGGCGATTGACAGAAATTTGCATTCTCCCGTGATTTCGGATGAGATATGGAGCAACGCTAAAAAAGAGCTGTTCAGTAAATATTACGATAGCGCGTGTATTGAAAATGTCAGACGTATGATTTTGGACTTCGAAGCGGTTTATAGCACAAAGTACCGTACAGACCTTGAAGAGTTTATTCAAGACTCCACATTTGAAGATTTTTACGATGACAGCGAAAAAGAAACGATATATGTTTCTACCATCCATAAGTCCAAAGGAAGAGAATTCGACAGTGTTTATATGGTGCTGAAAAATTCCTATGCCAATACGGATGAAGAACGCCGCAAGCTGTATGTTGGCATGACCAGAGCAAAGTCCGAATTGCACATTCATACCAATACAGACATTTTTGACAAGTATAGAGGTTCAGGTGTCCAATACGAGCAGGATACCGCATTGTATGATGCGCCGTCTGACATCATGTTGCAAACAACGCATAAAGATGTGGTACTTGATTTTTTCAAAAATAAAAAGGAAATCATGTTCTCTCTTAAGAGTGGTATGACGTTGAAATTCGATGCTGTATATCTGTCGGCAGAGTTAAACGGCAGAGATGTTCACATTGCAAAGTTCTCCAAAGCTTTTGTTGAGACTCTTGATAAGTTAGAAAATAAGGGTTACAAGCCGACAAATGCAACGCTTCGTTTCATTGTGGCCTGGAAGGGTGAAACCGACGAGGAAGAAACTCCGATCGTTTTGGCAAATATCGAATTGATTTCTAAACGTGAAAATGCTTAAAATTACTCCGGTTTGTTTTGTGCAAAGTATTATTTTGAAAAAAATATGCGAACAACAAAACAATCATAATTCGCGTTTAAATGAAACAACCACCGGCAGTACAACCGAATTTCGGTGTATTGCCGGTGGTGATTTTTCGTAGCAGTGTGCTTTTTCTTATCAGCATTTGCGTATTTTCTTCTACGCCATTTTCACATTGAGATACATAGAAGAATAGGAAGTTATATATTTTGCGATTTCTCTAAAAACCGCGTAATATCAAGCTTTATGGACAATTATCGGATTTTATGGAGCTATGAAAACAGGCGAAGATCCCTCAATTCCTAATTTCATAGCGGCAATCCTCTTTTCGTGGTATAATAGTCTCGGAAGTACCTTCCGCGACCTTCGCAAAATGCTTTGTTGGAGCGGCGCATTTTGCAACAAGGCATACGGTATCTCGGAAGTACCTTCCGTGCCATTGGCACAATCGTTTTGAACGACTTGCCGAGACATTTTATCCCTTCGCTGCGGGAATGCGGAGTCATCCGACACGCGCGGCGGGTTATGTTTTGACTTGTATTTTATTCCTGTATAGTGTAATATAATACAAATACAGTTGTATAATATAAATCATTTTGGTGAAATTGTTAATGCCGGCTGGGAATTTTTTTGCGGCCGGCGGGGAAAGAGAGCAGAGGAGGACGAAGCAATGGCAACATACAAAAAACAGAAGATTTTAGTTGTGGATGACGACGAAAATATCAGCGAATTGATTCGGCTCTACTTAGAAAAAGAAGGCTTTGACGTTGCCATTGCAGGAGATGGCCTGGAAGCCATCGAGTTGTTCAAGCGTACTACTCCGGATTTGGTGGTGCTGGATATTATGCTTCCCGGAGCGGATGGGTGGCAGGTATGCCGGGAAATTCGTAAAGTCAGCCAAATTCCGGTGATTATGCTTTCTGCAAAGGGAGAAACTTTTGACAAGGTTCTTGGATTGGAATTGGGCGCGGACGATTATATGGTCAAGCCGTTTGAACCAAAAGAATTGACCGCTAGGGTGAAGGCGGTGTTGCGGCGTACCGGAAGCAATGAGAAGGAATCGCAGGCGGAAGTGGTATATCCCAACCTGCTGGTCAATAAAACGACCTATACGGTCAAGGTAAACGGGAATGAGGTGCAGATGCCTCCGAAGGAACTGGAATTGCTGTTCTTTTTGTCGTCTAATCCGAACAAGGTGTATACCAGGGATCAGCTTCTGGAATACATTTGGGGATACGATTTTTTTGGCGATTCCAGAACGGTAGACGTACACATTAAGCGTTTGCGGGAAAAAGTAGAAGATCCCTCCCACTCCTGGCAAATCAAGACGGTTTGGGGCATCGGCTACAAATTTGAGGTACGGTGAGGAGGGAACCGTTGGTGGGACAGAAACGGCGCTTTCGCATGCGTTCCCTGTATGTGAAATTTCTCTGTATTTTTACAACGACACTGATCCTGGTTTCTTTCCTATCCGGCGTGATCATGTATAACCTGGTGGAAGACTACTTAATTGACAGTAAGGTTGGCGATATGGGAAAAGCGGTGGAAGATCTGCACACCTTCTGGGTACAATATTTTTTAAGTGAGGAATACGATGCGGAGACGAATTCTGCAACGAAAGGAGATCCCGCGTCACGTTCGTACCTACAAAACTTAACAAGCCGTATGGAATTGTATTCCCAGCTGCTGGGCGCGGTGATTTTTATTGCGAACAAGGATGGCGCCATTCAGGAATCCTACCCGCTGCTCTATAATGATGTGGGACGGGATACCATCGGAAAAAAGTTTTTACCCAACGATGTGGTGATTAACTTGAATTACTACGATGACAAGTATTATTTTCCCCACAAAGCGCAATTCCAGAGCTGCCTGTCGGAGCCGGATTATCTGGTAAACAGCACGGATTTCTATGGACTATTTGATGAGGCTTATCTGACTGTGTCGAAACGGATTTCTTTTGTGTATCCGGAAACGAAGGAAAGCGTGGTGGAAGGTTCCATCAGTATCGCCGTGCCCATTCCGGAGATTACTCAGGCTAGGACAAGCGTGGTACAATATTTTGTGGTGGCCACACTGATTGCCGTATTGGTGGAAGTCATTATATTAGCTGTTTTTACCAGGAAACTTACCGATCCGATCCGTTCCTTACAGGAAGCGGCAGCTCGCCTCTCTTCCGGAGACTTTCATGAAAGAATCCAACGGACAACGAACGACGAGATTGGCGATTTGATGGACAGTTTCAATAAGATGACGGTTGCGTTGGAGAATCTGGACTCTGTTCGAAACGATTTCATTGCTAACGTGTCTCATGAGCTGCGAACACCCATGACGTCCATTGGCGGATTCATTGAGGGCATTCTGGATGGCGTGATTCCGGAGGAGAGGCAGAAAGAATATCTGGAACGGGTGCATCAGGAGATTGGCCGGATGAACACGATGGTAAATGAACTGTTGGATATGGCCCGTCTGCAGGCGGGAAAGGAATCCATGCAGGTGGAATCGTTCAACGTCAATTCGTTGATCTGCCATTGCGTCGTCAATTTGGAACCGCTGATTGCCGAACGAGAGTTGAATGTGGAAACCGAGTTCGAATCCAAAACGGAAATGGTGACAGCCAACCGAAACGCCGTGGAGCGGGTAATCATCAATCTTATCCAGAATGCCACTAAATTTACGCCCAATGGCGGCTTTATCCGTCTTGGCACCAAAAAGAATAAGGATAAGGTGGAAGTTACGGTGGCGGATAATGGGATTGGCATTGCAGAAGAAGATCAGTCGTTGATTTTTGAGCGGTTTTACAAATCGGACAAATCGAGGAGCATGGACAAAAAGGGTACCGGACTTGGCTTATCCATTGTCAAGAAGATTTTGCAGGCCCATGGAGAAGATATCCATGTGGAAAGCAAGCTGGGCGAAGGAACCAAGTTTGTTTTTACATTACCGCGTTAGCGGAAAAAAAGGAAGAAAGGAGTTCGTGGTATGAGTTTGGAAAACGATGGTCAGTCCTTTCCGGAAGGAAATGGACAGGACAAGGGGTTGCAAGATGAGGGGATAAAAAACTTGCCTGTTTCGGATGCGCCAGCATCGGAGGAAACAGTAATTCGTTTAGAGGAAACTGCCTCCGGCGATGCGCCGCCGGAAGCAGCGCCGGGAGGGGAACCGGCGCAGGAATCCAATGAGGCGGCAGATGCTGCCTATTACCGGGAAAGCATCCGAAAGATGCAGGAGGAATTGCGGCGTGTGGAGATGGAAGAGAAACAGCGGCGCAAACAAGAGAAGGGGAGCGGACGCGGAGGGTTATCCGCTGGAGGTTGTGTCGGCTTGGCTGTGCTTTGTACGGTAATCGGCTGTTTGGTTGCCGTCGCGCTGCTTGTCTTTCTGCCGACGCCCGATTCCAGTCTGCTGAGCCGGTTTGTGCAGGCCTACGGTAAAAATAACGTGACCAATGTGGTTACGGTTCCGCCTCCGAACGACGTGACGATCAATGTGTCGGAATTGGATACCGACTCCTTTACGGAAGCGGTCTATCAGAAAGCCAAGGACTCCTGTGTGGGTATTCGCGTTATACAGACTACGGGGCGTTTCTGGAATCAAACCACCAAGACCGTCAGCGAAGGGTCCGGGGTGATTTATTCCAAGGACGGACTGATTGTTACCAACTACCACGTGGTGGAATCGGCACTGAACACAGGGGAGAATAAGATTGAAGACAACTTCTCCATTCAGGTTTTCCTAGAAACTGATTTGTCTGTATTTTGCGTGGCGGAGTTGATTGGCTTTGACGAAACTACCGATTTGGCGCTTCTCAAAATCACGGTCAATGGAGATCTGCTGCCCATCAAGCTGGCGGATTCTTCTGAGATTTCCGTAGGCGAAACGGCGGTGGCCATTGGCAGCCCGGGAGGATTGGAGTTTATGAATTCCGTTAGCTCCGGTATCATCAGCGGCATCGATCGAAATATTTCTACGGAGAGTGGAATTGCTTACGGGCTGCTGCAGACGGATGCTGCCATTAACCCGGGAAACAGCGGCGGCGCACTGGTCAATAAGAAGGGTGAGCTGATCGGTATTTGCGTCATGAAGCTTGTGTCCACCGGTTACGAGGGTATGGGCTTTGCCATTACGTCCAACACCATCCAACAAATCGTAGAGGTATTGAAAACGGAAGGCAAGGTAATTCGTCCTTCTTTAGGCGTCACGGTGGATACCACATATAACCTGACGCTAGCGGAACAAATGGGCTTTCCGTCCGGCGCCCTGGTGGTCAGTGTGGAGGAAAACAGTGCGGCAGCCAAAGGCGGCGTACGGGCGGACGATATCATTTGTGCGGTAAACGGCGAGACGATCAAAAGCTTTTACGATTTGAGAAAAGAACTGTTGAAATGCAATCCGGGAGATTCCGTTGAGTTAAAGGTATTCCGGACGGCGCAGAAGGAAGAGCTTACGCTGACTGTTGTATTAGATGAAGCAAAATGATAGGATGCGGTTCAGTATGAAACAAGTATGGAAGCAATCAACGAATCAACCTGCCGATGCTGCGGCCAAAGTGCCGCAGCTTCTGGAGCGTTTGGACGCGCTGTATCCGGAGGCGGCCTGCTCTCTGGATTACGAAGATCCTCTGGAATTGTTAATTAGCACCCAACTGGCTGCCCAATGCACGGATGCGCGTGTCAATCTGGTGACGCCTGCTTTGTTTGCCAAATATCCGGATTGCCGGGCGTTCGCGGAAGCAGACCAGGCGGAGCTGGAGGAATACATCAAGTCTACCGGATTCTACCGAAACAAGGCGAAAAATATTATTTCGTGCTGCAGGACGATTTTGGAACAATACAATGGCCTGGTTCCGGATACCATGGAAGCCTTAACGTCGCTGGCCGGCGTAGGGCGAAAGACGGCGAACCTGGTCTTGGGTGACGCATTTGGCAAGCCGGCGGTGGTGGTGGATACCCACGCCATTCGGCTCACGAACCGGATTGGCTTAACGGTGCAGCAGGATCCTACCAAGATTGAGGACGATTTGCGGGCTATTCTGCCACCGGACCGGAGCAATCGTTTCTGTCATCAGCTCGTTTTACATGGCCGGGCGGTTTGTCCGGCCCGTAAGCCCAGATGCCAGGACTGTACCCTGCGAGACCTATGCCGGTATGCTAGTGAAACCTGATGGAATACAGCATGGTTTGAAAGATGGTATCGAACTCTTCGGTGTAGCGGTCTTTTGCAACAAACAGGCTGAGTACGTACATATGTCCTTTGTGCTCTAGGAATGCCTGCCGGGCTACCGTGGTTCCATCCGTCCCCTGTACTTCGTATTGCCATAAGTAACCGGGTGTTTCTTGAATAAGAAGTGTGCTTTCCTGGAAATTGCCGATATCAGCGGACTTGTAGTCCATAGCGCGGTTCAAAAAGCCACGCAGGGTACCTTCCAGCTGCCAGATTTGCAAGTATCCATGAATGGGTCCGTTTTTGCTCCGTATGTCCAGGTGATATGGAATCTCCGTACCGGCCAGGCTGATTTCTTTCAGGTAAAAAGACTGCGGATAGCGAAAAAACAATTCTTCTGCCGGGTTTTCGTATTCTTTATAAGAGAATGCGTTCGTGCTGCCGTCTTCCGTCTCCATGGTGAGCGCCGCGGGGATGGATAAAGTAGCGTTCTCTACCGCAAGAATGGTAACGTGATGTCCTTTCAGATAAATAGTGAGCGCGGCGCCGCAAAGCCAGATCAGCAGCAAACTGAAAGCCGCTAACATAATCCTTTTTACCGTTCGGGGTGTAAAGATGCTTTTGAAACAGAGCGTTCGGAACATAAGAGTCACCTCTTATAAAATATATGCGGGCAGCAACTGTTTTATGCCGCGAGAGTGCGGTTGTGCCGGAATTCTGTCACCCTTTTTCCTTGCAGTCAATATATTGGTAGTAAAGGTTATGTTGAGGTGTGGCGCGTATGAAGATTGTCGTGGTAAAGGCCCCCAAGGTGGTCAGCGGATTACTTAGACTGGTATTTGGTATGCGAAAAGAAACAAATTAGAGGATTTCAGGAGGGGTTTTTGAAAATTTCGCATTTTCCTCTTGCATTTCTTCTCGAATCTATGCTATACTAACTCTTGCTGTTCAGAAGTTATTCGAGGAGGTGTGTTGGAATGGCAAAATGTGAATTCTGTTCGAAAAACATGTTGTTCGGTCGTCATATCAGTATTACGCGTTCCCAAGTGAGCAGACGTGCTAAGAGAAACTGGAAACCGAATGTAAGAAGAGTGAAGATCGTAGAGAACGGTGCTCCGAGATATGCGCATGTGTGTACGTCCTGTTTGAGATCAGGAAAGGTAACCAGGGCCGTTTGACAACGCAAGCCACTCGATCGTGGTTCCCATAAATTTGGTGGAACAATAATTATAAATGGATGTTTGCCGGCGTTCCGGAAAGCATCCATTTTTTCGCGTTCATCCCCTCCTGTTTGTTTTATAAGGAAATGACGCTGGGGGCTTTATCCCGCAGCCGGGAAAGATATTGACGGAACGCCGGTTCTTCCTGCCGGGACAGGATGGTCAAAGCCGCTTCCTGGGCCAGCTTCAAAATATCCATGTCTTCGTACAGATTGGCCAGCTTAAAGCTGGGGAGGCCATGCTGCATTGTGCCAAACAGCTCGCCCGGCCCCCGCAGAGCCAGATCTTTTTCGGAAATCACAAACCCGTCGTTGGTACTTCGCATGATAGCCATACGTTGTTGGGTCAGTTTGCTTTTGTTTTCGGTGAACAAAACGCAATAGGATTGCTGTTTTCCCCGTCCGACCCGTCCCCGCAGCTGGTGGAGCTGAGCCAGTCCAAAGCGTTCCGCGTTTTCGACAATAATCAGACAGGCATTGGGAACGTCTACTCCTACTTCAATCACGGTGGTGGAAAAGAGAATCTTCGTGTCTCCGGCAGCGAATTCCCGCATCACCCGTTCTTTTTCCGAAGAGGGCATTTTACCGTGGACCAACGCGGTAGGGATTCCGCGAAACGCCGTATGAGAAAGGGTTTCGTAATTTCGGGTTGCGGAAAGCAAGTCTGTCTCTTCGCTTTCTTCCACCAATGGATGGACCACATAAATCTGTCCGCCTTCCTGAACCAGACGCACCGCCCAATCCAGAATCCTCTGGCGCAGCGTTTCATCCGCTAAATACGTTTTAATAGGCAGCCGGCCCTTTGGCAATTCGTCTACCAGGGACAGATCCAGATCGCCATATAAAATCAGCGCCAAAGTACGGGGAATGGGGGTTGCGGTCATCACCAGGATATCCGGGTGCGCGCCGCTTTCCGCCAGCAGTGCTCGCTGACGCACGCCAAAACGGTGTTGTTCATCCGTGATGACAATTCCCACATTTTTGTATTCCACGGCTTTTTGAATCAATGCGTGTGTCCCGATGATACAGGAGAATTGGCCGGCAGCAATCTGTTCTTGCATCTCTTTTTTCTTTTTTGCCGGAAGAGAACCGACCAGAAGAGCGGTACGGATGCCAAGGCCGGCATAAAACGCGTCGATGGTTTGTTTGTGCTGCTCCGCTAGAATTTCGGTAGGGGCCATGAGGATTGCCTGGTAGCCGCAGGAAATTGCTTTCAGCATAGCCAGCGCAGCCAACACCGTTTTACCGGAGCCAACGTCTCCCAATACAAGACGATTCATGATCCTGGCAGATTCCATATCCGCCTGAATTTCTTCCCACACCCGTTTCTGTGCGCCGGAAAGAGAGAAGGGTAAGTTGGCTATCATACGGCCGGTGAGCTCCCGCCCAGGGAAGGACAAACCGTGCCGGTCGGTTTCGCATTGTTTTTTCAGCAGCAGCAACAACAGCTGCCATTCCAGAAGTTCATCGAACACAAGACGCCGGCGGCCGCCGGCGGCATCGGGTAAGGTGCGAGGAAAATGAATGTTCCGGAGGGCATCCTCCTTGCCGCAGAGCCCGTAGGCCGCCAGAAGCTCTTCCGGCAGATTTTCTTCCCAAAACGGATATGACTGACGGCTCGTCCACAAAAAGGCTTCGCGTACCCAACTGCGCAGATTTGTTTGTGTCAATCCCTTGACAAGCGGATAGACAGGCTGGATTTGCTCAAAAAGATCCCCCGATTTTTGGGTTTCCGCGTAGACCGGATTGACAAGCTCCAGACCGTGATAGCCTTTGGACACCTTGCCGTAAAACGAGTAAAGCACGCCGGAATGTAGGGTGGCTTTGATGTATTTTTGATTGTAAAAAACCAAGGTCATGGTACCGCTGCCGTCTTTTATCAGAACGGAAGTGACGGATAGGTTCGCTCTCATCTGGCGGACTGTCGCCTGCAGCACGACCGCACGCACCGTGACTTCTTCTTCTGGAATCAGGTCGGCAATTTGTTTTACCTGAGTACGGTCTTCATAGGAACGTGGATAACAGGTCAGCAAGTCTGTTATGTGCTGGACGCCAAGGGCGGCCAGCGCTTGCGCACGGCTCTCCTTGATTCCTTTTAACAGTGTAATGTCTTGCTTGCACGGTTCTTCCCGGCCGGTATCCTGATACGTCATTCCCCGCTCCTTGCTCTTGCGTTTTTATTTGGAAGCATCCGATTGCATTATATGTTATTTCCGAATACGAGTCAACGCAAAGGAAAAGTGAAAAAATAAAAAGTTCAATTTTTCAATATAAAGATAAGAATAT
>PPYF01385522.1_pt1 | contig 18227 bp, 16 predicted proteins | sample 1559871 | NCBI WGS metagenome assembly PPYF01 (sample SAMN08240021, study PRJNA423297) | Human gut metagenome, whole genome shotgun sequencing project. | reverse complement strand
GTTGAGGATAGGCCTATTTGAACTCTAACCTAATCTCTTGCCAAAGAGATATTTATTGTGTAGCCTATATGGGCGCATCGAAGTCATACCATTGGTTAAGTTCGGTATTTACCTTGAATGAAGCATCGGTTTCGTTTCTCAGTGGTGATTTATACCATAGGCTTTTGCCCTGCTGCTTGATAGGTGTATAGCCCAAACTTTGCAGATAATCTGCCAACTTGATTTGTTTTGCATCGTTGATTGTCATATTACTACGATTTTGAGGTTAATGAAATTTTGTTGATTTGATGAACCGTTGATGTAATATGCTTATATACAACCTTGTAACCTCTCAACATCTTCTCAACAAACCGCTCACCAAAAGAGAAATTCACAAACGGTGGTTGTCGGTCTCTCAACTTCTCTTTTGGATTGTTGAGATTTTGTTGAGAATGTATATTGCTTGTTATCAGTGTGTTTATACTCATATTCAACAATTCAACAGAAAAAGATAATGTTACAAGGATTCGAGTTGCTCCCTTGTGATGGTGTAGAAGCGTCCCACTCTCCTTATCGGCTCATAGTGGCAACTTTGGTTGTAGTTGCCTTGATAGGTGGTATAGGTAAGTCCGTTGGGTGCAGGTGTCAGTTTCCAACACTCTTGCACCACCTTACGCACTTGGTGTTTCTCTACCTTTACCTTAGAGTGCATCAACAGCACGATAAAGTCGTTAAGGCAGAATGAAACGCTATCCACATTCATAGTTGCCATAATATCGAGCAACAGCTCCGACATCTCTATCTCCAATCGGTTGCGGTTGCTGCGGATAATCCTCTGCAATGCTTCGGTATGCAGCAATGAGGGGTTGAACCACATTCGGCTCTCCCTCTCGGTGGATAACTTTCGATTGGTGAGGAAATGAAGAAATGCGGGTATTTCTGCTTTTAGTCGTTGCAGGAAGTTGGTATCATCGGACTGCAAGCGGTTTATCTTGCGTACCCAATAGCGTGTTTCTCCTGCATCGATGATTACGGGCAGATACTCGTTGTTGGAGCATAGCACGAATTTGGCAAAGAACGCTATTTCGTCACGGTCTTTGCCTTTGGCTTCCACCTTGTAGGATAATGTGGTACTAAGATTCTTCAACCGCTCGCTGTCCTCCCTGCGATTGAGCAGCACCTCATCGACCACGATAAGGAGCTTGCCTGCCCAATCGGAATTGAATTGACTGCGGAAATCCTCGTTGGTGTTGAATGTGACATTGTTCTGAAAGAGGGCTTTCAGAAAATTGAGGAATGTGCTCTTGCCTGTGTTGCGTTCCTCCGATACTAACAGCAGGATTGGTAACTTCTGAACAGGTTGCAGGTAGAGCAGTTGCAGATAGTCCATACCCAACTCATATTGCTCACCGAAGATGTGTTCTATCAATGAGCGGATAGAGGGGAAATCACCCTCCTGCGGTCGGTGGTCTATCGGCTCATAGAGGTTAAGAAACTTGCCGATTACTGGGCGATAGCCGATGTGTTCGGGTACGGTGCAGAAACCGTCATACTTGGGAACGCTGCCGATGTAGTCCTTGCCATAATCTTGGCGGAGCGTTTCATTGTTCCACGGGATACGCTTCTTCACATATCCGCCACTCAGTCTTGGCTGCTCCACAATCTTGTAGAGTGTTGTTCCCACTCGGATAAATTCTTCTTTTGCCATACCGCCATCTGATGGCGGTTGATAGCTTGTTGTAACTTTTTTAGCTTCCATATTTCACTCTTTTGGGTTTGAAAAATGTCAGCTACAAAAATATAAGTGATTGATGGATAAGTTGCTACGCAAATTGTAGCAGAATGATGAATAAGATACATTGAGGGTGGGAATGTGAGGGGTATATAAACACCACAAGCCCGAAAACAGGCGAAAAACCTATCTTCGGGCTTGCTTTGCTGATTAGTCAGCCGATATGCAGACTTACCGATTTATCGGCTTGTCGGTATGCCATCACGACATACCCGATATAGAGTTTGCAAGCGAAAAGAGATAACATACTTTCTCTTTTCGTCCGCATATTCTCTTTAACAACTCACCCCGTATCTTCTCTGCACCGTATGAGTTGATGCGAAATGCAAGGGCTATAATCATATCCATATTGTAGAGGGTAGCCCAATAGGTATATGGTATTACTTCGCAATGTTGAGTGTGTTCTGTTATCACTCCGCTTTTGTGTATGGCTCGGATTTCAACCTTTAATGTGGGTGCTGCCACATCGAATAGCGCCATAAGTTCCGTAAACGACATCCATATATTGCTATCAGGAATGTTCACTTTGCCTGATTCGCTGATTGTTATTATTGTTCGTTCCATATCTATACATATTAAATTGCAAATCTTCCGCTAACTCGACTCTCAAACATTGATATATCGTGTTCAAGTTTGGTATTAGTAACCTTTGCGTAAATCTGCGTTGTGGTAATGTTCGTATGTCCGAGAATCTTGCTTACACTCTCTATCGGCATACCATAGTTCAAGGCTAACACTGCGAATGTATGCCTACTCAGATGGAACGAAGTTCGCTTCTCGATACCGCATATCTTGGCAACCTCCTTGATGCGTCTGTTAATCACATCGTGGCTACCGATATTGAATAGATTGTTGCTTATTCTGTATGGCTCATATCGTTTGATAATCTGCATAGGAATATCCATCAACTTGATTTGGAACGGTACACCTGTCTTTTGTCGCTTTGATACAATCCACGGTGAACCGCCCAACATTGTAATATTCTCAGTTGTCAGGTTCTTGATGTCGATGAATGATATACCCGTCCAACAGCCGAACACGAATAAATCTCTTGCCAACTCCAAATCGGGATTATTCAATTCAACAGTTGTAAAGGCTTGCAGTTCCTCCTCCGTCAAGAAACCTCGTTCCTTGTGGTCGGGGTCAACCTTATATTGGGCAAATGGATTGCGTGCTATCTTACCGTTATAGTGAGCAGTAGTTACAATATGCTTCAGTGGTATGGAGTATATCCATACTGATGACTGAGCCAATCCAACCTCATTTCGTAGATACAAGCAATAATCACGAATGAAATCTTCAGTAAGTTCATTCATTGCAATGTCATTGCGCTTGTAATGCACCTTGATAAACTCGGCCAGATATTTTCTTACGGTGAGATACTTTTGATATGTACGCAGAGAACGATCCTTGCCAACTCGTTTGGCAAAGGCTTCGTTCTCCTTGTCGAATGCTCGAAGCAGTGTTTCATACTCCGTTCCGATGCCTTGATAGGCATTGCGTACCATTTCGGCAGTTACAAACGCCTCACGGTCTGAAATGCGTTGATAGTGCTTGATGATTTGAGCCTTGATATTATCCAAAGCCAAATTGATGTCTCTCGATTCTTTACTCTTGCCCTTTGCTCGGTTGCCTTTTACATCCCATAGGTCTTTATGGATGCTCTGCTTGCAACTGAATTGAGCCACAGAACCGTTGATTGTTACTCGTCCCATAATCGGGACAATACCGTTTTTCTCTTTGCTTCCGTTCACGTAGAACAGCACCTTAAATGTACTTCGCATAATCTAATCTTTTTTTAGTTACAAAATTAGTTATCAGCGAGTTACACATTGATATGCAAACTAACGCAGAACGATGAAACGTGACGACACAAAGAAAAACTTTACTGCATTATCGGGTAATGACTTGGCAACCGTTCTATTTCATTACCTTGCGTTTCTTTGCTAAATTGCTATTGTCACTATTTCTGAGGTTTTCTGTTTAATGCGTTATGGCTCAGTTCAAAACGCAGAAATTCACCTTTTTTGCATCGAATACCGTGATTTTTTGTAAAAAAAAAGTCGTACGTGTTTTTTTAATAGGTTAATCCCACGATCCACAGCGGTAGTTTCTTGCCGGTGGCGAACTCCATATTGTCAGCCAAGATGAAGGAATCGGGGAGATCCGCTATTTGCTTGAATGTTTTATCCGCTCCTCCTACCTCGAAGGTGTAGGCATGGTCTACGATAAAGTCACCTTTTGTTTTTCCATATTCCACGTTATGATTTACGGATAACTGGTTGACGACAAAAGTTTCCCTTGCCGTCCCGATCTGTACGGGAGCGGAAGCTATGGCGTACAATAGGTTGGGATTCTGTAGGTAAATCTTATCCGGTTTTTGCATCTTTTTGACAGATAGTAAATCCGAGTACAATAACTTGAGCAATTCCGCCTTGTCCAAATTCTGTAAGTAATTGATGACAGAGTTTCGGGAAAGTCCGATCATTCCCGCTAGTTTCGTGATGTCCAGCTCATAAGGAACAGAGGTAGCTAAGATACCCATCAAAGCCTTTAGCTTCCGTGTATAGGCAGGATCTACGCCACACAGCAACGGGAGTTCCTGCTCAATAATGAGATTGACCACATTCTCGATATTAATATAATAATCTTCTCTGTTACCCGTAAAAAAGGGGTAATACCCTTCGTGGAGATATTCGTTAAACATTTGTACGGGGCGACATTTCTCATTTATTTCCCGGCAAATGTTTCCCGGATTTTCCAGTATCGTTTGTAGGGAATAGACAGGTATATCAATTTGCTTATAGAACATGAGAAATTCCCGGAAGGAAAGTCCGTACATATTATATGGTAGGCAACGTCTGGAAAGATCGGCATCCGCATTCAATATATTCAATAGGGAAGAACCGCTAAAAACAATTCGTAGAGATGGATACAGGTCGTAGGCCTCTTTTATCTCTTTACTCCAAGTGGGATATTTATGTACTTCATCAAGGAATAATTGTTTTCCTCCTTGCAAATAGAACCGCTCAATCAGTTCAGATAGGGTGTGATTACTGAAATAGATGCTGTCGAGCGTGCAATAAAGTACCTCCCTGCTTCCCGGCTGGAAATTCAGTTTGATGTATTGCAACATGAGTGTTGTTTTTCCGACACCCCTTGATCCTCTGATGGCGATCAGAGGATTATCCCAGTGAATTTGGTTCATGAGTTCCCTTATGATATGGGTACTCGTTTGTGCCAGTAATCGTTCTTGTTTAATAAATAGACTATCCATACGCTGATTGAATGAATGACAAATATACGATTTATTCAAGATAGATAGCAAAAAGTACATGGATTTGTTAAGGGCAAAAAGCAAATCTGGTGTTTTTTTGTTAAGAGTAAAAAGCAAAACCTGTAAGTATCCGGTCGTAGCGTACTTTGCGTATTGGCTTTCAAAAGTTTGTATAAATATCAATGAAACTATTACACTTTAATTTTTTACCTTTGTTGCGTTTAAGTGATAAAACAGATTTCCAATGCCTCGTATATACATCCTCTTGATGTCGGTCTTGATCTCGGCTTTTTATGCTTGCGATCATCGGGGGAAGCCTTACCCCGCTACCCTGTCACGGATCGAATCCCTTGCGGATACAAATCCGGAGGAAGCCCGCCCTTTGTTGGATCGATTGCGGGATAGCCTTTCGTCCTTTGATGAGGAACAGCGTATGTATTATGACTTGCTCGACTTGAAGGTCAATGATAAGATGTATGTCCGGCATACTTCTGATTCTTTGATCAAACGAATCACCGCTTTCTATGAGACATATGGCGATCGAGACAAATTACTAGAGTCTTATTACTATATGGGCCGTGTCTACCGGGATTTGAATGATGCCCCGGAAGCGTTGAAGTATTTCCAAAAGGCATTGGATGTGGCGGGGGATACGAGAAAGTACCGATTATTGTCCAATGTCTATTCGCAGATGGGGATGCTTTATGATTATCAGAATGTATATGAAGAGGCGATCCGTATGTATGAGAAAGCGGCTGAGTATAAATTACTGAAAGGAGATAGTACTAGTTTTTCTCTTGTGCTGAGAGATATTGCCCGAGTATATGATATGGTCGATAAGAATGACAGTGCGCTTCTCTATTTTCAAAAAGCGGCAATTATAGCGAATGAAACAGGAAATAGACATCGATATTCCGGTATATTGACTGAGCTGGGTGATCTTTACCGGGAATTGGTAATGTATGATAAAGCTTTGGAATGTTTGTCTGAATCATTAAAAGATTCCGTAGACCGGAATATGTATCCTACTTATTCGGTTTTGGGGAATACTTATTTAGAACTCAATAAATTGGATTCTGCCGATTACTATTTAAGAAAGTGCCTGGATAGTCCTAACTTACATGTTAGAGACGCTATTTATGAGTACTTGTCGCTTTTGTATGAGCGTCGGTTGAATTATCGGGAGGCTATTCGCTATGTCCGTCTTGGCCAGCAAGTGCAAGATTCCATCCGCAAGATAACCGATTCGGAGGAAATCCGTAAAATGACCTCTTTATATAATTATCAAAAGCGGGAAACTGAGAATTTACGGCTAAAGGGCGAGAATGACCGGATGCAGATTCGTATTTACCGGATATTATCCTTGTTCGGATTGGGGCTTTCGATAACCTTATTGTTTATATATAGACTGAAACGGCAGAAAGAGCGGTTGGCTAGGCAGTTTGAGGCGCTTCAGCGGGAAAAGCAAGAACAATATGAGAGAAGTTTTCAATATGTAGAAGCGAATAACGCGAAATTGAATGAATTGGGAACCTTACTATCTAAAGACCATGAAGATACAAATTCATTGCTTCATGTGCGAAAAGAACTTTTGCAAGTGACCAATGAACAAATACAGTTGCGGCGTACCGAGCGTGATTTGTTAGAGTCGGATTTAAGGCATTCGGATATCTATATGAAATTCCATTCCACGAATGAGGCAGATCAGATAATCAGGGAAGAAGATTGGAATGCTTTACGGAAGGAGTTAGATAAGACATACAATAATTTTACGAATCGTCTATATCAGCTATACTCGGGAATGTCATTGATAGAACTCCGGATTTGTTACTTGATAAAGATATCAGTCAAGGTAACTGATATGGCAAAAATCTTGGGTCGCTCCAAACCCTCCGTATCCTCATCCCGTAAACGGCTTTATAAAAAAATAAAGGGAGAGGATGGAACCCCGAATGAACTGGATGAATTAATCGCTGGTCTTTAGCCTTATACAACTCTGCGAACAAAAAGCGAACAAAAAGCGAACAGTGTTTTAGCCCCGAATCCAACCTTATCGGATACTTTTGCAGTCAAAAAATGAATGGGATGAAAAGAATTTTACTTTTGACTTTGTTGAGTTGCGTGGGCTTGTGTACACAAATATTGAGTGTTTTTGCCCAACAAGGAGAGAAAAGTGTCGGGATAAATGTGGGTTACGGCACAGCAAGTAGTTTTGAGTCGTTTCGCTTAGGTGCTGAGTTCAATTGGAACGCAACGGATCATATTCGTTTGTCGCCTTCTTTCGATTGCTATTTTGCCAGTAGTACCTCTTATGTGGTTAGTGCGGATGTACATTATTTATTTCCGATAAAAAACACATGGCAGGTTTATCCTTTGCTGGGAGTCACTTATACTCATTTCATGACTAATGAATTTGGGGGAAATATTGGAGCTGGTGTGGAATATCCGATTTCCTCGTCTTTTTATGTAAGTGCCGAAGGGAAATACCAGCTTACGAAGGATTTCCAGCAATTTGCTTTGGCGGCAGGTGTAGCCTATAAGTTTTAATAGGTCATTTGATACATCGTTCGACGGAGTATAAAGACTAAATTCGTTGGGAGAACGAGATATAAGAACTTCTTAGGAGATGGTAACGTCCTATAAAATAAAATCCCGGATAGCGTTTAATCTACCCGGGATTATATATTAATGTATAAGACCTTATCTTAGTTTCTGTACTCCCTGCGAGGCCCGCAATCATTACGATCTTGATGAGGACCACGGTCTCCAGACGCTTCCAGCCGATCTCGGAAATGTGAAGCAGATCATCCTTGCCCGATATAAACTCAACGAACGTACCGTAAGGCATAAGAGAAGCGTTATCCCTCAAAAGGCATGTTTGGCAACATGATCCTAAATTATCAGTAGTACTTACCTTGCCAACGCAGTATATCTTCTATGCCACTTGCAGTATATATCCCATGGATAAGTAAGTAGTACTGACTTTTCCGGCATGAGAAAAGCGTTTCCCTTAGGCGAACAAATAGTTTCTCCTAGGGAAAACTAAAGTTTCGTAAGCACAAAACTAAGGTTTCCTCATGAGGAAACAAATGTTTCCATAGCGGAAAACTTTTGTTTTATACCAAGAAAAACTATAAATGTCAATTAATCAGTTTTTTAGATGATATATGAAGCATGACCAAATAGATAGCTTGCCGGCTAAGCAATGTCTCCGTCTTCGGTCGCTTCTTGAAAAAGATAGGACTAATAATACGGTTGGCGAGTAGGGGACGGTGGTGTTTTGTGATTGAAAAGTAGTAAATGGTTGTAGATACGAGCCAATAGTGGTAGATGCTATTTATCTACCACCACCCGATAAATAACTTATGACCAATTGATTATAGCTATAGTTGTAGGTGTGGTAGATGATTTGATAAAAAAATCCCGGATAGTGTTTAATCTACCCGGGATAATATATAATGTATAAGACCTTATCTTAGTCTCTGTACTCCCTGCGAGGTCCGCGATCACCACGATCCTGACGAGGACCACGGTCTCCACGATCTTGGCGAGGTCCACGCTCACCTCTTTCTGGTCTTGGCGGACGTTCCTCGTAACCTTCCGGTTTCGGAAGCAATACCTTGCGGGAAAGTTTGAACTTGCCTGTTTTCGGATCGATATCAACCAACTTGACAGAAACCGTATCGCCTTCCTTCAAGCCGGCTTGCTCAACGGTCTCCAGACGTTTCCAATCGATCTCGGAAATGTGAAGCAAACCATCCTTACCCGGCATGAACTCAACGAATGCACCATAAGGCATGATAGAGGAAATCTTTCCTTCATAAACCTCTCCGATCTCAGGAACAGCGACGATAGCCTTGATCGCCTTGACAGCCGCGTCGATCGTAGCCTTATTCGTGCCGGAGATCTCGATCTTTCCTACGCCGTCTACCTCATCGATAGATACCGTAGCTCCCGTTTTCTCTTGGATACCTTGGATGATCTTACCGCCCGGGCCGATTACCGCACCGATGAATTCCTTACCGATAATCATCGTCTCGATACGAGGTGCATGAGGTTTCAAATCCTCACGAGCTTCCGGTTGAGCCTCCAAGATCTTGCCCAAGATATGCATACGACCCTCTTTAGCTTGAGCCAAAGCATTCTCAAGGATCTCGTAAGACAAACCGTCTACCTTGATATCCATCTGAGTTGCCGTGATACCGTCTTTCGTACCCGTTACCTTGAAGTCCATATCACCCAAGTGATCCTCGTCGCCTAAGATATCAGACAAGATCGCGTAGTTCGTACCCTTGTTCTCGGAGATCAATCCCATAGCGATACCGGATACCGGTTTCTTCATCGGGACACCTGCGTCTCTCAACGCCAAGGTACCGGCGCAAACCGTAGCCATAGAAGAAGAACCGTTAGACTCCAAGATATCGGAGATTACACGTACTACATACGGATAGTTGTCCGGGATCATACGTTTCAGCGCACGGTGAGCCAAGTTGCCGTGTCCGATCTCACGACGGCCTACGCCACGTGTTGCTTTGGCCTCGCCTGTGGAGAATGGGGGGAAGTTATAATGTAAAAGGAAACGCTCGTATCCATGGTTCAATACGTCGTCTATCATTTTCTCATCAGACTTCGTACCTAAAGTTACCGTAGATAAAGACTGTGTCTCTCCACGTGTAAAGATAGCGGAACCGTGAGGACCCGGCAGGCAATCTGTCTCGATCCAGATCGGACGGATCTCGGTAGTCTTACGACCATCCAAACGCTTACCCTCATCAAGGATGGCACGGCGCATAGCCTCTTTCTCTACATCGTGATAGTAGCGACCGATCATTTCCAGTTTCTCGTCCGTCAACTCCTCCTCGGAGAATTGAGCCTTGTATTCTTCTACGATTTTCTCGAATGCCTCGCTGCGTTCGTGCTTGCCGCTACCAGATGTGGCTACGGCGTAAGCCTTGGCGTAACATTTGTCGTGTACGTCCTTGCGCAACTCGTCATCGTTTACCTCGTGGCAATATTCACGTTTTACCAATTTGCCGCAAGCCTCGGATAATTCCAATTGAGCCTTGCATTGTACCTTGATAGCCTCGTGAGCGACCTTGATAGCCTCAAGCATCTCAGATTCCTGAACCTCGTTCATTTCACCCTCAACCATCATGATGTTGTCTATGGTAGCGGCAACCATGATGTCGATATCAGCTTTCTCCAATTCTGCGGAAGTTGGGTTGACGATGTATTTTCCATCCGTACGAGCTACGCGAACCTCAGAGATCGGTCCGTTAAAAGGAATATCAGAAACTGCCAAAGCGGCGGAAGCGGCCAAACCTGCTAATGCGTCCGGCAAATCTTCGCCATCAGCGGAGAACAATATAATATTTACATATACCTCAGCGTGGTAGTTGTCTGGGAAAAGAGGACGCAACGCACGGTCTACTAAACGAGATGTGAGGATTTCATAATCAGAAGCTTTTCCTTCTCTTTTTGTAAAACCTCCGGGGAAACGTCCAAAAGCGGAGTATTTCTCTTTGTATTCTACTTGCAACGGCATGAAGTCAACACCCGGGTTCGCGTCTTTAGCGGCACAAACAGTGGCGAGCAACACGGTGTTGTTCATACGAACGGTAACCGCTCCGTCCGCCTGTTTGGCCAATTTCCCGGTTTCGATGGTAATGGTTCTTCCATCACCTAACTCGATCGTCTTGTTAATTGGATTAAGCATAATCTTTTTTCTTATTTTTCTATCTGTCAAAAATTGGTGCAAATGTAATGAAAGTTTACCTGTAATTGCATGAAAATGAAAAGAAATAACAGTCTTAAAGCACTTTTTTTGAAAAAAGCCTTGAAGAAATACGGAATAATAGTGCCACAATTGTAAAATAATGTATATTTGCACCGGATTAGTAATATAGACAAACTGGAATAATGAAACAAATATCTACGAATTTACTAGCTGTGCTGTGTGTTATGTTGCTTTTGTTCACGGCTTGTAAGAAGAATTCTGATTTTACGGTGGAAGGTGTAGTGTCCGGCGCAGACGGCCAGATGATGTATCTGGAGAATGTAGGTGTGTCGACGGTAGAGTTGATGGACTCCGTAAAACTGACGGCGGCCGGTAAATTCAGCTTTACGAAGCCTCGTCCGGCATTCCCGGATTTTTATCGCTTGCGTCTGAATAACCAATTGATCAACTTCTCGGTAGATTCTACGGAGACGATCTCGTTCGTGGCCGATGCCGGGACTTTCGCTACTTCTTATAGCGTGGAGGGCTCAGAGAATTGCAAGGCGATCAAGAATATTACTTTGGCTCAATTAGATGCGAACCAAGCGATCCATCGTTTACGGAAAGAATCTGAGTCCGGTCTGTTGGCGGATTCCGTATATTCCCGCCAGGTGCTCGAGGCCGCCGAGGCTTATAAGGACGTGGCTCGTAAGTATATTTATTCCGCCCCGATGTCCGCTGCCGCTTACTTTGCCTTGTTCCAGCAAATTGACGGCTTGCTGTTCTTCGATTTGTATGACAAGAACGACTCGAAGGCTTATGGCGCCGTAGCCACCAGCTTCGATCACTATTATCCGGAAAGCCCTCGTGCTAAGCATCTGTATAACTTGGCTCTTCAATCGATAAAGGTGATTCGTAGCCAGCGCCCGATGGACTTGGATAAGGTGGAGAAGAAAGAGGTTAGTTTCTTGGATATCGAGTTGCCGGATGTACATGGGGAAAACACGAAATTGTCTTCTGTCGCTACAGGTAAGGTGGTGTTGATCAACTTCACGGCCTATATGTCCGAATGGTCTCCTGCCTTGAATATGGAATTTGGCGATTTATATACGAGGTACCACGATAAGGGCTTGGAGATTTACCAGATCTCTTTGGATAGTGATCTTCACTTCTGGAAGAACGCCGCTTCTAATTTACCTTGGGCTTGCGTGCGTGATCCACAGTCGGTTTACTCTCAGACCGCAGCGTTGTATAACGTGAAACAGCTTCCGGCGATCTTTATCTTGGATCGCAAGGGAAACTTGGTTAAACGGGTGGACGACGTGAAGAAACTTGAGGCTGACATCAAGTCCGTATTGTAAATTGTTCATGATTTAATCATCAGATTTATATGTTATAAAGCACTTTCGTAAACTTGTTCATCTTAGAAAGATAACCTAACTTTGCGGAGTCTTGAAATGATAAAAAAGGGGAGTTCCGGCCATATGACTTGGTCGGGATTCTTTTTTATTATGCGATAATCAATCAATATTAATATAAAGAATAAGGAGGATTTAGTATGGCTGTTAGTTATATGACAAAGGACGGCTACGATAAGATTTTAGCTGAAATCAACTATTTGGAGACCGTGAAGCGCCCTGAAATATCAGCCCAGATCGCTGAGGCGAGGGATAAGGGTGACTTATCCGAGAACGCTGAGTACGATGCCGCCAAAGAGGCTCAAGGTATCATGGAGGCTAAGCTTGCGCAGTTAAAAGGTTTGATCTCAAACGCCCGTCTGATCGATGAGAGTCGTGTGAAAACTGATGAGGTTCAGATTTTGAACAAGGTGAAAATTAAGAATACGAAGAATAACGCTGTCATGACCTACACGTTGGTATCGGATTCGGAGGCTAACCTAAAAGAAGGAAAGATCTCCGTAAGCACGCCGATCGCCCAAGGTTTGATGGGAAAGAAGGTAGGGGATGTCGTTGAGATCCGTGTGCCTTCCGGCTTGATGACGTTTGAGATTATGGATATTTCAATTTAAAAACAGAAAGACGTATGGCAACTATTTTTAGTAGAATCGTGGCGGGTGAGATCCCTAGCCACAAGGTTGCGGAAGACGATGAGTTTTTTGCTTTCCTCGATATCAATCCGGTAGCCTTGGGGCATACCTTGGTAATTCCTAAGAAGGAGGTCGATTATATCTTTGATATCGATGATCCGATGCTGGGACGGATGGTAGCTTTCGCTAAACGGGTAGCTCGTGCTCAAGAGACCGCTATCGAGTGTAAGCGTGTAGGATTGGCTGTCATGGGTTTGGAAGTGCCCCATGCGCATATCCATTTGATTCCTATCACGAAGGAGTCCGATATGTATTTCGGCGGGAAGAAATTGGCTGTAAGTCAAGAAGAATTGGCCGAGATCGCCGCTAAGATTAGAAAAGAATTCAAATAATTGAATATAATTTTTTAATTATAAAAAATTGGTTATATTTGTACCCGCTGTTTTATGCGTGACAATATCATGCAAAGGGGACAGCAAATCATTAATATGATTCATTAGTGGTTTTTACTCATAAATTTGTTAACCTTAGAAGAAAGGCCCCTCTGTGACAGAGCGGCCTTCTTTTTTTAAACACACAATAAACATTATAAACTACTAAATTGATATCTTCATCTTACATCTTCGAATAGGATTAGGGGAGCCAAACGGCATGCCTGTTCCAACCGTGTACACCGTTCCAGTAATCATGCCAGTCATATAGCATACCGGATTGATGGATATATACGCCACATAATACAAGGGAGATAAGCCATAAGGCTAATAATATCCATCTTGCTTGCGTCGGTAAGGAACGTACCTTGAACAATTGGCAGCAAATCGCGTATATCAGGGAGAATATGGGGATGCCGATGAATAAGATCGTCCCTATGCATCCCATGATTGCCATTGACAGCGGTGCTCCGTTTATCAAGTCCGCTCCGAACGGAGAGAGATTATAGATGAATCCGGCTCCACCCATGAGCAAAGCGAATGTTACGACTACCAGAATGAATACGACTAGTACTAGCGGCGGCAACAAGAAGATTCCGGCTAATATGATGAAAAACTTCAAGATGAACCCGATGACCAGAACGAAAACATCCGCCAGCTTTTGGAAGAAGTTCCTCGGCTTATCCGAGCTGATGAAGTCGTTCACGTTATTGCTGACTTTCTCGAATCCATCTGTCACGGTCTTTCCGATATTCTCCACCGTCACGCTTTGCCCGCGCATCTCGAGTTTCTCGGTCGCCGTGCGTGCCATCGGTACTATGATCCACAACAAGAAGTAAAGCGGAACCGTGATTCCATAGAAGAACATCAGAAGGAAAAGCACGATACGTACGGCAGTCGGGTCCCAATCCATGTAGGCGGCGAAACCTCCGGCGACACCTCCCAGAATACGGTTGTCCGGGTCACGCATCAAGCGTTTCTTGGTCGTCTGGGCATGAGTCTCCTGTTGTTGCGTCCGGTAATTATCCTCGTGGTCGGTGCTTTTCTCTTCCTCCTCGAAAATCTCTTCCGGCTTACCCATCCGTTTGATCACTTCCTCTACCTGCTCGATCGTGATGACTTCGTAGCCTAAGCGGATACGCTCGTTAAGAAGCTCCGAGATACGCATCTCGAAATCATCCATGATCTCATCCGAACCTTCTTCTTTGCGGAAGTGGATACGCAGGTTCGACAGATATTTGTCTAATAATTGGTATGCGTCTTCGTCAATGTGGAAAACTGTGCCTCCCAGATTAACAGTAAGTGTCTTCTTCATCACTCTTTCGTTTTAATTGTTTCTGATGTGGTTTATTGTATCATTTAGTTCCTGCCATGAAGTCTCCAGCTCGCCGAGGAATAGTTCTCCTTTCTCGGTCAGTTGGTAATACTTGCGTGGCGGTCCTTGCGTAGATTCTATCCACTGATAACTTAATAGCTCGCTATTTTTTAGTCGGGTTAAAAGAGGATATAAAGTGCCTTCCACAACGATCAACTTCGCTTCTTGTAACTTCTGAATGATATCAGAGGTGTAAGCGGGTTCTTTTTTGAGAAGCAGGAGGATGCAATATTCCAGCGTCCCTTTCCTCATTTGTGATTTTACGTTCTCTGCATTCATCTCTTTTAATTTTATGCTACAAATGTATGTATTACATATGTACTATGCAATACATGCTACTATGAATTATTATTATTTAACCGAATACTTGCACAAAAAGAGCAATTATGTGTAAAAAAAGGACTGATGTCGTGTCTTTTAGAAGAGAAAAGCGTACTTTCGCGGTATCAATTCAAAATAAGGAATTATGATTTATTATCATTTCGCCGAGTTAATACACCGTCAGGCAGAGAAATATGGGAACCGTACAGCGTTGAAACATAGAGATAACGCTACGGGGAAATGGTTGAAGATTTCTTGGAGGGAGTTTTCCGATAAAGTTATGCTTACGGCCAAGGCGATGGCTGAGTTCGGGATAAAGGTACAAGAGAATATCGGAGTTTATTCCCAGAATATGCCTCAGTGTTTATATACGGACTTCGGTGCGTATGGTAACCGGGTGGTTTCCATCCCGATGTACGCGACGAATTCTCCGGGACAAATCGAGTACATCATCAATGACGCTAAGATCCGCACGTTGTTCGTGGGTGAGCAATTGCAGTATAATAACGCTTTCAAGGTACAGAAGGACTCTAAGTATCTGGAGCGTCTGGTTGTCTTTGATCCGGCGGTCAAGATGAATCCGGAAGATAAGACGTCCATTTATTTTGATGATTTCTTGCGCTTGGGGGATAACGCGCATGCGGAGAGCACGGTGAAAATACGTATGACGGAAGCCGTTCCGGAGGATCTGGCTACCATTATATATACGTCCGGTACGACAGGTGAGTCGAAAGGCGTAATGCTTCCTCATTCTTGCTATCTGGAGGCGATGCGGATACATGATGTCCGTCTGCCTCTGGTAACCGACAAGGATCTATCCATGAGTTTCTTGCCAATGACTCATATCTTCGAGAAAGCTTGGTGCTATTATTGTCTCCATAAAGGGGTTACGATCGCTATCAACCAAGACCCGAAAATGATCCAGAAGACATTGCCGGAGGTTCATCCTACTTTGATGTGCAATGTGCCTCGTTTCTGGGAGAAGGTGTATGCGGGCGTACACGAGAAGATCAACTCCGCCTCTCCGGCCATGAAGAAGATTTTCTTGGATGCTATCGAGACCGGGCGAAAGTATAATCTGGAGTATAAGAATAAAGGTATTCCGGCCCCGTGTGGTTTGAAGTTGAAGTTTCAATTTTACAATAAAACGGTTTTCACCTTATTGAAAAGGGTATTGGGTATTGAGCGTGGACGGTTTTTCCCGGTGGCGGGCGCTCCGTTATCGGATACGGTTAATGAGTTCTTGCAGTCCGTGAATATCCCGATCGCTTATGGTTATGGACTGAGCGAGACGACGGCTACGGTTTGTTTCTACCCGGAGATCGGATTCCAGTTTGGTTCTATTGGTGAGGTAATGCCGGGAGTTCAAGTGAAAATAGATCCGGGGAATAACGAGATCTTGGTGAAAGGCAAGACCGTGATGTCCGGATATTATAATAAACCGGAAGAGACGAAGAGGGCTTTCACCGAAGATGGTTTCTTCCGTACCGGCGACGCTGGTCGTTTGGAGGGTAATACGTTATTCTTTACGGAACGAATCAAGGATTTGTATAAGACTTCAAACGGAAAATATATCGCCCCGCAAGCGATCGAGATGGTGATGAGCGGTGATAATTATATCGAGCAAATCGCTGTTATCGGCGATCAACGTAAGTTCGTGAGCGCCTTGATCGTGCCGGCTTATCCATTGTTGGAGAAGTATGCCGGGGAAAAAGGCATCTCGTTCGAGAGCCGGGAGGAGTTGGTGAAGAACAAGGATATCATTCGTTTCATCGAGGCTAGGGTAGAGGAGCACCAGAAGAACTTGGCTTCTTACGAGAAGATCAAGCGCTTTACCTTGTTGCCGGAACCTTTCATGATGGGATGCGAGCTGACGGATACGCTAAAGTTGCGCCGTCCGGTCGTATTGCAGAAGTACGCTACCGAGATAGAGGCGATGTACGAGGAATAACGAGTTTGTCGGCTATCAACTATTTCTTATCTTCGCGGTAAATTTAAAAAAGAAAAGAACATATGATCACATCAGACCAACTACATGACGTGTTGGAGCGCGATAAGGCGCTGAGGGGGTATCTTTGACATCGATAGCAAGACCATTCAGTTAGAAGAGGAGGAGCTACGTACGCAAGACCCCGGTTTCTGGGAAGACGCCAAACGCGCGGAAGTCCAGATGAAGAAAGTAAAGGAGCTAAAGAAATGGATCGAGCTTTACGGTGAGGTACATGCGGCGGCTGAGGAGCTAGAGTTGGCTTACGAATATGTAAAGGAAGAGATTATCACCGAGGAAGAGGTGGACGCGGCTTATAAGAAGGCCCTTCATTTACTGGAAGACTTGGAGTTCCGCAATATGCTTCGCGACGAGGCTGATCAAATGAGCTGCGTGCTCAAGATCAACTCGGGTGCCGGTGGTACCGAGAGCCAAGATTGGGCTTCCATGTTGATGCGTATGTATCAGCGTTGGGCTGAGAATAACGGTTATAAGATCTCTATCGCCAACTATCAGGAAGGGGATGAGGCCGGTATCAAGACCGTGACCTTCAATATTGAGGGCGATTATGCCTATGGCTATCTAAAGAGCGAGAATGGCGTGCATCGTTTGGTACGTGTATCTCCTTACAACGCCCAAGGTAAACGAATGACCTCTTTCGCCTCCGTATTCGTCACCCCGTTGGTGGATGATACGATCGAGGTAAAGGTAGAGACGGCGGCTATCTCTTGGGATACGTTCCGTTCGGGCGGCGCCGGAGGACAGAACGTGAACAAGGTGGAATCCGGAGTTCGCTTGCGTTATCAGTTCAAGGACCCGTATACAGGTGAGGAAGAAGAGATCTTGATCGAGAATACCGAGACTCGCGACCAACCCAAGAACCGTGAGAACGCTATGCGTCAATTGCGTTCCATCCTTTACGATAAGGAGTTGCAGCATCGCATGGCCGAGCAGGCCAAGGTGGAGGCCGGAAAGAAAAAGATCGAGTGGGGTTCGCAGATCCGTAGTTACGTATTCGATGACCGTCGCGTAAAAGACCATCGTACGAACTACCAGACTTCCGACGTGAACGGTGTGATGGATGGAAAGATCGACGATTTCATCAAAGCATACTTGATGGAGTTCGCCGGAGAAGAAAGTGCGGAAAAATAAGTTTTTCCCTTTAACATTTGCATATCTCGATAATAAATCGTAATATTGCACCCGATTTCAGAGCCTAGCTCTGAACAGGTCCTATAGCTCAGTTGGTTAGAGCACCTGACTCATAATCAGGGAGTCCTTGGTTCAAGCCCAAGTGGGACC
>PPYF01027774.1_pt1 | contig 18239 bp, 9 predicted proteins | sample 1559871 | NCBI WGS metagenome assembly PPYF01 (sample SAMN08240021, study PRJNA423297) | Human gut metagenome, whole genome shotgun sequencing project. | reverse complement strand
CGATTGCGTCGTCGGCAAGAAGGACGCCGTTGTCATATACCTCCACCTTTGCACCGGCGGCGAAAGCGTCGATTCCTTCGGGACGGTTTTCGGTAACTTCGCTTTTTCTGGCGATGTATAGTTTGCGTTCTATGGTTTCGAGGCCGATATTGTCTTTGAGGAACGAAGCGGCCTTGGTGATGTCGAGGTCTTTGTCGGCGGGGAAGCACCGCGAGGCGTCATATTCGAGCGAATATACCGGGTATTGCCCGACGATATTGAAACCGCCGGCTACCCAGCCGTTCGACCAGTCGGCAGATACCTGCGCGTCATACGACGAAGCGGTCTTGGGTGTGGTGTAGGCCTGCAGATAATCGGGGTTTACCACTACTGTCACTTTCTTATTGTCGGGAAGTCCGCTTTTCACGGGATGACCATCGAAATAGTACCAATGACCGACATTATTTCCGTTTTTAGGAACACACGGCACATATAGAGTCTCAAGGGAATTGCAGCCGGCAAATACGTTGTCGTTCAGTCCTCCGCGTGTCTTATTGGAGAAGCCTCCCGCATTGTTGGGCGTTTTGCCTAAACTCCATGTGCGCAGGTTGGCGGGCAGACGCAATTCTTTAATTTTTCCGCATCCCATGAAGCTGTCATCCTCGAATTGAGTGAGCGATTCGGGCAGGATAATCTCTTCGATATTGCAGCCGCGCCTGGTAGTGGAATTATAGAAAGCTTTGCCCGGAAATACATTGTCGAGGCCTGTCGCAGCGGTTTTGTCTCTGTTGTAGACGAATGTGGCCTCCGAGAGGTCGAGTGTGCGTATGTTAGAGGCTATATCATCATTGTCGCGGAAGAAGTTGAAGTCATAGGTATCGAGCTTGCCTACGATTTTGAGTTTTTTAATGTTGCTGTATCTCTGGGCAAACTCCTTGTTTTTTTGACTCCAGCCGGTCGGGGCGTTCGGGTCGTTCCATGCATAATATAGATAGAGATGCTGCCCTTCCTCGAGCACGATAGTGGCTTCGGTATAGGAGACAGGCGGTATGACCTTGACGTCGAAATCGAGGTTTTCCTTGGCGATAAACGAGTAGGTGAATGTCTTGCCGCCTTCGAGCACTTTCTCGCCGTTGATGCTGACGTCGAGGGTGTGCGATGCCGATTTGGGTGTGATTCTGAAAGTGAGGTCGCGGCCCCGGACGGCGCTTGTCACGATGCCCGAGAGGTTTGCTTTTTCTGCCAGATCTTCGGGGAAGGTGAAGTTGTAGACAGGCGTCTGGTTGTTGAGGGCCGGTAGGGCGTCGATCACGTTTTCGTTAGAACCTTTGACGAGCGCCCATGTTTTGTTGTTGTATGATGTGGCGAGCCTTATGAGGTTGCCCTCGCGCACGGTGGCGTCTTTCACACAGCAGTTCACGGTCATACGCTGGTTTGAGGCGGGGCCGTTCGACCAGTTGCTGACAGGCGATATGAATTCCTTTATCGCGCCGTCGGCTGTTGTGAGCACCATCGCCCAGAAGGCATTGCCGGTTGCATCGAACGAATTAATGCGAACATCAAAAGGCACTCCAGGAATAACATTTACTGCATCGGTGAGAAGACCGACGGTGCCGCCATTGTCTGTCAGAATCCAGTGCGAGTCGTATGATGCGGGCGCCACGGGCTTGACAAGGTCGAAGTGAAGGATAGTATTGGCGGTCAGAGTCACGCTGTATTTTCCTTCGGCATCGGGTTTGAGGAGTGTATTGTTGGCGTAGACGTCCATGCGGTTGTCGTTGTCGGCTATGTGTTCGGCGGTGAAGACTATTTCCCGTCCTTTCTCATATCGGCCCGGCTCGGTGTCCGACATATATCTTACGTCGCTGTTCTCCATTACGGCAAAAGCGACGTCGGAGGGCGCCTCATATTTCCCGGCCACGAAATTCACGCCGGTGTCTACGTCGGGCTGGTTCCAGTATTTGTCGTTCTTGTAGCGAGTAGCGGAATTCTCGTCCGGACAGTGGACGGTGCGGTCTTTCGGACAGCCGCTAAAGACACACCAGTTGACAAAAACGGGATTAGGATTGAGGACCCATATGTCTTTGAGGCCCGACGAACCGTTGAATACGTTGTACTCGAAGGTTGTCACCCCGGCGGGGATAACGATGCTCTTGATTCCGCACAGGCGGAAGGCGCCGTTGTTGAGACGGTTGACGCTCGATGGCAGAACGACTTCCTGCAGGCTCCAGAGGTTGCGGAAAGCCTCGCGAGGCACTGCGTTGGCCTGGTTGTTGCCGTTTGCGGCAATGCGGGCTCCCGAAAGATCGAGTCGCGTGAGCTTCATGGCGGTGCGTATGAACGTGAAGTCGTTGGCATCGATAGTGCCGAATACGGTCAGGTCTTTTACCGTGCCGGCGTCGGCTGCGGAGAGTGTTTCGGAGAGAGTGCCCGGGGTGCCGACCCAGACGCTGCGTTTCTCTTTGACATCGGCGGCGTTCTGAACGTATATTTCTATTTGCTGGTCTTCGAGCACGTTTCTTACGGTATAGTAGTCGCCGGTTTCGCGCGTGAGGACACAGCCGTTGTTTCTCACTGTCACTACGTCGCGGTCGGGATTGGCGGGCACGACGCGGAAACGGTAATTCCACCCGCGTATCACTCTATCTTCGCCGGTAAATGTGGCGTCGGCAAGGGGAGTGGTGTGACCGACGGTGAAATAGCCCGGTGTGGCGCCCTTGGCCGGGATTTCGTTTGTCGTAAGGAGCTCGCCGGGTACGGGCAGCCAGGTGTCGGCCCCGTCGGCGAGTGTCGCCATGCGGATCACATCGCCGTCTTCTACTGTCGCACCCTCGGGAAGTGCGCATCGGAAGTCGGCATATGCGCTTCCGAAGATAGTCATTGCGTTGAGGCGGAAGCCGACGGGTGTGCATAGCGTGGTCTTGAAAGTGCCGTCCGCTCCGAAAAGCGCCACGGCTATCTTGCCGCCGAAGTTAGAGTAGCTTACGTTTTTGATATTGCCTACTCTGACTGTAAAGGCGTTGCCGGCTGTCAGATTGCCTTCGAGGTCGGAGCTCATGCCGCACTGGCGACCGTCGGCAGTGATGTGCAGGGGCGACCATGCGGCGTTGTTGCCGTTGCCGGGCTTTATATTATAGATTATGGTGGTGAGATTGTTGAAACTGTGCGACTGGCTGACTGTCGGATTGAGGGCCGTGCTGACATACCAGCCGCCGTTGTTGTTGCCGGCCGCTCCGCCCCACCCCCAGTTGATGTGGAGCATCCCGCTCATGGGGTCGTAGCCGTCGACCACAAAAGCGTGGCCGGACGTCACGTCCTGGCCGCAATAGAGCACAGGACGCGAGGCGCGGATTTCGTTCTCGACTATCCGGTCGAATTCGGCCTGTGTCTTTACCTCAGAGCGCTTCTTGTATGAAACGCCGGGGTCATAGTTGAAATAGTTGACAAGTGCGGCAGGTACTTTCACTTCGTATGCGCTCGAGCCGGAATAGCCGAACTGTGTGCCGATGCTCACTCCGGTATGGTAGATGAGCGTGGCCACGGCGTCGGCCTCGGTCTGCGTATATGTGCCGCGATAGTTGTCCATGCGCATGTTGTTCCAGTCGTAGGCCACGTCGAAGTTTACTCCATTGTAGCTGCCGGTGCCTCTTTCGGGGAATTTGTGATATCGCATGATAATGGCCATGGCAGTGCCTACGCACCCTGCGAGCGGCCTGCCCGGAATCATGTTGTTGAAGGGAGCCTCCTGACGCCACTCGGGCGTCTGGAGCAAGATGCGCTGCTCGCCGGCTGCGGCGCGACGCACCATGCGGCGGCGGTTTTCGCGCGATTGGGATTGCTGGAGGCCGGGCACAGCCTTGATTTCGTTTTCAAGACCTTTGAGCATCCATTTCATCGCCGGCGCGAGCGATGCGGCGTCGTACTTTCCTTCTTGCGAATAGCCCAGTATAGGGGCGGCGCAGTCGTCGGCCGACATGATGATGTAGCCCTCGCCTTGGTCTACATTGAACACATAGTAAAGCGGCCGGTCGCCGCTAAGGCTCGTGAATGCCAACTCCAGTTCATCTTCGGAAGTCGGTCTGTCAGGCGAGGTTGCCTGAAAGAACTCTACTGCCAACTGACGGGCTTCGTCGACCGACACGGTTTCTGCGCCGGCAATCGACGGAACGAAAGCTAACAGAGAGAAGATCAGACCATTTAAGTAATGTCTACGCATGGCTGTAAATGGAGGTAATCTTTAGAAAATTAGGCTTAGTTTTTATTAATTATGATAAGATTTATGTCGGTAAAAGCAGTTCAGAGATAGAGTTGTGTCGCCGGAGCGGACATCTATTACAATATACTTTTTTTCATTAGTTATTATTCCTGGCGATTTTTGGCTGCAAAGTTAATGAAATTTTTGTGACTTCAACATAGAGCAACAAATAAAAAAGTTTCTGCAGGAAATATAATCAATTGTAAAATACCCGTTGGTTGCAATTAGATCAGTGAATATTTTATCAAGGTTCTGCCGCTCTGTTTTTGAAAGCGAGGCAAACCAATCCTTTGCTTTTGCAATACGCTGACAAAGGTTTGTGATGATTTTCGTATATTGGGTGTGTAATTCATGAATTACATTATTGAGTCAATATGCGGATAAGCGATGGCTCTCTTATAATTTGAAAATGCCGAGGCAGGAGACGTGTTGGCATAGCAGTAGAGGCAGCCATGCGGACAGGTGTTGTAAGCGCCGATGTCTTTTGAAAGAATGCAGCCGCACGCCTTACGTTGGCCGCTGTCGCCTCTGGCGTTATAAAGGAAGTTTTGAAGAACGGCATCGTTGGGTGCAAGGCGGCTTATCAGTTCCGGGTCGATGCAGCGGTTATGCTCAATGCCATATTCCGAAAGGTCAGTCCGTTCGGCACACGTCGCAAGCCTGAAATTCCAGTTATCACGGTTCAACATCGATAGTCGCGATGCAAATTCGCGCATTGACGCTTTATCCCACTCACGGTAATCGATACCGCTTTGTCGAAGATTGCGCGACACTTTTTTATATGACTCAATGTCGGCGAAACTGAAAACGAGTTTTTCGGTATAACCGGCCAGAGTGTCGGCGATACCTGTTATTTTTTCAAGTAAAGTATCTATGTTTATTCTGTCTGTAAGAATAAGCGGGTCAAAACGCCACACAACTGCTCCAAAGCCGAGAACATCAACGAGCCGACGGAAAGTTTCTATCCGCTGCTGTAAGAGGGGAACGTTTGGCTCCAGCCCTTCAGTTTCGTAATCATTAAGGGTATATTGTATGTAACACCCGATTCCTCGCTCTGTAAGCGTAGACAACTGGGGTAACAGAGGCGCAGGATTCTTTGACCAGAAAACAATGAAGCGAGTATTGCCGAACGACACATAGCTATCTTGCCCGGAGAAAGGATTCCGCCACCTGACATAACCTTTTTCAAGCCGACGGAAAAACCAGTCGGTATAAAACGCCGGTATGTCTGTGGCCCTGCTTGCAGATATTATCATAGGAGCCTGTGCCATGACTTCCGTTCCGTTGTCATTGCGTATAGATATGGTCTGATGTTTTATCATGATGGAATTATTTATGGACAAATATATGACTTAATATATGCAAGAACACGACACATCAAGATTAATAAATATTATATGGTTTGTGCTGTTATGGAAAGGCTAAATGAATGCTTATCTGAAGCGGTATTTCTCGGCAAACTCTGATATACGTTTGAGCCATTCTGAAATTTCATAATGTGAATGTCGATGAGTCCCGTCCGGGTACATACTTTTGTATTGGGCAAGAGCGAGATAGCTATACTCATTGGATAGAGACGTCTGGAATACACCTAAATCGTCAGTGTTTATAGTGACAGACAGATGATGCCCTTTCGTCGGGTCAATGTCGTGAAATCGAAAAATTGGATGATGCTCGTACTTATCAAGACTTCCTATGAGCAAATTGGAAGATGGACAACATTCCAGGCACAGACCATGTCTCTCAATGCGCTCCATCATCTTTTCCTGCATCATCGTAATGGTTTCAGTGTAACCTGGACAGATATGAAACTCTTTTACACATTCACCTCGGTGGCGTACATCGCCATTGAAATGATAATTGCGATAGATATTCACTGCAAGGGGATTTTGGGAGGCGATTTTTTCAATTTCACTGTGATTAATTGCGTAATAACTCCATTCGTTTCGGCTGGTGGGAAAATGCCTTATTTTAACGTCGAAATTATTAGGATTGGAGATGGCTGGATTATCGCCTCTTAACAACATCGATAAATGATATGTTTCAATATCAGTGGTACGCAATTCGCTATCTTCATATATTTCGTTAAGGAGTACACGATACTGTTTAAGTAAATATCTCTCTAGATCCGGCCTCAACGCGATGTTCCAATCTTTACCTCGACAGTAGAGCCAAACAATATTGTCAAGTAACCATTGGGCAGGAATTGAAATACGGTTATTGCGTGATTTGTAATACTCTGCCGCATCAATTCCCATCGCAAGTGCATGTCCGATGCGGTCTCCGGCTTCGAGATTAAGAAAAGTCACAGCCTCATCGATGGCTCTAATGCCATCAGCCAAATCATAGAAATCCTCACCTGCATGGAATGTCGCTTTCAGTCCGCAGCTGTGCAGGAATCTGAATGCTTGTCCGAATACCTCTGGGCGGCAATTAAATTCTGATGAAGCGGCATCAATACCGCTGATTCGATTCTGAGGATTAGAAGCAAGGCGCTGAATATTTATGGCCTGATTTTTAAGATAGCGCCTTACGTTATGATTCCGTTCGTCGATGGCATAGATTGAGCCAGGGGCATGATTGCGCACTTTTTCCGATTTTTTGATAAAGTGATAGATGAAACTATAGTCCGGTTCTATGAACTCTGACATCTTCATCAACGCAAACTCGTAATCTATGGATTTGCGGATGGATTTCAAGTTGGCAAGCATGCTCTGGAAGTTATCTTGTGGAGCAATCCTGACCTCCTGGAACTTCACGTTACTGTCCCGACAAGCATCCGGTATGGCTAGTGTGGAAGGAAGCAAAGAATATCCGCCTTTTAGAAAAAGATGCTTTGTATTCTGATAACGCTGAAAATTGCTGAAGCCATGATTCTTGTTGAGCTGTACCATATATTTGCGCACTAAATTCTTAGCTTGAATATAATAAAGCAACCAACCGAGAACCTCTCGGTCATCGAATCTTAGTGCATGGGTAAAGACAAGATAGAGGAAACGGCGTTCACCTGTATAAACACTGAAAGCTTCGCTGTCGCAAGGGGCGGAATTGCTTACGACGATATAATCCACGTGAAAGCGGGAAGAAAATCCTGAGCCAAGGATTTTGTAGGCACTGATGGTGTCTGCAAGTTCCGCATATTTATTCGGGAAAATGTTCCCGCAGAAAGAATTGATGTTTTTGCTGGCAGTGTCTTGCCCGACACTTCCGGTAAGCATTCTGTAAAGATGGAAACGGATAGCGGCAGCATTTGCCACTGCTTCGCAAAGTTGAGTGGCAATAATGGAGTAATTCTCTATATCATGAATGCCTACCAGTCGCTTGAAGTCGGCGATACGTCCCGAAGGATTATTCATGAGGCTAACCCAATTGATGTCAAGCACCTTTGCTGAAGCGCCGAGATGGCAATGCAATTCTCCTAACATTCTGTTTGATTTCATGTATCGAATGTCGGGATTGTCATTCGGTAGACAAGGAGGGAACGCAAGCGGAATGTCTGCGGTAATATGAGACCCTGATTCGTATCGGTCGCAGTTTAACCACGCGAGATAAGCACATACATAGATGTCCTCACCGAGGCATCTGGTAAAATCCCTCCATCTGAAAAGTTCGCGAAAATCCACACATGGTGAGTTCTTGTCCATGCGTATAAAACGCCGAGCTGCACTTACAATAGCATTGAGAAGAGTGGGTCGGTCTTTTTTATCGGGGTCAATACCCCAAATATCCCGCCATGACTGGTATATTAGCCGCAAAGAATCATCCGAATGTTCAAATACATAGCGGCGTGCTGTACCAATAAACTCACGCTCGGCGTTTTCATATGAAGAGAAATTAGCCAAGCGAGAGAAGCAATCACGTGGATTTTTGTCCAAGATACGCTCCGCATCATAGAAAAAAGTCGTTTCTATGAAAATGCGCAATTGATCCATCTCTTAGTTTGATTCAGGAGCTTTCTTAATCTGGCAGTTTACGATGGGTTTGTTTTGGATTGTGGTAGAGCCTGCAAATAGTCGTTACGTAAATCCTCTGTGATTGCTTTAGAAAAGAGATCTTTCCCTAAAGATATGGATTTAAGATATTTCATCACCTCTTCCCCATCCATAGTTGAGAGTCTCGGGAATTTGAGCATAGAAATGATGTGTTCGTTGTCTGCATAATCCGGATAATGAAACTTGACGATGTTCCTTATCATTTCAGGCTTATACTCAAAACCAGGGAATATCTGCATTGCCTCCTGGGTCCCTTTGAGAGGGGTGCGCTTTTCTTCTTGCGTCGCAAAACACTCATAGAATAATTTAGAAAGTTCTTCATCTGCCATACATTGGTCAATAGTGTCGGCAAGAAAAGCAATTGGTCTCAGAGTAATCTTATGATACTTCTTTGTGGAAGCAACAAGTGTATAGGTGGAGATTTGATAATTAGCGAAATATCTGAAAAAATCAGAATAAACCCTCATGTCACCTTCTCCCTTGGGGCGCCAATCGTTGGCTTTGCGCTTAAGATACGACGCGATATCTTCAAGTACTTCCATATTTCGTACTGCTATGCGGGAAGCAAGATCAGATCGACAATTGACGCTTCCTCCATAGCGCAAATCGCGATAGAGGCAGTTGATTAGACTTCTTGCACCGTCATCGTCAAGGTCAAGGCACATCTCCATGAAATCTTTACCATAGAGAGCTAGAGCGGCTTGGGGATCTGCCAGTTTTACGAGTGGAGCAACTACATCAAAAAAGATGTTCTTTGTTGTTGAAAGATTGTGAAGATAATATACATCTCTCTCCTCTCGAAAATTTCCGCTTAGGTTCGTTGCTCGTTTTCGATCTTTTGCATCGACATGGCGTACAGTTGTATAAGCGAAAAATTCAATGAGACGCACTTTTTCGATAAAGCCGAGAGGCAGACTCTTTTTAGAATCTTTTTTCCATTGATTGAATTGGGCAAGCAGACTGCGTATGGTGCGATTTATTATATTGCCGTCGAGGAGGCGACGATCTCTGGAGCTGAGGATAAAGTCTGAATGCCTGTCGGGCGAGATAAGATTGCCGCCTGCGAGCCGGAAATATTCCGGAATGTCCGATAGTATGGAGTTCCCTAATCGCGGTCGGTCAGTAGAGGCGGTATCCGACTGAGGAGTATTGTAATTCCATGCGTCCGTAAGCCTGTCATAGGCTTCATACATACGAATCGAATAAAGCGAGCGAACAAAAAACGAGAATAATCTTGCTTCCTGATCGGGTTTCTGGGAATCGAAAATTTCAAGCAGCTCCATTACATCGCCTACTGAAAGGTTGTAATAGAAGTTGGCATCTTCTGTAAATGGATCATCGATATAAGATTGAATGTCACTGTTGAGTATATTGAGGGTGGCCTTGTTAAGGTGGTCTGGCTCTTCAGATAGAAGAAAACGGGCATCTTCCTGATATCTGCCAGACAACTGGGTAATCCAATCCGTGAAAAAATAATCTTTGAACCTTGACTTATTTATGATGTTCTGCTGTGCTCCTGTGGAACTATCGGATGTGACGCATACTGTTCCGTCAAAATCAGGCATGTCGTAAAGTAGGCTTACGATATGCGAAAGATTGCGTAAATTTCGGGGTACTATTAGCGATACGTTACCATTAGAATTATAGAAAAGATAGCGTGTTTTGTGGAAAATCATGTCGGTAACGCCGTCTGATAGGCTGTCAAAGCATAGGGATTTACCTTCTGCGTCCTTTATTACCATCGCACTATCTAGAAGGACTTCTTCCTTCGGCATATATACGCGCTGGCTTTGAGGAAGGAACTTTGAAAGATAGCGTTCCGCCATAAGTGAGAGTGTATAGTCTAGACCCTCATGTCCTTTGTCGCTTGTATTACCTGTATGATGGCTATAGACGTTCATCAAGTCCAGAAGTATTGCATTGTGCAGTTGCTCAATCTTTGCTGATAGGAAAATTACAGTTTCCGGCATTATGAGATACTTGCGAATCTGTTCCATCATCTGGTAAGATCGCTTAATGTTAAGATCTAGGTCGTCTATACAAATAACGAGATGCTTCTTGCCGAGAAAACTTAGAAAAGCCCTCACAGCACTACGCAGTCGGCTCTGGAGATAGACGCCTGAACAGAGGAATTCAAGATCTTCGGCACCATCGGCATCATCTCTGACGATTGGGGGAACGGAGAGATAACGCATGTCAGCTTTTAGTGCGATAAACGAGCTATTAATGCGCATTATTTCGTTACGGTCGTTTGCGTCCCGCGATATCGCCTCATTCTTGAAACGCTTGTACAATTCACCGATAAAGAGATCAAGAATGTTGTGTGATTCATCAAAGAAAGAAGGGTCAATTACTTGGAGAAAATAAAGGCGCTTATTGTGCTCGTCGTTTTTGAGAATATTGGCAACAGAGAGCATGCATGATGTTTTTCCCGAACCTCTGTCACCTAGTACAGAGATGATATTGTTATTAACGTGGAAACTCCAGTCGGAATCGAATCCACCGGATTTTTTATCAATAGCCATACAGTCAAGTGACTGAGATGTGATTCTGTCAAAAATTTTGAGTGCAGCATTAATCGGTTCTTCCATGATCGTTTCGGCGTAATTCTCCCGGTCAAGAATTACAGGGCGCGTGGTCGTGCTGAGATCAAATTGGATGGTTTTCTTCATGGCGATACTAAGTTCAAAAATGGGCTATTAATCTATAATATCATACGCGTAGGCGCACTTTATAAGATATTTGGCAAAGATACTATAATTAATCAGAAATGCCAAAATATATTTGTTGTAATTTCAATCCAACCGGACCAGCATACACGGCCGCATACACGGCTGCATACACGGCCAGCATACACGACCGACCGCCGGAGGCCAACGGAAACACTTCGGAGACTTCGAGATGGATTTCATCGGGGACGGCTTCGGCTACACGATACTCGTTCTGCTGGAACGTACGAAGTTGTCGGAGCCGAGGTCGGTTTTCAGTCGTTCGGGGATGTAACGGGCATAGACGAGTTCGGTGATGGCGGTTGTGGCGTGGCAGAGCAGTCGGCTGATTGCGTTTACCGTCAAGTTGATGTCGGGGAGATTGAGGCTCATGACGGCGAAGGTGTGGCGGGCAACGTGGAATGTCAGATTGAAGTCGAGGCCTATCTTTTGGCCGATTAGGTGGAGGCTGGTCTAAATGGGCCGGTTGAGGTTCAGCCGGCAGCGATTAAGGGCATCGTCATCGTCAAAGTCTAAGTCCGACGGCAGCAGGTCGAATACGAAGCGGTCGTAGCCATGTCGGCCTTTCCATCGCACAAGGATTGTCCGGGCGGCATTGTTCCGGGAAACAAAGTCGTTTCGGACCCCTCTGGAACATAGCCAGATACGGGCTCGGGGTGACCTGCTATGCAAGTCACCCCGAGTGGAATACGTTGATATTTTGTAGAGTTAGGTCCTTAATACTCGTCCTCGTTGAAGAGACACAGGTAGATTGAACGTCAGATAGTTAACTGAATTTTACCTCGGTTAGACAAGCAAACTTTGCTCCAAAAAGCGATAAAATGCTATTGAGAGTCATAAAAACCATCGACCAAGTTAACGAATATCTCCGGGAAAGGTGAAATGAGATTGTCCAACTAAGACTCATTATTAATAATGACATCTTGTCGAAGAGACTGAACATTGTTGAGTGTCAGAAATTCTGAGTCTTTTGCACTCTTCTGTTGATGATTTGAATTAGTTCTAAAAGTGCCTCTGACCAATATGCAAGCTTTCTTCGCCCTGGTGATTCCAACATAATGTAGGTTTAAATCTTGTTCCCATGCAGGATATTCTATATTGTCAAAATTATTATCAATAACCCTTTTATATGGCAATTCCCATTCGCACATATTTAGGTGAAAAACCAAATCGAATTCTAATCCTTTCGACTTGTGTAAAGTCATCATCTGGACTTCATCATCCATCATTGGATAATATGAACTAATCCATCGAAATTGATTTATGACCTCATTTAACTTATCCAAAGACTTTCGTTCAGGAATATTAGGGAGTAAAATATTGGCAATTGGTTCAAAATACGTTGGAAGTTTGTTGGTATCCTTGACTTCTAATGAACGAATTGAATTCTTAAGTAAATTAAGCTTGCTCTTAATGGATTTAGAGAGATTTTCGTAGTTAACATATTCGTCTATAATTTCTAAGAAAGTGGCTTTCTTATTGAAGAAATAACATAGCAATTGAGAATATAGATGTGAACGTGGGTTGAGATCCATATCTAATGGTGTTGACTCAACAATTCGATGCTTAGTTTTAAGATGCTTGTCAATAAGTCTGAGTGTCCGTTCATTTCTTGCAAGAATCGCAACATTGCATAAATTGACGATATTAAGACATTTGCAGATGTCTTTCAAATACTTATCGATAAATACTGCGATATGGGATTCGTTTCCTTCGACCTTTGTGAACAAAACCCCAGTATCTTTAGTTTCAAATACTGTACTATTGCGGTCAAGCAGTCGATTGGAATAATTAATTATTGGAAGTGAGCATCTAAAATTTTTATCTAACTTGAATGTTGTAAAACCATCAACAGACTCCAACGAGGCAAGGAATTTACTATTCTTATGCGCGAATCCAAAAATGGATTGGTTTACATCCCCAACTGCTACACCTGTTAAGCCTAAACCTACCAATGACATAAAGATATCATGGATATATGTGTCCGCATCTTGGTATTCATCTATAAAAACGCATCTAAAGCGTGCTTTTATGTATTTTCTACAAGCTTTACAATTCTTAATAATATGCAACCCGAGCAACTCCAAGCTTTCGATAAGCAAATATCCCGATTGATAAAGCTCGAACAAGTCTTCAAATCTTGATGACGTTATATCTTGATAATCAGGATGCGCTGTGTCAATCCAATTAAATAGGTCATGTTGTTCAATAGATAAATCTTTTAAATTTATTATACTCAGTTCTTGTTTCGGATGTCCGCCTAAATATGCTCCGAAAGGCAAAATAATCTGTGTTAGGCAGAAATTATCGATTGTTCCAAAGAAAGAATTCTTCTCGAAAATCCCGTTAACCAAGGTTCGTGATTTTAGATTTTGAGATGCTTTTCTAGTGTAACTAATGGCAATGACACCTTGGTAAGGCAAAAAGTCATCTCTACATATCGCATTGCTTATCTTCTTCGCAAGCACAAAAGTCTTGCCACTGCCAGGAGCGGCAAGTATGACCAAATTTCCTTCATGTTCAATGATTCGTTTTTGAACTTCAGTAGGCTCCATAGGTCATCTCGATATATGCTTTCGCTATTTTTAACGGGAATGCAAGGTTGTCTTCTTTCAGCAAACTAAGGCAATCCTTCTTATGCTTGAGAAAAGCATACATATTTATAGCTTTATGAACTTTCATTTTTTGAATTATTTCAACTTTGGAGAGTTCCTCACCATAAAAAGTTTTAAGATACTCTTGAATAGGACTATTATATAAATCTTCCTCCAATCCTTCCTTTGCTATGAATATATCATATTTATCCAAAATTGAAATTAGTCTCTCAGCGGCTGCTTTCACTTCCTCTGTTACATTTTCTTTGTCTTTAAAACCATGCACTTTATTCTTTAATGAGTTAATAACAGAATTATCCGCGTCTGATAACTTACGATGCTTAGCACAATCAAGACCTCGTTCAATACCTGCATATCTGTATTCGTCCCTTTTGGGTATCTTGATTATATCGTTATCAGTTCTCATGACCCAGTATAAACCAAGCGCATTAAGGATTTCTATATAGGTTATGAATCCAACCCCTTGAACATCAAGCACAGAGATGTTCAGTCGATCCAAGTCAATTCCTAATTGCTTTGCAAGCGTTTTATAGAAAATTTCTTCCGATGGCCCTTCTACAAGAATTACGCAATCTGAAAAGAATGCTTCAGCTGGAATTACACTCATCCTATAGCCAAAGTCTTCGAATTTATCTCCTATTATCTTTGAGCATCCGTTAGACGCTATTAATGTGTACAGCCTTTCATGCTTATAAAGGCGAATTATTGAATTAGGGCTAAATTCGCTTACTATGAAAGGCGAGTGAGTGGTAAGAATAACCTGTCCAGACAACGTTCTTCCAAGATATGAAGCAAGCTCTCTTTGCTGATGAGGATGTAGATAGGCTTCCGGTTCCTCAACACATATAATCGACACTTCATCAGAAATGTCGGAATGTTGATTCTGCGAAGCCCAAAGAGAAAGATAAATCTGATTTATTCGTCCTTCACCTCCAATAAAAAGTTTTTTCTCACCATGTTTAGAAACAACAGACACAGCGGTTATTACCTTATCGATATCGGTTGTTGATGTGTCAAAGACAATTGTTTGCTCTTTATTGTGAATTGAAAGCTTGTTAAGCTCTTCGTTCAATTGAGTTGTGGCATTCTTGATGTATGAAAGGTTCGGGATTTTTTCATCCACCTCTTTTAACTTAGTCTCAATCTCAGCATAAAGAGCCTCATCTTCTTTGATAACATCTTCCTCACGTTCGTTTTTTGCCCTGAGCATTAAGTCATTCTTGGACTTATTAATATAAGTCCAAAAATCTCTCTTACTCCCAATATACTTAATATTCAAAAATCTACGATAGAACGGACCATCAATCTCTTGTAGATCTTCTGCATTATCACTTTTACCGCAATAAAACTGATATTCAACTTTTGCTCCATTTTGGGCAGCTTTAAATTGGATTACGAATTTGTCATCATCACTAATTTTACCAGGCAGACGTGATACAACGCATTCTTCGGTAAGATTTGAAAAATACGCACGGATTACAACCTCAGAAGAATCATTATACGCACAGAAATCCGACTCTTTGAGCTCGAAATCATAGTCTGAAAAACTCCTGTCCAAGAGTAGTCTGAGGGCATAAATTAAATTAGTCTTTCCAACATCGTTAGCTCCAATTATCAAACAATGAGGATTGAAATTAATTGTGGCTTCGTTGAAATTTCTAAAACCTTTTATATATACTTTATCAAGATTCATGATGATGGTTATTTCATAAAAAGATTTTATAATTACTTTCGTTTTATTACATACTTTCCCATTTCTCCATAAATAATAATATTGTCTTCCGACTGGGAAACAGTAATATCGTGCGGATGTGAGTTTAGGAAGTCCTCCATAGCATTGATTGGTGGATAAATATATTTATTTATAAAAATCCCCATTTCTTTCCCTGCTTTGTTTACAAGCATATTCCAGGCATCCTGTCCAATATAATATCGACCTCCACAATTTATATATTGCAATTTTAATTTCCTAAGCAATTCCGACTCATTGCCATCAAAAACGACTAATATAGGAGTTAGTCCCGCACGTTCAGCCTCTTTGGGAAAACTCATTTCTTCACTGAATCGACCTTGCCCACTTGCTGCGATGGTTACGCGCATTTTTAATTCATAGACTTCGTTAGTCTCAGCAACATAACAATCCACCTGTCTGCCATTGGATGTAGTATTCCCATTATCGTCAATTCTTTTTACAATAGAATTCTTGGCAGACTGAGCCTCTCCTCCAAGACAACTTGCAAGAATTGGCTCGAATACATATCCAGTTTCCTGCGCACTACGATTATCAATATCAAATATCCATTTTCTCCACTCTAACCAATCAGCGAGTAACATGTTTTCACAGTTGCCATATTCCAAAAGACTACGTGGAACGATTTGTTCTGCATTTGGGAAAGGTTGAGTCTGAAGAATATAATTATACTTAACTCTTCTTCTGTATAAATCACACAGATTCTTAAGGTAAAGATATATAACATTTGTATTGATGTCAGTAACACCACATTCCTTCATACAGTCAAAGCATTCCCCTTCGGATATATCCGGTAATCTTTCTATGTCTTGATGTGAAATGTTATAAAAACCCTTGGCCTTCAATAAATTGTACTCAGTTGTATACAGAGAGGGCTCTTTCTGATTTAAATCAGAGGACGATATGTATAGGAGAAGTAAAACCTCTTTAGGAGCTATACTAATCTTAGCGTCTCCAGATCCATGTTCTGAAAACGTTTTATAAAATTCTTTCTGTTGTCTGTTCATAGCGAAACAAATTGCTAATCAAATAATTGTCAAGTTTATTACATGTGGCCTGTAAAACTGGACTTTTAGCAGAAGCTCTAGTCACATCATAGTATAAAAGACCAGCAGGATGAGTATTAGGCGCAGCTCTATCAGATACGAATATTTGTTCAGCCATGAGGTTAGCAAAATATGGAGGTATGGCATTCCCGATTTGCTGTTCCTGCTGAGCGTCAGAACCTGAAAATAAGAAATCGTCTGGAAATGTCTGAATCCGGGCACATTCCCTTACTGTAAGCATCCTATTTTCTCGAGGATGCACAAATTCTCCAGTGCAGGATCCTGTTATAGTCAAGCATGGCTCATTATAAATTAATCTTTTTAATCCACTGGGAGCTCCGCCTCTACTTTCACTCGGAGTGCCGTCACAAACCCTTCTTGACGCTCTTCTGGCAAATGATTCATGTTGAAGCTCAATTGGTAAATCTTTCATTGTTTGACCCTCCTTAAGAGCCTCTATTCGTTTTTGCTTGATTCCAACTTCTTTTTTTCTCACATGGTTTATCTCAGCACAATCGTAATTTTCTAAATCATTTATGGCATCAAACAGAGTTTTATGACCGTCTTTAAATCTAAACCCCGAGGCCCTCGATAAGGTGCGGGGGAAAGTAAAAGTCTTACCCTCCCTATTACCTATTATAATTACCCTTTTTCTTCTCTGTGGCACGCCATACTCATGCATGTATACTTTTTTTAGACAAAGAGTATATCCTAGATTTATCATATTCTCGACAGCTTCAATAACAAAGTTCCCATTAGCCGTGGTTAACATCCCCTCTACGTTTTCCATCATAAACCAACGGGGATAGAACTTATCTAAAGCATTAACATAGTTGAGAAGAAGCATATTTCTAGTATCATTCTCTCCTCTTTTGCCTAATGTCGTAAATCCTTGGCATGGCGGACCGCCTATAATTAAATCTAATTCACCTTGTTTTAATCCTAAGTCTTCACGTAATTCGCAAAAATCACAATTGCTCAAGTCTACAATACGAGCTCTATTCCCTTCAAAATTAGTATTGTATGTTTCAATGGCCTCCCTCCAAATATCAAATGCGCCAATAATATCCACACCATATTTCGAAAATCCTAAAGAGCATCCGCCTGCCCCAGCAAACAAACTTACAGCCTTGTAACGATGTGCCTCAATGTTCATTTTGAAACTATAATCAATCATATGGTAGTTTATTCTTACAGTTATTGGACTAAATTTATCAAAACAAGCACATCTGCGGTCATCGTTTAGGATTGACTATTTTAACATAACGAGTGCTTAGCACTTCAATCCTAAAAAAGTCCTCTTCGCAACGAGGACAATCAAAGACATAACCTAAATCCCGCAATTTGGATCTCGTTAATTGACCATAACAGTGTGGGCAGTATCTATGAGTTCTCATAATTATTAATTATTTAAAACAATGCCCCAAATATGGCTGACATAGGTTCTGATGCCGTAGAGCGATTTCCTCTCTGCAACAATGGCGGCGGCTACCTCGTCGGGTATGTCGTATGTCTTTGTCTTTCTGCCCACGGCTCAGTGTCATGGCTAAAATAAAAAAACTTCCTTATAGTTCTGACAGGCGACCAAGCCTTATGCGACTTATAAGGAAGTTCCTTTATATGTTGGTATAACGTTATCAGTTCACTTGGTCTTTGTCAGTCTACTTCGCATAGTAGATTGCAAAGTTAATAAAAAAATCTGAGATTGCATTGGCTTCTATTGATTTTCTTTTAGTGGGATTAGCCTAAAATAAGTGCCTTAAAAATAGTGGTTAACGCAATCGCAAACAAATGAATAAGTTGTACTTACAATGCGAATGGAGCGAAGTGGCAGCGGGCGAGGAAGCGGTCGACATCGGCTTGGGTGTACCAG
>PPYF01525639.1_pt1 | contig 18241 bp, 12 predicted proteins | sample 1559871 | NCBI WGS metagenome assembly PPYF01 (sample SAMN08240021, study PRJNA423297) | Human gut metagenome, whole genome shotgun sequencing project. | reverse complement strand
TCCAGCTTTTCGATGTAGACGATGTCGCCCTGCTCCACGCGGTACTGCTTACCGCCGGTAACAATGATTGCGTACATTTGTTTCATTCCTTTTCGTTGTACTCGCTGGTCGTAAAGGCAGACCCCTACAGGGGCCATTTGCGGCGCCCACACCAAGCGGCTAGAATAGTATAGCAGAAAAGCGAGCTGATTTCAAGGGGTTTTTGCGTATTGCGGCAAAGTTTTTTCAAGCTCCGCCGTCAATTGCTCAGATTTTTGAGCACCGCTTCCATATTCCGGGCTCCATAGACGATGCGGAGCACCCAAATCATTTTCTTTTCCTTCTCCGCCCAGCAGCCTCTGTTATTTTTGTTCCAGCGTTTTATTCCTGCTGTTGTGCGCTCAGCTCTTCCTTCACCCGCTTATTATAGGCTTCGGTCCGCTCCACAAAGAGCTTCCGGGGCGAGGAGGCCAGAAGTTCTTCTTCCTCCAGCCGGAACGCGGGGTCGGCCTTTTTCGCCTTGGCGGCGAGGGTGCGGCCCTCGCTGTTGAGGGCCAGCTTGACCATGAGCGGCTTATCTTTGTATCGCTTGGTCAGGATGACCTCTGCGATGATACCGCCGACCACGGCCACCGCCGCCACCACCTGCGATACCCGCAGCCCGATGGAAGGCACCAGAAGCAGACTGTCCGTGCGCAGGGCCTCGATCCAGAACCGGCCCGCGCCATACCAGATGAGGTAACGCAGGGCGATGTCGCCCGCAAACTTCCGCTTTTTGATGTACTTCACCAGCAGGAACAGGCCCACGAAGCACCAGATGCTCTCATATAAGAATGTAGGGTGGACCGGCAGGTTCGGGTCGATGACGGTGCCCTTGGGGGCTGTGACCACGCTGCTGAGCAGGTAGTCGCGGGTCGCTTCGCTGTACATGCCCCACGGCAGGGTCGTGTTGCAGCCGAATGCCTCCTGATTGAAGAAGTTGCCCCAGCGGCCGCAGCCCTGCCCCATGAGGAAGCCCATAGCCGCAAGGTCGAACATGGGCAGCGCCGGCACCTTGCGCCATTTACAGGCAAGGCCGCCGAACAAAAAGCCGCCGATGATGCCGCCGTAGATGGCAAGGCCGCCGTCCCGGATGGCCAGCACGTCCCACAGGCTGCTGTAATTGTAGGGGGACAAGGCCACATAGTAGAGCCGGGCGCACAGGATGCCCATCACCACGCCAATGAGGATGACATCCACCATGGCGTCGGCGTCCACACCGAACTCGACGCCATGCCGGAACGCAAACACCAGCGCAAGGCACATGCCCACGGCGATGCAGACGCCATACCAATAAATATTGATGCCGCCGATGGAAAAGGCCACGCGGTTCAGCGTGAAACTCAGGCCCAGCGCCGGAAATTGTACCAGATTCGTCATTCTTCGTCCTCCGTCTCTTCGTCATCTGCTTCGGGCAGGTCCGCCGTGCCGTCCGGCTCGATGTACATCATCGCCATCCGGGCGGGCTGTAAGATATGCTGCAGGGCTGCGTCGGCGTCGTCCGCCGTCAGGGCCGCAAGTTCCTCGATCTGCTGCACCACCGTCTGCCCGGAGAGGGCGAAGTCCGCCATCTGGCTGGCCGAGTCCTCCACGTTTTCGAGGTTTTCGATCAGTTGGCCGTACTTTTCGTTCTTGCAGAGGGTGAAGACCTCCCGGTCGATGCCCTCGCGCCGGACCCGCTCGATCTCGTCCAGCAGCATTTGTTTCACCGTGTCGGGCTCGTCACTCTCGCCGGTGAAGAGGATGCAGCAACAGCCGTCCACCCGCAGCACTTCCCCACCGAAACCGGGGTTGGTCAGGCCGGAGTCGTACAGGCGGCGGTAGAGCGGCGACATCCCGCCGCAGACGCAGCAAAGGATGAGGTCGTACAGCAGCTCGCTGCGCAGATCATCCGGGGCGAGGGGCGTTTCCTTGAAGCCGAGGCCAAAGCAGGGCATTGACACCGGCATCCGGATCCGTTTTTCCGTTGCTGCCAGCGTCATGGGTTCCTCGGCCCAGAGCCGCTGCACCCGCTCTTCGGGGCGGAGTTCCATCAGGCCATGGCGTTCGCACGCGGCCAAGATCTGCTCCATGGTGGTATTGCCCGCTGCAGCCAGCACCATATTTCCCGGTGCATAGAACGCCTCGCAGCAGTCATAGAGCATCTTCGGGGTGATCTCAGCAATGCTCTCGCAGGTGCCCGCGATGTCGCTGCGGATGGGGTGGCTGTGGTACAGGCACTCACACAGGCCGGTGATCAGCCGCCAGTCGGCGCTGTCGTCGTACATCTTGATCTCCTGCCCGATGATGCCCTGCTCCTTGGCGATGGTCTGCTCGGTGAAGTAGGGGTGCCCCACCATCCCCAGCAGTACATCGAGGCTTTCGTCCAGCTGTTGCGTGGCGGTGAAGAGGTAACAGGTGCGGTCAAAGCTGGTAAAGGCGTTGGCGTTGGCCCCCGTCTTCGCGAACTTTGCAAAGGCGTCGCCGTCCTGATCCTCGAACATCTTGTGTTCCAGAAAATGCGCCACACCTGCGGGCAGATGCACCTCCCGCCCATTGAGCCGGAAGTCCCGGTCAATGGAGCCGAAGCGGGTGGCATAGATGACATGAGTGCCGGAATACCCCGGCATGGGCCGCACAAGGACGGTCAGGCCGGAGGGCAGGATCTTCCACTGATCCGCGGCGGCATCGGCAAGCGCTTGGCTGCGCAGTTCAGACATCGGCGTTCCCCTCCTCTCTCGTCAACAGATAACTGACCGACAGGCTCAGCTGCCGCAGAATGGCGCGAACGTCCTCTTTGGTCACGGCGCGCAGGGCGGCGCGGGCTTCGTCGGGCGTTTGCAGCCCGCTGCCCCGCAGCACTTCCATATAATACCACGTCTCGATGCCGCCAAGGCTGTCCTCAATGCCCGCCATCCCGCTGAGCAGGGACAGGCGGCAGTCTTCCAGTTCCTCGTCGGTGATGGGCCCGTTGCGCAGGTCGTCCAGCTCCTTCAGGATGGCCGCTTCCGCGCGGGCCGCGTCGGCGTGCTCCACGCCGCTGTTGACAGCCATGCTCCCCGTGAAGCTCTGGAAGCTGGACGCGCAGTAGTAGCACAGGTGATCCCGCTCCCGGACGTTGAGGAAGAGGCGGCTGGTCACGCTGCCGCCGTACAAGGCCATAGCAAGCCGGACCGCTGCCATCTGGTCGGGGCGCATCGGCTCACCGAGGGTGAACAGCATACAGAGCTTGGCCTGTACGGTGTCGAAGCACTCCACCTTCCGGGCTGGTTCCCGCCGGGGCATTGCCATGTTCCCGCACAGGGGGGCCGGGCGGCGTTCCACCGCCGAAAGCTCCCGGAGCAATGCGTCTTTGACCTGCTCCGTCTCCGCTTCTTCGCAGCCAAGGATCAGCAGCTCGATCTGCGCCGTTTCCAGCATCTCCCGGTAGGCGGCGGTCAGGGCCTCCGGCGTCAGGGCGTCCACCTCTTCCAGATAGCCCTCCTGCCGGATGCCGGCTGGGCTGTCGCCGAAGAATTCCCGGTTGGCCTGACGCTGGCAGTAGATGCGCTTTTCATTCACTTCGTCTTCCAGCGCTTTGCGGAGCATCTGCTTTTCGATGCCGACCACCTCCGGGTCGAAGACGCCGCCCACAAAGGCGGGGTGAAAGGCCGTGCCCAACGCCAGCCCAGCGTATTCGCGGGTCAGCGGTTCCCCTTCCAGCGCAAAGCGGTCCTTGATGCCGGTGGCGCTGACACAGAGGTTGTGGTTCGCGCCGAAGGGCCGGGCGTCCACGGTCAGATCCGCCCCATAGAGGCGGGCCAGCGTTTTGGTCATCTGGGTCATGTCGGGGCAGTCCGCATAGCCGCGCTCCATCACCAACGGCAGCAGCGCGTGGGCGGTAGCCGTCTCCCGCTTGGCCGGGAAGGCGAAGTGGATGCTGATGCGGCAGCGGTTGAATTTAGGTGCCGGGTCCCACAGCAGATGGACGCCGGGCGCGATCTCGGTTCGTTTCAATGGTTTCTCCTTCGATTTTTTGCAAATTTATTGTTTTGCGCGTTCCAGCGCGAGGAATTCTTCCAAGGAAAGGCCGCTTTCGCGGATGGCGCGGGCGTTCTCGACCCCCACATACCGCCAGTGCCACGGTGCATAGACCATGCCGGTGGCACTCTGGCGCTCCTCCGGCCAGCGGAGGATGAAGCCATAGTCCGCAGCATACGCGGTCAGCCACTCGTAGGCGCGGGTCTCGGCAAAAGCCTCCGAGCGCTCCGTGCAGTCCGGCGAGAGGATATCGGCGCAGTAGCCGGTGCCCTGCTCGCTGGCGCTTGCCGTGGGCTGCAGCGACGCAGTGTGCGCCGCTGCCGTCTCGCCGGTAAGGCGGCTGTTCTCGGTCTGATAGGCCGTCAGCCGGGCTTCATACGCGGCGGTGCGGGTGTCGGCATCCTGCCAGCCCGTGACAAGGTTCAGCTCCACACCGGCGGCCTGTGCGGCCTCGGCCATGCTGCGGTAAGCTGCAGCGGCCTCCGTTTCCAGTTGTTCACCGGTGGCGTCGTCCGCCACGGCCAGCTCCGGGGCCGGTTCGCTTTCCAGCGGGAGGTTGGCGTTCACCACCACCAAGCGGGCGTCGTCCGTGTCGCACACATATCCGTCGGCGCTGTAAGCCCGCGTCGTAAAGGGCACCGGCCCTGCGATAAGGGCGTGGGCTTTCGGCAGCAGCCATAGGATGCCGGTGGCCATCAGCGCCACGGCCCCGCCGCACGCAGCCAGAAACAGCACCCAGTTCCGCGCCAGCCGCAGACATTTGCGGATCTTCCACTCCCGGTACGACATCCGTTTGGCCGGGGTTCTTTGTTGGTTCATGTAAGGTTCCTCACTTTATTCTATCGTATCGCAGCGTTTGCCGCGTTTTATGACTCTTCCCGTGCCTTTTGGCCGCGGATATCCTTACCCACGAACAGGCAGGGCACAAAGGAGGAAAGGCGGCTGGAAATTTTTTCGGTGTAGAGTTTCTCCAGCAGCGCCCCGTCCGTGATGTTCGTCGTGACGATGGTGGGCAGATGCGCACCGAGGCGGTTGTTCAGCAGACTGTACAGGGTGCTGAGGAAGAAACCGGAGTTGAATTCAGTGCCCAGATCATCGAGGATGAGCAGGTCTGCCCCGGCTGCCGTTTGCAGCAGGGTCTCCTCCTCCCCGGAGGGGTCCGAGCCGAAGTGCAGCGCTTCCAGTTTGGCAAAAAAATCGGGGCTGGAAACATAGATCACGTCCATGTCCTTCGCCAGCACGATGCCCGCAATAGCAAGGGCCGCATGGGTCTTGCCAAGGCCCGCATTGCCGAACAGCATCAGACTTTCGCTGCTGCGGTCGAATTCTTCTGCGTAGGCACGCAGTTCTTCCAGAAGTTCCCCCATGTACGTCCGGACCGGCTCCCCCAGCTTCTCGTCCATTGTGTTGGGGTAGTAGCGCAGCTCCATCGTGTCGAAGCTGGAAACGGACAGGCTGGACAGCTTCTCGATCTCCTCGCGGCGGAGTTTCTGCATCAGTTTGTGGATGCACTCGCAGGTGTGCCCCTCAAAGGAACCGGTATCCTGACACTTTTTGCAGGTGAAATGCGGCTCCAGCGCATCGGCCGGGCGGCCGCTGGACGCCAAGAGCGCGGCAAGCTCCTGCTTGGCCTTGGTCAGCGCAGCGGCCGCAGCGGTGCGGTCCCCGCCGGAGGCTCCGGCCAGCACACACCGCACGCCCCGCACCCGCACCTCTTCTTCGGCGTGGCGGAGGGCCGGGATGGCCGCTTCCGCCTCGGCGCGGGCATCCTCGGCGTTGGCGCGGGCGGCCTGCCGCCGCAGCGCCACGGTGCGCATTGCCTCCTGATACAGTTCCTGTTTGGTACGCATAGCTTCTCCTTATTGCGATGTCTCGTCCGATTTTTTTCGCAGCGAACGGCGGCGGACGGCGTTTTCGAGGAAATCGTTCCCACTGGGCGTTTCGCGATCCACCCGGATGTTCCGGCTGGCCCCCGCCCCGGCCACCGGCCCGCGCACATCGTGGACAGTGCGCAGACCTTTGGCGTTCCACGTTTTGAGGATGCTGTTCCAGTACCACAAATCGCGCTTGGGGCCCGCTTGCACGGCCGCCTCCTGCACCATGGCGTCGTCGTAGCCGTACACCTCGTACCAGCGGGCAATGGCTTTCCGCCCGCCGAGGGTCAGCTCGCTCTCTGCAATGCCCAGCAGCCCGCTGACATACTGTTCGCGCTGGGCACGAAGGGCCAGCAGCTGCAGATGCGTGTCCGCCTGTTCGCCGGTCTCCACGCCCTCGGCGCGCCAGACTTTCAGCTCGTGGCTGACCGCGCCCATGGTCCGCTTGCCCTTGCTGGCGACATAGGCCACACAGAGCATGACCGTCTCCGGCGCGAACCCGTCGATGATGTACAGGTTGACCAGCTTTTCCATCTCACTGTGGGTCAGCGGGCGGGCAAACCCCGCCTGTGCGCAGTCGATGAGGCTGGAGATCATCGGGTCGGTGCGGGATGCCGCCGCGATCTCGGCCCACGTCATTGGGGCCGGGGCGCTGGGCTCTTCGCCGGGGGCCGCATTCTCCTCATAGCGCTCCAGCAGCCCGGCACCGGCCCAGAAGGCCAGCGCGCTTTCGGCGGTCATCTTGCTGCGCAGTTTGAGGTCCGCGCAGATCTTCTCCGGGTCGGTGACGCCGGTGGCCAGCACATACAGCGCCACCCGCACATTGTATTCCTCCGCGATGCCCAGCTTCGCGAACACGAGCTGCGGCACGGCGATGGCATCGCCCTTCTGCTCTTTTAAGCGGTAGATCATTCGGTTTTGCCCTCCTCCGGCTCTGCGGGCGGGGCCCACGGCTCACAATCGAGGATGGAGGGGAGGTTTTTCCAACGGTCCGGCTCGGCGTTGTAGGCTTCCTCCAAGCACTGAGCGGCGGCGGCGCGGCCCTCGTCGCTCAGTGGGAACTCCTCGTGGCGGCGCAGGGCAGGATCGGTCTTGTCCAGCGCCCACGGATCAGGCCAGATGTCCACTGCAAGGATGGCCTCTTCTTTTTCGGCCCCCTCCCCGCCTTCCGGGTCCGGCACGGTGCGCTTCGTCGGCGTGAGCAGATAGCGCATCCCGGCCTCGTTGCCGCTGTAAAGATTTTTGCACTTGAAGTAGTGTAGCAATGGCACAAAGATCATGTTGCGTCCTTTCCAACAATACAGATACTATCATTATAAAGCAAGCGGCGCAAAATGCAAGTTTTTTTGCCCGCCGACAAAACCTTCCACAAAAAACAGTTGACAAATCCGCCCGCCTTTGCTACACTAATAGCGCACTTGCAGGGTTAGCTCATCCGGTAGAGCGACTGCTTCCCAAGCAGTAGGCGGCGGGTTCGAGTCCCGTATCCTGCTCCAAGTGAAAAGCCCGTCCAGTGATATGCTGGGCGGGCTTTTTGTCGTTTTTGCGTGAGCTTTCTTTCAGCCAAAGTTTCCCGGCAAGAAGATCTTTTCACTCCGTCCTCGTCTTGATCTCCACCGTTCTTCCACCAAGGCTCTCATAGATGCGGTGGGAGACGGAGAGGACGGTGCGGCCCGCGGAGGCGCGGCGGAGGGCTTCCAGCACGCGGGCCTCGGTCTCGGCGTCGAGGTTGGCGGTGATCTCGTCCAGCAGCAGCACTGCCGGGTCGGCGGCGGCTGCGCGGGCGATGGACAAAAGCTGCCACTCGCCCTGCGAGAACATACCGTCGGTGCACGGGGTGCCGTAGCCCTGTGGCAGGGTCTGGATGGCTCCGTCGATGCCCGCCAGAACGGCGGCACGCTTTGCCATCTCTTCCGTGATCTGCGGGTCGCCGAGGGTAATCTGCTCCAGCACCGTGCCCGGTACACGGGCAAAATGCTGTTCCACACAGCCGATGCAGCTGCGGCGCTCCCGGTCGGGGATGGCTGCCACCGGCACGCCGCCGATGGTCACCGTGCCCTCCTGCGGCGGGTAAAGGCCCAGCAGGAGCTTGAACACCGTGCTCTTGCCCGCGCCTGTCCGGCCGATGAGGGTGATCTGCTCGCCCTGTTTGACCGTCATGGAGAGATCGTGCAGGACTTCTTTTTCGCTGTAGCCGAAGGTCACATGGGAGAGCTCCACATCCCCCCGCCCGGCGCTGGGCTGCGCGGCGGGGGCAGTGCGCTCCGGCTGGCCGAGGAAGGCATCGATCCGCTCAACGCCCGCCATGGCCGACTGGATGGTCTGGATCTCCATGCCGAGGCTCTCGATGGGGGCGAAGATGCGGGAAATGTAGTGGATGACGGCCACCGAGGTGCCCACCGACATGCCGAAGAAGGTCAGGACCGTCGGATTGCCGGAGGCGGACAGGAGCATGACGATGCCCACCACCACGGCATTCAGCACCAGCACCACCGGCGAATAGAGGGCGTCGTAGAAGTTGGTGCGCTCCATGGCGGCGTAGCCGGCCCCGATGCAGCGGTCATACCGGCGCTCCCTGTAGTCCTCCAGCCCCAGCGCCCGGATGGTGCGGATGTTGTGCAGCGTCTCCGGCACCTGACCGGAAACAGCGGCCACGGCCCGGCGGTTGTCCAGCTGGGCGGCCAGCATCCGCTTCTGCACATGGCGGGTGAACACCGCGAGCAGCGGCAGCACCAGCAGCAGGATCACCGCAAGGCCGGAGTTCTTCACGGCGATGACCACGAGGATCGAGAGGATGCGGCACGCATCGGCCACCATGCTGATGATGCCGGAGGTGAACAGCGCTTCCACGGTGTCCACATCGCCCGAAAAGCGGGCTGCCACCTCGCCGGGGTTCTGGGCCGCCAGCGTGCTGGCGGGCAGCCGGGTCAGCTTCCGGGACATCTCCGAGCGGAGGGCGTGGGTCATTTTCTGGCCGAAGAAAACCAGCAGACTTTCCTGCGCCGAGGAGGACCCGCCCTCCAGTGCAAGGCTGCCGAAGTAGGCCAGCACGGCCCAGAACGTCAGCGGGAGGCCGGCGGTGAGCTTGTCGATGACGCGGGCCAGCAGCAGCGGCGGCAGCAGCGACGCCGCCACCGACGCCGCCACGCAGAGCAGCGTGCCCGCCGTGAGGAGCGGATGGGACGCAGCCGCCATCCGAATGGCCGTGAACACGCCATTTTTGCGGTCGGTCTTCATGCTCCCCCGCCTCCTTTCTGGCTGGTCTGGCTTTCGTAGAGCTGGAGGTAGACCGGCTCCGCAGCCATCAGCTCGGCGTGGGTGCCGACGGTGGTCTTGCCGCCGTCCATGAAGATCACCTGCTGCATCTGAGGGAAGTGGTACAGCCGGTGGGAGATCAGGAACACGACCTTATCTTTGGCGTACTCCTGCAAATTTCGGAAGACGATGTCCTCGGTATTGCGGTCCAGCGCGGAGAAGGGGTCGTCGAGGACCAGCACCGGGCGCGGATGGGCCAGCGTCCGTGCCAGCGCCAGCCGCTGCGCCTGACCGCCCGAAAGGCGGGTGCCGCCGGGGCCGATGACGGTCTCCAGCCCCTGCTCCATCCGGCGCACCTCGTCGTCCAGCGCAGCCTCAGCCAGATAGGGTTCAGCCTCCTGTTCGCTGCCGCAGAGGACGTTGTTCTGCACCGTGTCGGCGCTCAGCTCCGGGTCATGGCCCAGATAGCCGACGGTGGCGGAGATCTGCCGGGGCGTCAGTGCGGAGAACTCGGTCCCGCCGAACCGGGCCGAGCCGCCATAGGGAGCCTCACAGAGGAAAACACGGCCCAGCGTCGATTTACCACAGGCCACCGGGCCGGTGATGCCGATGATATCGCCGGGGCGGGCCGTCAGGCTCAGGCCGGTGAAGATAGGCTCCCCGCCATAGGCAAAGGAGAGGTTTTCCAGCGTCACATCCGCCGGTTCCGGGATGCGGAGAGGAGCCAGCTGTTCCGGCTGCTTCATCAGGGGCTTGATCCGCGTCCACGAGACTTCGGCCTTCTGCACCGCGTTGAAAAGCTTGGCCGCCTTGGAGGACTTGACCACCAGTTTGGTGAAGCAGGACAGGAAGGTGGTAAAGGCCGCGATGTCCCACACGCTCCACCCGGTGCCGAGGACGTTCTTGGCGCCGAACCAGAGGATGAAGAGCACGCCCGCCTCCGACGCCGCCAGATAGAGGGGCGGCAGGGCCGACTGCCAGACGTTGCTGCGGACGGCGGTCTTTTCGTAGGTGTTCAGGGCGTCCTCGTATTTTTCCGCGCGGGCGTCCTCGCAGCCGTAGATGCGGTAAGTGACCGCGTTCTGGGCGCGATCCAGCGTGGCGGCGCTCAGGGCACCGGCCGCCTTTTTATGGGCCGCTCCGGCGCGCTGCACCGGCTTTTTCATCCCCGCGGCACAGACGTAGGACACCGGCGTGAAGAGTAGGCTGAGCAGGGCCAGCCGCCAATCGTACACCAGCAACATGACCGCATAGCCCACCAGCGCCACGCCGGTGTCGAAGACCTCGGTGGTGAATTTCCGCATTCCCTCCACGCAGTCGTCCACGTCGGAGATGGCTTTGGTCATCAGCTCACCGGCCCCCTCTTTTTCGAGGGCGGCGCGGCTCTGGCGCACCAGATTGGCGTAGAGGATGCCCTTCATCCGGCGGTCGATGTTGTTGGCGAACCTGCGGACGTAGAACCGCTTGACGAACCGCGCCGTCTGCACCAGCAAGGTGACGAGGATGTAGGCCGGCACCAGCATCGCCATCTTTGCCGCAGTCTCGCTGCCGCCGAGGATGTCGGCAAGGCACTGGGCCAGACGGCCCTCGAACCACGGCGTCGCCAGCAGACCCATGTTATACACAAGGCCCGAAAGGGTCACGAAGGCCAGCGGCAGCCACTCCAGCCGGAAGTAGGAAAGGACCCGGTCAGGGCAGAAGTTTTTCTCAGGGTTCATCGGTGGTCTTCCCTTCTGCTGCGTTCCGGAAGTGCGGGAAGCCCGCCCGGCTCTCGGTCTTGGAGACGACGTACAGCTTTTTCAGCGCCGCCGCAAAGGCCGCGGCCTCCTCCGGAGTGAGGGCGCGGAGCAGGTACTCATAAAACGCCGCCTCGATCTCCGCTTTGGAGGATCTCAGGTCCTCCGCCTTTTCGGTGGGATATAATAGCTGGCTGCGCCGGTCGTTGGGCGCGGCCTGACGGGTCAGGTAGCCCTTCCCTTCCAGATTTTTCGTCCGCCGCGCGATGGCGGCTTTGTCCGCGTGGAGCAGTTCGGCCAACTGGGCCTGTGTACAGCCGGGGTGGTGGCGCAGCCCATGGATCAGGTCGATCTCCGCCGTGCCGACGCCCTTCTCCCGCATGGTGAGCAGCACCAGCTTCTCCGCCTCCCGCGCGATCTTGGTGATCTTTCGTTCCGTAATGTCCATAAATGCCTCCGAGATCCGTTGGAATGATGTAGATGCAACGTTGTAGGTACAACCATTATACCGGAAAGGATGGGTCTGTCAAGAGCGCGGTGCAGGAACACAGGCTGTCCCACAGTTTTTCGCCCACCCTGTGCGTTGATGCAAAAAGCGGCATCGACCGGCCCAAAGAAACAGGACACACGTTGCTTTTATGAAGGAATATATGAAATTATATTGAAAAGCCTTCATGGTGGTGGTAGAATATTTTTATGTCTCAGTCCTGCTGTGCCTACGCCTTTTCAAGTACCTTTTGTGGTATTCGGGATCGCAAAACGGGACGCACGCATTTCCGTGGGCGGGTTTTACAGCGCACACTCTTGCGGGCAGCGATGTAGGGTCCATAAGCCACAGCAGCTTTGCCGTAAAACGGCGGCTGCCCAAAAGTTGTGAGGAGAACGATTTGATGCACAAAAGAACATTGCGCCGCCTGATATCCGTGCTGGCAGCACTGGCGATGGGGCTTTTCCTGCTGACCGGCTGCGGCGCAAAAAACCCAGAACAGGTACAGGAGCAGGAAGATGCCCAGACCATTCAGGTGTATCTGTGGAGCACCAGCCTGTACGAGACCTATGCCCCCTATGTTCAGTCCCAACTGCCGGATGTGAACATCGAGTTCATCGTAGGCAACAACGATCTGGATTTTTATAAGTTTTTGCAGGAGAACGGCGGTCTGCCGGATATCATCACCTGCTGCCGCTTCTCGCTGCACGATGCAGCTCCTTTGAAGGACAGTTTGATGGACCTTGCCCTGACCAACGAGGCGGGTGCTGTGTACAACACCTACCTCAACAGCTTCAAAAACGAGGACGGCAGCGTGAACTGGCTGCCGGTCTGCGCCGATGCCCACGGCTTTGTGGTCAACCGCAGCCTTTTTGAGCAATACGACATCCCCCTGCCCACCGATTACGCAAACTTTGTTTCCGCCTGTCAGGCGTTTGAAGCGCTGGGCATCCGCGGCTTTACCGCCGATTATACCTACGACTACACCTGCATGGAAACCCTGCAGGGGCTTTCCGCTGCCGAGCTTACCACCACGGAAGGGCGCAAGTGGCGCACTGCTTACAGCGACCCTGCCAGCACCACACGGGTGGGTCTGGACGACACCGTGTGGCCGGGGGCATTTGAACGGATGGCCCAGTTCATTCAGGATACCCACCTTACGGCAGACGACCTTGTGTTGAATTACGACGCTGTGACCGGGATGTTTCGGAACGGAGAGGTCGCCATGTACTTTGGCAGCTCTGCCGGTGTCAAGATGTTTCGGGACGAGGGCATCGACACGATCTTTCTGCCCTTCTTCAGCCAGAACGGCGAAAAGTGGATCATGACCACCCCCTATTTCCAAGTTGCCCTGAACCGTGATCTGGAGCAGGACGCCGCGCGCCGCGAAAAAGCCATGAAGGTGCTGAACGTCATGCTCTCCGAGGAGGCGCAGAACCGCATTATCTCCGACGGGCAGGATATGCTGAGCTACAGCCAGAACGTCCCCCTGCGCCTGACCGAGTATCTGAAGGATGTGCGCAGCGTTGTGGAAGAGAACCACATGTATATCCGCATCGCCTCCAACGATTTCTTTGCCGTCTCCAAGGATGTGGTCTCCAAAATGATCGCGGGCGAGTACACGGCACAGCAAGCGTATCAGGCATTCAATTCCCAACTCCTTGCCGAGGATAGGGCTGCCGATGAGGAGATCGTGCTGACCTCCGGGCAAAGCTATTCCAACGTGTTCCACGCAAACGGCGGCAGCGCTTCCTTCTCCGTTATGGCGAACACACTGCGGGGCGTTTATGGCACCGATGTACTCATCGCCACCGCAAACAGCTTTACCGGCAGTGTGCTGCAGGCGGACTATACCCAAAAGATGGCGGCTTCCATGATCATGCCCAACGGTCTGATGTCCCGCCAGCGCACCATGACCGGTGCCGAGCTGAAGGAACTCGTCCGCGCCTTTGTGGAAGGCTGCGAGGGTGGCTTTGTGCCCTTCAACCGCGGTTCTCTGCCGGTGGTCAGCGGCATTGCCGTGGAGGTAAAAGAGGCAAGCGGAAGCTATACCCTGACCGGCATCACCCGGAACGGGCAGCCGCTGAAGGACGACGACACCGTTACCGTGACCTGTCTGGCCACGGAAAAACAGATGGAAGCGCTGCTTGCGAACGGAAGCGGCACGCCTCTGGCCGAAGATACATGGGTAAAAAACACATGGGGCGATCACGTCTCCGGCGGCGGCGCAGCGCTTGCAGAGCCTGAAGATTACATCACGTTGAGGTGAGCGGAATGGCAGACAAAACCCACGAAATCAAACGAAACCGCCATCTCCGGAAAAAATGGCTCCCTGCCGCTTGTGCCCTCCTTCTGCTGGTCTTTCTGGCGGCTGGCTTCTGCGTCCGGTATCTCTCGTTTGTGTCCCAGATCATCTATCAGGAAAGCACCTCGCATCTGGAAGAAGTGCTGCACAAGTCCAACAACATGCTGAACCAGATGGTGCGCAAGAACCTGACCTATCTGCATCTGTACAACCGCTTTCTGGAAAGCACTTCCGATGAAGCAGAGATTCAGGCGTATATCGAGAAAGCTCAGCAGGACACCGGATTTGTCAGCTTTTACTTCCTTTCCTACGACGGCAACTATATGACCGTGACCGGGGAAACCGGCTACCTTGGCTTGCAGACCAATCTGGACGAAAAGCTTGCCGACGGCGAGGATATCGTCATGAACACAGCGCTGCCCGGCAAACCCCAGATGCTTGCGTTTGTCTGCCCCGAAACGCAGGGCAGCTACCGGGGCTTTGCCTACGATGCCATTGCCATTTCCTATTACAACGATGCTGTGCTGCGGCTGCTGGACAGCTCTGCCTTTCAGGGCAATGCCAGCAACTATGTGATCTACTCGGATGGGCGGGTGGTGATCGACAATTCCGTAAACCGCAAGAAAACGATCTACAACTTCATTGCGATGCTGCGCGACCACTCCGATCTTACCGAGGCGCAGATCCTTGATCTGTCCAATGCCTTTGCGCAGGGCAGAAGCGGAAACATGAAGGTAACGCTGGGCGATACCAGCTATTATCTGGTCTACGAGGGCACGGCGGTCCAGAGCTGGACCATGCTGGGGCTTGTCCCGGTCCGCATCGTCAATGCCAGTCTGGATAAGCTGTGGTCCTATACGATACAGATCGTAGTAGGCATCGCCTTCGGCCTTGCGGTGCTGGTCATTCTGCTCATTGTGCGCAGAAACCGTGCGACTGTGCGCCGGAAGAACACCGAGATCCTGTACCGGGATGAATTATTCCGAAAGCTCTCGCTGAATGTGGACGATGTTTTTCTGATGCTGGACGCAAAAACTTCCAAGACGGATTATGTCAGCCCGAACATTGGGCGTCTGCTGGGCATCCCGTGGAAAAAAGTCCGGCAGGATGCCCATGCTCTTGCGGAACTGCACCCCCAGAACGACCCGGACCGCGACAAGAACTTTCTGGAGGGGCTTTCCCGCGGGGAACAGCGCGAGTGGGATGCGGCGTATCTGCATCAGGAGACCAGAGAGCTGCGTTGGTTCCACATCATTGCCATGGGCAGCGAGGTAGAAGGCAGAACCAAGTATATCCTTGTCATGTCTGACCGCACCGCCGACAAACAGATCAACCAAGCACTTTCCGATGCCGTTGCTGCCGCCGAGACCGCCAACCGCGCCAAGAGCACCTTCCTTTCCAATATGTCCCACGATATCCGCACCCCCATGAACGCCATCATCGGCTTTACTACCTTGGCGCTCAGCAATATCGACGACAAGGAGCGGGTAAAGGATTATCTGGCAAAGACCCTTGCATCCAGCAACCATCTGCTCTCCCTCATCAACGATGTGCTGGATATGAGCCGCATCGAAAGCGGAAAGATCCATCTGGAAGAGGTGGAAGTCAACCTTTCGGATGTGCTGCACGACCTGAAAACCATTGTCAGCGGGCAAATTTACGCAAAGCAACTGGAACTTTATATGGACGCCACGGATGTGACCGACGAGGACGTCTACTGCGACAAGACCCGGCTGAACCAGATCCTGCTGAACCTGCTGTCCAACGCCATCAAGTTTACCCCGGCGGGCGGCACAGTCTCGGTGCGGGTGCGGCAGCTTGCCGGTAAAGTGCACGGCTGCGGGCAGTACGAGTTCCGCATCAAGGATAACGGCATCGGCATGAGCCCGGAGTTCGCCCAAAAGATCTTTGAGCCCTTCGAGCGGGAGCGCACCTCCACGGTCAGCCGGATACAAGGCACCGGCCTTGGCATGGCGATCACCAAGAACATCGTGGATATGATGGGCGGCACCATCGAGGTGCAGACGGCGCAGGGCAAGGGCAGCGAGTTTATCATCTGTGTGCCCCTGCGCACACAGGACGAACACCGCCCGGTGGAAAAGATCACCGAGCTGGAAGGCCTGAAGGCACTGGTGGTGGACGACGATTTCAACACCTGCGACAGCGTGACAAAGATGCTGGTCAAGGTGGGTATGCGCGCCGAGTGGACCCTTTCCGGCAAGGAAGCGGTGCTGCGCGCGCGGCAGTCCATCGAGATGAGCGATGTCTACCACGCCTATATCATCGACTGGCGCTTGCCGGATATGAACGGTATCGAGGTCACCCGCCAGATCCGCAGCCTGCACGATGATACGCCCATCATCATCCTGACGGCCTACGATTGGTCGGATATTGAAGTGGAGGCAAAAGCTGCCGGTGTGACCGCCTTCTGTTCCAAGCCCATGTTCATGTCCGACCTTCGCGAGACCCTGATGAGTGCCCTCGGCCAGAAGCTGACGGATGCGCCGCAGGAACTTCTGCCGGAAAAGAATGCCGACTTCAAGGACAGACACATCCTGCTGGTGGAGGACAACGAGCTGAACCGCGAGATCGCGCAGGAAATTCTGCGGGAGTACGGCTTCCGGGTCGATACGGCTGAAAATGGTGCCGTGGCGGTGGAAAAGGTCAGCACCGCCGCGCCGGGCAGCTATGATCTGGTGCTGATGGATGTGCAGATGCCGGTCATGGACGGCTATACCGCCACCCGGCAGATCCGCGCTCTGGAAGATCCCGCTCTGGCCGGAATTCCGATCCTTGCCATGACCGCTAATGCCTTCGATGAGGATCGCCGCACCGCCATGGAAAGCGGCATGAACGGCTTTTTGTCCAAGCCCATCGTCATCGGCGACTTGGTGCAGGAGCTGCATAAGATCCTGTGACCCAACCGCCTGTCAGGCATAAAAAACAAATCACCCGCAGCAATTCGCATTCGGAGGTCAAGAACCTCTGCGAAGTTTGCTGCGGGTGCTTTTGTTTTTGTCGGCTGGTGTTATGATTTTAGTACGTCTGCAAGGACCTGCAGCAGATGCGGGATATCCAGCGGTTTTGCAATGTGGCCGTTCATCCCGGCCTTCAAAGCATTCTGACGGTCTTCTTCAAAGGCGTTTGCCGTCATTGCAAAGATGGGAATGTCTGCCTTTGCAGCATCCGGAAGGGCACGGATCTGCCGCGTCGCCTCGTAGCCGTCCATCTTGGGCATCTGGATGTCCATTAAGATCAGGTCGTATTGCCCGGGGACTGCCTGCTTCATCTTCCGGACGGCGATCTCACCATCCTCAGCAGTGTCCACCGCAAAGCCCGCTTCCTTCAAAATCTCCTGTGCAAGCTCACGGTTCAGCGCATTATCCTCCACCAGCAAAAGGTTCTTTCCCTTGAGACCGGCGGCATTGGGCTGTGATGGTTCGGGGGCAGGCTCTGCGCAGAAGGGTTCTGCCAGCACTTTGCGCAGTTCGGAAAGGAACAGTGGCTTTTCGCAGAAGGCGGTCACACCGGCGGCGCGGGCTTCCTCTTCGATATCTGCCCAGTCGTAGGCCGTCAGGATGATGATGGGGCAGCTTTTCCCGATCACCTTGCGGATCTGCCGCACCACCTCGATGCCGTTCATATCGGGGATCAGCCAGTCGATGATGTAGACGCTGAACTCGTCGCCCTGTTCCATGGCGTACCGGGTGCGGATCACCGCTTCCCTGCCGGAGATCGTCCACTCCGGCCGCATCCCGATCTTAGACAGCATGGTGCTGACACTCAGGCAGGTATCGGTATCATCGTCTGCCACCAGCGCACGCAGCCCTTCCAGCTGCGGGAGCGGCTTTGGTTCCACCTTTTGTCCGCTGAGTGTGAAGCAGAGGTCTACGATGAATTCGCTGCCCTTGCCCGGTTCGCTTTCAATGGCGATGGTGCCTCCCATCAGGTCCACAATGTTCTTGGTGATGGACATGCCCAGACCGGTGCCCTGAATGCCGCTGACAGTGGAGCTTTCTTCCCTGCTGAACGCCTCAAAAATGTGCTTCTGGAACTCCTCGCTCATGCCGATGCCATTGTCCTTGATGCGGAACTCATAGCAGCCACGGCCCTTGGGCGCACCGTTCTTCTGGGCAATGCGGAGGCTGATCATGCCGCCTGTGGGGGTGAACTTGATGGCGTTGGACAAAATGTTCAGCAAGATCTGGTTCAACCGCAGCGGGTCGGTGATGATGTCCTCATTCTCCACATCCATGGTATCGATGAAAAGCGACAGCCGCTTTGCCGAAACATTGGGCTGGATGATGGAGCGCACATCGTGGACGAGATCCGGCAGATGCACCGCTTTTTCTTCAATTTTCACCTTTCCGCTCTCGATGCGGCTCATATCCAGCACATCATTGATGAGGGAAAGCAGATGCTGGCTGGAGGTAGAGATCTTTTTCAGGTAGTCCAGCACCTGTTCCTTATTGTCGATATGGGTCGCAGCCAGCGAAGTGAAGCCGATGATGGCGTTCATGGGGGTGCGGATATCGTGGCTCATATTGAACAGGAACTCCCGCTTGGC
>PPYF01525638.1_pt1 | contig 18242 bp, 17 predicted proteins | sample 1559871 | NCBI WGS metagenome assembly PPYF01 (sample SAMN08240021, study PRJNA423297) | Human gut metagenome, whole genome shotgun sequencing project. | reverse complement strand
GAGTTGCTCGCTCCATGTCGGAGGGTAGACCGCTAAAGTGTCGTGGTGACACGCCACTCAGATAAATGACAGGCACCTTATTTATATAAGGTACAGAACTCGGCTTATAGGCTGACTGCTTTTTCTTTTTTTTAAACTATGAGCCATGAAGAAGAAAATCACTGATATATGGAAATTCCTCACGTATGACATCTGGCGCATTACGGAAGGAGAAGTGACAAGAACGAAGTTCTCGCTCTACAATATCATTAAAACCATTTATCTTTGTATCAACCGGTTTACGAAAGACCGGATGGCAAATAAAGCATCGGCCCTGACATATAGCACCTTGCTTGCCATTGTGCCGATACTGGCTATCCTGTTCGCCATTGCGCGCGGATTCGGATTCGACAATCTGATGGAACATCAGTTCCGCAATGGTTTCGGCGGGAATATAGAAACCACGGAAGCAATTCTCTCTTTCGTTGATTCCTACCTATCACAAACTAAAGGCGGCCTTTTCATCGGTGTAGGTTTGGTGATGTTACTATGGACGGTCATCAACCTGGTCAGTAATATAGAAATCACATTCAATCGTATTTGGGAAGTAAAGAAAGCACGTTCCATGTATCGCAAGATTACGGATTATTTCTCCATGTTCCTGTTAATGCCGATTCTGATTGTTGTCTCCGGCGGTCTTTCCATTTTTGTAAGTACCATGCTCAAACAAATGGACGATTTCGTACTGTTAGCTCCTATCATGAAATTCTCGATACGCCTTATCCCTTTTGTGCTGACCTGGATGATGTTCACGGGACTCTATATCTTTATGCCCAATACCAAAGTGAAATTCAAACATGCATTCATTGCAGGTATCCTGGCAGGAACCGCTTATCAGGTATTCCAGTACTTATATATCAGCAGTCAGGTAGGGGTATCGAAATACAATGCCATTTACGGTAGCTTTGCTGCCTTGCCTTTATTCCTGCTTTGGCTGCAAATATCCTGGACTATCTGTCTGTTCGGAGCAGAACTGACATACGCCGGACAGAATATCCAAAGCTTCAGCTTCGACCAGGACACCCGGAATATCAGCCGACGTTACCGGGACTTTATTTCTATTCTGATTATGTCCCTCATCGCCAAACGATTTGAAAAGAACGAGCCGCCATATACGGCTTCGGAAATATCGGAAGAACATAAGATACCGATTCGGCTCACTAATCAGGTACTTTATCAATTGCAGGAGATAGATTTGATACATGAAGTCGTGACCGACACAAAAAGCGAGGAAATAGGCTACCAGCCGTCAATGGATATTAACCAACTGAACGTAGCCATCCTGCTCGACCGACTGGACACCTACGGTTCGGAAAACTTCAAGATTGATAAAGACGAAGAATTCAGTGACGAATGGAAAGTGCTGACCGAATCCAGAGAGGAATACTATAAAAAGGCAAGCAAGGTATTACTGAAAGATTTGTAAGGAAGCACAGCCTTAAATCGCGAAAATGAACTTAAACACAATTATATTAGAAAAATGAAGAAGCTACTACTCAGCGCTTTTGCCCTATGCTTCGCAGGAGCAATCGCAGCACAAGACTCCCCGCTATGGATGCGTCATTGTGCTCTCTCTCCAGATGGTACAACCATTGCCTTTACTTACAAAGGAGACATCTACACCGTACCGACCACCGGCGGACGTGCAACACAAATCACGACTAATCCGGCTTTTGACACAGAACCGATATGGAGTCCCGATGGAAAACAAATTGCCTTTGCGTCCGACCGCATGGGAAGTCTCGATGTTTTCACCGTATCCAAAGACGGTGGAGTTCCCCAACGCCTGACTACCCACTCCGGCAGTGAAAAGCCCATTGCTTACAAAGACAACAAGCATATCTTATTTACAGCAAATATAGCTCCCTCTACCGAAGACGCAGGATTTCCTTCCGGTCAATTCCAACAGGTATATGAAATAGCCGTGACAGGCGGACGTCCCGTCATGTTTTCATCCATGCCGATGGAATGTATCTCCATCAACAAAGACGGAATGATACTCTATCAGGATAAGAAAGGATACGAAGACTACTGGCGCAAGCATCAGGTATCCCCTATCGCCCGCGACATCTGGAGTTATACCCCCGGAAAGACCCCTGTTTACCAGAAGCAAACGACTTTCGGTGGTGAAGACCGCGAACCGGTATGGGCTCCCGACGGACAGTCATTCTATTATCTGAGTGAGGAAAAAGGCTCTTTCAACGTATTCCAACGTACTCCTGGAGCCACTACCGCCAAGCAAATCACTTTCCACACCAAGCATCCCGTCCGCTTTCTAAGCATAGCCACCGACGGCAAACTCTGTTACGGCTATAACGGTGAAATCTACACGCTTGTCCCGGGTGGAAAGCCACAGAAACTAAACATCACCATCCTGTCGGACAAGAATGACAAAGATATTATCCGCCAAATCAGGTCGAACGGCGCAACTGACATCGCCGTATCTCCCAAAGGAAAAGAGGTCGCGTTTATCATGCGCGGCGACGTCTATGTCACTTCCATTGATTATAAAACGACGAAGCAAATAACGAGCACTCCCGACCAGGAACGCAACCTGAGTTTCTCTCCCGACGGACGGACGTTAGTTTACTCTTCGGAGCGCAACGGGCTTTGGCAGCTCTATACTTCAACCATCGTGCGTAAAGACGAAAAACAATTCACCTACGCCACCGAACTGAAGGAAGAACGCCTGACAAAATCCAATGTCGCTTCCTTCGAGCCGCAGTTCAGTCCTGACGGCAAAGAAATAGCCTTCCTCGAAAACCGCACCGCTATCCGTGTCATTAACCTGAAAAGCAAAGCTGTGCGCACCGTGATGGATGCCAAATACCAGTATTCCTATGCGGACGGCGACCAGTGGTTCCAATGGAGTCCCGACAGCAAATGGATTCTTTCGGACTTCATCGGTATAGGCGGCTGGAACAATAAAGACGTCGTATTACTGAAAGCGGACGGAAAGGGTGAAATGGTCAACCTGACCGAAAGCGGATACAGCGACAGCAATGCCAAATGGGTGCTCGGCGGAAAAGCAATGATTTGGAACAGCGACCGTGCCGGATACCGCAGCCATGGTAGCTGGGGAAGCGAAGGCGACGCCTATATCATGTTCTTTGACGTAGATGCCTACAACCGCTTCATGATGAACAAGGAAGACCTCGCTTTACTTGAAGAAGCTGAAAAAGCAGAGAAAGCGGAAAAAGACAAAAAGGAAAAGGCTGAGAAAGAAAAGGCCGACAAGAAGAAAGATAAGAAAGGAACCAAGACGGAAGACAAGAAAGAAGACCCGGACAAGAAGAAAAAAGAAGAAGAGGTAAAACCGCTGACTTTCGACCTCGAAAACCGCTTCGACCGCATTGTCCGCCTGACCGTTAATTCTTCCCGGCTCGGTGATGCCGTGCTTACTCCGAAAGGAGACGCGCTCTATTATCTTGCAGCATTTGAGGGTGGTTATGATTTATGGGAACATAAACTGAAAGAGAACACCACCAAAATATTGTTGAAAGGAGTTGGCGGTGGCGCATTAATCCCCGACAAAGAAGGAAAGAACATCTTTATGTGCACAGGCGGACAACTGAAGAAAATCGAAATCGCCGGCAGCAAAATCACCCCGATTAGCTTTGAGGCTTTCTTCGACTACCGTCCTTACGAAGAACGCGCGTATATCTTTGACCACGTCTACCAGCAAGTTAACGACAAATTCTATGTTGCCAACCTTCAAGGTACCGACTGGAAAGGATACAAAGAAGCATACCAACGCTTCCTGCCGCATATCAACAACAACTATGACTTCGCCGAAATGTTGAGCGAAATGCTCGGAGAATTGAACGCTTCACATACCGGAGCCCGTTTTGGTGGTGGTGGCAGTGCACTGCCTACCGCTTCACTAGGTGTATTCTATGACGAATCATACGATGGCGCAGGACTGAAAATCAAAGAGATTCTGGCTCAGAGTCCTTTCACTCAGAAAAAGACAGATGTAAAAGCAGGATGCATCATCGAAAAAGTAGACGGACAAACCATCGAAGCCAATGCGGATTATTTCCCGTTATTTGAAGGCAAAGTAGGACGCAAAGTTATACTTACCGTATATGACCCTGCTACCAAGAAACGTTTTGAAGAGACAGTAAAAGCCATCAGTTACGGCACTCAAAGCGAATTGCTCTACAAACGTTGGGTGAAACGTTGCGCGCAAAAGGTGGAAGAGCTTTCCGGCGGCCGCATCGCCTATGTACATATTAAAGGTATGGATAGTCCGAGCTTCCGCAAGATGTATTCCGAACTGCTGGGACGTTACCGCAATAAAGAAGCGGTTATCGTAGATACCCGTCATAATGGTGGCGGATGGCTACACGACGATGTCGTAACCCTGCTTAGCGGAAAAGAATACCAGCGTTTCGTTCCGCGCGGACAATACATCGGCAGCGACCCGTTCAACAAATGGCTGAAGCCATCATGCATGCTGGCTTGCGAAGACAATTACAGCAACGCCCACGGTACTCCGTATGTATATAAGACTTTAGGTATCGGCAAACTGATAGGGACTCCCGTTGCCGGAACGATGACCGCCGTATGGTGGGAACGTCAGATAGAGCCGTCTATCGTATTCGGTATTCCGCAAGTAGGCTGCATGGATATGCAGGGAAAATATCTGGAAAACCAGACTTTGCAACCCGACATTCTTGTCTACAACGAACCCGGAGCGAGCCTGAAAGGTGAAGATGCCCAACTGAAAGCAGCAGTAGACCATCTGCTGAAAGAACTGTCAAAAAAGAAGTAAACATATTATTATAAAAGCCCCGCTCATGGGGCTTTTATAATAAACTATCTATCAACGACTTAATATACTCATTTTTGGTTTAAATGAAACAGGTCGCTCCTTTAAAAGGAAGGCATCGTTGGTTTTAAAGGAACGGCTCTTTCCTTTTAAACCAACGATGCCTTCTATTATATCCCTATTCGGTAAGTTGGAAATATTTACTTCCCGGAATCAATAATGATTATAAGACACCACTTTCTCCTTCGGCTTCCTCATCTTCTTGCGTTTCTCCTTCACCGGATAGCCTATCGCAATATCCAGCAACACACGCTTGGAAGCAGGAATTCCCGTCAACCGCTTCATTTCTTTTTCGTCAAACCAGCCTAGCATACACGATCCCAAGCCTTCACTTTCAGCAGCCAACGTGATATGGGCAGCGGCAATTCCAACATCAATCAACGGAAAATGCTTATCCTTTACTTTCCCACCCAGCAAAGAAGTGATATTAGCCGATTCTTCCACAACCAGAATATGCACGGGAGCATCCTTGGCAAACTTGTTCATTCCCAGTCCTGCCGCCGCTCTGCCAATCTTCAAAGCCAGTTCACGGTCAGTTATTACCACAAACTTCCACGGCTGCGCATTACAGGCAGAAGGAGCCATACGCCCCGCCTCTAAAATCCGTTCCAGTTTGTCAGCTTCCACAGGGCGTTCCTTATCATACGCCCGGTCACTCTGACGTGAAAGCACCAATTGCAGAAAATCGCTATATTCCATCTTACTTATATTGAATCATCCTGCTGATATACTTACCTATAATATCGAACTCGATATTCACCACACTGCCAATCTCAAAAGTATGGAAGTTGGTATGCTCATAAGTATAAGGAATGATAGCCACCTGGAAAGTATCATCCGTAGGATTACAAACCGTCAGGCTGACACCGTTCACCGTCACCGAACCTTTATCCACAGTGATATATCCGCGTTTCGCCATCTCCTTGTCGCACGCATATTGGAAAGTGAAGTACCAGCTTCCTTCCGCATCCTTGATATCAATGCAGGTCGCTGTCTGATCCACATGTCCCTGCACGATATGACCGTCCAGGCGACCGTTCATCATCATGCTACGCTCTACGTTCACCTTATCTCCCACCTTCAGCAGCCCCAGGTTGGAACGCTCCAGCGTTTCCTTCATAGCAGTCACCGTATACGTTTCATCCGTCATGCTCACTACTGTCAGACATACGCCGTTATGAGAAATACTCTGATCGATTTTCAACTCATTCACAAACGAACACTTAAATGTAAAGTGTATATTCTCCTGGTCTTTCACCAGTGCTACCAAGGTAGCATATTCTTCTACGATTCCGGAAAACATAATGTTATTTACGATTTTACGATTTACAATTTACGATTAAAAAACTCTCTTTTATATAGGGCTCAAAGATACAAATAAGCTGGCAGGAAAGAAAATATGAGCAAAAAAAAATGGGGCTTTTCACAAAGCTCCATTTTTCAGTTTTCAATAGGTATTAGTTTTTTTTTAAGGTAAAAAGATTGTTTTCAGGATAACGGTGCAAATATAGGTGCTTTTACCGATATTATCCAAATTATAAAACATGTCATATAACATCTTTTTGAAATTTCTTTGGATTTATTATCATTTGAGCAAGAACACCCGTAACCTGTCCGTTACAGGAGACAAATATAAGACAAATTTCTAAGGAGCACTAATTTCTGTTTAAAAATATGCAAATATTTATTTCTCAGGATAGTGTTCCTCTGTTTTTCCACGATGCTTCAAGACCTTTGCATCAACGAAAAAGACGATCTCTTCGGCTATATTCGTGATGTGGTCGCCTGAGCGTTCCAACTTACGGAATACACTGACCAGGTCGACGCAGGTAAGCGCAGTCTCCGGATGTTCAATGATATAGTTCGCCAGGATTCCGGTGGCTTCCGCATTGATTTCGTCCAAGAGATTATCTTTAGCAAATACACCCGCTGCCAGTTCGATGCTCTCCTCATTCAAGGCACGCTTCGCCAGTTCGAGCATCGACAATACCTCTGCCTGCATTTCCGCCAAACGAAGGCGGTTCATCAGCTCCGCGTCGAGCACCGGCTCCTTACAGCGAATCACAAAACGAGCGATTCCCTCTGCAAAGTCACCCAAACGCTCCAGGTTCGTGTTAATCTTCAGCATCGCCAACACAAAACGAAGGTCGATTGCCACCGGATTATATAAGGCAATAATATCTTCCACGTCACTGTCTATCTTCAACTCGAAAGCATTCACCCTGCGTTCACGAACCATCACCTGTTGAGCCAGTTCCTTGTCAAGCGTCAGCACAGCCTCTCCGGCACGGTCAAGCTGATTGTACACCAATGTCCACATTTCATCCACTTCCTTCTTCAACAGGATGAGTTCCGATTCTATAAACTTTACCATAGTCTATTTTATATAAATGATTAATATTCTGTTTACTACATTTTCAGGCACGGATTACACGGATTACACGGTTCTTAGAATTATGATTGCATAAAGCAACAGCGTAATCCGTGAAATCCGTGCCTATATATTATCCAAAGCGTCCCGTAATGTAATTCTGCGTAGCCTCTTTCTCCGGATTGGTGAATATCTTTTTCGTCTGGTCGAACTCTACCATTTCACCCAGATAAAAGAAAGCCGTCTTATCGCTGACACGGGCTGCCTGCTGCATATTGTGCGTGACGATGACAATCGTATAGTCCTTTTTCAGTTCATGAATCAACTCCTCTACCTTTGCCGTAGAAATTGGGTCGAGCGCAGACGCAGGCTCGTCCATCAACAATACCGAAGGAGATACCGCCATCGCACGGGCAATGCAAAGACGCTGCTGCTGCCCGCCGGAGAGTGCATAAGCCGATTCCTTCAACTTATCCTTCACTTCATCCCACAAAGCCGCACCTTTCAATGTTTCTTCCACGCGCTGGCGGATGAAAGCATTATCTTTTACCCCATTCACCCGAAGTCCGTAGGCCACATTCTCGAAGATGCTTTTCGGAAAAGGGTTAGGACGCTGGAACACCATTCCCACATTCTTGCGCAACTCGTCCACTTCCACGCCCTTCGCATAGATATTCTGTCCGTCGATACGGATTTCCCCTTCCAGGCGGATATCGGGAATCAAATCGTTCATGCGGTTGAAAAGCCGGAGAAAGGTAGACTTCCCGCAACCGGAAGGGCCGATAAAAGCAACGACCGACTTCTCTTCAATCTGCATACTGATGCCCTTCAACGCATGGAAATTACCATACCAGAAGTTCACATCACGCGTATCTATTTTCACTGTATCCATATACTAATTTAGTTCGTTTTTACTCTTCTCTCAAAATATTTTCTCAATGCATTTGCCAGCAGATTCACCAGCAGGATAATCACAATCAGCACCAATGCCGTACCGTAGGCCAACGGCAACTGCGCTTCCATATCCGTCCCACTCGTAGAAATCACATACAAGTGGTAAGGCAGCGCCATACACTGATCCAGGATACTGGTCGGCAACTGCGGCAGGAAGTATGCGGCACAAGTAAACAGAATCGGAGCCGTCTCACCCGAGACACGTCCCAATGCCAGAATCAGCCCTGTGATAATATTCGGCATTCCCATCGGCAGAATCACGTGCCAGATAGTCTGCAACTTCGTCGCTCCCAACGCGCGGCTGCCTTCACGCATACTGTCGGGAATGGCTTTCAACGCTTCTTCCGTGGTCCGAATGACCAAAGGTACGCAAAGCAAACCTAATGTCAAAGAACCGGCAAGGATACTATCTCCAAAACCCATATAATTGACAAACAACGCCATACCGAACAAACCGAACACGATAGAAGGGATACCGCTCAGATTGTTGGTCATCACCCGTATAAAGCGTACCAACTTCCCCTTCGGCGCATATTCATTCATATAAATCCCACTCATCACCCCTATCGGGAAAGCAAACAGCGCACTGCCCGTCATCAGATAGAAAGTTCCGACGATAGCCGGCCAGATGCCGCCCCCTGTCATCCCGTCCGTAGGAGACGATGTGAGAAACTCCCAACTGATAGCGCCGCTCCCCTTATAAATGATGAAGCCCAGAATCGCGAACAATATCAGCACGATACAAAGACTCAACAGCCGGAATATTCCGAAAGCAATCTTCTGCGAACGGTGCTTAGCCTTATTATTACTTCTTATTTCCATGTTATTTGCTACGTTTTAATCCTTTAGAGGAAATATACTCCACGCTAAAGTTGATAATCAATGTAATGAAGAACAGAACGACACCCAGCAGGAACAAAGCCTGATAATGAGGACCACCCGCCGGTGCTTCTCCCAACTCCGCCGCGATAGTAGCCGGAATGGTGCGCAACGGTTCGAGAATCGTTGTCGGAATCACAGCCGCGTTACCCGTCACCATCAATACCGCCATCGTCTCACCGATAGCACGTCCGATGCCGAGCACCACGCCCGAAGTAATGCCCGATATGGAATACGGAATCACCACCTTATAAATCGTCTGCCATTGCGTAGCTCCCAGCGCCAGGCTCGCTTCCCGCATGGAACGAGGGCAGTTTCTCATCGCATCTTCCGTCACCGTTATAATGGTAGGCAGCGCCATAATGGCCAGCACGATACTACCCGCCAGCCCGCTCTCCCCTACCGAAAGATTAAAAACATTCTGAATCATCGGCACAATGACAATCAGCCCGAAAAAGCCATAGACTACGGAAGGAATACCGCTCAACAATTCGATAATAGGCTTCAGCCAGTTCCGCACTTTCGGGTTTGCCACTTCGGACATATAGATAGAAACCGACAGCCCGAACGGCAAAGCAAAAAGAATGGCGAACAAACTCACCCATAACGTACCGGTAATCAAGGGCAGAAAGCCGAATTGCGCCGCCGGAGTAGCCGTCGGAAACCATTCTGCACCCGCAAACACATCTTTCACGGAAATCGTATTGTCCTCTATGAAATGCACCGCATCCGGATGGACAATGAATTTCTGCGGTACGAACGCCACGATACCGGGCGTTTTCTCTACCAGTTCCGTGATTTTATCCCCTGCATACTCATAAGCAGCACCGAGTTCTTCTTCCGTATAATACTGCGTAATATCCTCCAAACGGAATACCCGGATAGGAAGATCATCCCCACCGAGTTCTTTCCAGTTCGTTATCTCCTCGTCGAAAACATTCTTTATCTGTTCAGGGCTCAATACGCTTACCTTATTTGTTTTATTCAACGCCAACACATACCCTTCCTCGATTACCTTGCTCTTGAATAATCCGAAAGCCTCTGTAAACAGGAAAAGTACAATCAGCAAAATAGTAATACTCGTTACGAAGCCGCTACAAGTCAAAACTCCTTCTATAATCTTTTCAAAAACCTTTTTCATACCTGTTGATTTCTGATGCAAAGAAAGCATCTCCTTATTAAGGGGGTGTGACTAACGTTTGAAGGAAATGTTTCAATCCTGTTACATTTGTATTACAAGTAATATTTCCCCGCCACATGAAACAGAAATGTAATATCCGATTGCTTTATTTGCACCAGTAATAAACAAAGAATCATTATGAAAATAAGAAGAAACTTATTGATAGCCCTTTCGCTGTTCGCAATCAGTGCCAGTGCGCAACGTATCAAAGGCAGTGACACGGTACTGCCTGTCGCCCAGCAGACAGCAGAACGGTTTATGAACCAACAGCCCGATGCCCGTGTCACGGTCACCGGTGGCGGAACCGGTGTCGGCATCTCCGCCCTGATGGATAACACTACGGATATCGCAATGGCTTCACGCCCGATAAAATTCAGCGAAAAAATGAAAATCAAAGCGGCAGGAGAAGAAGTAAACGAAGTGATTGTAGCCTACGACGCCCTCGCCGTAGTGGTACACCCCACCAACCCGGTGAAGCAACTCACCCGCCAGCAACTGGAAGACATTTTCCGCGGAAAGATAACCAACTGGAAGCAAGTGGGCGGAGACGACCGCAAGATAGTGGTTTACTCCCGCGAAACATCTTCCGGTACTTATGAATTTTTCAAAGAGAGTGTCCTGAAAAACAAGAACTACATGGCGAGCAGCCTTTCCATGCCGGCAACGGGTGCCATCATCCAGTCCGTCAGCCAGACCAAAGGAGCCATCGGTTACGTCGGGTTGGCATACGTATCTCCCCGCGTCAAGACGCTCTCCGTATCCTATGACGGCAGCCACTACGCCACGCCCACAGTAGAGAACGCCACCAACAAGACCTACCCCATCGTGCGCCCGCTTTACTACTATTACAATGTAAAAAACAAAGAACAAGTCGATCACCTGATTCAATACATTCTTTCACCCGACGGGCAGGACATTATAAAAAAGAGCGGTTATATTCCGGTTAAATAAAAAAAATGTCCTACTTTTGTAGCCTCAATCATGTATTAACATAAATCGTTATGACAGATATTAAAAACGAAGAAGTAGCAGGTGAAAAGAAAAGCCTGAACTTTATAGAGCAGGCAGTAGAAAAAGACTTGAAAGAAGGTAAAAACGGTGGAAAAGTGCAGACACGTTTCCCGCCCGAACCTAACGGATACCTTCACATCGGCCATGCCAAAGCTATTTGCCTTGACTTCGGCATCGCAGAAAAACATGGCGGTGTATGCAACCTTCGTTTCGACGACACAAACCCAACCAAGGAAGATGTGGAATATGTAGAAGCCATCAAAGAGGATATCCAGTGGTTAGGCTACCATTGGGGCAATGAATACTACGCTTCCGATTATTTCCAGCAATTATGGGACTTCGCTATCCGCCTGATAGAGGAAGGAAAAGCATATATCGACGAACAGAGTTCCGAACTGATTGCGCAGCAAAAAGGCACTCCTACCCAGGCAGGCGTGGAAAGCCCTTACCGCAACCGCCCTATCGAAGAGAGCCTTGAGCTTTTCAAGAAGATGAACAGCGGTGAGATTGAAGAAGGCGCTATGGTGCTCCGTGCCAAGATTGACATGGCGAACCCGAACATGCACTTCCGCGACCCGATTATCTATCGTGTAGTGAAGCATCCTCACCACCGTACGGGCACTACATGGAAAGCCTATCCGATGTATGACTTCGCCCACGGACAGAGTGACTTCTTCGAAGGAGTGACCCATTCACTGTGTACCCTCGAATTTGTGGTACACCGTCCGCTCTACGACCTCTTCATCGACTGGTTGAAAGAAGGCGAAGACCTGAACGACAACCGTCCCCGCCAGACTGAGTTCAACAAACTGAATCTGAGCTATACGCTGATGAGTAAACGTAACTTGCTGACTCTGGTAAAAGAAGGCCTGGTGAACGGATGGGACGACCCTCGTATGCCGACTATCTGCGGTTTCCGCCGTCGCGGTTACTCACCGGAAGCCATCCATAAGTTTATCGACAAAATCGGTTATACTACCTATGACGCGCTGAATGACATTGCCCTGCTTGAAAGCTCTCTCCGTGACGACTTGAACAGCCGCGCTATCCGTGTGTCTGCCGTCGTTAATCCTGTGAAGCTCATCATCACGAACTACCCCGAAGGACAGGTAGAAGAACTGGAAGCCATCAACAATCCGGAAGATCCGGAAGCAGGAAGCCACCTTATCGAGTTCAGCCGCGAATTGTGGATGGAACGTGAGGACTTCATGGAAGATGCTCCGAAGAAATTCTTCCGTATGACACCGGGACAGGAAGTACGTCTGAAAAATGCCTATATCGTGAAATGCACAGGCTGCAAGAAAGACGAGAACGGCGTGATTACAGAAGTATATTGCGAATACGACCCCAATACCCGCAGCGGTATGCCGGATGCCAACCGCAAAGTGAAAGGTACATTGCACTGGGTAAGCTGCGACCATTGTTTGCAAGCAGAAGTACGACTGTACGACCGCCTGTGGAAAGTAGAGAACCCGCGCGACGAAATGGCCGCTATCCGCGAAGCCAAGAATTGCGAAGCCCTCGAAGCCATGAAGGAAATTATAAATCCCGATTCACTGAAAGTATTGCCCGACTGTTACATAGAGAAGTTCGCAGCAACCTTGCCGCCACTCTCCTACTTGCAGTTCCAACGAATCGGTTACTTTAATATAGATAAAGACTCTACCCCTGAAAAAATGGTCTTCAACCGCACAGTAGGCTTGAAAGATACGTGGGGCAAGATTAATAAATAAACAGGCCAACCGGCTTGACTTTATAAAATGGGGCTGTGACAAAAGAGAGAATGAACACTTTTGCAACAGCCCCATCTTAGCAATCAAAAAAACGATAAAATAAAAATGGGTAGAAAAAATTCACCGTCCGCAAAAAAAGAACTAGTCGAGCTAATCACAAACTACGAAGCTGCCAAAGCCGAGGATCGACAAATCTACCTGGACGGAGATCAACTGGCTGACATTGCCGACTGGTATGCCACCGAACGAAAATTTGCCGAAGCGCAGGAAGTCATCAGTTACGGACTTCATCTGCACCCCGGAAGCACAGACTTGCTGATAGAACAGGCTTATCTTTACCTGGACACCCAAAAACTGCAAAAAGCAAAGACAGTAGCCGCCGCCATCACCGAAGAATACGAACCTGACGTGAAGATGCTGAAAGCCGAACTACTGCTGAACGAAGGGAAGCTGGAAGAAGCCCAGGAGCTTCTGAACTCAATAGAAGATGCCGACGACCTTGTCACCATCACCGATATTGTATATCTTTTCCTGGATTTGGGTTATCCTGAAAATGCCAAGGAATGGCTGGAAAGAGGAAAATCACGATATGCCGACGAACAGGATTATCTGGCTCTTACCGCTGATTATCTATTCGCCACTCACCAGACGGAAGTCGCAATCGAAGCTTACAACAAACTGATTGACAAAGCTCCTTACAATGCATCCTACTGGATGGGACTGGCAAAATGCCACTTTATCGAAGAGAATGTAGACAAGACCATCGAAGCTTGTGATTTCGCACTGGCAGCCGACGAAAATTACGGAGAAGCCTATGCCTACAAGGCACATAGTTTTTTCTATCTGAACAATTCGGATGAAGCCATCGAGAATTACGGGAAGGCTATTAATTACAAGTCAATCCCCCCCGAACTGGGCTATATGTTCATGGGATTGTCCTACGCCAATAAAGAAGATTGGCAGAAAGCCGACGATTATTATACAAAAGTAATCGACTGCTTTGAAAAGGAAGGAGACAGAGACTCTATCTTATTGATAGACACATATACCAGTAAAGCCTTTGCCCTCTCCCATCTGCAAAGATATGAAGAAGCGCATCAGCTCTGCGACAAAGCCAAGAAGCTAGGCCCCGACGAAGGACTTATCTACCTGACGGACGGAAAAGTATATCTGGCGGAAGAAATGGAAGACCTGGCATCCGAAGCTTTCCAACAGGCTATAGAGCTTAATCCCAGCGTGGAAATGTGTTATATGGTTGCTTCCACCTATTCGGAAAACGACTATCTGTACGAAGCGAAAGAATACTACGAGATGGCCTACAATATCGACCCGAAGTATGAATTAGTGACGGAAAAGCTAAGTGTTCTCTGTCTCATGAGCAACGAAATAGATAATTTCTTCAAATACAACAGTGAATGTAAGAGTCCGCTCGGATTGGACGTCATCGAGGACTTGCTTGCCAGTCCCAATCATAGAGAGGAAGATGAAAAGACACTCAAGGAAGTATTGAAGCGCATGAAAAAAGAGAATAAAAAGAAAGGAAAATAATCAATCAATTAAATAAACTCTATCCCTAAAAAACATGGAATCAGTAGCTTTTATCCAGTGGTGTCTGGATCATTTAAATTATTGGACTATCACCTTATTAATGACCATCGAAAGTTCTTTTATACCTTTCCCTTCGGAAGTGGTCATCCCGCCGGCAGCCTACAAAGCTGCAGTCAACGACGAGCTTAATATTTATCTGGTAGTTTTATTCGCTACTATCGGGGCAAATATCGGAGCGTTAATCAACTATTACCTGGCTAAATGGCTGGGACGTCCCATCATCTACAAATTTGCCAATAGCCGTATCGGTCATATGTGCCTGATTGATGAAGAGAAAGTACGCAATGCCGAAATTTATTTCGACAAGCACGGCGCACTGTCCACCTTTATCGGCCGGTTGATTCCCGCTGTCCGCCAATTGATTTCAATTCCTGCCGGACTGGCTCAGATGAAATTGCATACATTCCTGATATATACCACTTTGGGAGCCGGATTATGGAATACTATCTTAGCTATTATCGGTTATCACCTGGCTAAAGTTCCCGGCATCGAAAGCGAAGCACAGCTTATAGCTAAAGTAACGGAATACAGCCACGAGATAGGCTATGTATTTATTGCCATCGCCGTATTTGTCGTCGCATTCCTCGTTTATAAAGGGATGAAGAAGAAGTAATATATTTCAGGCACGGATTTCACGGATTACACGGTTTTTTAGTTATATAACTTCTTAAAACCGTGAAATCCGCGTAATCCGTGCCTAAATATTTTTTTAATATTAGAAGTTGAATTGTACTCCCACTCCCAATATTTCCTTGAACTGTACGCGTGCACCTTTCGTGCCGTCCTTTTGCGTAATCTTCACATCATCATCATACATCAGGTTAGTGGTCAATGTAGTTGAGAACCACTTATTGATAATCATATTCACTTGCACTTCCCAGTTGACATCTATATTCAGAGGTTTATGCAGATAATCGGAATATAAGTCCAGACGTGAATATACAGTCATATTTTTCAAGAATTCATATTTCACTTCCCCTTTCAGGTTCGCTCCGAAACTGGACAGCAAATGTTTGCCGGGGTCAACTCCGTAAGCTCCTTCGTCAGAGAGACGGTCGTTCAGGACAAATGTGCCACGCCAGGAAGCAGGAGATAATACAACAGTAAATATCTTGCCCGGATCATACGTGAATCCCAAACCCGTAGTCAGATAGCCCGGAGACATAAATTCGGAGATAGAAACATCCTTATTGACCGAATAGTCATATCCCGGAGAGAACTGGGTCTGAAAAGTGGCAAACGCACTCGCATACCAGTTCTTGGCAATGGAATAACCATAATTCGTATTCAGATAGATTTTATCATTCGCCTTTCTTGTACCCTGATCGCCGGTCTTATTCAATCCATAGGCCAGTTCGATACGGTTGTTCCACAAATGCTTTCCTTTCTTATAATTAATCTGATAAGTACCTTGCAAGTCAAAAGCAACGGAGTTGTCACCACCGGCAGCCCAATTGGTGAGACTGACCTGTGTCAGTTTCAGTCCGGCAAATCCTTCTTTTGTCCAGGGAGAAGTTTGTGTACTATCGGCAGTCTGCGCCGAAAGAATTCCAGCGCCCGTACATAACAGGGCGATGAATAGAGTTTTCATTTTGTTCATGATAGTCGAGGTTTAGTGTAGAAAAAAACACAACCTAACAAGAACATAAGTCTGGCGAAATACCAAACTCATTACCAGTTCTCATTAGGTCAAAATCTTTAGATAAGTATCAGCCGCAATCACTTGTCAGCCGCAATTATTATTTTATACTTAATACTTATATTATTTTATCGCTGCGAGTGCCTTGTCATAGTCAGGCTCCTGTGTAATTTCAGGAACAAGCTCTGTATAAGCCACTTTACCATCTTTACCGATTACGACTACCGCACGTGCCAAAAGTCCCGCCAATGGGCCGTCCGCCATACGTACACCGTAACTTTCATCAAAATCAGAGAAGCGGAAATCCGACAATGGAACCACGTTCTCGATACCTTCGGTCGTACAGAAACGAGCGTGTGCAAACGGAAGGTCTTTAGAGATAGCCAGCACGACTGTATCCTTCATACCGGCAGCCATCTTATTAAACTTACGTACAGACGTAGCGCATACGCTTGTATCCAGACTCGGGAAAATATTCAGAATCACATTTTTACCATTCAAGTCTTTCAGAGAGAAAGAAGATAAATCTGTTTTTACCAATTCGAAGTCAGGAGCGACTTTACCTACTTTTATAAATTCACCGATCAGTTTCACCGGTTGTCCTTTGAAATTTGTTGTTGCCATAATGCTTTTATATTTAAAATTTACTTTATATAGAAAACAACTATTACCAAAAAAATGTTCACGGAGAAACATTTCTAAATGCAGTTTGTTATTCCACAACGAAATCACCCTAGTAATCAACTTAAAAAATAAAATGTATGGAAACTGTATTTAATGAGATTCAACACTCGGTAAAAAACTGGTGGACTTCCCTTCTTTTAGGTATTGTGTATGTTATTGTAGCCCTTTGGCTCATGTTCTCCCCCTTGAGCAGCTATGTAGCTCTCAGCATCGTTTTCAGCGTATCCATGCTGATAAGCGGTATACTGGAAATCATCTTTGCCCTTAGCAATAAGAAAGGTGTACCCAGTTGGGGATGGTATGTCGTAGGCGGGCTGATTGACCTCGTTCTGGGTATCTACCTGGTTGCCTATCCGCTGGTCAGCATGGAAGTTATTCCGTTTATCATAGCCTTCTGGCTGATGTTCCGCGGCTTCTCCTCTACCGGCTATTCCATCGACCTGAAACGCTACGGAACCCGCGACTGGGGCTGGTATATGGCTTTCGGTATCCTCGCCATCCTCTGCTCGCTATTGATATTGTGGCAACCTGCCGTCGGAGCACTCTACGCAGTGTACATGATTTCTTTTACTTTCCTCATTATCGGACTTTTCCGCATCATGCTTTCATTTGAACTAAAAAATCTGCATAAAAGAAAATAAAAAGCTTTCGGCACTTACTTTGGTATTTTGTTTATCTTTGTAGGCAATTTACATAAATCAATTAATTAAAAAGGAAGAAAATTATGGCAATGCATACATGGTTTGAATGTAAAATCCGTTATGAGAAAGTAATGGAGAACGGAATGCAGAAAAAAGTAACCGAACCTTATCTCGTTGACGCGCTTAGCTTTACAGAAGCCGAAGCACGAATCATCGAAGAAATGACTCCGTTTATCTCAGGAGAGTTTACCGTTTCGGACATCAAACGTGCTAACTATAGCGAACTTTTCCCCAGTGACGAAGAAAGTGCCGACCGCTGGTTCAAATGCAAGCTTATTTTCATCACGCTGGATGAAAAAAGCGGTGCGGAGAAGAAGACTTCCACACAAGTATTGGTACAGGCTGCCGACTTGCGTGACGCTGTGAAGAAACTGGACGAAGGCATGAAGGGAACAATGGCTGACTATCAGATCGGACTGGTATCTGAAACTCCGCTGATGGACGTATATCCTTACAGTGCCGAGCCGAATGACAAACCGGAGTTTGATCCGTCAAAAGCATAAGTAACAATGAGTATTGCTGACAATTTAAAGCAAGTGCTGGCCGAACTCCCACAAGGAGTCCGGCTGGTTGCTGTCTCAAAATTCCATCCCAATGAAGCGATAGAAG
>PPYF01437884.1_pt1 | contig 18254 bp, 10 predicted proteins | sample 1559871 | NCBI WGS metagenome assembly PPYF01 (sample SAMN08240021, study PRJNA423297) | Human gut metagenome, whole genome shotgun sequencing project. | reverse complement strand
GTTTCCGGCTCATGGCGTGCTCCTGAAGAGGAAGGGGAAAGCGGGGGAGGGGAGAAGGAACCCTTCTCCAGAAGGGTTCCTTCTCCCCTCCCCCGCTTTCCCCTTCCTCTTCAGGAGCACGCCATGAGCCGGAAACTTGCGGTCATCGCCATCGGGGGCAACTCCCTCATCAAGCACCGCGACAAGCAAAGCGTCGAAGACCAGTACCTCGCGCTGTGCGAGACGATGGAGCACATCGCCGACGTCATCCAACAGGGCTGGCAGGTGCTGATCACCCACGGCAACGGCCCGCAGGTGGGGTTCATCATGCTGCGCTCGGAAATCGCCCGCGCGGTCGCGGGGATGCACATCGTCCCGCTGGTAAGCTGCGTCGCGGACACACAAGGCGCCATCGGCTACCAGATCCAGCAATCGCTCGACAACGTGCTCAAGCGGCGAGGCCTTGCGGACAAGACGGGCCGGACGGTTTCGCTGGTCACGCAGGTCCGCGTGGACATCGCCGATCCCGGTTTCAGCGATCCAGACAAGTTCGTGGGCGAATTCTACGCCGAGGATCAGCTCGCGGAGCTGCACCAACAGCATCCCGACTGGATACTCAAGCCGGACGCCAACCGCGGCTGGCGGCGCGTGGTCCCTTCGCCCAAGCCTTGCGAAATCATTGAACTGGACGCCATAAAGAACCTGCTCGACTCCGGGTTCAACGTCGTCGCCGTGGGCGGTGGGGGCATCCCGGTGGTCCGTATGCCCGAGGGGCTCTTCGGGGTGGACGCGGTCATCGACAAGGATCTCGCCTCGTCCCTGCTGGCGACGCAGCTCGGCGCGGACATGCTCGCCATCTCCACGGGCGTCGAAAGCGTCGCGCTCAATTACGGAACCCCCATGCAACGCCCGCTGCACAACGTCCCCGTCTCCGAAATGGAACGCTATCTTGCCGAAGGGCACTTCCCCGCCGGAAGCATGGGCCCCAAAATCAAGGCCGCCGTGGACTTCATCCGCAACGGCGGCTCGGAAGTCGTCATCACCAGTCCCGAATACCTCAACGCCGCGCTCACGAAGGGAGCGGGTACACATATTACCAAAGAGTAACAGGAGCACCTCATGGACAAGATCCGCATCCGCAAACTGATCAGCAGCCTCGCCAAGCGCGATTACCGCCGCATGTACATGAACGACTTCTTCCTGACGTGGGAGAAGACCGACGACGAAATCGCCGCGACCTTCCTTGTGGCGGAAATCCTGCGCGGCCTGCGGGAAGCCAACATCTCTTGCCGGATGTTCGATTCCGGGCTCGGCATCTCCCTGTTCCGCGACAACTCCACGCGTACCCGGTTCAGCTTCGCCAGCGCATGCAACCTGCTCGGCCTTGAAGTACAGGATCTCGACGAAGGCAAATCGCAGATTGCCCACGGCGAAACCGTGCGCGAAACCGCGAACATGATTTCCTTCATGGCCGACGTCATCGGCATACGCGACGACATGTACATCGGCAAGGGCAACGCCTACATGCACACGGTTTCCGAAGCGGTGCAGGAAGGCTACCGCGATGGCGTGCTGGAACAGCGGCCCACGCTGGTCAACCTCCAGTGCGACATCGACCACCCCACCCAGTGCATGGCTGACATGCTGCACATCATCAACCATTTCGGAGGAGTGGAAAAGCTCAAGGGCAAGAAGATCGCCATGAGCTGGGCCTATTCGCCCTCCTACGGCAAACCCCTCTCCGTGCCGCAGGGCGTCATCGGCCTGATGACCCGTTTCGGCATGGACGTCGTGCTGGCGCATCCCGAAGGCTATGAAGTCATGGGCGGCGTCGAGGAGGTGGCCCGCCGCAACGCCGCCGCGACCGGCGGTTCGTTCGCGAGGACGAACGATATGGCCGAAGCCTTCGCGGGCGCGGACATCGTGTACCCCAAGAGCTGGGCGCCCTTCGCGGCCATGCAGCAGCGCACCGATCTCTACGGCGCGGGCGACATGGACGGCATCAAAAAGCTCGAAAAGGAACTGCTGGCCCAGAACGCCAACCATAAGGATTGGGAGTGCACTGAGGCGCTGATGGCCTCCACCCGCAATGGCGAAGCGCTGTACATGCACTGCCTGCCCGCCGATATTTCCGGCGTATCCTGCGCTGAGGGTGAAGTAGCCGCCAGCGTGTTCGACCGCTACCGCGTGCCGCTGTACAAGGAAGCCAGCTACAAGCCCTATATCATCGCCGCGATGATCACCCTCGCCCGCAAGCGCAACCCTGCGGATCTGCTCCTCGATCTGCTCGAAAAGGGCGGTCAGCGTTGCTTGTAAGGGAAGAATGAAGGCACGGGAGAGGGAACTTCTTGAAAAAGCCCCTCCCCCGGACCTGCCAGAGCGGCTCGCTCCCCTCCCGCAAAACTTTGACTGGCAGGGAGGCCGCGAACGGGAGTTCCGTTGTATGGAAAGGAACGTGGAAAGAACAATGAACAAGCTGTCACGGCGTCACAACCCGCCCCTGAAAAGTTTCACTTTGCGGAGTGCGGACAAAGCCGTATAAACCATAAGTAGAAAGAAAACTCCCGATGTGTCTCCTCCCCGCCAGTCAAAAGCCTTTGGAGAGGAGGGGGCGCGGGAAGGGAAGCGTTCTTCAGAAGGTTCCCCCCCGCACAATCCAGCGCCTTGCAGGAGAGATGCCATGATCGCGTTCAGACTCAACGGGCAGGCCACGACGTATGACGGCGATCCAGCCGTTTCGCTCCTTTCCTATCTCCGCAATGACCGCCACCTCACGGCGGCCAAGGACGGCTGCTCCGGTCAGGCGGCCTGCGGAGCCTGCCTTGTGGAACTGAACGGCAAGGCGTGCCTCGCCTGCTCCACCCCCATGAGCAAGGTAACCGACGGCGACGTTGTCACACTCGAAGGCCTGCCGGAAACGCTCAGGCGGACGCTCGGCATGGCGTTCGTCAACCGGGGAGCCGTGCAGTGCGGTTTCTGTACTCCCGGTTTCCTCATGCGGGCCAAGGTACTCCTGCAAACCAATCCAAACCCCACCCGGGAAGAAGTCGTCAAGGCCGTCCGCCCGCATCTGTGCCGCTGTACCGGCTACGTCAAGTTTGTGGACGCCATCCTCGATGCCGCAACATTATTACCGGAAGGGAACATTCCCGAACCCGACGACAACCCGCGCCTCGGATCGGGCTGGCCCAAGTATGGCGGCTACGAACGGGCTGTCGGAACCCGCCCCTTCGTCAACGACATCGACGCACCCGGCATGGCGCACGGAGCCATCGTCTTCAGCGAGCATCCCCGCGCCCGCGTGCTTGCCATCCATACGGATGAAGCGGCGGACATGCCCGGCGTCGTCCGCATCCTGACCGCCGACGACATCCCCGGCGAGCGTGTGCTCGGCCTTTACGCCAAGGACTGGCCCGTCTATATCAAGGTTGGCGAAGTCACCCGTTACATCGGCGACGCGCTGGCCTGCGTGGTCGCGGAAACCGAGGCCGAAGCCCGCGCTGCGGCGGCCTGCGTCAAGGTCGATTATGAGGTTCTGACGCCGCTCCTCGACATGGAGGAGGCGGAAACCTCGCCCATCCAGATCCACGAAAACGGCAATATCCTGCTCGACAAGACCATCCGGCGCGGCGAGCCCGTGGACGAGGCATTGGCCCGCTGCGCCTTCACCGCCGAGGCCACATATCGGACCCAGCCCGTCGAGCACGCCTTCATCGAGCCCGAAGCGGCGCTGGCCGTTCCCGAAGCGGGCGGGGTACGCCTCTATGCCCAGTCGCAAGGTATCTGGCACGACAAGACCGATATAGCCGCCCTGCTCCATGTCCCCACGCCCAAGGTCACGGTCACGCTGGCCGACTCCGGCGGCGCGTTCGGCGGCAAGGAGGACTTCACCTGCCAGCCCCATGCCGCGCTCGCCGCGTATCTGCTCGGGCGTCCGGTCAAGGTTCGGCTCTCCCGGCCCGAATCCATCCGTATGCACCCCAAGCGCCACGGCATGAAGCTCCATTACGTCATCGGCTGCGACGAAAAGGGAATCCTGCAGGCCGCCAAGGTTCGCATCCTCGCGGATACCGGCGCGTACGCCTCGGCGGGCGGCCCGGTCGTCACCCGCACCGGCACCCATGCCACCAGCGTCTATCACATCCCCTCCGTGGACGTGCATGTGAAGGCGGTATTCACGAACAACCTTCCGGCGGGCGCATTCCGGGGGTTCGGGGTCAACCAGTCGAATTTCGCTATGGAATGCCTCATCGACGAGCTGTGCGAAAAGGGCGGCTTCGACCGCTGGCAATTCCGCTATGACAACGCCGTGGCCCCGGGCCGCATGGTCACCACCGGGCAGGTGCTCGGCGAAGGCACGGCCCTGCGCGAAACCCTGCTCGCGGTGCGCGACGCCTTCCGCAGCCACCCGCGGGCGGGCATCGCCTGCGCCATCAAGAATTCCGGCATCGGCAACGGCATCCCCGAGCCCTGCGATTGTTACCTTGAAGTGCACCCGGCCCCGGAACAGCCGGCGGGCGCGCGGCTCGTCCTGCATCATGGCTGGACGGAGATGGGACAGGGCATCAACACGGTAGCCCGGCAGATGCTGTGCGAGGTGGCGGAACTCGGCCCTGATGTCGCCATCGACATGACCGCGTCCACCGAACACGGGGCTTTCGCAGGCAGCACCACCGCCAGCCGGGGCACGTTCCAGCTTGGGCACGCCGTGGTCAACGCCGCCCGGCAGCTTCGCGGCGATCTGGACAAGTACGGCGGACGCCTCGACCGTCTCGTGGGCCGTTTCTACAAGGGACATTACGACTCGGCAGGACAGACTTCCGGGCAGGGCGCGCCGGGTGAAATCCGCAACCACGTTTCCTACAGCTTTGCCACGCATGTGGTATTCATGGACGAGGAAGGCGGGATTGAAAAGATCATCGCCGCGCACGACTCGGGCCGCGTCGTCAACCGCCCGCTCTATGAAGGGCAGGTACAGGGCGGCGTGGTCATGGGCATGGGCTATGCCCTGACCGAAAGCATCCCGGTCAAGGACGGCTATCTGACCTCCGGCAGGCTCAACGCCTGCGGCCTGCTCCGCTCGGTGGACGTGCCGGAAATAGAGGTCATCGCCGTGGAAGTCCCCGATCCCGAGGGGCCGTGCGGGGCCAAGGGCATCGGGGAAATCGCCTGCATTCCCACCGCGCCCGCCATCGTCAACGCCCTGTATCTTGTGGACGGCGTGAGAAGGCGGGAACTGCCCGTGCGCAAGAAGAGGTAGCGCTTCCGACGGGCAAGGGGCTGCCGTCCCCTCCCTTGATTATCCATCATATCCCCTACTCCCAAAGGAGCCGACAATGAGCCTGTACCTGCGCAACGCCACATGGATCGACCCGGAAACATTCAAGGCGACGACCACGACGATCAAAGTTGAAGAAGGTCCGTTCGGCGGGATGGAGTTTGATGCCCACGCGCCTGTGGAGTGTCCGCCGGAAGACACCGTACTGGATTGCACGGGCCGCCTCGTCATGCCCTCCTTCGGCTGCGGGCACCACCATATCTACTCGGCCCTCGCACGCGGTATGCCACCCGCACCCAAGGCGCCGACGAACTTCCTTGAGGTGCTCGAATACGTCTGGTGGCGCATGGACAAAAAGCTCGACCACGACATGATCGAGGCCAGCGCCCTCGTTACCGGTCTATACTGTGCCAAGAACGGCGTAACCTTCGTCATCGATCACCATGCCTCGCCCTTCCATCTGGACGGCAGCCTCGAAACCATCGCCAAGGCGCTGGACCGCGTGGGCCTCGGACACCTGCTCTGCTATGAAATCTCCTGCCGCGACGGCGAGGGCATCAAGGAAAAGGGCCTTGCCGAAACCGACGCCTTCCTGTCCTCCGGGCGCAAGGGCCACGTCGGGCTGCACGCCTCCTTCACGGTGGACGACGACCTGCTTGGGCGCGCCGTGGATCTCGCCCGCAAGCACAAGACGGGCGTACACATCCATGTCGCCGAAGGCATCGAGGATCAGGAACACTGCGCCCGTACCTACGGCAAGAGCGTCGTGCGCCGCCTCTCGGACGCGGGCGTGCTTGATCTGCCTCTGTCCATCCTCGGGCATTGCGTCCATCTTGATGCGGAAGAGCGTGACCTTATCCGCACTTCGCCCTGCTGGGTCGTGCAGAACACCGAAAGCAACCTCAACAACAACGTCGGGCTCGGACGCTACAACGATTTCCCGTGCGTCATGCTCGGCACGGACGGTATGCACAGCGACATGATCCGCAGCGCGCAGTCCTCCTATTTCATCGCCGGGCTCGCCGAAGGCGGCATGTCTCCCCTGGCGGCCTACCAGCGCCTCCGCGCCGTACACGCGCACATCCAAGGCCACAATGCGCCGGGCGGCGGGGCGAACAATCTGGTCATCCTCAACTACGATTCCCCCACGCCGCTGACGCAGGACAACTTCCCCGGGCATTTCTGTTATGCCTTCGACGCCCGCAACGTGGAGTCCGTCATCAGCCAAGGCAGGCTCATCATGGATCACGGCAGGCTCGCCGGCATGGATGAGGACGACATCCTCGCCTACGCCAACGAGCAAGCCCGCCGCCTCTGGGCCCTGCTGTAAACCATCAACAGGGAAACAGGCTCACCATGCGTATGCTTATTACCGGCGGACTGGTCGCACGCGCGGACGGCGTCTTCAACACGGACATCCTGATTGAAGACGACCGGATTCTGGAACTCGGCGAACGGCTGCACGAGACCCAGCAGCCTGAAGGAACGGAAATCGTGGATGTGTCCGGCTGCGTGGTCATGCCCGGCGGGATCGACGCCCATACCCACGTCAACCTGACGGCGGGCGGCGCGCACGTCTCCGACGGTTTCGAAGCCGGAACGCTGGCGGCGGCATGGGGCGGCACCACGACCATCGTGGAACACCCGGGCTTCGGCCCACAGGGATGCGATCTGCCCCATCAGCTCACCGCGTATCTGGAGCAGGCGGACGGCCGCTGCCACACGGACTATGCCTTGCACGGCGTGTTCCAACATGTGGACGACGACGTCCTTGCCCGGATTCCCGAGGTCGTGGCGCAGGGATTTCCCACGCTCAAGGCCTACACCACCTATGACGGCAGGCTGGATGACGAAGGGCTGCTGCAGGTTCTCGCCGCGCTCAGGGATGCGGGCGGCCTGCTCGCCGTCCATTGCGAAAACCACGCCATCACCCGTTTTCTGGGGGACAAACTGCGCCGCGAAGCGCCGCGCGATCCCATGAGCCATCCCCGGAGCCGCCCGGCCCGGTGCGAGGCCGAAGCCGTCAACCGGATTCTGAAGCTGGCGAAAACGGCGGAAGCCCCCGTGTACATCGTGCACCTGTCCACGGCGGAAGGTCTGGCCTGCATCCGCGAGGCGCAGAAGGCCGGGCAGCCGGTCATTGCCGAAACCTGCCCGCAGTACCTTCTGCTCGACGAGTCCGCCTATGCCGAACGGGACGGCCCCAAGTACATCATGGCCCCGCCCCTGCGGACGAAGGCGGATCGCGCCGCGCTCTGGGAGGGCCTCGCGGACGGCAGCATCTCGGTTGCCGCTACCGATCACTGTTCCTTCTCGCTGGCCCAGAAACGGGAACGCGGGAAGGAAAGCGTGCTGGATTGTCCCGGCGGCGTTCCCGGAGTCGAAACGCGCATCCCTCTGCTGTTCAGCGAAGGCGTGCTGCACGGGCGTCTGACGCTGCCGCGTTTCGTGGACGTGGTGTCCACGTCTCCGGCCCGGATCATGGGGCTGGCCTCCAAAGGACGCCTCGAACCCGGCGCGGACGCGGACATTGTGGTCATCGATCCCACGGATGAGCGGCTGATCAAAACCCGGAATCTTCATCAAAAGGTGGACTGCACCCCGTATGAGGGCATGGTCGTGCGCGGCTGGCCCCGCCATGTCTGGCTGCGCGGCGAACCTATCATTTTCGGCAGGCAGCTCTCCGGGTATGCAGGACAGGGAAGGTTCGTTCCAAGAACGCTGTAGAGTCATTTCAAAATGAAATGGCTCTCGCCACACGCAGGTGCGGGCGGCACGCGAAAGCCCTTCTTTTCCGATGCCCATTCCTCTCCAGTTTCCACATACTTCCAAGGAGACGCATACATGCATACCGATCGCTTCACACCGCTGGACGCCGCAACGCTGCTCCGCTGGATGCAGCACGACCTGCCGAACAAGCAGCTGTTCGGCATCGGCCGGGAGCTTTTCTTTATGCCGAAGCCTGATGATCCGTTCCGCATGGAACGCTACGGCAAGGTGCTGGAAACCCCTCTCGGCGTGGCCGCCGGTCCGCATACGCAGCTTGCCCAGAATATCCTGTCCGCGTGGCTGTGCGGCGCTCGGTATATCGAACTCAAGACAGTGCAGGTGCTCGACGAGCTGAACGTCGCCAAGCCCTGCATCGACATGGCCGACGAGGGTTACAACTGCGAATGGTCGCAGGAACTGAAGCTTGATCAGTCCTTCGAGGAGTACCTCAAGGCTTTCGTGCTGCTGTATGTACTGCGCGACATGCTCAACCTGCCCGTGGAGGCCGCCCCCGGCAAGGGGCCCGGTTTCATCTTCAACATGAGCGCAGGATACAACCTTGAAGGCATCAAGAGTCCCGCCGTGCAGCGTTTCCTCGACCGTATGGAAAACGCGGAGGAAGACGTGAAGCGGATCAAGGCCGAGCTGGCCCAGCTCTACCCCGCCATCGAGAAGATGCCCATTCCGGCCCGCCTCTCCGATAACCTGACGGTCTCCACCATGCACGGCTGCCCGCCCGACGAAGTGGAAAGCATCGGCCGCTATTTCATCACCGAACGCAGGTACCACACGACCATCAAGCTGAACCCCACCCTGCTCGGCCCAGAACGCCTGCGCGACATTCTGAATACGCAGCTCGGCTATGACGTATGCGTTCCCGACGAAGCCTTCGGACATGACCTCAAATACAACGACGGCGTGGCCATCATCCGCAACCTCGCCGCAGCCGCAGAAACGGCGGGCGTGGCCTTCGGGCTCAAGCTGACCAACACGCTCGAAACCACAAACGAAAAGCAGAACCTGCCCCGCAGCGAAGGCATGGTGTACATGAGCGGCAGATCCCTGCACCCCATCAGCATCAACCTTACCGAACGGTTGCAGCAGGAATTCGACGGGAAGCTGGACATCGCCTTCTCCGCCGGGGTGGATACGTTCAACGTGGCGGACACGTTGGCCTGTGGCCTCCGTCCGATCACCATGTCCTCCGACATCCTCAAGCCCGGCGGCTACGGGCGGCTGCACCAGTACCTCGACACGCTGCGCGCCGAAATGCGCAAGGCCGGGGCCCACACCATAGCCGAATGGGAAAAGAGCCGATCGCCGATCGCCGGCAATCCCGGTTTCGCCAACCTCGTCAGCTATGCGGCGGCTGTCCTCGGCAAGCACAGCCGCTACCACAAGGAACGGTTCCCCTACGTTTCGGTCAAGACAGAACGCCCGCTCCCGCGCTTCGACTGCGCCGCCGCGCCCTGCATGTCGGGCTGTCCGGCGGAACAGGACATCCCCCGGTATCTCGACGCCGTGGCCCGGGGCGATTTCGAGCTGGCGTGGCGGGTCATCACCGCCACCAACCCGTTCCCGAACGTTCAGGGCATGGCCTGCAACCATCAGTGCCAGAGCCGGTGTACCCGCATCAATTACGACAAGCCGCTCATGATCCGCGAGGTCAAGCGCTTCGTGGCCGAAAAAATGGCCGAAGCCGCTTCCGGCGTTCCCTCCGCCCAAACCGGGAAGCGCGCCGCCGTCATCGGGGCGGGCCCGGCCGGGCTGTCCTGCGCCCGCTTCCTCGCCGCACAGGGCGTGGAGGTGCACCTGTACGAAGAAAAGCCGGTGCTCGGCGGCATGGCGGGCGACGCGATCCCCGCGTTCCGCCTGACCGGAGACAGCCTGCGCCGCGACATCGACGCCATCCTTGAGCTGGGCGTGCGGCTCCATAAGGATACGCCCGTGGACGCCGCCCTGTTCGACACGCTGGCCGAGGAAAACGACGCCGTCTATATCGCGGTGGGCGCGCAGGAAAGCCTGCCCCTCGGTATCCCCGGCGAAGATGCCGCCGGAGTTCTGGATCAGCTTTCGTTCCTCTCCGCCGTACGCCGGTGCGAGCCCACGGGCATCGGCTCCCACGCCGTCGTCATCGGGGCGGGGAATTCCGCAATGGACTGCGCCCGGGCCGCCAGACGACTTGTGGGGGAAGACGGCAGCGTGACCATCGCCTACCGCCGCACCCGCAAGGAAATGCCCGCTGACATCGAAGAAATCGAAGCCGCACTGGATGAAGGCGTTCGCATCGTGGAACTGTGCGCCCCTGAGGAAGTCCTTGCCGATGGAGGCCGCGTTTCCGGCCTGCGCTGCCGCCGGATGCGGCTGGTCCCCGATCCCGACGGCGGGCGTCCCCGCCCCGTTCCCACGGATGAGGCCTTCACACTGGACGCGGATACGCTCATCGTGTCCATCGGGCAGCGGGTGAAGGCCGGCTTTCTGCCCGACGCGATGACGCTTAAGGCCGATCCCCATACCAGCCAGACATCGCTGCCGAACGTGTTCGCGGGCGGTGACGCCGTGCGCGGCGCATCGACCCTGATCAACGCCGTGGCCGACGGACGCCATGCCGCCGAAACCATCCTTGCCCGCCTCGGCCTGTCCGCACAGGCGGCCACAGCCACGCCGTCCGACGAACGGAGGCCGGATCTCGACGGATTGCGCATCCGGCAGGCCACCCGCGTCATGGGCCCGGCCCTGCCGGAACGCAGCCCGGAAAACAGGCTGGATTTCGATCCCGCCATCCGTACCCTCACCGAAGAGGAGGCTATGGACGAATCCCGCCGTTGCCTCCAGTGCGATCTGGTCTGCAACGTCTGCACCACGGTCTGCCCCAACCGGGCCAACGTCGCCCTGCTCTCCCTGCCCATGCCGCATCCCGTGCAGGTTGCGGTGCGCGACGGCAACGGCGTGCGCGTGGAAACGCTCTCCAATCGGCGGCTCGAACAAAGTTATCAGATAGTCAACATTGCCGACGCCTGTAACGAATGCGGCAACTGCGCCACCTTCTGCCCTTCGGCGGGTGCGCCGTACCGGGACAAGCCCCGTATCCACCTGTCCCGCGAATCCTTCGACAACGCCCCGGACGGCTACCGATTCGCCAGTCCGGCCCGGCTGGAAGGCAAACGCGGCGGCAAGGCCTTCTCGCTGGCTGCGGAAAAGAACGGCTTCGTCTTCGAAAGCGATGCCCTCATCGCCCATCTCGACGGCGGAACCCTCTGCGCCACCAAGGTTACGCTGAACGGCGACGTCAACGAGGCCGCCCTGTCCGGCGCGGTGGAGGCCGTCACCCTCTTCCGCCTGTTGGCCCGCAAGTAGCCTTTCGCCGGGCCGAAGCACAAGTAGGCTCCTCCACAGGCCCGCGGCATCCGGGGCTCCGCTCCTCCCCCCGGATGCTGCGGGTTCTTCCGCATCATGGAACCCCGTCACCCGCAAACCCCTTGCTCCAGCACTGCACCGGCTAAAAAATCCACCCGGCACAAAGAAAATTTTATAGATTCAATAATATGTTTTTATTGATTTTTCTTGTTTCTACAACGAACACGCTATGAAATAGCCGAGAATGCTGCCGACCGGAACCCAAGGTCTAGTTGTGTCATCATGCCACTGCGTATATAGTTCGGGGAAAACCCCTTCTTCGGGCAGCAGGAGTTGCAGCATGTACCAATACCAACAGTTCGCCATTCTTCTCCGCGGCGGCGGGGACATCGCCACGGGCATCGCGCTCAGGCTCTATCGTTCCGGCTTCCGGCGCCTGATCATTCTGGAAACGGCGCATCCAATGGCCGTAAGGCGCAGAGTGGCCTTTTCCGAAGCCGTCTATGAGGGGCTTTGCACGGTGGAAGGCATCACGGCGGCCTTCGCTCCCCGGCCCGAAGAAATCGCCCCGCTCTGGGAAGCCGGCTGCATCCCGGTCATGGTCGATCCGCAGGGCGTCAGCATCCCCCGCCTCCGCCCCGAAGTCATCATTGAAGCCACGCTCGCCAAACGGAACGTCGGCGTCGGCATCACCGATGCGCCTCTCGTCATCGGCGTGGGGCCCGGCTTCACCGTGGGCGAAAATGTCCACTGCATCGTCGAAACCAACCGGGGGCACAACCTCGGACGGGTCCTCTACTCAGGCAGCGCGGAGCCCGATACCGGCATTCCCGGCGACATCGTGGGCATGACCACCGAACGTGTGCTGCGCGCTCCGCAGACCGGCATTTTTCTCAGCCGCCACGACATCGGCGACCACGTCAAAGCCGGCGATGTCGTCGCCACCGTTGAGGCCAACGGCGTATCCAAGGAAATCCGCACTGTTATCAGCGGCGTTATCCGTGGCCTTTTGCGCTCGGGAACGCCCGTTACGGATCGGATCAAAGTCGGCGACGTGGATCCGCGCGACAACACGGCTTGCCACCACGTCTCGGACAAGGCCTTTGCCATCGGCGGCGGCATACTGGAAGCCATCCTCGGACGCTTCAACCGCCCCTGCTACATCCGCAGGGGCATCCTCCACTGCCCTGTGGACAAGAACGTGCCCACAGCGTAAACAACGCCACAAGCAAACCATTTCACACCAGAAGAACAGGAGAAGCGGCATGGCAATCGGACAATCCAAACAACGGCTGGATGCCGAAGCCAAAGTGACGGGGCGGGCCCGGTATACCGACGATATGGGCCTGCCGGGTATGCGGCACGCCGCCTATGTGCACAGCACCATCGCCCACGGCATGGTCCTTTCCATCGATGCCTCTGAAGCGCTGGCCCTGCCCGGCGTCGAGGCCGTCTTCACCGCCGATGACGTGCCGGGCTTCCTCTTCCCCACAGCCGGACATCCCTACTCCATGGACCCGTCGCACGGAGACGTGGCCGACCGCCTTCTGCTGACCAAGCACGTCCGCTATTACGGCGACGAAGTGGCCGTGGTCGTGGCCCGCGACGGCCTCACCGCCCGCAAGGCCGCCCATCTGGTCAAAGTCGAATATGAACCCCTTCCGGTCATGACCTCGGCGGAAACGGCGCTGGCTCCCGGTGCGCCCGTGCTCCAGCCCTCAGTGAATCCCGACGGCAACCTGCTCAAGCAGCACACCCTCGAATGCAACGGCACGCTCGACGAGGCCCTTGCGGCCGCCGACGTGGTGGTTGAGGGCGCCTACCGCACGCCGACCATGCAGCATTGCCATCTGGAAAACCAGACGGCCTACGCCTACATGGACGACATGCGGCATATCGTGATCGTCAGCTCCACGCAGATCCCGCACATCTGCCGCCGCGTGGTCGGACAGGCGCTCGGCATCCCGTGGTCGTCCGTCCGGGTCATCAAGCCCTACATCGGCGGCGGGTTCGGCAACAAACAGGATGTGGTGCTGGAGCCCATCGTGGCCTTCCTGACCATGAAGCTCGACGGCGCGCCCGTGAGCATGGAATTGACCCGCGAGGAATGTATGCTCTGCACCCGCGTGCGCCACGCCTTTGCCATGACGGCGCGGGCCGGGGCCACAAAGGACGGCAAGCTCCTCGGCTACGGCCTCGACGTGCTCTCCAACACCGGGGCCTACGCCTCGCACGGGCACTCCATCGCGGCGGCGGGCGGTTCCAAGGTCTGCTACGTCTACCCGCACGCCACGTACCGTTTTTCAGCCAAGACCTTTTACAGCAATATTCCCGTAGGAGGGGCCTGCCGGGGCTACGGCTCTCCCCAGACCGCCTATGCCATCGAATGCCTCATGGACGATACGGCCCGCGCGCTCGGCATGGACCCGCTGGATTTCCGCCTGAAGAACACCGGGCGCAACGGCGACATATCTCCGCTCAACGGCAAGCCGGTCGCCACGCTCGGCATCAGCGACTGCCTTGAGGAAGGCCGTGAAAGGTTCCGGTGGGACGAACGCAAGGCCGCCTGCAAAGCCTTCAATGAAGAAGCCGTCCGCACGGGCAGCCCGTTGCGGCGCGGGGTCGGCGTGTCCGCGTTCAGCTATGGTTCGGGGACCTATCCCGCCAATGTGGAACCGGGCAGCGCCCGCCTCATCCTGAATCAGGACGGCACGGTGAACCTCATGACCGGGGCGACGGAAATCGGACAGGGCGCGGACACCGCCTTTGCCCAGATGGTTTCGGAAACGCTCGGCGTCGCTTATGAAAACATCCACGTCATCTCCACGCAGGACACGGACATCACGCCGTGGGATCCCGGGGCCTACGCCTCCCGCCAGACCTACACCTGCGCCCCCGCCGTGCACGCCGTCGCGGACGAGCTGCGCCGGAAGCTCCTCGGCTATGCCGCCGAAATGACCGGACACACGCCCGCCGCCCTGACCATCGCGCCGACCGCGCAGGGCGATGCCGTGGTCTTTGTCCGCAATGCCGAAAGCGTCGTGGTCACGCTGCACGATTTGGCGATGGATTCTTTCTACAACAAGGATCGCGGCGGACAGCTCTCCGCAGAGGCATCCTTCAAGACGCGCCAGAATCCCCCCTCCTTCGGCGGCTGCTTTGCCGAAGTGGAAGTGGACATCGAGCTGTGCAAGGTCCGCATCTCGCACATCCTGAACGTGCACGACGCCGGGGTGATCATCAATCCCGCGCTCGCCACGGCGCAGGTGCACGGCGGCATGGGCATGGGCATCGGCTGGGCGCTCTATGAGGAACTGCTCGTCGATCCCGCCACCGGACGCGTGCACAACAACAACCTGCTGGACTACAAATTCCCCACAACCTGCGACATTCCGGATCTGGACTGCGCGTTTGTGGAAACGCAGGAACCCTCAGGCGTATACGGCAACAAGTCGCTCGGCGAGCCGCCGCTCATCAGTCCGGCCCCAGCACTCCGCAACGCCGTCCTCGACGCGACCGGCGTCGCCGTCAACGCCATCCCCATGACGCCGAAGCTGCTGTTCGAGGAATTCGTGAAGGCTGGATTGGTCAAGGGATAGAAAACTATCGGGGGGGAGAATGCCCCGCTTGTCCCCTTTATGGGGATTCCGCAAAAAGGGGCCTTTTCCCCTCCCCTCATCCACCAAAGATTTTCGTATGCGGGCTTCAGGGCGGCGATGAAATGATGGGCCGACCGGAAAACAAACCCCGAGCAACATTTGAGCGAAGACGGTTCATTTGAAAAAAAGAGGATAGGGCTTTTTCCCGGCATATCCTTCCTGAACTCCTTCCGTGTCCCCTCCCCGCCAGCCGACGTTTTGCGGGAGGGGGTCCGGGGGAGGGAGCTTTTTTGAAAAAGCCCTCTCCCCCGGGTATCCTCAACCCAAAGGATCACCCATGTTCGATATACAATCCTATCAAAAAGCGGAGTCCGTGAGCGACGCTATCCGGCTGCTCGGAGAAGATCCCGAAGCCCGCCTCATCGCAGGCGGCACGGACGTGCTCATCAAGCTGCGGGAATTCGAAGGCTTCTCCCGGCTCGTGGATATCCATGACCTGCCCGAACTGAAACCCATCACCCGCGAGGCGGACGGCACCGTGCGCGTGGGCTCGGGGGCCAGCTTTACCGATCTCGAGGAATCCCCCATCATCCGCGAATGCATCCCCATGCTCGGGGAATCCGCCGCCAGCGTCGCCGGGCCGCAGATCCGCAACATGGGCACCATCGGCGGCAACCTCTGCAACGGGGCCGTCTCGGCGGACACCTGCGCACCCGTCCTCGCACTGAACGGCTACCTCAATATCAGAGGAGCGGAGGGAGAACGGACCATCCCCGCCCTCGGCTTCCATACCGGGCCCGGCAGGGTCGCCCTCAAGCGGGATGAAGTGCTCCTTTCCGTGGAGTTCCGGCCTGAAGACTGGCTGGGCTGGGGCGCGGCGTACCACAAATACGCCATGCGCGAAGCCATGGACATCGCCACCATCGGCTGCGCGGCGGCCGTCAGACTTGACGGGACGGTCATTTCGGGCATCCGGCTGGCCTATTCCGTATCCGCGCCGATCCCGGTGCGCTGCCCCAGCGCCGAAGCCGCCGCTCTGGGCCGCTCCGCGACGCCCGAAGATCTGCCCGCCACCCTCGCCGCGATCAGCGCCGCCGTGGAAGCGGACGTGCAGCCCAGAACCTCGTGGCGCGCCAACCGGGATTTCCGTATGCACATCATCCGCACGCTGGCGGAACGCGTCATTGCCCGGTGCGTCGTCCGCGCCGTCGAACTTCAGGAGGCCGCCTCATGCTGAAAACCATACGCTGCACCGTCAACGGCAAGGCACGGGAACTTTCCTTTGACGTCCGCGCCTCGCTGCTCGAAGTCCTGCGCGCCGAAGGCCTGACCAGCTCCAAACAAGGCTGCGGCGTGGGCGAATGCGGCGCGTGCACCGTGCTCGTCGACAATACCCCTGTGGATTCCTGTATTTTTCTTGCTGTCTGGGCGGACGGCAAAACGATCCGCACCGCCGAGGGCGAAGCCAAGGGCAACCGGCTTTCCCGCGTCCAGCAAGCCTATGTGGACGCCGGGGCCGTCCAGTGCGGCTTCTGCACGCCCGGCCTCGTCATGAGCAGTACGGCCTTCATCGAAAAACACAAAGGCCAGTCCGTTACCCGCGAGGAGATCCGCCGAGGGCACGCCGGGAACCTCTGCCGCTGCACGGGCTACGACGCCATCATCGCCGCCGTGGAAAGCTGCCTCAACGACACGCCGCCGCAAAATACCTGTGCCTGTCTCCGCAAGCCGGACGGGCCATGCCACCATCATCAAAGCTGAGCAAAATCAGCCGTGTTTTTCAGCAGACTTGCCCTGTCCATGATTCCCATGTACAGGGGTTGTCTGTTTTAGGGGGAATCATCCGAAACCATTCAACCACCGGGGAACGCCCATGGCCCAGACAAAAGGCATACTGGAACGGGTTTTCAAGCTGAGCGAAAAAGGAACGACCGTCAAAACGGAAATCCTCGCCGGCCTGACCACCTTCGTCGCTATGGCTTACATCATTTTCGTCAATCCGAGCATCCTCGCGGACGCGGGTATCCCCAAGGAAGCCGCCATTGCCGCAACCGTCTGGTCCGCGGTCATCGGCAGCGCCGCCATGGGCCTCTGGGCCAATTTCCCTGTGGCCGTGGCCCCCGGCATGGGGTTGAACGCCTTCTTCGCCTACTACGTCTGCGGCGTCCTCGGCCTGCACTGGACCGTGGCCCTCGGTGCGGTGTTCTTCTCCGGCATCGTGTTCCTGCTGCTGACGGTTACGCACGTCCGCCAGCTGCTCATTGATGCCGTGCCCATGAACCTCAAGTATGCCATCGTCGTCGGCATCGGCATGTTCATCGCCTTCATCGGGCTCCAGAACGCGGGCATCGTGGTAAAGAACGACGCTACAGTGGTCGCCCTTGGCCATGTCACCCAACCCGGCCCGCTGCTGGCCTGTTGCGGCCTCATGCTCACGGCGGGGCTCATGGCCCGTAACGTCCAGGGGAGCCTGCTCATCGGCATCCTTGTGACCGCCGTGCTCGGCATGGTATTCGGCGTATCCCCGGCCCCTTCCGGGATCGACAGCGTTATGAGTTTCTCCCTCCCGAGCCTCGCCCCCACGTTCATGCAGCTCGACATCATGGGCGCGCTCAAGTACGGCATCATTTCGATCATCTTCACCTTCACCATCGTCGAGCTGTTCGACAACATGGGGACGCTCATCGGCCTCTCCCGCAAAGCCCGGCTGATGGATGACAAGGGCCACATCGAGAACCTCGACAAGGCGCTGGTCACCGACTCCGTCGGTACGGTGGTCAGCAGCTTCCTCGGTACGTCCACCGTCACCAGCTACGTGGAAAGCGCCGCGGGCATTTCGCAGGGCGGCCGCACCGGCCTGACCGCGTTGACCGTGGCGGTCCTGTTCGCCGCCTCTCTGGTGTTCGCCCCGCTCATCGGCCTTGTGCCCGCTTTCGCCACGGCCCCGGCGCTGCTCATCGTGGGAGCGCTTATGATGATGGAAGTGATGAACATCGACTTCAACGACTTTACCGAAGGCTTCCCGGCCTTCATGACCATCATCATGATGCCGCTGACCTACAGCATCGCCAGCGGTTTCGGGTTCGGCTTCGTCAGCTACGCCGCCGTGAAGCTCCTTTCCGGCCGTGCCCGCGAAGTGAGCCTCTTCATGTGGATCATCACCGCCATGTTCGTCATCAACTTCGCCATGCGGAGTTAGGGACAAAAGGGATATTGGAGAGGGGGAGGGGGAAACTTTCTCCAGAAAGTTTCCCCCTCCCCCTCTCCAAACC
>PPYF01594626.1_pt1 | contig 18255 bp, 18 predicted proteins | sample 1559871 | NCBI WGS metagenome assembly PPYF01 (sample SAMN08240021, study PRJNA423297) | Human gut metagenome, whole genome shotgun sequencing project. | reverse complement strand
CGCAAATCAGGTTGGAGCTTTAGATCCTCCAAGAGTTGCAAGGCAAGAGGATAGCGGAAATCAGCGTAAAAATCTTGGAAGAAATCCAAGTAGTACTGGATTGTCTTACTTTCATCTAAATAGGTAATGTCAGGCAAATAAGCTACTTGCGCCTTAGTGATAGGTGACGGATGAAATCCATTAATGGTCACTAAACCAGAAGTCGGTTGAAGGAGACCGTTTAAAATTTTGATTAGGGTTGTTTTACCACTACCGTTCGGACCTAAAAGGCCAACAATTTTTCCTGACGGGATGGACATGGTCACATCTCTAAGGGCTGGAATACCGTTATAGGTCTTGGTGAGATTTGTTAGAGTTACAATATCAGTCATTGGTCTATAAGTCCTTTCCTGTTTGTTCGATGTAGTCAGTGATGATAGTCTTGATTTCAGGTGAGCTAAAACCAATGGCTGTCATTTCAGTGACAAAGTTTTTCATGAGAGTTTGAGCAATCTCGTGTCTTTTTTGATCAATGAGTTTCTCATCTTCAGTAACGAAGCGACCGGACGTACGGGCAGAATAAACCAACCCCTCTTTTTCAAGTTCTTGGAAGGCTCTTTGTACGGTGTTGGGATTGACACCGGCTTCCTGAGCAAACTCTCTCACGGGTAAAAGTTGTTGTCCCATACTTAATTCTTTGGAAACAATCTTCAATTTCACACGATAGGCGATTTGGAGATAAATTGGTGATTTTTCATCAAATGTCCAAGCCATAAGAGACTCCTTTCTAAGAGATATAAAAGTATTATTTTTTGTACTAAAGTAATGATACAACTAAAAAGGTGATTTTGCAAGTAATAATCCATATTTTCTCTAATTTCTTTAGCTTTTCCCTAACTTATATCCTTATTTTTGGTACAATAGGGGCAAGTATATTCGACCTGAAGGGAGTTTATTTTGAATATTTTAGCGACAGATATGGATGGTACTTTTTTGGACCACCTTGGTTCCTATGATAAGGTGCGTTTAGATAAGCTTTTGGATGCTTGTGAAGCTAAAAATTACGTCTTTACAGTAGCTTCTGGTCGATCTCTCTTAGCTTTGGAAGAACTCTTTGACGGCTTTGTGGACCGCATTGCTATTATTGCGGAAAATGGGGCCTTGGTTCAGTACAAGGGTGAAGTCTTGTTTGAGTCTAAGCTAGAACCTAAAGACTATTTGGAAATTGCAGATACGACCTCAGCTTTACCAACTTGTGAGGGAATTCTTTTGTCAGGACGTCGAGGAGCCTATGCACCAGAAGATGCAGATCCAGCCTATCTTAAGGCCATGGAACGCTACTATGAAAATGTCATGGCAACAAACCTTGAAGGGGTTACAGATGATATTTTCAAGGTTACTGCTAAGTTTCAAGGGGATACCATCATGGAACGTGGTGACTATCTCAATACGATTTTTGAGGATATAACAGCTGTAACTACTGGCTTTGATTCTATGGATATTATCCTTAAAGGTGTAGACAAGGGATTTGGGCTTTACCATCTTTGTCAAGAGTTGGGGCGTCAGGCTTCAGATGTCGTTGCTTTTGGTGATAATCTCAATGATATGGAGATGCTGACATTTGCAGGATGTGCGGTTGCTACGGAAAATGCGCGTGATGAGATTAAGGAAGTGGCAGATGAGGTGATTGGTCACCATAGAGATGGTGCAGTCTTTGACTACATGGAAGGATTGGTAGGTTCAGATGGCTGAGATTAAATTGTTGGCCTTGGATTTGGATGGAACGCTATTTACCAAGGATAAGCAAGTGACTGCTGAAAATAGAGCTGCTCTTAAGGCGGCAGAAGCTAAGGGGATTCACGTGGTTATCACGACCGGTCGTCCCCTTCCAGCTATTAATCATGTCTTGGGAGACTTGGGTTTGTTAGACGACAAGCACTACAGCGTAACCTTCAATGGTGGGTTGGTTCAGCGTAATAACGGCGATATTTTAATCAAGAAAGAGATGACCAGAGATGATTTAAAGCAGATTTATGCTGTTTTTGAACCTCTGGGACTCCCTATGGATGTTCTTAGTGATGGTATTGTCTATGGAGTGCCTAGTAAAGGGAATCATTCGCTCTATCGTCAGGCTAATCCTACTTTGACTTTTGTTGATGTGGATAGCATTGATGACATTCCGCAAGATATCGTCTATAATAAGGTAGTTACGGTTTGTGAGGGAGCCTTTTTGGATTCCCAAATTGGAAAACTACCTGACCATCTATACCAAGCGTTTGAGGTCTTTAAGTCTCGTGAAATTATCCTAGAGGTTATGCCAAAGGGTGTTCATAAAGCTGCGGGTTTGAGACTCTTGACTGATTATCTCGCTCTTGACAGAAGTCAAGTCATGGCTATGGGAGATGAAGAGAATGATTTGTCCATGCTAGAGTGGGCTGGTCTGGGTGTCGCTATGGCGAATGGTGTTCCTCAGGTTAAGGCTGTTGCTAAGGCTGTAACGACAAAAACAAATGAAGAATCTGGAGTGGCTGAGGCCATCCATAAATACATTCTAGAGTAATAAGGAGAAACAGATGGGTCTATTTGATCGATTATTTAGACAAGAGAAAACCGATTCACAGGAAACTCTTGCTAACAAAGAGCTTACAGAGGTGATTTCAGAAATGGATTCTATTGCTGATCAAGATTTGTCATCAAGTGAATTAACAACTGGAAATCAAGCAGGACAGTTTAGCAAGACTGATACTCAAGTAGAAGAAGATTTATCCACAGAATCTGTTGTGACAGATGAAAGTGAAGAGGCACTTACTGAAGAACTTTCTGTGGATAATCAGCCCTCAAGCGAATCAGAAATAGCTTCAGAATCAGTCGATAGTCAAGCAACTGTGGATAGCCACTTTGCGGATGTCATGGCTGATTACTATGCTAAGAAGGCTCAAGTAGCTGCAGCAGCGGAAAAAGGTGAGATAGTTACTTTTGAAGCGGTCCAAACCCGTAAGGTTGAGGAAACAGCTACAGAATTACCTGATTTCAAGACTGAAACAGAGCAAGAAAAGTATAATCGTACGCTTAAGAAGACTCGTACTGGTTTTGCTGCTCGCTTGAATGAATTCTTCGCTAATTTCCGTCGTGTTGATGAAGAGTTTTTCGAACAATTGGAAGAAATACTGATTCTCTCTGACGTTGGGGTCAATGTTGCGACGCAATTAACGGAAGACTTGCGCTATGAAGCTCGACTTGAGAATGTCAAAAAGACTGAGGATTTGCAACGCTTGATTATTGAAAAACTTGTGGATATCTACGAGAAGGACGATGTTTACGAGGAGCAGATTAATTTCCAAGATGGTTTGACAGTTATACTTTTTGTTGGTGTTAATGGGGTTGGTAAAACGACTTCTATTGGTAAGTTGGCAAATAAATACAAACAAGAAGGCAAAAATGTCATGCTAGTTGCTGCTGATACTTTCCGTGCGGGAGCTGTTGCTCAATTGGTCGAGTGGGGACGTCGTGTTGATGTGCCTGTAGTGACTGGTGCTGAAAAGGCCGACCCTGCTTCCGTGGTTTTTGATGGTATGGAGAAGGCTCTTGCTGAAGGTGTTGATGTTCTTATGATTGATACTGCGGGTCGTTTACAAAACAAAGACAACCTTATGGCAGAGCTTGAAAAAATTGGCCGCATTATCAAGCGTGTGGTGCCAGAAGCACCCCATGAAACCCTCTTGGCTTTGGATGCTTCAACAGGTCAAAATGCACTTAATCAGGCTAAGGAATTTTCAAAAATCACACCTCTTACGGGTCTTGTTTTAACCAAGTTGGATGGTAGTGCCAAGGGTGGTGTGGTTCTAGCCATTCGCCAAGAGTTGGATATCCCAGTTAAGTTGATTGGTTTCGGTGAGAAGATTGATGATATTGGCGAGTTCCATTCAGAAGAATTCATGCAAAGTCTCTTGACTGGACTGGTTTAAAAAGATATTTAAAAAGAGTGAGTACTGGGAAAAGGTATTCACTCTTTTTAATAGTGTCCTCACCTTGAAAAAAGTCGCTTTTATTGATAGAATGGTAAGAGAATAAGACTGCTTTGAAAAGTGAGCTGTAACTTAATCACTGAACAACCACTAAAAAGAGATGATTTACTTCTCTTTTTAAGGTGAGTCATAATAAGAATTTTAATCTTAGTTTAAGGAGAAGACATGTCTGAACGTGGACTTTTAATTGTTTTTTCAGGGCCTTCTGGTGTCGGAAAAGGAACTGTTCGTCAGGAGATTTTTTCAAAACCTGACCACAAATTTGAATACTCAGTATCAATGACCACACGTGCTCAACGTCCTGGTGAAGTTGATGGGAAGGATTATTTCTTCCGTTCGCGTGAGGAATTCGAAGAGCTTATTCGTAATGGTCAAATGCTGGAATATGCTGAGTATGTAGGTAACTACTACGGAACACCTTTGGCCTATGTCAATGAAACCTTGGATAAGGGAATTGATGTTTTCCTTGAAATCGAGGTTCAAGGAGCCCTACAGGTTAAGAAAAAGGTTCCAGATGCTGTCTTTATCTTTTTGACACCACCAGATTTGAACGAACTTGAAGAACGTTTAGTTGGCCGTGGGACAGACTCTGAAGAAGTTATTGCTCAACGTATTGAACGTGCGCGTGAAGAGATTGCTCTCATGAGTGAATACGATTATACCATTGTCAATGACGAGGTGTCTTTGGCTGCCGAGCGTGTAAAGCGTGTTATTGAAGCGGAACACTTCCGAGTTGAACGTGTGATTGGCCACTATCGTAATATGATCTCAGATAAGAGATTATCAGATAAATAAATTAGAAATAGGTATAGAATTATGATGTTGAAACCCTCTATTGATAAACTTTTGGATAAAGTGCCTTCAAGATATTCATTAGTTATTCTGCAAGCAAAACGTGCCCATGAATTGGCAGCTGGTGCTGAACCTACTCAAGAATTTTCGTCTGTAAAATATACGCTTCAAGCCCTTGAAGAAATTGAATCTGGTAATGTCATTATTCACCCAAATCCAGAAGCTAAACGTAAATTGGCACGTTTGAAAGTTATCCAAGCGCGTCTTGCTGCTGAGGAAGAAGAACGTAAAATCAAAGAACAAATCGCTAAAGAAAAAGAAGAAGGAGATAAAATCTAAAATCAAAGTCTTGCTTTGGTTTACGAGGATAAGAGGAGCTGAGGCATAGTGTCTCAGCTTCCTTCTTTATGATGCATATCACTAGCTCAGGATTTCTGGAGTTTAGGAAATCGCTGGACCAAAGGTGAAGAGAGGAGATATATGGTTTTAGTTGCACAAATAATTGTAGATGTTCCTCTAATGCAGACGGACAGGCCTTATAGTTACCTTGTACCAGAATCCATGCAGGGGCAAATTACTATCGGTATGAGGATTCATGTGCCTTTTGGTAAAGGAAATCGTCTCTTGCAAGGGTTTGTTATTGGCTTTGGAGAGCAAGAAAATGTAAGAAATCTGCCAGACTTGAAGCCAATTGCGGAACTTTTGGATTATGAACCAGTCCTTAATCAGGATCAGCTGGATTTGGCTGACCAAATGCGACACACGGTTTTTTCCTATAAGATTTCCATCTTGAAGTCTATGCTTCCGGGTCTCCTTAATTCACAGTATGACAAAGTTATCATGGCAACTGATAAACTGAGCGAAGAGGAGAGGGACCTTTTTCTTCAGGGGAGAGACCATATTCTCTTCTCTCAATTGTCGAAAGAACAAGGTCAAGCCATTCCGCGTTTGGTGGGATCTGGTCGCGTAACGGTTGATTACATTGCTAGGGATAAACAAAATATAAAAACGGAGAAACATTATAGTGTTCAAAGAGGCATTTTAGAGACTTTGGATATTTCGCAACGAGCCAAGAAGCGGCTGGAGTTGCGGGACTTCTTGTTAGAAAAGAATGAGCCTGGAAAGTTAGTAGACCTGCATAAACTTTTTTCTCGAGATGTGGTGAAGTTTTTCATTGAGGCTGGAGCTCTAGCCATCACTGAAGTTGAGGTCAATCGTGCTGATAGCTACTTTGAAAAGGTAGAGAAGACGGATTTTCTAGAGCTTAATGCTCAGCAAGCACATGCTGTTGAAGTAATGACAGGTCAGATTGGTCATGGTGGGAAGCCGTTCTTGTTGGAAGGAGTTACGGGGTCAGGTAAGACTGAGGTTTACCTGCATCTTATTGAGAGAACCTTGGCTATGGGAAAAACTGCCATTGTCTTGGTTCCAGAAATTTCTCTGACGCCACAAATGACCAATCGTTTCATCTCCCGTTTTGGTGACTTGGTAGCAATCATGCATTCAGGCTTGTCAGATGGTGAAAAATTTGACGAGTGGCGTAAGGTTAGGTCTGGTCAAGCAAAGGTCGTTGTAGGAGCACGTTCTGCTATCTTTGCTCCCTTGGACAATATTGGAGCAATCATTATCGATGAGGAGCACGAGGCGACCTATAAGCAGGAATCCAATCCTCGCTATCATGCTAGAGATGTGGCCTTGCTTAGGTCCAAAAGTCATGGCGCTATTCTTGTACTTGGTTCAGCCACGCCTTCTATTGAGTCGCGAGCGAGGGCTCAGAAAGGGGTCTACCATTTTTTTGAATTGACGGAGAGGGCCAATCCTAGTGCTAAAATTCCGCAGGTTGAAGTGGTGGACTTTAAGGACTTTGTCGGTAGACAAGAGGCGAGTGATTTTACGCCACCTCTCTTGGAGAAAATCCGAGAGCGATTGGCACGTAAGGAACAAGTCGTTTTGTTGTTGAATCGTCGTGGGTATTCTTCATTTGTCATGTGTCGTGACTGTGGCTATGTGGATGACTGTCCGAACTGTGATATTTCACTGACTTTGCATATGGATACCAAGACCATGAATTGTCACTACTGTGATTTTCAAAAAGCTATTCCTAATGTCTGTCCTAATTGCCAGAGTCGTCAGATTCGCTATTATGGGACTGGGACACAGAAGGCTTATGATCAATTGACGGAACTTTTTCCAGAAGCCAGAGTGATTCGTATGGATGTTGATACTACACGTAAAAAAGGCGCTCACGAGAAACTTTTAGAGACTTTTGGGAGTGGCAAGGCTGATATTCTGCTAGGCACCCAAATGATTGCCAAGGGCTTGGATTTTCCCAATGTTACCTTGGTAGGGGTCTTAAATGCGGATACGTCGCTAAATTTACCAGATTTTCGTTCGGCTGAGCGCACTTTCCAGCTGTTGACTCAGGTGGCTGGTCGTGCTGGTCGTGCGGACAAGGAAGGGGAGGTTATTATTCAGACCTATAACCCTAGTCATTATGCCATTCGTTTTGCTCAGCAACAGGATTATGAGGGATTCTATGCCTATGAGATGGGGATTCGCCGTCAGTTGGCCTACCCGCCATATTTTTATACGGTAGGGATCACTCTTTCCCACAAGGATGAAGAGTTTGTAGTCCGTAAGAGCTATGATGTCATGGCTTGTTTAAGAGAACATTTGTCGGACAAGGTGACTTTCTTGGGACCAACACCAAAACCTATTGCCCGAACACATAACCTTTATCATTATCAGATTATTATCAAATATCGTTTTGAGGATAGCTTGGAAGAGACACTTAATAGGATCCTTGATATGACTCAGGAACCTGAAAATAAGGATCTACGTTTGATTATCGATCATGAGCCTCAGAATTTTACCTAATTTAGAAAAGGAAGAATATGACAAAAATAATATTTATGGGAACGCCGGCCTTTTCAGCGACAGTGCTGGAGGGACTTTTGACAGATGAGCATTACGACATTGTCGCTGTTGTCACACAGCCAGATCGTGCTGTCGGCCGAAAAAAAGAAATTCGCATGACACCAGTTAAGGAATTAGCCTTGGCGCATGAGTTGCCAATCTATCAGCCGCAGAAGCTGGTGTGACCATTATGGAAATGGTCAAGGAAATGGACGCTGGTGACATGGTCAGCCAAAAGGCCTTGCCAATTCTGGACCAAGATAATGTCGGTACTATGTTTGAAAAATTGGCAGTTTTGGGTCGTGACCTCTTGCTTGAAACCTTGCCTGCCTACATTGCAGGAGAAATCAAACCTGTTCCTCAAGATGCCAGTCAGGTAACGTTTTCACCAAACATTAGCCCAGAAGAGGAGCGCCTTGATTGGAATAAGTCGGGTCGTGACATTTTCAATCAAATCCGAGGTATGTATCCATGGCCTGTGGCACACACTTTGCTTAATGGCAAACGTTTCAAAATTTATGAGGGAGACTTAGTAGAAGGACAAGGACAGGCTGGTCATATTATCGAAAAAACTAAGAAGAGTTTGGTCGTTGCGACTGGTCAGGGGGCTATTTCGCTTAAGAGTGTTCAGCTTGAAGGTAAACCTCGTATGGCTATTGCTGATTTCCTTAATGGAGTCGGTCGCAATCTTGAAGTAGGTGATGTCTTTGGCCAATGATTGGAAAAAAACAGCCCGTGGACAGGCACTTGAAGTTTTAGAAGAGGTCTTTCAAGAAGGGGCTTACTCAAATATTGCCCTCAATGCACGTCTGAGCAATTCATGTCTAACAGATAAGGACAAGGCCCTGGTAACGGAAATTGTTTATGGAACTGTTGCCCGTAAGATCACTTTGGAATGGATCTTAGCCCATGTCATTGAGGATCGAGATAAACTTGAAGCTTGGGTCTATGACCTATTGCTTTTGAGTCTTTACCAGTTGGCCTACTTGGATAAGATTCCATCCCATGCGGTGGTTAACGATGCCGTTTCTATTGCCAAAAATCGTGGCAATAAAAAAGGAGCTGAGAAGCTGGTGAATGCAGTTCTTCGCAAACTATCTAGCCAGCCATTGCCAGATCCAAGCAAGATTAAACGTGTCAATAAACGCTATTCTGTTCAATATTCCCTACCTGTATGGTTGGTGAAAAAGCTTATTGAGCAGTATGGGGAAGAGCGAGCTCTTGCTATTTTCCAAAGTCTCTTTGTGAGAAACAAGGCCAGTGTCCGTGTGACGGATGTGTCCCGTATGGAAGAAATTGCGGAGGCCACTGGAGCTGAGCGTTCAGATTTGTCACCAGTTGGGCTTGTTAAGTCTTCGGGTTATTTTGCTGGGACTGATTATTTTAAAGAGGGGTTATTGACCATTCAGGATGAGACTAGTCAGCTAGTTGCACCAACTTTAGCAATTCAAGGTATGGAAGAAATCCTGGATGCTTGTGCGGCACCCGGAGGTAAGACTGTCCATATGGCATCATACTTGACGAGTGGACATGTGACGGCTCTTGACCTTTATGATCATAAGCTTGCTCTTATTAAAGAAAATGCACAACGACTTGGTCTGGCTGATAAGGTTAAAACTCAGAAACTAGATGCTCGTCAGGTGCATCAAGTCTTTCCGACTGCTAGTTTTGACAAGATTCTAGTGGATGCTCCTTGCTCAGGGATCGGTCTCATTCGTCGAAAACCAGACATAAAATACAATAAGGATCTCCAAGACTTTAAATCCCTCAAGTCTGTGCAATTGGATATATTATCCAGTGTTTGTCAAACCCTACGAAAAGGTGGTATAATAACCTACAGTACTTGCACCATCATAGCAGAAGAAAATCAAGAGGTAATTCAGGCCTTTCTTGAGAGCCATCCTGATTTTGAGCAAGTTGCCTTGGATCATCCATGCAAGGACATCGTGGTCAATGGCTATTTGGCTATCACCCCCGAACAGTATCTAACTGATGGTTTTTTTATCGCTCAGTTGCGTAAGAAAGTCTAGGGTTACAGAGGAGGAAACACTGACGCAAGTCAGAAAGAAAATTATGGAAATATCGTTATTAACGGACATTGGTCAAAAACGGTCAAACAATCAAGATTTTGTTAATAAATTTGTCAATAAGGCTGGTGTTACACTTGTCATTGTTGCAGATGGAATGGGTGGACACCGTGCTGGAAATATTGCCAGTGAGATGTCAGTATCTGACCTTGGTCGTGACTGGATTAACACTGATCATCGTGAGTTGAGCCATATTCGTGATTGGATGATTGCTGCCATCGACGAAGAAAATCGTAAAATCTATGAGCTTGGTCAAAATGAAGAATATAAAGGAATGGGAACGACTATCGAGGTTCTTGCCTTAGTTGATAATGCTGTGATTTTCGCTCATGTTGGGGATTCACGTATTGCCCTTATCCGTAATGGTGAGTATAAGCAATTAACGAGCGATCACTCCTTGGTCAATGCTCTTATCAAGGCTGGTCAGTTGACAGAAGAAGAAGCTGCAGTTCACCCACAACGTAATATTATTACGCAATCTATAGGGCAAGCTGCTCCAGTTGAAGCAGATCTTGGTGTTCAACAATTGGAACCGGGAGATTATATTTTGGCCAATTCAGATGGATTGACTAATATGATTTCAATTGAACAGATTATTCATATTGTTAACAGTCCTGGTCTTGTCGAAGAAAAAACCAGTCGTTTAGTTGCTGCTGCCAATGAAGCCGGTGGTCATGATAATATTACAGTTGCTCTCATCGAAGTAGAAAGTGAGGAAGGATAATGATCCAAGTTGGCAAATTGTTTGCTGGACGTTATCGAATCCTTAAATCTATCGGACGTGGTGGTATGGCGGATGTTTATCTGGCTAACGACCTGATTCTGGATAATGAAAGTGTAGCTATTAAGGTACTACGTACCAATTATCAAACTGATCAGGTTGCTGTGGCGCGTTTCCAGCGTGAAGCACGTGCCATGACTGAGCTTAGCCATCCGAATATCGTTGCGATTAGAGATATTGGTGAAGAAGACGGTCAGCAGTTCTTGGTGATGGAGTATGTGGATGGTTCAGACTTGAAGAAATTCATTCAAGACCATGCACCATTGTCTAACCAAGATGTTGTGCGTATTATGGGGGAAGTCCTTTCCGCCATGACTCTTGCCCACCAAAAGGGTATTATTCACCGTGACCTTAAGCCACAGAACGTTCTATTAACTAAGGATGGTAGAGCTAAGGTTACAGACTTTGGTATCGCAGTAGCATTTGCTGAAACCAGCCTGACACAAACTAACTCAATGTTGGGGTCAGTCCATTATTTGTCACCAGAACAGGCACGTGGTTCTAAAGCCACTATCCAAAGTGATATCTATGCTATGGGGATTATGCTCTTTGAAATGTTGACAGGGCATATCCCTTTTGATGGCGATAGTGCAGTAACCATTGCACTTCAACATTTCCAAAAGCCCCTGCCATCGATTTTGGCTGAGAACCGTAACGTTCCTCAAGCTTTAGAAAATGTTGTTATTAGAGCAACTGCTAAAAAGCTTGAAAATCGTTACAACAGCACTTTGGAAATGAGTCGCGACCTAGTAACTAGTTTGCATCCTAGTCATAGTCGTGATTCTAAGGTAGTTTTTGATGACATGACGGATGCTAAGACCCTGCCAAAGGTTGATTCAGTTTCATCAGTAGGTCCTGAGAAAAAGATTTCTCCTAAACCATCAGAGCCTACACCGGCTCCAAGCAAACAACCGAGGGAAAAAGCTTCTCTATCTAAAAAAAAGAAAAATCTCTTTTCAACTCTACTCAAGGTTTTACTAGGCTTCGTCTTTATAGGAATTATCATTTTTGCCTATCTTGTTTTTACCAATCCTGACAATGTCCAAGTACCAAATGTTGTAGGTCAAGAGTTGTCAACAGCTCAGACGAAACTTGAAAGTGCAGGCTTTAAGGTTGGCGATGTTAAAGAAGTCGAAAATGATTCAGTCAATAAGGGCAAAGTTATCAAGACCGACCCTACAGCTGGGACAATGCGTAAAGAGGGAGCAAGCATTGATGTCTATGTTTCTTCTGGTAGCAAAGGTTTCACTCTGAAAAATTACAAGGGGAAAAATTATAAGGATGCCATTGAGGATTTAACCTCGAATTATGGGGTTTCCGAGGATCAGATCGATATTCAACATGTCGAAGACGATAATGCTAAAGAAGGCGAAATTCTATCTCAAAGTTCGGAGAAAAACAAGTCCTTCAATCCTAAAGATAGTAAGGCAAAAATCAAGTTTCGTGTGGCAACTCCTAAGCCTATAACTATGCCTGATGTGACTGGTTTAACTGTCTCGACAGCAGTCCAAACCTTGAATAGTAAAGACATTTCAAGCAGCAGTATTGAGTATCATGACTATAATACTGGTGTTAAGTTGGATAAGAGTAAGGTACCTAGTAATACAGAGGTCCTTTATCAAGATCCTCAAGTTGGTACTGCTGTTGATGGCACAGTGATTCTCTATGTTTCAGTCGTAACTAAGAGTTCAAGTATTCAACAGTCAAGCTCAGCAAGTACGACACAATCGTCGTCATCTACAAGTTCTAGTTCTGAAAGTAGTACAGCTTCTAGTACCGAAACAGCTACAGAAGCTACTCACACAGAGCAATAATGAGTTTGAAAATTTTAGATATAAGAAAAAGAGAGGCTTTCTGACTCTCTTTTTAATTCAATTGCTTGGGAATTTTAAAGTGGCTGCTTGTCAGGGATGGCAGATTCTTTTATGATGAACGCGCATCACATAGAGGAGAGGCGTAATGAGAAACCGTAGAAAACTGAAAAAGGTATATTATTAGCTACGATATTGTCATGACGGTTCTAGCCCTTCTTTTCATAGGGAGAGTAATTTTTTGATTTGGTTGGGTTGATTACTATTGGGAGACATTCTTTTCTATCTAAAAAATCTCACGTTGAATTGGTCTAAGTAGTAAGTTTAAGCATAATTCAAATCGTATTAATCGTAGAAATGGTTTTCACTTTTTGTTTTCGGCTAATAGTATTATCATCCTTATCAGTAGTAGTATTATTGCCCGTGTGGAGCATCATAATTTTATAGATGATATTTGGTGATCTGTGGCAACAGTTACCACAGTAGGTTACGGGGATATTGTCCCTAAAAACCTCGTAGGTAAGGCAATTGCTGTTGTGCTCATGTTTAGTGGAATTGCTACTCTGGGGTTGTTGACAGCTCTCTTAATAATATTTTTTTGCGTTCAGGTCGCTAAACTGAACGAAAAATAGCTGAGCTTGAGAAGGAGTTGGCTGAATAACGTGTCATTCTTGAGGAAATCAGAAGTACGGTGCTTGCTATGAGTAGGAAAATGAATAAGAACGACGACTAGGTTTTCTGTAGATTAAAGATTGTGCTTCCTATGATGGGGGTGCTTTTTTGTCGCTATCTCGTATAGCCAGTAATCTCTCGAACTAGTCCTCTTTGTCAATTAGTCCAAAATTTGATAGAATGAACCCTGTATACTTTTATTTGAGAGGTCCTTATGACCAAATTTAATTTTTTCTTAGTGGTGGAGGCTCTTCTTTTAACTCTAGGCTTAATCACCATCTTTAATAATGATATTATCCGTTTTATTTTCATACTGGTTTTAACCTTGTTGGCCGTTCGCTTTTTTAACAAGGAGTCCAAGAGCGACTTTGTCTTGACGATCTGCTTGATTTCACTTTTTTTGGTTTCCATGTGGAATATCTATGTGGTTCTTGCTATCTTAGTGGGTGTGGCCTATGTCATGATTAACCATTTTTCACAGGTCAAGAAAAAGAATCGTTACGCTCTCATTCAATTTAAGGAAGATGACTTGAATCCACAGGCTGTGCGAAATCAGTGGATTGGAACTCATATGGAACCTGTCAGTGATCGCTATGACTTTGATGATATTAATATTATCCGTTTCTTTGGGACAGATGTGATTGATTTGACCCAGGTTATCGTTTCAGGTCGAGAAAATGTCGTCATTTTACAGAAACTTTATGGACCAACGACAATCTTGGTACCAATTGATATTTCCGTTAAGTTGAATATATCAGCTATCTATAGCTCTGTGACCTTCTTTGATGAAGATGAATACGACCTCCGTTACGAAAGCTTGACCTTGCAGGGGGCAGAGTATGAGCATGCCCATCGAACGCTTAAATTGATTCTCAATGTGGGAGCTGGACCAGTGGAGGTACGTCGTAAATGAAGAAACAGTACCTATTTTTAATCCTAACTTATTCAGTTGTTGTTTTAATTGGGGTTACCCTTGTGGTTATGGATAGCTTTAACCTCAACTTTTCACTGGTTTTCGGTAGTATCTCTCAGGTATTTCACTTCCTTTTTAACATGTTTTTTGTGGTTCTGAGTTTGCTCATTTTGCTGTATATTCTTTGGGCCATTGCAAATGATAATAGTATGCGTTCGGTCAATCAAGACTTGCGTCGTATTATCAATAACCAACCTGTCAAACGTCAGGGAGATAGTGAGTTGGACAAGAATATGATGCGTCTATCTCATAAAATGCGTAAATTGACCAAGGATCTGCAAAAAACGGAAAATGCTCAGGCTTTGAAAAGTCGTGATATTATTAAGAAAGAGCGAGGTCGCATTGCTCGAGATCTTCACGATACCGTTAGCCAGGAGCTTTTTGCGGCTAGTATGATTCTATCTGGTGTTTCTCAGATGGTGGACCAGCTAAGTAAGGAAGATTTACATCATCAGATTCAGGCAGTCGAGGCCTTGCTGACTGATGCTCAAAATGATATGCGTGTCTTGCTTTTGCACCTTCGTCCGACAGAACTTGAGAACAAGACTTTGCAGGAAGGCTTGCAGATGATTCTTAAAGAATTAACTGATAAATCCAATATCCGTGTTGTCTATAAGGATATGGTTAAGAAAGTGCCTAAGCGTATTGAAGATAATCTCTTTAGGATTGCCCAAGAGTTTATCTCTAATACCCTTAAGCACGCCAAGGCCAGCCAAATAGAGGTCTACCTCTATCAAAATAGTCAGGAAATTCAGTTAAAAATGCTAGATAATGGTGTTGGTTTTGATTTGAATGCCTCGACTGACGAGATGAGTTATGGACTAAAAAATATCCAAGAGCGTGTTGATGAAATGGCGGGAACTGTGCAGTTCCTATCAGCTAAAGGTAAAGGGACGTCTATTGATGTTCGTGTGCCAATATTAAGAGGAGAAGACAATGTCGAATAAGATTAATGTAATTTTGGTAGATGATCATGAAATGGTTCGTTTAGGCCTTAAGAGTTTCTTGAATCTCCAAGGAGATGTAGAAGTGGTTGGAGAGGCAGAAAACGGCCGTGAGGGTGTCGATCTTGCCCTGGAGCTACGACCAGATGTCGTTGTTATGGACCTTGTTATGCCTGAGCTAGATGGTGTTCAGGCGACTTTGGAATTGCTAAAAGAATGGCCTGAAGCTAAGATTCTAGTTTTGACCAGCTATTTGGACAATGAAAAAATTTATCCAGTCATTGAAGCTGGCGCCAAAGGCTATATGCTTAAAACGAGCAGTGCAGCAGAGATTCTAAATAGTATCCGTAAGGTTTACCGTGGAGAGGAAGCTATCGAAACTGAGGTAGACAATAAGATTAAATACCATGATAGTCACCCGAACTTACATGATGACTTGACCGCGCGCGAACGTGATATCTTAGCCCTCCTAGCTAAAGGCTATGACAATCAAACCATTGCTAACGAACTTTTTATTTCTTTAAAAACCGTCAAGACTCATGTGTCTAATATCCTTGGGAAATTAAATGTTGATGACCGTACTCAGGCTGTAGTTTATGCCTTTAGACATCATCTGGTTTCACAGGATGATGAATAAATCTATTTTTTTTTGAAAAAAAGTTAAGAAAGGTATTGACAGCCTCCTGATTTTTCTGTAGAATAATAAGAGTCTTTTGGGGTATAGCCAAGCGGTAAGGCAAGGGACTTTGACTCCCTCATGCGTTGGTTCGAATCCAGCTACCCCAGTTCTATCTGAGGGTAGAGATACAGATTATGGTCCGTTGGTCAAGGGGTTAAGACACCGCCTTTTCACGGCGGTAACACGGGTTCGAATCCCGTACGGACTATAAGCTCCAGCTAAAGAAAGCTGGTTTTTTTGTGTCCTTTTTGATAAAATAGAGGGGTTGAATGGTCTAAGCCAGACATTTTATATCTCTTTGAAATGAAGAATAATAAAAATCTAACCTGGTTTAAAATGCGCGTTTTGAGATAGCCGTCATGGGCTACTTGATAATTTGTTGACTCATGGTTTGATTTGAATAAGAAATAATAAGGAAGTTGAATGACATATTATAACGTTGGAAAGATTGTAAATACACAGGGATTGCAGGGTGAACTTCGTGTTTTATCTGTAACAGATTTTGCGGACGAACGTTTTAAGAAGAAGAGTGTACTAGCTCTTTTTGATGACAAAGATAATTACATCATGGATGTTGAGGTTGCGAGTCACCGTAAGCATAAGAACTTTGATATCGTTAAGTTTAAAGGTCTTTACCATATCAATGATGTAGAAAAGTATAAGGGCTGTAGCCTAAAGATTGCTGAGGAAAATCTAACAGATCTTGATGATGGTGAATTTTACTATCATGAAATCATTGGTCTTGATGTCTATGAGGGTAATACGCTAATCGGTCAGGTTAAAGAGATTCTCCAACCGGGTGCTAATGATGTTTGGGTAGTGAAACGTAAAGGGAAAAAAGACCTGCTCTTGCCATATATTCCACCAGTGGTTCTTGATGTTGACGTTGCAGCCGGTCGTATTGAGGTTGAGCTCATGGAAGGATTAGACGATGAAGATTGATATCTTGACTCTATTTCCAGATATGTTTGCTCCTTTGGAACACTCCATTGTTGGTAAGGCAAAGGACAAGGGCATCCTAGAAATCAACTATCACAATTTCCGTGACAATGCGGAGAAGGCACGTCATGTAGATGATGAACCCTATGGTGGTGGACAAGGCATGTTGTTACGTGCTCAGCCAATTTTTGATACCTTTGATAAATTAAATGTGACTAAGCCTCGCGTTATTCTCCTAGATCCTGCAGGTCGTACCTTCAATCAGGCCTATGCTGAGGAATTGGCGCAAGAAGAGGAATTAGTTTTTATCTGTGGCCATTATGAGGGCTATGATGAGCGTATCAAAACTTTAGTAACCTCTTGTCGGGCCATCATGTTAATATTCGACGTTGGCGTATGGAGCAGAGCTTGCGAAAGACTTGGGAGCGTAGACCTGATCTCTTGGAAAACTATGATTTTACAGACGAAGAACGTCAGATTTTAGAAGAGATAAAATCAGAAGGAAAATAAAATGGCAGAAGAAAAGATATACGATATTACTATTATCGGTGGTGGACCAGTCGGCCTTTGGGCCGCCTTTTATGCCGGCCTACGTGGTATGACTGTGAATATTATCGAGAGTTTATCAGAGCTTGGTGGTCAGCCTGCCATTCTCTACCCAGAAAAGAAAATCTATGATATCCCAGCCTTTCCTCAGACGACAGGTGCCGAATTGATAGAAAATCTCTTGATCCAGCTTAAGCGTTTTGAAGATCGTGTCAGCATTCACTTAAAAGAGGAAGTTCAAACTTTTAAAAAAACAGATGGTATCTTCACAATCGCTACTAGCAAGGGTCAACACTTGTCCAAGGCTATCGTCATTGCTTGTGGAAATGGTGCTTTTGCTCCACGTCCTTTAGGTGTGGACAATGAAGAAGATTTTGCGAACAATAACTTGTTATATAATGTGCATAGTCTGGACCAATTTGCTGGCAAGAAGGTTGTGATTGCTGGTGGCGGTGATTCAGCTGTTGACTGGGCCAATCACTTGGATGGTGTTGCTGAGAGTGTGACCTTGATTCACCGTCGTGATACCTTTCGTGCCCATGAGCATAGTGTGGAGCTTCTTTATCAATCATCAGTTAATGTGATGACACCTTATGTCCCCCTCGAAATTAAGGGTGAAAATGGTCATGCTCAAAGCTTGACTGTTCAGAGAGTTAAGTCGGATGAAGTTATAGAATTGCCAATCGATGCCCTCATTGTTAGCTTTGGTTTCTCTACTAATAACAAGAATCTTCGTAACTGGAATGTCGACTACAAACGTTCTAGTATTACTGTTAATGCTCAGTTTGAAACTTCACAAGAAGGTGTCTATGCTATTGGTGGTGCGGCAGAATATGACGGTAAGATTGATTTGATTGCGGTTGGTATGGGTGAAGCTCCTATTGCTATCAACCAAGCTATTCAATATATTGAACCAGACGGTAAGAATCGTCCGGTTCACTCAACATCATTAATTGAAGAATAATTAAAAAAAGAAGAGATAAGTCACTCGAAGTGGGCGAACAGGGAGATTTTCTACTATTACCTTAGGAAAGTCTCAAAAGATGACCTTGTCTTCAATCTTAAGAGAGACTCGTCTCTCTTTTTTCGTGTCTAAAAACATGGTATAATA
>PPYF01612870.1_pt1 | contig 18258 bp, 16 predicted proteins | sample 1559871 | NCBI WGS metagenome assembly PPYF01 (sample SAMN08240021, study PRJNA423297) | Human gut metagenome, whole genome shotgun sequencing project. | reverse complement strand
CGCCAGGAGATCGAATCCAATCTGCAGTATGACGCTGGCGATAAAGGTATCTACCGCCACTATATGCAGAAAGAGATTTTCGAGCAGCCGAACGCGATTAAGAACACCCTGACCGGGCGCATCAGCCATGGCGAAGTGGATCTCAGCGAACTGGGGCCGAACGCCAATGAAATGCTGGCTCAGGTTGAACATATTCAGATAGTTGCCTGCGGGACTTCCTATAACTCCGGGATGGTCTCCCGCTACTGGTTCGAAGCGTTAGCCGGCGTCCCGTGCGATGTGGAAATCGCCTCCGAATTCCGCTATCGCAAGTCCGCAGTGCGTCGCAATAGCCTGATGATCACCCTCTCCCAGTCCGGTGAAACCGCCGATACCCTGGCGGCGCTGCGTCTGTCGAAAGAGCTGGGCTATCTCGGCTCGCTGGCCATCTGCAACGTGCCGGGCTCGTCGCTGGTGCGCGAGTCCGATCTGGCGCTGATGACCAAAGCCGGAACGGAAATCGGCGTGGCCTCGACCAAAGCCTTTACCACTCAGCTAACCGTGCTGTTGATGCTGGTGGCGAAACTGGCGCGACTGAAAGGTCAGGATGCGTCTATCGAGCATGATATCGTGCACGGCCGTGGTGGCGCCGAACAACGAACTGCTGGAAAAACTGAAATCCAACATCGAAGAGGTTCGTGCCCGCGGCGGTGAACTATACGTCTTCGCCGACGGTGAAGCCGGCTTCAACGGTAGCGATAACATGCACATCATTGAGATGCCGCATGTGGAAGAGACCATCGCCCCTATCTTCTATACGGTTCCGCTGCAGCTGTTGGCTTATCACGTCGCGCTGATCAAAGGCACTGACGTTGACCAGCCGCGTAACCTGGCGAAATCGGTAACGGTTGAGTAAAGCATCCTATCCTGCAAAGGGCTGCCGACGGCGGCCCTTTTTATTTGCACCTGCTGTTTTCCATCGATTACGTGCGCAATATTTTGGCTGGCGGCGGTAGATGACAAACGATCGTTTTACGGTCCGATTTCGCCGTCATAAAAAGAAAATTATTTTGTCATTCCACGGTCATGATTAGAGATAACCATCTGAGTTATAAGCGTATTATTTGGCGTAAAATCCACTCTCCCGGCCTGTCATAAAACTGTCATAATTCGTACATTTTACTGTCACCTCTTTGACCTATTTTGCTCACCATAGCCTCGAAACAATGATTTACGAATCCCAGCAGGAGACATTATGAACGTTATGCGTACCACCGTCGCAACAGTTGTCGCCGCGACCGGCGAGCTGGTGCTGGATGGCAAAACCCTCGGTGATATCTACCTGGGTAAAATTAAAAAATGGGATGACGAAGCGATCGCTAAGCTCAACCCGGGCCTGAAGCTGCCGTCGCAGAACATCGCCGTGGTCCGCCGCGCCGATGGTTCAGGTACCTCCTTCGTTTTCACCAGCTACCTGTCCAAAGTGAATGAAGAGTGGAAATCGAAAATCGGCGCCGGCTCTACCGTAAACTGGCCAACCGGTCTGGGCGGTAAAGGCAACGATGGTATCGCCGCCTTTGTTCAGCGTCTGCCGGGCTCGATTGGTTACGTCGAATACGCTTACGCTAAGCAAAACAACCTGGCCTACACCAAACTGGTCTCTGCCGACGGCAAGCCGGTTAGCCCGACTGAAGACAACTTCGCTAACGCCGCAAAAGGCGTTGACTGGAGCAAGTCTTTCGCTCAGGACCTGACCAACCAGAAAGGCGAGAATGCATGGCCGATCACCTCAACCACCTTCATCCTGGTGCACAAGGCGACGAACAAGCCGGAACAGACCGCTGAAGTGCTGAAGTTCTTCGACTGGGCGTATAAAAACGGCGGGAAAGAAGCGAATGCGCTGGATTACGCGACGCTGCCGGAAAGCGTGGTAGAGCAGGTTCGCGCGGCATGGAAAACCAACGTCAAAGACAGCAGCGGTAAAGCGCTGTACTAACAGTAGATTTTTGACGAAGATGGCGGGGGCGTTCAGGCGCTGCCCGCCCTACGGTTCAGACTGTAGGCCCGGGAGCCAACGCCACCGGGCATTTATTCGAACAAGTTTTAATACGTAAAGAGTAATCTATGGCTGCAACCAAGCCTGCATTTACCCCTCCGGGGAAAAAGGGTGACATGATTTTCAGTGCGCTGGTAAAACTGGCTGCGCTGATTGTGCTATTGATGCTGGGCGGCATCATCGTTTCCCTGATCATCTCTTCCTGGCCGAGCATTCAAAAGTTTGGCTTTGCCTTTTTGTGGACCAAAGAGTGGGATGCGCCTAACGAGATCTTCGGCGCGCTGGTCCCGATTTACGGAACCCTGGTCACCTCTTTTATCGCGCTGCTGATCGCCGTTCCGGTGAGCTTCGGCATCGCGCTGTTTCTGACAGAATTGTCCCCCGCCTGGCTCAAGCGTCCGCTGGGCATTGCGATTGAGTTGCTGGCGGCAATCCCGAGCATCGTGTACGGCATGTGGGGCCTGTTTATTTTCGGGGTGATCGGCGGGGTGATGCTCGGTCTGGGCCGCGCGCTGGGTGAAACCATGGCGGTCACCTTTATCATCGGCAACACCTACCAGCTCGACAGCATCTCGTTGTATATGCCGGGGAACAGTATTACCTCCGCGCTGGCTAATGAGTTCGCCGAAGCGGAAACCGGCCTGCACGTGGCGGCGCTGATGGAGCTGGGCCTGATCCTGTTCGTTATCACCTTTATCGTTCTGGCCGCGTCGAAGTTTATGATTATGCGCCTCGCGAAGAATGAGGGGGCACGCTAATGGCGACCATTGAATTGCAAACTACCGCCGAACTGGCGGAGTCCCGTCGCAAGATGCAGGCCAAACGCCGCATGAAGAACCGTATCGCTCTGGCGCTGTCGATGGCGACCATGGCGTTTGGTTTGTTCTGGCTTATCTGGATCCTGATGGCGACGATAACCCGCGGTTTCGACGGCATGAGTCTGGCGCTGTTCACCGAAATGACGCCGCCGCCGAATACGGCGGGCGGTGGACTGGCTAACGCCCTCGCCGGCAGCGGCCTGCTGATCCTGTGGGCAACCGTATTTGGTACGCCGCTGGGTATCCTCGCCGGAATTTATCTGGCGGAGTATGGCCGCAAGTCGGTGCTGGCGGAAATCATCCGCTTTATCAACGACATTCTGCTTTCCGCGCCGTCTATCGTGGTGGGTCTGTTCGTCTACACCATCGTGGTGGCGCAGATGCAACACTTCTCGGGCTGGGCGGGCGTTATCGCGCTGGCGCTGCTGCAGGTGCCTATCGTTATTCGTACCACCGAAAACATGCTGAAGCTGGTGCCGGATAGCCTGCGTGAAGCGGCCTATGCGCTGGGGACGCCGAAGTGGAAGATGATCTCGGCGATCACCCTGAAAGCCTCCGTCTCAGGGATTATGACCGGGATCCTGCTGGCTATCGCCCGTATCGCCGGGGAAACGGCGCCGCTGCTGTTCACCGCGCTGTCCAACCAGTTCTGGAGCACCGACATGATGCAGCCGATTGCTAACCTGCCGGTGACCATTTTCAAATTTGCCATGAGTCCGTTTGCGGAGTGGCAGCAACTGGCATGGGCCGGGGTGTTGATTATCACCCTGTGCGTCTTGCTGCTGAACATCCTGGCGCGCGTTATCTTCGCCAAGAAGAAACACGGTTAATTTTTTGCGGCGCAGCAACTGCTGCGCTGAATGAGGAAGAGATTGAGATGAGTATGGTGAATACAGCTCCGGGTAAGATTTCAGTTCGTAACCTGAACTTCTACTACGGCAAATTCCATGCCCTGAAGAACATCAACCTGGATATCACCAAAAACCAGGTGACGGCGTTTATCGGTCCGTCAGGCTGTGGTAAATCCACCCTGCTGCGCACGTTCAACAAGATGTTTGAACTGTATCCGGAGCAGCGCGCGGAAGGTGAGATCCTGCTGGATGGCGACAACATTCTGACTAACACCCAGGATATCGCCCTGCTGCGCGCTAAGGTTGGCATGGTGTTCCAGAAACCAACGCCGTTCCCGATGTCCATATACGACAATATCGCCTTCGGCGTGCGCCTGTTTGAAAAGCTGTCCCGTGCCGATATGGACGAGCGCGTGCAGTGGGCGCTGACCAAAGCCGCATTATGGAACGAAACCAAAGATAAACTGCACCAGAGCGGGTATTCTCTCTCCGGTGGTCAGCAGCAGCGTCTGTGCATTGCCCGCGGTATCGCGATCCGCCCGGAAGTGCTGCTGCTTGATGAGCCGTGCTCCGCGCTGGACCCGATCTCCACCGGGCGTATCGAAGAGCTGATCACCGAGCTGAAACAGGACTACACCGTCGTTATCGTGACTCACAACATGCAGCAGGCTGCGCGTTGCTCCGACCATACGGCATTTATGTATCTTGGCGAGCTGATTGAGTTCAGCAACACGGATGACCTGTTCACTAAGCCCGCGAAGAAACAAACTGAAGATTATATTACTGGCCGCTACGGTTGATTTGCCCTTGTGCTTTCAGGCTCTCACCAGTTGGGCAATCAGGAGACACCATGGACAACCTAAATCTTAACAAACATATTTCCGGCCAGTTCAACGCTGAACTGGAGTATATCCGCACCCAGGTGATGACCATGGGTGGGCTGGTGGAACAGCAGCTCTCTGATGCCATCACCGCCATGCATAACCAGGACAGCGATCTGGCGAAACGCGTCATCGACGGCGACAAGCAGGTCAACATGATGGAAGTGGCTATCGATGAAGCGTGCGTGCGCATCATCGCCAAGCGCCAGCCGACCGCCAGCGACCTGCGCCTGGTGATGGCGATCATCAAGACTATCGCTGAGCTGGAACGCATTGGCGACGTGGCGGATAAAATCTGCCGCACCGCGCTGGAGAAGTTTTCCCAGCAGCACCAGCCGCTGCTGGTGAGCCTCGAATCGCTGGGCCGCCACACGGTGCAGATGCTGCATGACGTACTGGATGCGTTTGCGCGTATGGATCTCGACGAAGCGGTACGTATCTATCGCGAAGATAAGAAAGTCGACCAGGAGTATGAAGGCATCGTGCGTCAGCTGATGACCTACATGATGGAAGACTCGCGCACTATTCCCAGCGTCCTGACCGCGCTGTTCTGCGCGCGCTCCATCGAGCGTATCGGCGACCGCTGCCAGAATATCTGCGAATATATTTTCTACTTCGTCAAAGGTCAGGATTTCCGTCACGTTGGCGGCGATGAGCTGGATAAACTGCTCGCTGGCAAAGATCCGAAAGAGTAATAATCATTCTGTCTAATTCTGGTAAATGGATTTATCAGAATTAGATATGTTTTACCCCGCGGCAGCGAGATTGCTGAGATTATCGTCACAATTAACAATCTGCCCGTTTGAGTTATTCATTTTATCGTGTAACAATCAGCTGCCACTCACTGAGTTTTAACGCTCAGGATGGTTTAAACGGATTGTGACTGCGACAGCAGGCAAAACCTGATATTGCTCCTGGGGGCGATATCAGGTTTTTTGTTTTATGCGGACCAATAATGGCTGAATGAGGGTTGCTACCGCGATGCGCGGGCAAAACCTGAAGAGGATTATCTGCTAAGGCAGATGGTCTTCTTCAGGTTTTTTTGTTTTTGTCTAACCGCAAAAATAACAGCCGCCGCGACGTCAAACGGTATGGATACGGCTATTAGCACCGGCACGGAATAGGGTTGTTGTCGTGTTTTATTTACGCCAATGATTATATAAGGGAATATTATGATGAGAAAAAACAGGATCGCTTCGGCGATAGTCTTGCTGGCGCCACTTTGTTATTCAACTAATCTGCTAGCGAGCCAGTTGACGGTGGAACAACGGCTTGAGCTGCTGGAAAAAGCGCTCAAAGACACGCAAAAAGAGCTCAAAAAATATCAGGACCAGGAAAGAAAAAGAGACCAGATTTGGGCCTCATGGTCTCCTCCTGCGGAAGGTCAGAAGCGCAAGACCGGGGGGGCGACCGCCGGGCCGAAAACGGCGGTTAAACCGGATGCGGTGCTGGTTAAAAATCAACAACCTGTCACCGATGGCGCGCCAGCCTACAGCGCGATGACGCTGAAAGACTTTAGCAAGTTCGTGAAAGATGAAATTGGCTTTAGCTATAACGGCTACTTCCGTTCCGGCTGGGGGACCGCCTCGCACGGCTCGCCAAAATCATGGGCGATCGGTTCGCTTGGCCGCCTGGGTAATGAATATTCCGGCTGGTTCGATCTGCAGCTGAAGCAGCGGGTGTTTCAGGAAGGCGATAAACGCGTCGACGCCATCGTGATGCTCGACGGTAACGTCGGCCAGCAGTATTCCACTGGCTGGTTTGGTGACAATGCCGGCGGTGAAAACTACATTCAATTCTCGGATATGTATGTTAACACCAAAGGGTTCCTGCCGTTTGCGCCGGAAGCCGATTTCTGGGTCGGCAAACACGGGGCGCCAAAAATTGAAATCCAGATGCTGGACTGGAAAACGCAGAGAACCGATGCGGCGGCCGGCGTAGGGCTGGAAAACTGGCAGGTGGGCGCCGGGAAATTCGATATCGCGTTGATTCGCGAAGATGTCGATGATTATGACCGTTCTTTAAGCAATAAGCAGCAAATTAACACCAACACCCTGGACGTTCGCTACAAAGAGATTCCGCTGTGGGATAAAGCCAGCCTGATGGTTAGCGGACGCTATGTCGCCGCCAACCAAAGTTCCTCTGAGAAATATAAAGAGGGCAATGAAGGTTATTATCCGTGGAAAGATACCTGGATGGCTGGTACCTCGTTAACGCAGAAATTTGCTAACGGCGGCTTTAACGAATTCTCTTTCTTACTGGCCAATAACTCTATTGCCAGCAGCTTCTCACGCTATGCCGGATCCAGCCCCTATACCACCTTTAATGGCCGCTATTATGGCGATCATACCAATGGCACCGCCGTGCGCTTAACCTCGCAGGGGGAAACCTATTTACGCGATGACGTTATTATGGCGAATGCCATCGTCTACTCTTTTGGTAACGACGTCTATAGCTACGAAACCGGAGCCCACTCCGATTTTGAATCTATCCGTACGGTTCTGCGACCGGCTTATATCTGGGATAAATATAACCAGACCGGCGTCGAGCTGGGGTACTTCAAACAGCAAAACAAAGATGTTACCGGCAAGAAATATAACGAGTCCGGCTACAAGACCACGCTGTTCCATACCTTCAAAGTCAATACCAGTATGCTGACCTCGCGCCCGGAAATTCGTTTCTATGCCACCTATATTAAAGCGAAGGATATTGACCTGGATAAGGCCGCGAATAATACCACCAGCATTTTTGAAGACGGGAAGAACGATCAGTTTGCCGTGGGGGCGCAGGCGGAAATCTGGTGGTAAGACGATAACTGAACGGACACAACGAAAGAGGAACAACGATGAAACGACATGCAATTTATTTCGCCCTGGCGCTGGCGGGCGCGGCGTTTACCCTCCAGGCGGCGCCATTACCCGCGATGTCGGACCCAAGCCTGCCGGTGAGCCACTTTATCACCCAGGTTAACGGGGATAAAAGTATCACTTACCGCTTGTTTGCCCCTGATGCCCGGCGGGTCTCGATAGTGACTGGCGCCACGCCGGACTCCTTTGTCTCGCACGACATGACCAAAGCAGCGGACGGAGTCTGGACATGGAAAAGCGAGCCGATGAAGCCCAATCTCTATGAATACTATTTCGATGTGGATGGCTTCCGCTCGGTAGATACCGGCAGCCGCTATCAGAAGCCGCAGCGCCAGGTGAACACCAGTTTGATTCTGGTGCCGGGCAGTATTCTTGACGATCGGGAGGTTGCGCATGGCGATCTGCGCACCCTCACCTATCACTCGAAGGCTCTGAACGCCGAACGTCGTCTCTATGTCTGGACGCCGCCGGGCTATAGCGGAACCGGCGATCCTCTGCCGGTGCTCTATTTCTATCATGGCTTTGGCGACAGCGGCCTGTCGGCCATCGATCAGGGGCGGATCCCGCAAATCATGGATAACCTGCTGGCGGAGGGCAAGATTAAGCCGATGCTGGTGGTGGTCCCGGATACCGAAACCGATATCCCGGAAGCGGTCGCGGAAAACTTCCCGCCGCAGGAGCGGCGCAAAACCTTCTATCCACTTAATGCGCAGGCGGCGGATAAAGAGCTCATGCAGGATATTATTCCGCTGATCGATGCCCGATTTAACGTGCGTAAAGATGCCGACGGTCGGGCGCTGGCGGGCCTCTCGCAGGGCGGTTATCAGGCGCTGGTTTCCGGAATGAATCATCTGGAGAGCTTTGGCTGGCTCGCCACCTTTAGCGGCGTTACGACTACCACGGTGCCGAATGCCGGCGTGGAAGCGCAGCTGAAGCAGCCTGACGCGATCAATAAGCAGCTGCGTAACTTTACCGTGGTCGTCGGGGAAAAAGATTCTGTGACCGGTAAAGACATTGCTGGTCTGAAAAGCGAGCTGGAAAAACAGCAGATTAAATTTGATTACCACCAGTATCCCGGCCTGAACCATGAAATGGACGTCTGGCGCCAGGCCTACGCCGAGTTTGTGCAAAAACTGTTTAAATAACCTTTAGGGGGCCTTCAGCCCCCGTTTTGTGCTTGTGAAGGACGACAAGATGAAAATGATTGTGACCGAAGATTATGAAGAGATGAGCCTGGTCGCCAGCCATCATGTTCTGGGCTATATCACGGCGCCGCGGCGGGTGAATCTGGCGGTGACGGCGGGGAGCACGCCAAAGCGGATGTATGAGCATTTGACCGCCGCCGTGAAAGGCAAAGCATTCTATGATCGGGTGCACTATTACAACTTCGATGAGATCCCTTTTCGCGGCCAGTCGCGAGAAGGCGTCACGATATCTAATTTGCGCCAGCTGTTTTTTACCCCGGCGCAGATCAAAGAAGAGAACATTCACAAGCTGACGCTGGACAACGCCGCTCAGCACGATCGCCAGCTGGAAGAGGCTGGCGGTCTGGATCTGATGGTGCTGGGGCTGGGGGCCGACGGCCATTTTTGCGGCAACCTGCCGAATACCACCCGCTTTCATGATCAGACGGTCGAAGTGCCGATTCATGGGGAAATGATTGCTCTTATCGCTAACAGCGAGATGGGCGGGGATATCTCGGCAGTACCAGACAGCTATGTCACCATGGGGCCGAGAAGCGTGATGGCGGCGAAAAATTTATTGCTAATTGTCAGCGGTGCGGCAAAAGCGCACGCGTTAAAGCAAGTGGTGGAAGGTCCGGTCAGCGTGCAGGTGCCGGCTTCAGTGCTCAAATTGCACCCTTCACTGGTGATTATTGCCGATAAAGCGGCGGCGGCGGAATTGCAGCAATAAAAAGCCGCTAGTTCTATTCCCCGCTTACGCAGACGCATAGCGGGGGGGCATCGATGCCAACGCGCCGCTCACCAGGCCCTTAACGCGTGATATCCCAGCCGCGCGCCTGCCACAATGCCGGCAGCTCTGCCAGATCGGTAAAGGTCGTCACTTTGGGATGATCGATCGGCTGGTTGTGCGGATCGGCGCAGAAATAAAACACTTCCATGCCGGCGGCAATCCCCGACTGAGCGCCGGCGCTGGAGTCATCCACCAGAATACAGTTTTCGGCTTTTACGCCCGGTAAATCGGCTCCAGGGTGGCCTTTTGCAGATTAACGCCATACTCAGCGTTGATGGTGTCGATAATTTCGTACAGCTTCACACCTTTGAAGCGCTTAAAAATCTCGGCGAGGTCCAGCGTAATGCCGAATTCCTGAAACATGTGAACGTAGGCGCGGGAGCAAATCACCTCGCTGTCGACCAGCGTGCCGTCACAGTCAAAAAATACTGCTTCTGGTTGAGTCATAGCCTTTCCATATTAACAAGTTTAACGTTTTCGTAATGCTCAATGCCGCGACGCAATCGTTGCCGTATAAGCAAAATAAATGAAAAAAATTACCATACAACCGCGCCTGGTGCCGTAATTTGGTATAGGATAGCCTCGAATTTTCCCTCCTTACGTTCGGAAACCGATAATGAGTCAACAACAAACCAGCCAGTCTTCTGGCCAGGGTCTGCTGGAGCGCGTATTTAAGCTGCGCGAGCACGGCACCACGGTGCGCACCGAAGCCATCGCCGGTTTCACCACGTTCCTGACGATGGTGTATATCGTTTTTGTTAACCCACAAATTCTTGGCGTAGCGGGCATGGATACCAGCGCCGTGTTTGTGACCACCTGTCTGATTGCCGCTTTCGGCAGTATCCTGATGGGTCTGTTCGCGAACCTGCCGGTCGCCCTGGCGCCGGCGATGGGCCTGAACGCCTTTTTCGCCTTTGTGGTGGTGCAGGCGATGGGGCTGCCGTGGCAGGTGGGCATGGGCGCCATCTTCTGGGGCGCCGTGGGCCTGCTGCTGCTGACCATCTTCCGCGTACGTTACTGGATGATCGCCAATATTCCGCTTAGCCTGCGTGTAGGTATCACCAGCGGTATCGGCCTGTTTATCGGCATGATGGGCCTGAAAAACGCCGGGGTGATTGTCGCCAATCCGGAAACGCTGGTCAGCATTGGTCATTTGACTTCCCACAGCGTACTGCTGGGCGTGCTGGGCTTCTTTATCATCGCGATTCTGGCGTCGCGCAACATTCACGCCGCGGTACTGGTCTCTATCGTTGTGACCACCCTGCTGGGCTGGATGCTGGGCGACGTGCATTACACCGGGATCGTCTCGGCGCCGCCGAGCGTGGCTTCGGTGATTGGTCAGGTCGATCTGGCGGGCTCCCTGAACCTGGGCCTGGCCGGCGTGATCTTCTCCTTTATGCTGGTCAACCTGTTTGACTCCTCCGGGACGCTGATTGGCGTGACGGATAAAGCAGGTCTCGCGGATGCCAACGGTAAATTCCCGCGCATGAAGCAAGCGCTGTTTGTCGATAGCGTCTCGTCGGTGGCGGGCTCCTTCATCGGTACCTCGTCGGTGACGGCCTATATCGAATCTTCTTCCGGCGTTTCCGTGGGCGGGCGTACCGGCCTGACCGCCGTTGTCGTTGGTATCCTGTTCCTGCTGGTTATTTTCCTCTCTCCGCTGGCGGGGATGGTTCCTGGCTATGCCGCCGCGGGCGCGCTGATATACGTTGGCGTGCTGATGACCTCCAGCCTCGCGCGCGTGAAGTGGAGCGACCTGACCGAGGCGGTGCCTGCGTTCATCACCGCAGTGATGATGCCGTTTAGCTTCTCGATCACCGAAGGTATCGCCCTGGGCTTTATCTCTTACTGCGTGATGAAGATCGGTACCGGCCGGCTGCGCGAGCTCAGCCCGTGCGTGATTATCGTTTCGCTGCTGTTCGTGCTGAAAATTGTCTTTATCGATGCACATTAATCCGCACGCATGATGAAAAAGCCCGGCATCGCTGCCGGGCTTTTTTTATGCTTTAACCCGCCGAATATAGTCGCCGAAAGCGGTCAGTTGGCCGCGCAGATGGTCGAGGGTGCTTTGATCGACCACTTCACCCGCCTGCGGATCCACTTTGTTCTGGATGACGCCGCCCATAAATTCCGGTTTATTCATTACCATCGCATCAAGGAAGACCAGAATCTGCCGCAGATGATACTGGCAGCGCGCACCGCCGATGGCGCCCATTGAGCTGGTCTGAATCAGTACCGGTTTGCCGGACAGCGGCTGCTCGGGCAGGCGTGACAGCCAGTCGATGGCGTTTTTCAGGCCGCCAGGCACGGAATAGTTATATTCTGGAGTGACTATCACTACCCCATCCGCCTCGCGGATCTGTTGCGCAATCTCCTGCACGCGCTGCGGAAAACCTTCTTCCTCCTGCATATCAGCATCGTACAGCGGGATATCACCGATCGACGGCAGCGCGGAGATATCCATGCCCGCTGGCGCGATGCCGGGCAGGGTGCGCGCGACCATTCCATTAAACGACCCTTTACGCAGGCTGCCGAGTAACGTAACCACTTTCAAGGTATCTGACATGATTGCTCCTTTGGATCATGATGCCGGCAAGACCGGTCAATTGAGGGATAAGGTTTTTTCCATGGGTAAGCTGGTAAAGCGCATCAGGCGGGCTGACGGTTCGCGTGCGCGCTGCTGCGCATCCGCCAGGCTGCGCCAGTCACCTCCCTTAGCATCATATTCCCAGACCTTCAGCGAGCCGATGTTCGGGGTTGCGGCAATGGACCATACCAGCAGCGATTCGGCGTCACATACCGCTTCGATTGGCTGACTGCCGGCGGTGCGCAGGCGGCCAGAGCCGGGCAGCAGCTGCAGCTGCGTTGATGCTTCGCCGGTCAGCTTTAGCACGCTGCGACGCAGCGCTACCAGCTGGCTGCGCGCTTCGTCCGGATCATGCTGTATGTTAATCCACAGATTCTCATTGTTGCTGAAATTGTGCCGGTCGGCGTCGTGGCTGCGGACAGTGCGCTGCAGTTCCATGTCGAGGCCACAATCCCCCTCGGTGGTGAGGGCAACACCAACGATATTGCCAGTATAAGCGATCGAAAAGCGGGGCAGTTGGCGATCGCTAAAAACCGGTCGGCCATTCGCTTCGTTGATGATTTCAGGCAGCTCGCTGATGCCGTAAAGCATAAACAGCAGCTCGGCAAGCAGCGAGCGCGACGCGCAAAAGCGAGCCTGGCGATATGTCGGGAGAAGACGTGCGGATTGATGACAGGCCGCTGACAAACGTGTCGATAGCGGCTCCCCGGTACTGAGTATCCCTCTTGCAAAATGCGTTGCCATACGTCGCTCCGTGAGTAATGGTCTGGATAAAACTGCGGGCGCTATTATCGCCTGGTATTAACAGGTTTTAATGCCGAAATCCCCCATTGAAAAGGGAATTTGTTTGAATTTTACAAATTCTTGCGCAAATAAGGTGCTATGGGCACGAAACAAGGCTTAAAGCGTACCGGAATAGAGCGCTTTCAGCGTATCTCTAAGCCAGACAAGCTTCGGGTTGTAGCTGTTGCGCTTATGCCATAGCAGGGTGAAGGGAACGCGCAGCTTTTCCAGATGCTGCGCCTCCAGGGGGAGCGGCCGGGAGACGAGCGGCAGCTGGTGCTGCTGATTATAGTGCTGACAGTAGCGCGGCGCGGTGGCCAGCATGGTGTGCTGCGGCTGAGCGGCCATAAAAAGTGATTGCTCAAACCCCGGCACGGTCAGCGCCACGTTACGCTTATACCCCAGCTCCTGCAGCACGTCGTCCAGGGCCCAGGTATCGCGTTGTTCCCAGCAGATAGTGATATGCGGATAGCGTAAGAATGCCGCCAGATCCCACTCTTCCCTGAGCGCCGGATGATCGGCGCGCAGCCAGACCTGCGGCAGGTCGGTGAACAGCACATCAAAATCGATATACCACGGCAGCAGGCTCAGCAGCTCACGCGACTGCGGATGGCTTTCGCGTCCGCAGAAGCCGATATCCACCTCACCGCGGATGATGGCGTCCAGGGAGTCGTAGGAAACGTTCATCCGCTTCGCCGTACGGGTAACGCTGAGCTCCTGGGTCAGGAGCTGCAGGCAGAGGAGTAAATTAAGATCAAGACTCGACAGCGGCTTCTTCATCGTATTGCGCAACCCGCGGCGGGGTAACGACCAGTAACAAAACAAGGCTCACTATGCTACAGGCAATGAGTATCCCGATCAGCATATTCATTGCGCTGAGTCCGATGATGGCGGCGAGCCAAATCCACAGCGATGAACCGCACACCTGCGCGATGCCGAGGACCGAGCTGGCGACGCCCGCGCGCAGCGTGAACGGCCCCAGCGCCTGGCTCATCGCGACGCCGAACCCAACGGAGAAGCCGGCGCAAATCATGCCCAGCCCGATCAGGGTGACGGCCTGGCGAGTGGCGAGGCTCAGCGTCACGCCTGCCGCCAGAAACAGCACCTGTGAGGTCAGCATTAAGGTGCGGGGGTTAAACAGCGACAGGGCGAACGGCGTTGAGAAGGAGACCGCCATGCTGATCATCGCCATCAGAGCCATCGCCATTGAGTAAGTTCCCCGGTCGAACCCCATCTCTTCCATCATTAGTACCGGCGAGACGTTAACGTAGGTCAGGATCACCGTCACGCTGAGGGTGGTAATGAGTAAGCGGCTGAGGAAAAAGCGGTTCAACAGCGATTCGCCAGCGTCATGCTGCGGTGACGCTGCCTGCGGAGGCGCCGTCGGCCGCGTTTCACGCAGGATAAAGACCGACAGCACAGCGATCATGACGCCCATGCCGGTCATCGTGTAGAACAGGCTCTGCCACGGATATTTCAGCATAATCAGGTGGCCAAGCACCGGCGCCAGGACGGGGATAATGCAGGTGATGCCGTTGAGCAACGACAGCACCTTGGCGCGGCGACGGTCGTCCAGCGTATCGCGCAGGATAGCGAAAGCCACCACGTAGCAGCTGCCGGCGCCGATCCCCTGGATAAAGCGTCCGATGAGGAAGTGGCTGCTGGTATGCGCCTGGGCGCAGAGCAGGGAGGCGATAACAAAGATCGCTGCACCTACAATAGCGACAGGCTTACGCCCCGAGCGGTCGGCGATGCGGCCAGCAAACAGCATCGCGGAGGCCATACCGGCCAGATAGACCGAGAAGGCGATATGTAATTGCGCCTCGCTGGCCCCCAGGTCCTGAGCAATACGCGGCAGGCCGACCAGATACATATCGATGCCGGAGGGGTAGAGCAGAACCAGGGCAAAGCTGCAGAGAAGAAAGCGTGTCATGGGATCCTCGCGATGTGAATGGCGTTCAGCATAGTGAGGAACGCGCCGTAAGACGAGTTGCCATTTGGACAACGCTCTTTTCCTGGCAGGAAATGCGAGCTAACGACTGCGGGTTCGCCAGACGCGGGCCATCCCCTCGCTCTCCGGGCGAACGCTTTCGAAGCCGAACTTCGCGTACAGTTCCGGCACATCCGCCACCAGCGTAACGTAGGCGCCATCAAAGGCGTTAGCGTCCAGCCAGGCGACCAGCTTCTCCATCACCAGCCGGCCAAGGCCTTTTCCCTGGTGAGCCGGATCGACGGCGACGTCGACAATATCGAAATTAATCGCGCCGTCGCCGACGATGCGTCCCATCGCGATCGGTCTTCCGCCAGCAGCTCGCCGGCCCAGGCGCCCAGCAGCTGGGCTTTGCCTTGCTGCAGATGGTTCGCCGCCTCTTCCAGGGCCTGCAGGTGACGGCGGCGGGCGAGGAAGCCGCCTTCCATATTGGTATCGAAGCCCATGCTCTGCTTGAGGTGGTTACGTAGCACCTCCACGCCGTCGCCGGTACGTGCCGACAGGCGAATAAGTGAGTGGCCATTTACTTCGCTGATACCGAGCGCTTCGCCGGTGACATCGGCTTTATTGCGCACCACGGTAATCGGCAATTTAGCGGGCAGGCGCTCGATAAAGTCTGGCCAGATCTCCGCCGGGTCAACGGCGCTGGTGGTGGTGCCATCGACCATAAACAGCACCCGATCGGCCTGGGCAATCTCCTGCCAGGCGCGCTCGATGCCGATACGTTCCACTTCGTCATTAGCATCGCGCAGGCCTGCGGTATCGATGATATGCAGCGGCATGCCGTCGATATGGATATGCTCGCGTAGCACGTCGCGGGTGGTACCGGCGATATCGGTGACGATCGCCGCTTCGCGGCCCGCCAGGGCGTTCAGCAGGCTTGATTTACCGGCATTTGGCCGCCCGGCGATCACCACTTTCATCCCTTCGCGCAGCAGGCTGCCCTGACGAGCTTCCGCGCGGACGGCGTCGAGATCGGCCATCACCTCGTTCAGCTGGGCTTCAATTTTGCCGTCGGAAAGGAAATCGATTTCTTCATCCGGGAAGTCAATGGCCGCTTCCACGTAGATGCGCAGGTGAGTGAGCGCTTCCACAAGATGATTCACCCGCGCGGAGAACGCCCCCTGCAGCGAATTCAGCGCCGAGCGCGCCGCCTGCTCTGAACTGGCGTCGATAAGGTCGGCGATGGCCTCTGCCTGCGCCAGATCGAGCTTGTCGTTGAGGAACGCGCGCTCGGAAAACTCACCCGGCCTGGCGATGCGCAGGCCCGGCAGGGTCAGAATACGTTTAAGCAGCAGGTCGAGAATGACCGGGCCGCCGTGGCCCTGCAGCTCAAGCACATCTTCCCCGGTAAAGGAGTTCGGCCCGGGGAACCACAGCGCAATCCCCTGATCCAGCGGGGTACCGTCAACGTCGTTGAACGGCAGGTAGTCGGCATAGCGCGGCTTCGGCAGCTTGCCCAGCACCGCCTGCGCGACGTCGCGCGCCTTAAGGCCGGAGATACGCAGGATGCCCACACCCCCGCGTCCCGGAGGGGTTGCCTGGGCGACGATAGTGTCGTTATGGCTCATGGTGACTCTCTATGTAGATGTAAAAAAGGCGGTCCATTGACCGCCTTCTCTGGCATTAACGCTACCGTAGATACTCGAAATAATTCAAGTTGCAGAAAGGCGGCAAGTTAGTGAGGCCCCAGGAGCTTACTGTAGTAAGTGACTGGGGCGAACTAATGAAGCCAACGCATCTGCGGCTTGAAGAATGAAGAGTATCAGGATTTCTTCTTCTCGCGGCTATGCAGGCCACGTTTCTCCAGACCACGGTAAATCAGCTGCTGCTGAATAATGGTGACCAGGTTGCTGACGATGTAGTACACCACCAGGCCAGACGGGAACCACAGGAAGAACACCGTGAAGATGACCGGCATAAAGGTCATGATCTTCTGCTGCATCGGGTCGGTCACGGTGGTCGGCGACATCTTCTGGATGAAGAACATGGTCGCGCCCATGATGATCGGCAGGATGTAGTACGGGTCCTGAGCAGACAGGTCGTGGATCCACAGGATAAACGGCGCATGACGCAGTTCAACCGAGGCGCTCAGCATGTAATACAGCGCAAGGAAGATATGATCGAGAAGCCCCAGTTGCCGAGGAAGCTGTGGATGAATTTCAGCAGCTTGAACAGCGGTTGGGAGATGAACCACAGCCAGCCGTAGTCGACGGTCAGATCCAGGTGCGGCGCAACGGCAGCCATTTTGTCCTGAATAGCCGGGCCGACCCACAGCGTGCTCTGCAGTTTGTCGGTCTGGCCTGGCTGCACCAGTACCGGCTGCGATTTGTAGCCAATAGCGACAACGCCGTTGCCGAGGTTGGCGGTGTAGAAGTTATTCGTCCCGTTATTCCGCGGCACCCATGCGGTGGTGAAGTACTGCTGCAGCATGGCAACCCAACCGTTTTTGGTGCTGACGTTCAGGTTTTCGTTATCCAGAATGGTATCGAATTTATATTTCTCGTATTTCGAATCCGCAGTGGAGAACGCGGCGCCACGGAAAGTATGCATCGTGGACAGGCCACCGGTCTGCGTATCGCGACTGGTCGGCAGCGCAGCGGTCTGCTTCAGCTGACCGAAGGTTGAGACTTCCAGAGGCTTCTCGCTGGCATTCTGCACGCTGTAACCCACGTTCACCGCATAGCCACCGCGCTTCAGGGTGAAGGTTTTGGTGAAGACGTTGCCGGCTTTGTCAGTGTAGGTCAGCGGGATAACGAGCTCATCCTGGCCATCGGCCAGCACAAACGCCTCTTTATCGACGTTGTACAGCGGACGCGGGCCGTTTGCCGGGTTATCCGGACCGTCACGGCCGGTTAAGCCGCTCTGCGTCCTGCTCCCAGGCTTGCCAGATCATGAAAGACACGAACAACAAAGCGATGATAAGAAGATTGCGTTGCGAATCCATCGTTAGTGTTCTCTGGTATCAAATGGTCCAGGCGGGACGGGATCGTCACCACCAGGGTGTAAAGGGTGGCATTTTAATACGCGTTTCATCGTCAACCAACTGCCTTTTATCACTCCAAACCTGCGTAAGGCCTCAATTCCGTATTGAGAACAGGTTGGGGTGAAACGACAATGCGGCCCGAGTAGCGGACTAATCAGGCGCTGATAAACTCGAATCAGGCCGATCAGGACCCGCGAGCCAGGCGACAATGGCGGCGCCATAATTTTTCCAACGCTTCCGAGAGAGCACGGTTATCGAGGTCGGCAACCCCTCTTTTCGCCACCACCACGAAATCCATTGGCGGGAGTTCATGTTGACGCAAACGAAAACTTTCACGCGTCAGACGTTTAATCCGATTGCGTTCATGTGCGCGTTTCACGTTTTTCTTGGCGACGGTGAGACCGATGCGGGGATGCCCCAGCGAATTCAGGCGGCCGAGGATGGTGATTTGCGGCGTGCCAGCCCGTTGTGGCTGCTGGAAGACGA
>PPYF01621274.1_pt1 | contig 18259 bp, 16 predicted proteins | sample 1559871 | NCBI WGS metagenome assembly PPYF01 (sample SAMN08240021, study PRJNA423297) | Human gut metagenome, whole genome shotgun sequencing project. | reverse complement strand
AAAACGCGCACCGCGCTCCGTCCGGTTTTCCGCATGAATTTCTCCCCCCTGCATCCGTGCAAACTGCTGCGCAATATACAGCCCCAGACCGGAGCCTCCCCGCTCTCCCTGCCCGCGCCAGAATTTTTCAAACAAGTGCGGCAGCGCCTGCTCGGGAATACCGCAGCCATCGTCCTCCACAACGATACGCGCATACAGCCCATCCCTCTCCAGCAGAACGAACACCGCGCCGCCCCTGGGTGTGTGCTTAAGCGCATTGGAAAGCAAGTTCAGCACGATCCTGTCCAGACGCTGCGTATCGCACAGCAGACCGCACGGACCTTTGGAGCGGTTTTCAAACCGCAGCGTAACGCCGCACGCCTGAGCGTAAGGTCGGGCGCCCTCCACTGTTTCCGCAAGCGCAGCGGCAAGGTCCGTGTACTCTTCCGTCTGAACGTTTTTTACGTCCGCGTATTGCGCATCCAGAATGTTTGCCGTCAGACGCAGCGTCTTATACAAGTTCTGCTCCGCATAATCCAGATACTTTTCCACTCCGTCCGCAATATCCTTGCCAGGCCGGCACAGCCTGCGCCGCAGCAGCTGCAGCGAGGACAGCACAACCGTCAGAGGTGTCTTGAATTCATGAGACAGCATGGCCGCCTGTTCCCATTCTGAAGCAGAAGCCCCGCTTATCCCGACCGTCTCTTTCTCCCGGAACAGCTTCGGCAGACGCAGTGCAAGACTTCGCGTCAGGCGCTCGGCTCCGGCCAGAGCCGCATCCTCCGGGATTCCCAATACGCTGCACAAAGCAGCGCCGTGTACCGCGCCGTCCTCCGCCGGAAGCGGAAACAGCCAATTTCCCGCCTTGCCGCCGTTCTGCGCACAAACGCAAACAGGCTTGCCGGCGCAATGCGCCAGGCAAGCCAATATCATATCATCTTCGTTTTCCGTCCGGGCCCGTGTGATTTGCCCCGGGAACGTCAATTCCTTCAGCAAAGTACCGAGCCGGACCACAAATCGGACTTCCTCTGCTCCCAGCAGCGTCCTCAACGCCTCCGCTGCAGCCAGCAGGACTGCTTCCGCGCGCGTTTGCGGCGGAGCCGTCTGTTCAAAATATTGCAGCAACACCGCATTGACATCTATTCTCATGCGCCCGGCACGCCCCTCCTAGAGCAGATTGTGCAGCCGGATCCCCGCCGCCATCAGTGTAAGGAACCGGCCGTTGGACAAATGTAATGCATCTTCTTTATGTCCCAGCTTCAAGAGCGCATGCAGCGCTTCTGAATCCACCTCAAATATCTGCTGGATCACCTTTCGCAGCGCTTTTTCAACGCATTGCTCCGTAGTACCGTTCCGGGCCGCGATTTCCGCGTATACGTCCTTGCTCATCAGGCAGGTGCCCTGATGCGTAAGAAGAATCAGCAGTGCCTGTTCCAAATACAGAAATCCAACGGCGCTCGTCTGCACACCCAAGTCTATCACCGCTTTGGACACAATGTGCTCCAGTGTGCACTTCTTTTGGGAAGGGGCCTCGCCTGCAAGCGTACGGATGCGGCGCATCAGCAGCTCCAGCTGGTACGGCTTCAGCAGAAACCAATCTGCTCCCTGCGCCAACGCCGCCCGGGCAATATGTTCCTGCCCATACGCGCTGATCGCAATCACCTTCGGACGCTTCGGCGGCGGATTCTCCCGCAGCTCGTTGAGCAGATCCACACCGTCCATGTTGGGCATCACGATATCCAGGAGCAAAACGTCCGGCTGTTCCGTTTGGAGCTTGGCCAGCGCTTCAAGCCCATCACATGCTTGGCCGCAGCAGGCCATATCGGACTCCAGCTCCAATGCATCCTTCAGCAGGTCATTCTGGATCGGATCGTCCTCGGCGATCAGCACTCGGATCTTCGCGTTTTCATTCATACAGCCCACTCACTCTTCCGCGCCGCACGGCAAAAGGCCCGCGCGCCGGATGTCCTCCACAATCCCCCGCACGGCGCACGGCTCCACCGCATTTTCCCACAGGAAAACAAGAAGACGGCAAGTCCCCTCCTGCGTATCGCAGATTGCCCGGCAGGATTGCGTGTCCCGGCCTCCGGCCTGCAGCACCGTAACGGAAACCCCATAGCGAAGCGCACATCCCGGGTCTGTTGTAAGGGCATACTGCAAAATATGCGCGGACTGCAGCGGCCCTAAGTCTGTAAAATTGCGTGTATAGAGCACTTCCGTCGTTTTCATTGCCATTCCTCCACTTTTAAAACCAATATTTATGCAATATTGCTTTATAAGTGTAAAGGAGCAAAGGCACACCGTGCAAGCGAAAATTATCGACCATTTTCGACAAACGGTATTTTTTACAGTATATCACATTTTCCGGCGGCCGCAAAGGCGTTTGCAAAGAACGTCTGCGCGGATACAGTATATCCGCACAGACGTTTTGGGAAGACAGCACTCAATAGTTTTCGGCGCGCAGTTCAAAATAAGCTTGGGAATGCTTGCAGATAGGACACACCTGCGGTGCGGAGCTTCCACAATGGATATGGCCGCAATTGCGGCAAACCCAGATCATTTCCCCGCCCCGTTCGAACACAAGGCCTTCCTCAATATTCTGCACAAGGCGCAGATATCGCTCTTCATGCGTCTTTTCGATGTTTGCCACACCTTCGAACAGGAATGCAAGTTCATCAAAGCCTTCTTCCCGTGCTGTTTTGGCGAATTCCGCGTACATGTCGCTCCACTCATAATGCTCGCCCGTAGCTGCGTCTCTGAGATTTTCCAGCGTGTCCGCGATGCCGCCGTTGAGCGCCTTGAACCAAAGCTTTGCGTGCTCCCGTTCATTACCGGCCGTTTCCTCAAAAATCGCTCCGATTTGTCCGTAGCCTTCGCTCTTGGCTTTTGAGGCATAATAGGTATACTTATTTGTAGCCTGAGACTCCCCGGAAAAAGCCGTGATCAAATTGGCCTCTGTTTTCGATCCTCTGAGTTCCACTGCAGCGTCCTCCCACATGATAATTTTTTCAAAAAGCTCTTGACATTTTCTTTTGAATGTCTTATCCTATTATAGGTGACAGCACGGTGCTTCATTCACCGCCTGTCAAAAATAAGCGTGGGCCCGTAGCGCAGCTGGGAGCGCGTACGGTTCGCATCCGTAAGGTCGAGGGTTCGATCCCCTTCGGGTCCACCATAACGAAAAAAGCTGAACTTTTGCAAATGAGCAAAAGTTCAGCTTTTTGTTTTACAAAAGGCTCTGCACCTTAAAGGCACAGCACAATAACTTTTTGATATTTATTCTTTCGTTTAAATCCATCTGCTTTCAGCTGCTATGTAACATTCTCCCAACCACAACAGCAATCATCCCAGCGCATATACAACAATTCCCATAACAATCATACATAATGCCAAAATTTTTTTGCTGTTGAGTTTTTCTTTGAAAATCACAACACCGAAAACAGTAATATAAAAATAAGCTGTTGTTTCCAAAACGGGGCCAAGAGATACTGGCATTCCTTTATAGGCGAGGATGCCTAGCAACGTTGTACTAAAAAAAATCCCATATGCGAATATTACCAGTGGATTTAAATACTCTTGCACAACACTGCTATATTTGCGCATCGCAGCCCTTTTCAGCATTACCTGGCTCACCGATGAGAGGAATACCCCTAACAATGAAATCAGAGCATAAGGCAACACTGCAGAGAAATCAGTCATCTGTTGCCCTCCTCTTCTGTGATTTGCTGTCCGAGAATGCATACAATATTACGCCCACCACAATAATTGCCGCTCCAATACACTTTTGCAGCGTAATATCTTCCTGAAAAAGCAACGCTCCCCAAACCATGCCCCACACCACAGTCACAGCTTTGTTTGCGTATGCTGTGGTCAAAGGCATGCGTTTAATGATTTGTTGCCATAAAAGCGCATATATGCCTAGCAACAAAATCACCAGCCCATAGAAAAGAACGAACTTAAAGCTCAAGAAAGGCTGCTGCCCAGCCAACTTAGAACAAACCGGAGACAGGCTGAATATCAGCATCAATACATGCAGTAGCACATAAGTTTTAATCTTCTGTGCCTTTTCCATCTCTTTCCTCCTGTTTTTCAAAGTTCAATCGTTTTTCTTCCACGACCAGCGGACGATTCATAATACGGGCATTCATACTCATAATGTACTCACCCAACAGACCGATAAAAAACAGTTGAACACCTCCAAAAAAGCAGGTGAGAATGAGCATAGGTGCCGACCCGGCGATGAACCGGTCCCAGTAAACGAGCTTCATCACCAGATAGACCAATGCCAGCAAAAAGCTGATTCCCGATATCAGAAAACCAGCGAACGTGGCGAGGCGCAGCCCGACTTTTGTATAGCTGGTAAACGACAGCATGGCAGCATCATATAAACTGTACCAGTTGTTGTGCGTCTTTCCCGCGCGCCTCTGGGGCTGGGTATACTCTATATCCTTGCGCTCGTAGCCCAGCTCCGCTACAATCCCGCGAATAAACGGTGTCGGATCTTTCAAATCACGCAAAACTTGCACGAAGCTTTTGTCATACAGTCCAAAGCCCGTGAAATGCTCAATCTGCTCTACGCTGCTCATTTTTTTAATCGCCTTATAATAACAAGAACGCAGAAAATAAACAAGCCTATTTTCCTTGCTGGAGGTTTTGATGCCGCAGACGATCTTGTATCCTTTTTCCCACTCACGGACAAAAACCGGAATCAAATCAACAGGGTCCTGAAAATCAGCACAAATGGAAATGGTGCAGTCACCCGTCGTCTGTAAAATCCCATAGTAAGGGCTGTTGAATTGGCCAAAATTTTTCGCATTGAAAATCCCTTTTACCTTCGGATTTTCCTCACAAATTTTCTCGATGATACGCCGTGTTCCATCCGTCGATTTATTGTCGATAAAGAGAATTTCATAATCGTACCCGGGCAATTCGCGCTCCAACTCATCTTTGACCGCCTCATAGATAGGGCGGGCATTTTCTTCCTCATTATAGCACGGAATCATGATGCTGATTTTTTTCTTCATTCGTTTTATCTGCCTTTCGCCCAATCTACCGTTTTTTGAATTCCCTCTTCAAAGGACACCCGGGGACGGAAGCCCACATCCTGTGTTAGTGAGGATATATCGGCACACAAATACATTACCTGGTTTTCAGGATATGGCAACGCGCCAAGCGCCACAGGAAGTGCTGGATTCACTGCGTCGCGGATGGCGGCAATATAATTTTTCAAGCGCTGCGTCTGCCCGCTACCTAGAGGATATACCATCCCGCTTTTTCCTTTTTCCGCCATCAGCAGCAATGCCTGAGCCGCATCTTCGCTGTACAGATAATCCCATTCCTGTTCGCCCGGCGTATAGCGCGGACACTCCCCGCGCAAAAGCGCAGAAATACCGCTCATCACCATACTGTTTGGATTGTCATACGGACCGTACACGCTCAAGATGCGTGCCCAAACATGTTGTATGCCCTTTTGGGCACAAGCAATGCGCGTCATCTGCCCCGCGCATAATTTTGCGATGCCATACCCATTTTCCGGGAACACAGGCGTATCTGCGCAAAGCTTTCCCTCCACTCGGCCGTATTCTGCCTGACTACCAGCTCCCACAAAAATCTTGCACCCCAAAGACGCCGCAAGTTCCACAGCCTCCAGCGCATACTCCACATTTTTGTTTTGCTGAAACATATCATTGCGGGCCGCACCTGCCGTCCCCATCCAAGCCAAATGGAAAAACGCATCACAGCTGTCATCCAGTTCCGCTGCAGCTTCCCGCAACCGTGTGAGATCTGCAAAGCATACCCGCACTCGCGGGTGCTGTGGGATATTTTCCCGCCGTGCACTACCGGGTCGGCACAGCACAGTCACCGCAATGCCTCTTTCTGCCAATACCCGCACCAAAGCTGTCCCGACGGCGCCTGTCGCTCCCGTCACAATCGCTCTATGCAACGTCCTCATACTTCCGGCACCATCGGGATAAACATATTCTGTGCAAGCTCTTCCCTCGGGAGAAAAGGAGCCAAGTCCTCCAGCGGAGGGGATACCAACGTACCGTTTTCCAAACGCTTGGTGGAGGATTTCGGCTCGAAAACTTGCTCTGTTGAAACAAATACTTCACAAAAAGTCGGCCCATCAACTGCAAGCGACTCCTCCACTACCCGCTGCATTTCTTTATTGGAGTGCGCCGCAAAGTATGGATAGCCAAACACCCGTGCCAATTTGCTGAAATCCGGGAAAGACAAATCTCCCGATTCCGGCCCGATACCGACTTTACAATGGTCTGCGAATAAATTGTTCTGTGTTTGACGGATGGAATGGTACCCCTCATTGTTAATCAGAAAAATTTTAATCGGCAGAGCGTTTGTGATAATCGTCTGCAATTCCTGAAGGTTCATCATAATGCTGCCGTCCCCTTCTAAGCAGACCGTCGTTCTTCTCTTATTGGCAACACAACCGCCAATGGCCGCAGGCAGACCATAGCCCATGGAGGCAACGGCATTGCTGTTAAAAAAACGTGTTCCTTCTTTAATAACATATGCCTGATGACCCGCAACGCAACAAGTGCCGTTACTCACAACTGTAAGCGTACGGGGCGGAAGCTGCGTGCTTAAATAGTCAACGAATGCATAGGCATTGGCGTGCAACCCGTCTTCCTGCCAATGACGCGGCAAAACAACAGGATATTTTTCCTTCCATTTCCGACACGCCGTTACCCATTCCCTACCTTGAAAAAGCGGCTGCTCTATGCCGTTCAGCCGCGTGTTCATTTGTTCAAAAAAGTCCTTTGCATCCGCGTGAATGGGCATTTCTACATGTAAGGTATGTTTTTTCAATTCTGCCTCATCCACATCGACCATAATCACTTCGGCTTCACGCGCCCATGTCTTCCAGTTATATCCCACGACTCGAATCGGCAGACGGTTGCCGACGGCCAGAATCAAATCTGCGTTTTGCACTGCGAAATTTCCGGGCCTGTCCCCCATATTTCCGCCGCGTCCCACATAGAAGGGATGTTCCGTCTCAATCAGGTCGATAGCGTCCCAATAAGTGCAAACCGGGATGCCAAGTTTTTCCACAGCGGAACGAAAGGCGTCGTATCCCCCTGAAAGGCGGATACCATTACCCGCGTACAGCACTGGACGCTTGGCAATTCGAATCTTTTCCAGCACTATTTCCACCGTCTCTGCCGTGATCGATACTGGCAAAGACCGTGCATCCTCCGTCGGGTCGTAGCCGCGCAGTCCCTCTGTCTCAATCGTCATACCCTGGTAATTGACGGGGATGTCGATCCAACACGGTCCGGGCCGACCGTGCGTGGCCAGATAAAAGGATTTTTCCAGCATATAACGGATATCCGCCGGATCCTCCAGCATCGCGGCATATTTGCACATGCAGGAGACCGCCCGTGTAATGTCAAACTCCTGATCTCCCACCGCGCGTAGCGGCAGGCCGCCGGTAAAGCGTTCCGCATATCGCGCCGTGGTATCGTAACGCACCTGCCCGGAAATGACCAGCATCGGGATAGAATCCAACCAACCGCCCAATACACCTGTAATTGCATTGGTTCCGCCCGGTCCTGTCGTAACGCACAGGGCTGCGATCCGGTTTTCCAAACGGGCATAGGACTCTGCCGCGATGGCACAGGCCTGTTCGTGGTGGTTAAACGTGCAGTGCAAACCAGCTTTATGCCCAAGGGCATCGTTTAAGTGCATCGCACCGCCGCCCGTCACCATAAAGCAGTCGGTAATGTCGTGTGCGGTCAAAAAATCTGCAACGTAATCTGCCAGGCGTATTTGCATATGCTCCTCCTAAGGTTATTTCTACTTGTTGATTGGAGTATGAAATCGGCACTTGCACCTCTGACGCTCTTAGCAAAAACCATTGTTCTGCATGACAATAGTTTTTTGACCATAGACTTTACTGCACCGCTTCCAATATCACCTTGGCCATATAGTCGAGCATTTCATCCGTCATGCCAGGATACACGCCTACCCAAAAGGTATTGTTCATGATGAAATCTGTATTTTCCAAGCCGCCGACAACCCGGTAACCCCGACCGGTGGCGCGCATCTCGTCAAAGCAAGGATGTTTAATAAGATTGCCGGAAAACAGAAGGCGTGTCTGCACATTGTGCTCTTCTACATAGCGAGTCACGGCATTGCGGTCGAGACCGGATTCCGGACGCACCGAAATCAAAAAGCCGAACCAACTGGGGCGGCTGCTCGGACACGGCTCCGGAAGAATGAGGTTATCGCCCGCAGGCGCAAGCGCGGCACGCAGGCGCTCCCAATTGTGGCGACGGCGCTCAATAAAAGAAGGGAATTTTTTCAGCTGTTCGCATCCGATGGCAGCCTGCATATCTGTTACTTTCAAATTATAACCGAAGTGGCTGTACACATATTTATGGTCATACCCCTGCGGGAGTTCACCGTACTGCCCGTCAAACCGATGTCCACAGAAGTTGTCACGGCCGGACGGACACACACAATCACGCCCCCAGTCACGAAAGCTCTTGATGAGGCGGTTCAATTTGGGATCGTTGGTATACACACAACCGCCCTCGCCCATCGTCATGTGATGGGGCGGATAGAAACTTGACGTACCGATATCTCCGATGGTCCCGGTGTATTTTGTTTCACCACGGATGGTATATTGTGTGCCCAGCGCGTCGCAATTATCCTCTACCAGCCACAGGTCGTACTTGTCGCAGAAAGCCTTTACTGCGCTCAGATCAAACGGATTGCCCAGCGTGTGCGCAACCATCACCGCTTTTGTTTTTTCGCTGCGGGCTGCCTCCAGCTTCGACACATCAATGTTGTACTGCGGAATGGTCACATCAACAAACACCGGCACTGCACCGTACTGGATCGCGGGCGTCACGGTTGTGGGGAATCCGCACGCAACCGTAATGATTTCATCGCCTTTTTTGATGCGTCGCTCACCCAATTCCTGTGCTGTCAGCGCCATGAATGCAAGAAGGTTCGCAGAGGAACCGCTGTTCACCAGATTTGCATATTTAACACCCAGCCACTGGGCAAACTCTTTTTCAAACTGATTCGAAAAGCGGCCAGTCGTCAGCCAAAAGTCCAATGTGGCATCCGCAAGTGCGCACATCTCTTTTTCATCAAAAACACGGGCCGCATAAGTGATGCGGTCACCTTCTTTAAACGCTTCTTTTTTCTCTTTGAAGGCGTGGTAGTACTCTGTTACCTTCTCCAGAATTTCCTGGCGCGCCTCCGCCTCATTCTTCCATTCACTCATTGTTTGCCTCCACAAAAACTTTGATCTCCCGATCCATCTCTCCAGGGACATCGCCTTTTTCAAAATAGACTTTCGTCCATGCGACTGTCTGCTCAATGGCTTCTTCTATGTGCCAGCGAGGCTTCCATCCAAACACGGACTTAATCTTTGAGCAATCCAGCTTCAAAAAGTTTGCCTCATGGGGAGCATTTGCTTCGGTGTGGTCTACCCACGCCGCGCCGTTCCACGTCTTGCAGAACAAGTCCACTAAATCTCCCGTTGTCACGCAGTCACACTCATCCGGCCCCACGTTGTACCAGCCGGCAAACGAGGCGTCTTCATATTGCTTCTGCGCAATCATTAGATAAGCAAACAACGGTTCCAGCACATGCTGATACGGCCGCGTGGAATGACGGTTGCGTACTTGGATCGCTTCGCCTGCTTCCACCGCACGCACGCAGTCCGGCACAATACGGTCTTTGGCAAAATCACCGCCGCCGATCACATTACCCGCACGAGCTGTAGAAACCGGAATTCCTGCGTTTGCAAAAAAGCTATTCACATAGCTGTGCGTCACCAGTTCCGAGCAACTTTTGGAATTGGAGTAAGGATCAAATCCATCCAAAGGCTCGTTTTCACGATAGCCCCATTCCCACTCGTTGTTGTGATACACCTTGTCCGTTGTGATATTCACAACCGAACGCACCGGCCAATCCGCCAGACGAACGCATTCCAAAAGATTAACCGTACCCATTACATTGGTCTCATAGGTATAGCGCGGATCCTTGTAGCTCTCCCTCACAATAGGCTGAGCGGCCAAGTGAAGCACAATTTCCGGTTTCGCCGCGTCGAACGCCTCTTTCAGCGCCGCCACATCCCGAATGTCCCCGATCACACTGGTCATTCTGTCTGCAAGACCCGCCAGGGAAAACAAGTTCGGCTGTGTAGGCGGCTCCAGGCTGTACCCGGTCACCTCGGCGCCTGCGCCCGTCAGAATCCGGCACAGCCACGCACCTTTGAAGCCCGTATGTCCTGTCACAAACACACGTTTGCCTTTCCAAAACGCCTGCTGCACGCTCAATCCTCCCAAACTTTCCAGGGCGCGTGTCCCGACGCCCACATCTCTTCCAGTTTTTGCTTTTCTCTCTGCGTATCCATGCACTGCCAAAAGCCCTCGTGCTTGTACGCCACCAGTTGCCCGTCCTTTGCCAGATTTTCCAGCGGTGCTTTCTCAAACACTGTAGAATCTCCCTCGATGTAGTCAAACACCTGCGGTTCGCACACCATAAAGCCCGCGTTAATCATGCTGCCATCCGAATCGCTCTTCTCCCGGAATCCGGAAATCCGGCCATTCTCTTCGATCTCCAGCACGCCAAACCGCTGACCGATGTTCGTCGCTGTCATGGTGCAGTATTTCCCATGCTGCTTATGATACTCTACCAGTTTTCCGATATCCACATCAGATACACCGTCACCATACGTCAATAAAAAGGGCTCGTCCCCAACATAGCGGCGAATTCTCTTTACGCGGCCGCCCGTCATCGTGTTCAGGCCAGTGTCCACCACCGTCACCTTCCACGGCTCCGCAAAGTTGTCGTGTACTTCCATCGAATTCGTCTGCAAATCAAAGGTAATATCCGACGTGTGCAGAAAATAGTCCGCAAAAAATTCTTTGATCACATGCTGCTTGTATCCCGCGCAAATTACAAAGTCATTGAACCCATAGTGGGAATACTGTTTCATGATGTGCCACAAGATCGGCTTTTCTCCGATTTCAATCATGGGCTTCGGTTTCAAGTGGCTCTCTTCCGAAATCCGCGTTCCGAATCCGCCTGCTAAAAGCACTACCTTCATAATGCAACCTCTCCATTTCATAATCCTTGTATATCGCTCAATATAAAACTAATGATTCTTGCATCTGCTGGAGATGCCTGTCTGGAAAAATTACTGTTGATTTGAAACCCCACAACAGTGTTAGGCTCCAAATCCTCCAAGGTTACTACAAAAACGCCCTCTTCATCCCAAACAACTGGATAGGTCTGTACATCACTCTGGTTCGTCAAACGAATCTGAAGCTGTGGATTTTCAGTGAAAGGTGTTTCCGCTGTACAATAGCCCGTAATTTTTACTTTTCCCTCAGGTCCAGTACTGATCCACAATTTTGCCCCTTGCTCTACCCAACCATCATTTCCAAGGCCTATCTTCAGCGTCATGCTATCCTTGGTTGTTCCCGGAAAACTGAGATTGGAATTTTCTTCCAAGCGATAAAAAATACTCTGTTGGTTTTCACGCATGAACTCAATGCCTTCGCGAACTTGTTTCGCCGGACCACCTTGAAAAACAGTTAAATCCTCATCTTCTACCCAAGAAATGTTCAACATCAAATTTTGCAAATTTTGATCATATGCTTTTCGATACGGTCCAGCGCTCCACTCTCGCATATCGCTTACAACCAATCCCACAGCACACAATGTGGTTGCTGCCAATAGCAAACATTTTGAAATTTTGGCTAGGGAAAATTCCGGACACACTTTCAACAGAGCACCTGCCCAAACCAAAAGAATTCCTACAAGAATCCATTTTGTCTCCACCACATAACGCGAAGACTGCATTCCAATAATATCAAAAGAATTGATTCGCGCCACAACAATCAAGGGAATATTGGCAAGACCATACAAAATCATCATGAAGGGGACCCAAGTCACTTTGTAAAGTCTTGTTCTAAAAAAGATCCAAAGGGCACTGCAAATAGCCAGTCCTACAAATATTCCACCCCAAACATATGGCGCATTGGAAGAAAGTGACTGCGGCAACAGAATACTTCCCAGCATTGTCAGCACTGCTACCAAAAATGTTCCATCCAGAACCCTGGGCCAAATCACTTCAAACAGACTCCCCCCCACTTCCTGGGAAGGCGTAGACTGCACAGCGCTCAAGTAAAGAAGTGTGGCCAATACCATAGTAAATACAAATAAGACCAAAAAAGCAATTTCGCGCGTCGTCGCACGTTTGTCTTGCTGTTTTCTCCGCAAACACATCTGAAGTGCGCCTGTTACAAACATTGCCACAAACAGTGCCGGGAAATACGCTTGGCTGATAGTATTTACCACAATAAAAAAGGCCAGCAGAAGCAGTCCTTTCTTTTGGACTGACCAAGCAGAAAAATTGATTACCGCATCATTATACCATAAAAAAAATCCTAAATAAACAAATGTGCGAAAAAAGAAGCTCAGAGATGTTTGCTGTGTAATGATTTCCCATTGATTCAGAACCAATACTGCCAGCAAAAGCGGGATCCAAAGGATTTGTGCTAAACGTTTTTGATCGGAGCGCTGAACAAAAGACCTATTATATTCGATATACAAAAGTCCTATTGTAAAAATTTGAACAAAAGCTCCAAGGAGCATACGCCACCAAACATTTCCATGAAACCATTTGACTTCGATGAAAAAGAGCAGGCACTCCAACATACTATGATGAACATTGACTCCATTGCCCCAAAAGTCCCGCCATCCCCATTCGCCTGTCAGGATACGCTCCGCTCTAGGAACATAATTTACCCAGTAGTCCATAATAGGCACGTTAGCAGTAGAACGCAAAACATAAACGACATACAAAACTGCTGCCACTGCTGTTATGCAAATTGGAAAAACATTGTCTTGCCATCTTCCCTTTTTTTGAAGAAAGTTTCCCATAAAATTCTCCTTTACCAAGAAAATTCTATTCGTCTTCGAAAAGACTCTCTGGCTCTCTATTTCATCGTTGCCGATTTTCCCAAGAACCGATTGATATCGTAACTTTTAATCCCCATACGGCGACCGCACTCGAGATCGTGGGGCATGTCCCCAAACAAAACACTCTGCGCAGGGTCAATATCATAATCCCGAATCGCCTGCTCTAACATGCCCGTATCGGGCTTACGGCAATGACAGGGTCCTGTAAAATCCGGATGATGAGGGCAAAAATAAAACGCGTCAATATGGGCGCCGTACTCTTTTTTCAGCCGGTCATTCATCACCGCATGGAGATGGTGCATATCCGCCTCGGTATAATATCCCTTGGCAATGCCCGCCTGATTGGTGACTACGATCACCAAATAACCCGTCTCATTAAATTGACGAATCAACTGGGGAACGCCCTCGATAAACACCAGCTTCTCCGGCTCATACAAATGGCCCGTGTTCACATTGATGGTACCGTCACGATCAAAAAAAGCCGCTTTCCTCATCGCGTTTGAAAATCCTCCTGTGCTTTTGCATAGTCTTCGGGGATTCCAATATCGATGAAATAGCCCGAACTGGGGAACGCAAAGAAGGGCACAGCTCCCACCTTTGCCTCCATATACTCCTGCTCAAAGCTGAACTTTTCCTGGGGAATCTCTTCAAGCGCATTGCGTTTTAAAAGATAAATTCCGCCGTTGATCGCTCCACGCCGGCAGGGCTGTTTTTCCCGAAAAGCGGTAATCCGGCCGCTTTCGTCAGACTCAACTGTTCCATATCGGGAAAAATGTTCCATCTCCTTGGTTGCCACGGTCAAGACCGCACCGGTCGCCTGATGGCACTTCGCCATCGCCGCCAAATCCACGTCGAAAAACGTGTCTCCATTGACGATAAACACATTTTCGTCCCGGCAGCGGCTCAGCGCCATTTTCACAGCGCCGCCCGTAAAAAGGGGTTTTTCTTCCAGCGAGTAGATAAGTTCCATTCCCTCAAAACGATCTTGAAAAAATCGCTCGATACACTCTGCCTTGTACCCCACTGCCAGAATCACCCGCGTGATCCCTTTGGAAGATAAATCACGCAGTATATACTCCAAAAAAGGATGTCCGCACACTGGTGCCATGGGTTTTGGAACATCTGACACAATATGAGCCAATCGCGTTCCAAAGCCCCCCGCCAAAACAATCGCTTCCATTTTCATCCTCCCAACGCATTACTCCTGTCCGAAGAACTCCTCTTCCAGACACAAGCACAAAGCGTGATAAACCGGCAAATGGTATTCCTGAATTTTGAAGGTCACCTTGCTGGGCACTTTGATGCACACATCACACCACGGGACCATTTTCCCACCAGTCTGTCCGGCGAGGCCAATCACCTTGATTCCCAACGCCTTGGCCACGCCCGCGGCATACAGCACATTGGCCGAATTACCGGAAGTGGAGATGGCGAACAACACATCTCCTTCTTTTCCCTGTCCCAGCACCTGCTGGGCAAAGCCCAAATCCGGTGCCTGATCATTGGCATAGGCCGTAGTCAAGCCCACTTCATTCACCAGGCTGATAGCGGGAAGCGCTCCTTGCAGGTTTGCAATGCAATATTCTGCCATTTCCGGACAGGTGCTACGCAATTTTTCCTGAAGTTCAGGTTTCAGTTTGCGTGGAAGGATGAATCCCTTCATCAATTCCCCCACAATGTGCAGACTGTCTGCGGCGCTGCCGCCGTTGCCGCATACCATCACTTTTCCGCCCTGCCGGTAACAGTCGATCATCGTTTCTGCCGCCTGTTCCAGATCGGCCTCACATGCTGCCAAGTCCGGATAGCGCTGAATCAGTTCTTTCAAGTGCTCTTTGGAAGATGCTTTCATATTCGACTCCTTTCAGTCGTAAAGGGTCCAGGCCTGACTGCCCTTTTCGGTAAAGCTGGCCAGCATCACCGTACCCTCGGTCTTCTTGAGTGCCTCCACCAGACCGTAACGAGCCGTTGGGTCGCACACAATCATCATAAAACCACCACCGCCGGCGCCGCTGATTTTGGCTGCCTTTGCGCCGTGTTCCATTGCGTACTGATACATTTCTTCAATATGCGGATTGGAAATTACGCTGCTGGTTTTTTTCTTGGCCTCCCAGCCATCCCGCAGACACTGTGCAAAGCCCTCAAAATCTCCTTTGAGCACACATTCCTTCATCAAGCCTGCCTGCCGTTTCAGCTCGTGCATTCCCTCCAGGCCCTTATGGGAACCGGTAGTGGATTTTTTCTGCTCATCAATAATCTTGGCCGAATCACGAGATGTTCCTGTATAATACAGCACCAAACTGTTTTCCAGCTCATTGCGAATCCAGTTTTTGATGCGCAGAGGATTGACGATTACGCGATCGTTATCAAAGAACTCGATGTAGTTAAATCCGCCAAAGGTTGCGGCGTACTGGTCCTGTTTGCCGCCGGAAAGGCCCAAATCTTTGCGCTCCACCTGATAAGCCAGACTGGCCATATCGTATTCGCCCAAAGGCAGGTTGAGCCACTCCATAAAGCATTTCAGAATGGCCACTACCATCGTGGAGGAAGAACCCAAACCACTGCCTGCGGGCGCATCGGAATAAGTCGTCATCTCAAAACTCAGCGGTTTTCCGCCGCAGTAATCCTTCACGATACGGTTGTACATTCCCTTGTGAAGGGGCAGCAAACCGTCAATGGGAAGCTGAGGAACCGCCTGCGTTTCAAAATGCTCGTTACGGTCGGTAGCATGGAAAATGATTTTTCCATCATCGCGGGGGACAATGGTGCAATAGGCATACATGTCGATGGTTACATTCAGCACAACGCCGCCGAACTCATCGCAATAGGGGGACACGTCGGTACCGCCGCCCGCCAAACCCAGGCGAAGAGGCGCTTTGGAGCGATAGATCATGAAAAATCCTCCTTGATCGTATTCATTGCATTTTCCGGACTAAAATGATCACGGATATACGCACACTCTAACTCACTCATACGAGACAAATCTTGTTCATCTTCGTACAAATCAAGAATTTTCCGGGCAAACGCTTCAGCATCATCGCAAACCGCCAAAAATTCCTCACAGCCTGTGATTCCCTCAGAGCCTACACTGGTCGTAACCACCGGAATTCCGTTTTTCATAGCTTCCACTACTTTACCCTTGATTCCGGCGCCGTAACGAAGCGGTACAATGCTCATTCTGCATTCTGCGTAAAACTGATTCAGCTCTTCATCCGACACAAATCCATGAACTTGGAAATCCGGCGCATTCATCGCCTCAATCTCTTTTGGCGGATGACTGCCCAGAATGTGTACGCAGATATCCTTGCGTTCTGCACGAACCAAAGGCCAGATTTCCTTGGCCAACCATTCCACAGCATCCACATTGGGGGTGTGGCCGAATCCGCCGATGAACATCAAATCCTTCCGCCGTGAAAGTTTGTATTCCGGCGTTTCAACGTCTGTATAAATATAGGCCGGAATGGCTTTCACCCGGATGTCCGGTGAAATGTTGTGAATATATGCCTCTTCAATGCTGCTGGGATAGTAGGCCATATCCGCCTTGCGCATCAGAGACAGTTCAATGGCCCGCCATTTGGCACTGGATTCCAAAAGCGCCGGATCTTTGGTGATCTCATACTGTCGCTCTTCACGCAAAAAGTGTAAATCGTGCCCGTAGTAAATAATGCGTGCAGAGGTGACCTGCCGCAAAAAATCAATGTATTTCACACTGATGTGAGGGCGATTGAGAAATACATATTCGATCTGCCGGGCATTTTCCAGCACCCACTCTTTCCAGTGCTGTGCATACCATGGACCATACAGCACTTCGATACCCATTTGTTGAAGGGTTGTCGTATACGGTTCAGAGCGATTGAAGTTGTCCGGAATGAATTTCACATCATAACCCATTTTGACAAAAAGTTTCAAATACTCAAAAACCGTCCTGCTTCCAGCATCCTGATCATAAGTGGGAACATAATGGTCCACCATCAACAGGCACGGCTTTTTCGCCGAACGCTCACGCGCCCGAAAAACATTTTCGCCTTCTTTAAAGTGCTCTTTTTGCAAAACATTTTTCCATTTTTCAAAAAGTTTTTTCTTATTAACAATCTGGTACTGCTTTTGCCCAGACGCAACATCTGTTCCATTGGAAACGCCCTCATAATGCGTCACAACGCTCAAAGGCTGGTAAAGCACTTGATACCCCGCCGCCCGTACTTGGAAAGCCAAGTCTGAATCTTCGCAATATGCCGGCGCAAAGCGTTCATCAAATCCGCCTAACTGTTTCCAGAGCTGTGCGCGAATCATGATGGAACAGCCTGAAATATAATCCACTTCTTTTACATAATTGAATTCGGAATTCTCCGGATCCTGCAGACGGCCATAGTTCCACGCACTCCCGTCATTCCAGACTATTCCGCCTGCTTCCTGCAGACGACCATCTGCAAAGATGAGCTTGGAACCAGCCATACCGCATTTGGGGTTTTCTTCCATCAGAGAAAGCAGACTTTGCAGCCAGTTCTCATGCACAACCGTATCGTTGTTCAAAAACAAAATGTAATCTCCGCGCGCACTTTCCGCCGCATGATTACAGTTGCGCAGGAAACGAAGATTGGTCTCATTGCGCACCACATGGATCCCCTGCACTTTTTCCGAAATACGGCGCGTTTCGTCGGTAGAACAATCGTCAGCCAAAATCACCTCATAGTCCAATCCTTCGCAAGTGCGAAGAATGCTCTCAAGGCAGCGAAGGGTATAGTCAAACTGATTGTATACAGGGATCACAATCGAAACAAGAGGTTTGTCCGTCTGCGGAAAACAGAGGACTCCCAAGTTTTGAAAATATTGACGTCTTTGTTTTTCCAGTTTTTTCTGATGAATTTTATCTCGGACCCAATGTTCAAAACGCAGCGGCACACGCAAAATACTGCCCACCAACTTGCTTTGCCAGCTTCCGGCAGGAAACAGTTTGCGCAAGATTGTAACAATCTTATGTGTATATCTCCACGTGCGGCTCGCATACACTTGATCCAATGTGTTGCTGCGCTGACGCCAAATGACCTCCCAACTTTCCAACTCGTTGATTCGGTTGGTCTGGTTGAAGATTTTGGTATCCTTTTCATAATTCTGCAGCAGAAGAGCCTCGTTGCCAGTCTCAGCGTCTTTCAATTTTTCGCGCAGCTGTTGTTCCTGATTGGCATATTGAGCAATGGCGTTCTCAAGATCTTGCTTACGCTTTGTAAGCTCTTGATTCATCCCTGCCAATTCACGATTTTCCTGTTCGAGCCTGGCCATAAGCTCTTGATTCATCCCCGCCAATTCACGATTTTCC